>Ga0326513_10001463_pt1 | contig 18567 bp, 43 predicted proteins | sample 2_2465_0518_D_FD_203654 | JGI IMG/M metagenome (GOLD analysis project Ga0326513, IMG submission 203654) | Bovine rumen microbial communities from UC Davis, California, United States - 2_2465_0518 | ecosystem: Host-associated > Mammals > Digestive system > Stomach > Rumen | place: USA... | reverse complement strand
GGAATTATACTGTAGCACCTAAATTTGCAAAAGATCTGTATTATGCAAAGCTTGAAAAGCCAGACGTAGCGCCTCAGTGGCTTCCAAATACCTTCTATGCAGACGGTGAAGTTGTTCCTGAATGGGGTTCATTTACTGTATATACCAAGAGGACAATCCCGACATGGACCTATAACAAGTACTATGAAGCATACCAATATCAGCCTATTCCAATTTTTGCCCTTCAATCATATTTCAAACAATATGAGGACCATTATGAGGCACTGATTGAGGCGGCAAAGAATAAGATTGCGGAATATATGTCCAAGGATGACCTTGAGATAACTCTTGATGAATCACGCGTTTATGACATCAATGACCGTGTCGGAGCATCTGACGAGGTTACAGGCATAGGAGCGGTTGAGAGAATTGTGCAGAAGGTTGTTAAAATTCAGCGCGGTATTGTTTCGTTTGATTACAACACCGGAAAATAAGGAGGGCAGACATGCCGAACGCAAACATTGATTATGTAACATCGCATCAGGGACAGGCACATATCACTACACAGAATGTCATTGACCTGCTTGCAGGCATAAGTGGTGATATTTCAGGAATAAAGAAGTTCCCACAGCTATATGATGGCCTTGCCAATGAGATCACTGAGGCCCTGACAATACAGGTCAAAACAGGAGCAGCCCTCGCAGGTGGCTCCTTTTTTATATTAGAAGACCCATTTGACTGGTTGCTCGATGCTGGGGCAGTTGGCTATTCCAGGATAGATATTCTTTACCTTGTCATGTATGAGGATCCTGAGACAAACGTGCAGAGTTGTGATTTTGTTTACCAGGTCGGTGATCTGTACCCAAATGGAACGACCGGAACAGCACCAGTTGCTCCAACAGGAACAGATATTACGGCCACCTATCCATTCCTGAGGATGGATATGACGGATGGAAGTATTGTGAGTGTTACGGATTATGCTGTGTCTTATCTGTCAAACAGCTCGCTTGTGGAACAAGTTAGTGATTTAGTGGAACAGTTGGAGCAGAATGTCGGTGGAACTGTTGAGCAGGTTAATACCAATACACAGGCGCTTAATGGATTCAGATTTGGGATTGATGACCAAGGGCGATATGGTTATAAAAAGGCGGGTGCAGATACAGTAACCCCTTTTAGAAACCCCACAGGCAACGCAGGACAGGGTGATGTTCTTTATGGGAAAACATTCTCCAATGCGTCACAGGAAAATGTAGCCGGAACTATGACGAACAGAGGCGCATGGAGTGACACAGGTACAGGACGCTCCAATGTAACTATTCCTGCTGGATACCACAATGGTGGCGGATATGTGAATGGTATTGGAAAGTGGGATGCAGGAAGAGCACAAGGCCGAGCTGATGAAACTTCACACACACTAACAATAAAACCTTTTGGACCTGGAAATCAGTACATGGGAATATACTATGATAATAATTTAGTTGTCTACACATTTGCAGACCCATTAGGAGCTGAAACGTCAAAGACTATATATACAAAGTATAGTGGTATTCGTTGGTAAAGGAGAGCACAATGGCATTAGATTTAATCACAGGACACCAGGGCGTGGCACATATCAGCGCCGAACAGATTTCCGATATAAACAAAGCTATGATGAATGGCTATGGAGATAACAAAGTCATGAGGATGTCAGGCGGTGCAATCACTCAGAATGCCCTGACTTTAGAAATTGCAACAGGATACTGGCGTGCCAACGGCTTTGACATCCAGATACAGGAATCTGAAACACACTATATTGACCCATCCACAATCGGAACATCAAGAATTGATAATATATACGTGGAATTATTGCAGGACATACCAACAGGCGCACAGCGTGCAGAAATAACCATCATCATGGGTGAAGAGTCTGCATCTCCTGTTGCTCCGGAAGATCCGACAGAGCCATACCTTAATACTGACATCCTGATTGATGCGGTGCAGATTGGTACTGTAACCGTAACAGAGGGGGCCATGGTATTCACAGATCTGACAGAAGAGTATGACCTTGTAACTCCTTCAGAGCTGTCGGCAGTTCAGACTCTGGCAACCAATGCCCTTGGAATGATTCAGGATGATTCTGATGCTTATTCCTCATCTAAGGCTTATGCTGTTGATGACCTCTGCATACATGATGACAAGGTGTATAAATGCATAACGGCTTGTTCGGCCGCTGCGTGGAGTGTCAACCAAAACTGCTTTGAAGAGACTACTTTGACGGATGAAGTTAGTACGTTAAAGGATGCTTTAAATCACATAATTGAATCGGGAACTGATGGAATATGGTCATACCACAAATTCAAAGATCGCACATATCACGCATGGTACTGTGGTGGTATTAACCTCGATGCATCAATTGGTTCTTTTTTAGGTGGATATTATCATATGCAAAGAAGTAATCTACTACCACCTTCTTTTTCCACAAGTATATTATCTTTAACAGGGTCAGCTAATAGTGATATGTTAATAGTTTATTTAGGTTATAATTTGTCTACACATTCTACATACTGGCTAAATGGAGTAACTGAAGCTCTTAATAACGTAAAAGTTAGAATCGACATGTGGGGCACATATTAAAGCACATTGAAAAATAGTATAAAGCATCATTTTCTTATACTGTAAACAAATAAAACATTAAGTTTATACAGTACATCCGTAAAGTTGAGCGGTAACACTACTTAACGTATTTCTAACAAAATACGTACAATAAAAATTATCTCCAGATAACGAAATGTGAATTATAGAATAAGCTACATTCCATGTTCCCACAGTAGATTTTGTATATGTACTAACAGTATTGCAGATAGCAATTAGTTCGTCTTCTGTAAGAGTGTCAACAATGCCTACTGTATAACTATCCAAATATGCTATTATTATGAATTTTTTATAAGTTCCTTTAGAAAAAGTGAATGCATCATGTTTGGTTTCGTTTCCTAGATTACCACTGTAACCACCTATTAAACTAAATGAATCACTAGATTTAATAATGTTATTTGATAAATGATCCTTTAACGGAGTAATTATAAACAAAAGTTTATACAATTTTTAAACAAGTTACATACGAAAAAACACAAAACATGAGCATCCATTCAGGGTGCTCTTTTTTATGAAAGGAGACAAAAAATGAAATACAATATCGAGAAATTCATCACCAACACACAGGGCCAATACTCAGCATCAGTGGCAGCCACCTTTGATGACTTTGACAAGGCAAAAGTTAATTATCACCAGAGCCTTGCAGCACTTCATAATGCAGATGATGTTCTTACTGCTGTTGTAAAGATTGTAGATGAGTTTGGCAACAACATGGATGGATTCCGTGAGGTTGTAGATCATACTCCGGAGCCGGAACCCGAACCGACACCTGAGGAGGAGACTGAGGAACCTGTTGAGTGATTATCTTTTAAAGGGGTTAGAAGATGGACACACAGACAACATTATCAATCATGCAGTTGATACTTGCCTCAGGGAATATCTGCATCATGGCTTATGCCTTTTCAAAGTTTCTGTCAAAACCACATGATACTCTTGAGCAGAGAGTGAACAGCCTGGAAGTTAAGGTTGATGAGATAGAGGAATCACTAAAACAGGGAAATGACAGATTCCGAGAACTGAACACTACAACTGAGGTCCTTATCAACTCCACATTAGCTTTAATTGAATTTGAAATCCAGTACTGTTATACGGAAAACAAACCAATCAGCAACAGCCTGGAAGAGGCTAAGAACAATCTGAACAGATTTCTTGCACGTAGAAACCACGGAGAGGATTAAACCTTTGGAGAGGAGGCTATATGAAACAGATTCAGAACAACACATTTGAATGGATGAGATGCGCAGGGGTAAGAGCATTGAAGACATTCGCACAGACTTTCATATCTATGGTAGTGATCGGACAGGCAGTCTCTGATGTTGACTGGAAAAAGGTTTTATCAGTCAGCCTCGTAGCATCCGTTATCTCTATCATGACAAGTGTGGCAGGGCTTCCGGAGGTGGATAATGGCAACAACTGAGCAGGCTAAGACTTTTATATTCGAGATAGCTCCGATAGTCCAAAAGTATGCGAAACAGTATGGCTATAGTGTAGTAAGTCCGATAATTGCGCAGGCCTGTATCGAGTCGAATTATGGACTATCCAAGTTATCAGCAGATTATCATAACTACTTTGGAATGAAGTGCGGAAGCTCCTGGAAGGGTAAGAGTATAAATCTTAAGACAAAGGAAGAGTATACTCCGGGGACTCTGACCACGATCCGCGACAACTTCCGTGTGTACGATTCTGTAGAAGAAGGAATAAAAGGCTATTTTGATTTTATTTCCGCTAAGAGATATGCAAACCTAAAGACTGCAAAAACTCCACAGCAGTATCTGGAAATGATAAGGGCGGACGGATATGCCACATCAATCACTTATGTGACAACCAATATGAATTGTATCAGAAAATGGGATTTGACCCAGTATGATACCTTTGAGATAATTGGTGCAGGCAATCCGTACCGGGAACCGATATCAAACATCAAGCTGGGTATGTCAGGCGTGGCTGTTAAGTGGATACAATACCAGCTCAATCTGTTTGGATATGGGCTTAAAGTTGATGGGATATTTGGACGTAGGACAGACGCAGCTGTTAAGGACTTCCAAGAGAACCATCACTTAGTTGATGATGGCATTGTGGGTATTCTGACAAGGACAGCCTTAAAAGAAAAATAGTTCACACGAAAGTTCACACGAAAATTTAAAAAATCAGTATTTAAGCCGATTAAGGCACATTCGGTTACGGGTTCGATTCCCGTATCCTGCTTAAAATCGTTCAAGCCAGTAGATAAGCGAAGAGTATTGTAAAGCCGCTTGCCTACTGGCTTTTTTAACGTTATTAAATGATATTTAAAATCACTTTTTAACTCTAAAAAAACACTTCGTAACGAATAAAGTTCACACGAAAGTTCACACGAAATTATAATACTTTTCTTTGAGGATTAAAGTTTTCCTCAAGGTAATTGTTGGACATCTGGGTGTATTTCTTCCTGGATGAGTTTAAGGTATTATCATAAACCTTTTTGAGTACCTTGGAATTTTTCCACCTGCCTACTTCCTCAATATACTTGCTTGGAATGCCCAAATCGCTTCTGAAACTTGCGGCGAAGTGCCGGAGCGAATGGAAATTGAATTGAAGGCCTAGCCGGTTCTTGAGCTTGTCATACTTGTGTGAGAGCATGTTCGGATTCATATCGAATATGTAATCATCTGTAGAGGGCAGGGCATCAATAACGAATTTAGGGAGCTGAATTGTGCCATTCTGTGCGTTCTTAGGGAATGGTTTATACACCCACTTATGTCCTTCCAGCACTATATCTGCATGGACGAACACCGTGCACATATCCCGTGATATATCTTCCTGCTTCAAGGCGCATATCTCTCCGCGCCGGAGTCCACCGAATGCTGCAAGGTACAATATTGGTTTGAAATCCTCATCAGCGTTATCAATAAGCATCTGCACATCCTCCAGATCGGGAGACTTGATGGCCTTGGAAGTGTTCTGTGGATATCTCAATTTGAACTTCTTATCACAGTCGCAATAGTCCAGAACGGAGAGCAGGAAGCTGATTCTGTTTTGTATAGTCTTGCGCTTCACAGATACACTCCATTCGTTAATAATCTGCTGTATTTGGGGCGTTTTAATGTCAGTAATAGAAACATCCCAAAGTGATTCAAAATAGGGCAAAAAACGGCGATAATTAGTAATAGTGGACGGGCTTAAGACCTTACTTCTATCACTAATATAATTCTCCATAGCCTGCTTGATTGTTATCCCGTATGTCTCCACATCCTCAGCGTTAAACTGCCACTCACGAGCCTGCATCTCTGATAACGCTTTTGCTTTTCTGGAATCGCCATTTGTTTCATTCGGATGCACAGTAAAGGACTTGCAGACCTTTTTACCATTTATCACTTTACTTGCCTGTGTCCTCCATGCTCCGGAGGGGAGCTTCTTTGCACTTGCCATATTATTTCTCCAATAGCTTCGATATTCTATCCAATTGACGTATCATGATAAAATTCTGCTCCATGATAACTCTCTGATAATGCATTTGTGCCTGCATCATTGCCTTTTCATTGGAACCGAGTCCTATATCAGCACCTGCGGCTATCATGCCAACACCAGCCATTGACTGAGCTATCTTTTTAATGGAGTCAATGTCTTTAGGATCTGACAGGTCCTCAAGGTTGTACTTCTCTAAAATCTTGCGTTCCTTTTCCTGTGCTGCCTGTTCTTTTTCTTCTGGTGTCTTAAATAATCCCATAGTGTTACCTCCTCAATCAGTAAATATGCTCTCCATCTCCTTGAACTGTAACCAGCGTTCCCTCACCTTCAAGATCGTGAGGACCTTGTTCTTGTCCTCTTGAGATGCGTGTTCATAACAATAGCGGATAAACTTCCATTTTGTGGTGGCTTCCTCTTCAGAGGTATCAAAATCAGTAAAAGCCTTCTTGCGATTTACAACAACATCCTGGTCTATTTGTCCAACAAGGGCATCAGTGTCTATCCCTATAGCACTGGCTATCTTGTCAATAGTTTCCAAGCTTGGATTGACAGGGTTACCCCTTGGATCTTTGTTGTTTTCCAACATGGAAATGTAAGACTTTGAGAGCCCACACATCTTTCCGAACTCTTCTAAATTAAGGTCATTAAGCTTCCTAAATTCTCTAATTACGTCTCCTATTGTCATTTTTGCTCCCTCCAATACCCCTGTAAATATATTTTACATCCCATGTAAAACGAATACAACAAAAAAAGAAAAATATATTGACATGTTTAACATGTTGTTGTATGTTGGATATAAGTTCAACAACATCTAGTAAGGAGGTAAACAATGGCATACAAGATAAAAGAAATTCGTGAGAAAAAACGAATGTCACAGGCTGAACTGGCTGAGCTCTCAGGAGTCTCAAGGGCTACGATTATTCGCATTGAAAGTGCAGACAATGTTGTTATCAACACAAAGACCCTTGAGAAACTGGCATCTGCTTTAGATGTCTCAGTCAGAACCCTTTTTTTAACTTAAAAATCCAACATGTTGAACATTATTGTTGGAAAAGGAGACCACATGAATGCCGATTTATTCCGCGCTACAGTACGCAAATATATGGAGCTGAGGCACATAAGGACTTTGGAACAACTCCGGGCACATACAACAGTTGGTAGTTCAACCACCTTCCGCAAGTATTACAAAGAGCCAGAGCGGATTCCAATAGGAATATTCCTTCAGATCATGAAGGCGCTGAATGTTCCAAATGAGGAGAGGGAGGCACTGATTAGATGAAGAGAGTTTTGAGTATCTGTGTGGCTGTTTCCATGCTATGTTGCACAGCTATCACAGGGGATTGTGAGCCGGATATGAGGGACAGTCCACCAGAGATTGTTGAAACTGTGCGAATTGAGCCAAATATTAAAACACTTTTGGAGCATGAAGTCAGGGAGACAAGACACTGGGACGAGGGGACTTCAGACAATACCATCACGATTACCTACCCAGATGCACAACTGCTTATGATGGTGGCATCAGCGGAGGCACTTAATCAAGGGGTGTCGGGGATGGTTCATGTGATGGAAGTAATACTTAACAGAGTAGCAAGTGATGAGTTCCCGGATACGGTGCAGGGAGTTGTCTATCAGAAATCACAATTTGAGTCTGTGACAAATGGAAGCATATACCGGGCAGAGATTACACCAGAAGTGAGGCAGGCGCTGGCTGAAGTGGAGAAGAACCTTGTGAGTAATGACAGCATAGTGGCATTTGAAACCAAGGCAAACGGCAAGAGCCTGGAGAAGTACTTTGATTACAGCTTCACAGAAGGAAGTCACAATTTTTATGTAACAAAAAAGAACTAAGCGCTGGGGAGCAATTTAGTCCTTTTTGTTGATGTAACCACTAATAAAGTTTTGTCGTGTTTTATTGTAACACAGAAAGGAAGAAAAATGAACGAAGAAATCAGAATGTTACTCAAACTCACAGCAGAAAATACCAAGTATGTGGCAGCTTTTAACTACCTCAAATCATTATCAGATGATGGGGTTGAGAGAGGATATCCCGGAACCATAGGCCGCGAGGAAATCGAAAACGCTATGAAGATTGCAGGTCTTGAAGAAAAAGAGGTAAACATTATTACTTTCGATAACTGCGAGGATAAAGCTTTATGAAAGTAGATTACAGGCCACTTATTACTGATGATCCGGTAGCAGATGCAGAGGCTTATGCTTCCAGGGAGCCTGACATTATAGGCTATTGCGAAGACTGTGGATCTCCAATCTATCGGGGACTGGACTACATCGAGATGGACGGGATTCTACTCCATGATGAGTATGAGTGCATTATGAATTATGTACGCAAGAATTATAGAAAATGTTAAAGGAGGATATATGGCTAAAGTAATAGGAATAATGGGAGAGAGTGGCTCCGGAAAAACCACATCCATGAGAAACCTTAATCCGGAAGAAACCTTTTATATTGACTGTGATAAGAAGGGCCTGAGCTGGAAGGGGTGGCGAGAACAATATCAGTTTGAAAAGCATAATTATATGGCTACAGATCAGATTAGCACTGTGAGCAATATTCTCAATAAGATAAGCACGCAGGAAAACATGCGTCATATTAAAACTGTGATTATTGACACTCTTAACGGACTGATGGTTGCTGATGAAGTAAGACGCATGAAGGAAAAGGGCTATGACAAGTGGCAGGATCTTGCACAGTGTGTTTGGGAGCTTCTTGATAGCCTGTATACCTTGCGTAATGATCTTACTGTCATTGTACTGTGCCATTCACAGACTCAGAAGGAAGATGATGGGTACACGTTCACCAGGATCAAGACATCCGGTAAGAAGCTGGACAAGCTCAATGTTGAAAGCAAACTGACAACAGTACTGTATGCAGTAGCTAAAGAAGACGGCTATGTATTCATAACTCATGCTCATAATTCAACTGCTAAAACTCCTATGGGGGCTTTTGAGGCAGATGAGATACCCAACGACATTGTAAAGGTGCTTAAAGCGCTGGAGGAATACTAATACATTTAAGGAGGATAAACAAAATGCAGAAACCTAACGGATATGATGAGGTACAAGTTGGAGGAGATTACACCCCGATTGAATTGGGAGGACATCACCTCGTTATTAAGGGAGTTAAGGAACAGGAGTCTAAGACTGAGAAGCCTATGGTTGTAGTGGCATTTGATACGGCTAAGAACGACAAGCAGCCTGGATACTTTTCGGATCAATTCGACAAGGACATCCGCCCTGAGAAGAAATGGCCTGCAAACGGGACCATGTATATATTAACCATGGATTCTCAGGACGCTAACAAAGTAAGCAAATCATTCAAGAGCTTTATCACTGCATTTGAGCACTCAAATAACTGCGAAGCTATTTGGGGTGAGAAGTTCTGCGACCAATTCAAAGGCAAGAAGATCGGTGGCGTATTTGGAATCGTGGAAGAGGAATATAACGGTGAAGTTAAGAAACGCCACAAGGTTAGATGGTTCTGTGATGACAACCGTGTAGACTCTGCAAACGTTCCTGAGCCTAAACTGCTGAATAAGGCCCCTAAGTCAGCAGATGCTTTTGTGAATGTTCCTGAAGGGATTGACGAGGAAGTGCCGTTTTGACAATCCAGTGTGATACCAGAGAACACAAGCAGGAATGGGAACGAATTAAAAGCCAGTTCGACAGCCTTGGAGTTGATTATTATCGCTCCAAGCTGTGGGTTGGCGATTACATGAATATTGATAATCCAAGGGTTATCGTGGATCGAAAGAAGGACCTTCTGGAATTGTGTGGAAATGTTACACAACAGCATGAACGATTTACCAGAGAGTTAGTCCGAGCACAGGAAAAGGGCATAAAGCTTATTATCCTCTGTGAGCATGGGGAAGACATCTCTAAACTAGCTGATGTGTATTGGTGGCATAATCCAAGGTTTGACGTTATGGAATGGGCTGTTAAGGATGGGAAGCCATGTAAAGTTCAGAAATATCCTCAGGCAACTTCTGGAGAGGCTTTGTATAAATCCCTCTGTACTATTCGAGATAAATACGGGATCGATTTCCATTTCTGCGACAAACAAAGCACAGGGTATGTAATTACTCAATTGTTGGGGGCATGATATGGCAAAAAAGAACAAGGGGTATATACCGCTCTGGCGGGATCTTCAAGATCATTGGGTGTGGTCTAATGATGAGCCTTTCTCTAAAGGCCAGGCATGGGTGGACTTATTATTATCTGTTAATCATGAAGAAAAAAAGATAATGATTGATGGACATATCCAAGTAATCAAGCCTGGACAGATGTGGACAAGTGTTAAAAAGCTAGCTGGCAAGTGGAATTGGTCAAAACCGAGGGTTTACCGATACATCAAATTGCTAAAATCGGACGGAATGATATTCACAGACGGAACGCCTAGCGGAACACTGCTAACCGTGATAAATTATAGCAATTTTGCAATTCAGCGAAACGCTAACGTTACATCAAACGTTACATCAGACGTTACACCCCCCGTTACATCAGACGTTACACCGGGCGTTACACAAACAATAATGAATAATAATGATAAAGAATGTAAAAGAATGAAAAATAAAGAAGAGCCTGCGGCGCTTCCGATCGAACCACCTACAGGAGGAGGTGAATGGCAATAAGTGAACTACATAAACGAAACAGAATTAAGGAAAGCCATTCAGCAGCTCCACCCGGATGGTGAACTATTTGAAGTAAGGATTATTCCAGTAGGAAAAAAGAAGCCAGCCAGTGGATATTTTAAGGATGCTGATAGTCTTATTGAGGCGTTTAAACTGTATGACCTTAGAGAGACAAATGTCTATATCACCTTAAATCAAATTAACAGTGCTCTGTTTAGTCGACAACAAAGCAATCATTTTGTTGCAGGGGCTAACTCAACACAGGATTCTGAGGTCAGCGGATATAAATGGCTGTTCATTGATTTAGATCCGGAACGACCTACGGGAATTTCCAGTAATAAAGAAGAACTCCAAAAGGCTTATAAACTTGCGGCAAGGATATGTAAGTTTCTTCAAGAATATGGTTTTGAAGACCCTGTTAAGGCGGTTAGTGGAAACGGAGCGCATTTACTTTACAGAATCAATCTTAAGCAGACAGAAGAAAATAACAAGCTGGTGGAGAGATGCCTGAAAGCGTTATCTATGTTATTTGATACGGATGATATTAAGGTTGACACAGCAAACTTTAATCCTAGCAGAGTATGCAAGCTATACGGAACATTGGCACAGAAGGGAGCTAATACTGAAGAACGCCCTCACAGGATAAGCTACATTATTGGGGATGTAAAAGAAGCAAAAGCAACCTCTAAGGAATATCTTGAGAAGCTTGCAAATGAGCTCCCCGAAGATGAGCCTGTAAAACCAAACGCTTATAACAATTATAGGCCTAAAGAATTTGATATTGAGGATTGGATGTCTCGATATGGCATAAGGTACAGTGCTAAAGCTTGGAATGGTGGTATTAAGTACATCCTGGATGAGTGTCCGTTCGATAATAGTCACAAGGCACCTGATTCAATGATCACAAAGTCAGCGAATGGAGCAATCGGTTTTAAGTGCCTGCACAATCATTGCCAAGATTACCATTGGCGGGAGCTTCGGCTTAAATATGAGCCTGATGCTTATGAGTATAACGACTCTGATAGGCGCATCGAAGAGGGATGGAAAAAACACAATCGAGATAAGGAACAGCTGATGCAACAGGATATTCATGCTGATGATATCCCTATGTTCCAGACAGCCGAAATGATTCTAAACCGTGAAGACCCAGATCCGGAATATATCAAGACAGGTATCAATAAACTAGATAAGGCATTGAATGGATTGGAGAAGGGCAAGCTGAGCGTATTAAGCGGACTACGTGGCAGTGCAAAATCAACGATCTTAAGTGAAATAACACTAAACGCCATTGAGCAGGACCATTCCATTGTTACATATTCCGGAGAGCTGTCTGATAAATCGTTTCTTAACTGGATGTTGCTTCAAGCGGCGGGGAAAGGCCATGTTGAAATTAGCGCGAAGTATAACGGATATTATGTCAGGAAAGAAATAAAACAGAAAATTGTAAATTGGATGGATTCCAGACTCTGGCTTTACAACAATAACAAAAAGGCATCATTTGAAGTGATGCTGAATGGCATAAAACAAAAAAGCAAGGATGTCGGCGCCGACCTTATCATAATTGACAATTTGATGGCGCTGGACATCCGTGAGTTGAACAGGTCGAACGAATACGATGCCCAGACCCGTTTTATGTGGCAGCTTAAGCAGATAGCTCAGGAATGCAATGCTCATGTAATTCTTGTAGCGCATCCGCGTAAAGCATACGGCTTCCTGAGGCTTGAGGATATAGCTGGCACAGGAAACATAGGAAACATTGTTGACAACGCTTTTATTATCCACAGAGTTAATGAGGATTTCAAGCGACGATCTAAAGAATTGTTCCAGTGGAAGGATGATAACCTGCTTTACCAGTGTACGAATGTCATTGAGATTGCCAAGGATAGAGAACATGGTACTTGTGATGTTTTTGTGGATCTTTACTATGAAGCTGAGAGCAAGCGCCTGAAGAACTACCAGGCTGAAAATATTATCTATAGCTGGGACACCGATTTTGTAGAAGCGGGAAATGAAGAGGTCCCTTTTGATTGAGGTTGCAGTATGACATTTAACGACAGAAACAACATGATAAGCGATGTGGTTCAGGAATATAAAAAACTGCATGATAAATATACTTCCGGCACGAAGATCTTAGATGATGAAGAATGGCCAGCTTATATCAATGCCATGGATGCAATAACAGAAATGTATAAAGACACAAGCATTGCAGAACTGTGTGGGAAGCTCTGCCAAGCCTTCCTGGATGACACCGAGTATGTACAAAAGAAACTTAAGGAGCGGGGATGAAAATATCGGAAATAATAACCGGATTAGTGGTGATGATAGGAATAACCATACTAACAAAATACTGGAGGAACATGTGAATTGATAACGTTGGGGTGCGTAATACTGTTTATGGTTACAGCAATATTGATTCTGATTGATGACTAAAGGGGTAGAGATGAGACAAAACACATACATAGCGGGATTTCATGAGCGGCTTGATAAAGCGTGTCATGATTCCGGATTAAGTAAGTCGGAAATAGCAAGGCGTGCAGGCTTCGACCGGAAGAGTCTGCATCCAAAAGAGCATGTGATGATGACCAGCGGATATATTGCTAAATTCTGCGCTGTGACAGGTACGGATGCAAATTGGTTGCTGGGGGTAAGGAGGTAATTATGGCGGATTACTACATGGATAGGCCATCTATGGCAGAAGAGGCTTATAAGATAATTTACTGGGAAATGGCAGGGAGCAAGACGCCGCTGGAGATTTGGCGGACACTTGCCAGGACAGACGATGCAGAGCTGGAAGAATTTCTTAGGCAAAGAGGTAAGCTGTGAAATTGTATATGAAATGCACTACAGACAAATATGAACTTCCTATTGCGGTGGAGGATTCCCTATCTAAGCTTGCGGAGAAGCTTGGGTATAAGCCCCACTCCGTAGCTACACAGTGTTCAAAAGACAGATGCGGATATCACCGGATAGAGGTTGATGAGGAAGATGATGATGAATGAACAAGTTCGAAGGTGCATAGAGTGCACTAATGCCAAGTACAGAGAAACATTTGGAGAAGGGCACAAATTATACTTCTGTGGCAAGCACAAGACAATGATAACAGACCTGACCCGTGTATCATCCATTATCGGCTGTAAGGGCAAGGATTTTGAGAGGAGGCAGTGATGCTGGCAGTAGGTGACACAATCAAATGCCGTGATGCAGAGGACATGGTTGATACAATGTTCGCACTCCAACAAGAGGGCTATGAAACAGAGTTCATGTATGAGAAGGATGGAGAAAAGGGCTTATGGCTGGTAATTCAAAAAACATCTTAAAGGATTATGAATGTGAAGGCCAGATGAGCATATTTGATTTTATTAAGCCGGAGTGCAGCTTCTCAGGGCACACTTGCAATAAGCAGGAACTATGGAAAATAGCACATACTTTTGATGATATCAAGTGCACGGAAATGTGTTGCCGACAATGTAACGTGAGATTATGCGGTGCCAGATGCAACGGATCAGAAGAACCAAAGGCTTTTATGAATGAGCCAAAGGATCCGGATGCAATGTCAGATGATTACATTCGGGAGAACCCTACATGCTTCTATGTGCTTGGGCATTATCTTGACAGGGATCAGGGTTGGCACAAGGTTCCTGAGGAGCTTCCCACTTTTAATACCTGGCGATTGATAGATGTAGTACTGTTTGGCAAAAAGACAGGTACTGCTTGGATGGAACACGGAGAATGGGAAGCAAAGGACTGGGCTTTCCGGAGCATAGACGACAGACGGAACACAGAGACAACGGAAGTTCTTGCATGGAAATTAGCAGAGGAGGGTTAAAACATGGGAATGCTTACAGACAGCGAAATGGTGGAGGCGTTAATAGTGAACCTTAAGAGTTGGGATTGGGAAATCAATTCTAAATTCGGGATAGATCAGACAACAGGCGAGGCACTTGTTAAAGAGTACCAGAGATTAAAAGGTAAGGCTGATTTTGATTGTGCATTGAGGGATTAAACATGGATGGAATACGAAAAGACCCCGAAGCACGTAAAGCCTATCAGCGAATGAAGTATGCAGAGCGTAGGGAAAAGCAGTTGGAAAGCAAAGAGTACATCTTACGGAAGTGTATACGGTCTGTAAAAGGACTGAGGAAAGAGATAGGCGATTACAACACTAACAGGGTTATAGAGGTTTTAGAGAGGATATACAAAGATGGATGAATTTAACATGACGGTAGAAGTTATGCAAAAGATTGGAAAAAAGATAAGAAACGGCGAGAAGCAAGGATCAGTGAAATGCCCTTTTTGCGGTGGAAATATAGAATACGTTTATGAAAATGCTATGGCTATGAGGGCAAAGTGTGATACATGCGAATTTAAAGCATTTGCATAATTCGGAAAAAGGAAGAATAAGATGGAAACACAGGAAGTATTAGACATATTAGCAGAACTGCAAGCTGATATGGAATGGGAAAGTGATATGCATTTTGCCGCTGGTCTTGATGTAGCCATTAAGCGTGTTAAGGATTGGGATTTACTAAAGCTAAAGATTACAGAAGCGAAGCAGACTGCAAGCCGTTCACCTAACAGAGATTATAAGACAGGATATATATGCGCCATGAGTTACATTGAAGGACTTATGGCAGAAATGGAGAATGAGGATGACAATTAATTACATAAACAACTTTCTAAAGATTGCCTTAAATATTGCGGATTATTACGACAATAAGGGCAACAATGATGAAAATTTCTTAAATGATGAAATGACTAAGGAGATAGGTTTGGGGTATAGAGCGTTAACAAGCTATCTTCGTAAAGGGGTGCAAGAAGTTATCACATTGCAATCCAATTATCATAAAGCTTGTGAGCAAAGGAATTATGAGAAATCCATACAGGAGAGCCAAAAGGAATATCTGCTTGATGTGTTCGGTGATGAAGAGCCTTACGGCATCAATGATAAAGACAAGCAGAGAATAAAAGAGTTTGTGCAGAGCATATTCGCTGAATGGGATAAGGAGAATGAGGATGAGTGAGTTTACTTTAAGAGAATACCCACAAGAAGAATACGAAGCAGATATGAAAAAACTCCTCAAAGAAAAAGGCTTGCATGATGCAGTAGATCATTTTGCAGACAGAATAAATTCATTAGCAAGTGTGATGAACTACGTAGCACATAGAGAAGTACAAGAGTGTTTGTGTGACATACTGTTTTTGATTGATTTGGATAAGGAGAACAATCATGAGTGATACACAGAGGGATTTTGACAGAGACAAGGCAATAATAGCCAAAGAAGAACGGCACTTTGCAAGAATGGATTATTGCGACGAGGATTGCGACCAGCACAATGAAAATTGCCCTTACTATGATGCCGAGGAAGAGTATTGGGATTTTGAACAGTGCTTTGAGGATAAGGGGTGGAGATTATGACAAAAGAGGAAAGACTATCTAAGTTAAGGCATTTCATCACTTGTTTGAAGTGTGAAGTAAGTGGGAAAAGTTGTGATGATAATTGCGCTACACAGTATGAAGCTGGAACTATGGGGGAAATAATTGAAAATCTTGAAACAATATCAAAAATGCTAGAACAAGAGCCAAGATGGATTCCTGTTAGCGAAAAATTACCTGAATATGGTGAAGAGGTGTTGACTTGCAGTAATGGAGGATTTATTGAAATTCAAAGCCTTAAAAATAGCTATGGTGGTTATTGGGAAAATCAGAGAAGTGATTGGTGTGATTTAGATGAAATAGTTGCATGGATGCCATTACCAGAAAGTTACAAAGGAGAGTAAGTATGACGATTGATGAGGTTATTAAAAGATACAATGACAATGCCGAGTATGAGCGTACTCACGGAAGCTTACAAGGGTGTCTGGAGTTTAGACAGCTTGCCGAGTGGCTTAAGGATTATAAGCGACTGAAAGAGCAAGAGTCTTGTGATGTTCCCGACACAAATGACGGTAAGATGTCAGAAAACCCGACAGGTTCAGAAAGTGAGGTAAGGAATGAAACTTTATGACATTGTATCAAAAGCACAGTATATGCAAGTGTTTTCAATCTATCTGACTAATGCCTATGACCAGAATATACCGATTGCAAGGGGAACAAGGTCAGAAATGATTTTTATGGACGTTGATGAAAACGAAGAGAACTTTTTCAATCATCTTATGTGTGATGTTGAATATTTTCACATAACCGATAAGGGCGTAATGGTTGTATTCATTCGGGATGAACATTTTGAGGAACAAGCAAGCTATAACTACTCTGATGAATACGTTAAGAGATGGGATAAGTTCAATCCTAAAACAAGACCTTGGCTTCATGGAATTGAAACAGAAGAATACACCAATAAGTACCTGTGGAAGTTTGCGGGATGTTCAGAAAGTGAGGATAAGGCATGACCATAGCAGAATTGATTAAGGATTTAACAGAGTATGCGGAAGATAGCGAAAAGGGATTTGACACCGAGGTAAGGTCTTATGTTGGAATGTCAAGACAGGCGGCAGAGGAACGGCTAAAAGAATGTGAGACTGACGAGTATGTATTTGATGATTTTTTGCCAATCAGTTATATCCACGAAATAGACGGATTTGTCTATATCAGAGCAACGGATATTCCCGAGATTGAGCCACAGGAAAGGAGCGAGGAATGAGCAAAGATTACAGAGAAAAGACAATCCAAGGGTGTATCATTGACGGAAGTAAACCTATACCCTTGCCGAAAAAATGCGATGTAACTGTTCGTATGACATCAGATAAAATCGGGAAGTCCTTATCGGTACAAGCATTTAATGTGATGATAATGATACCACTTGAAAAGGTCACGGATATTATCAGAGTGGCAGAAGGGAGCGAAGAATGATAATAATTGACGATGACGGTATCATGCACAAGGTACTGCCGGTGGATACGTTGGATAAGATAATCAACGACCTTGAATCACTCCGAGAACCCACCGAGCCACATCTGGTTGACTATCGCTACCACAGAAATGACATGCTTGATGCGGTGCTAAGCGTGATTGAGAGGTACAGAAACGAGGTGAGTTCATGAGCGATTGTTATGATTGCGACTATGCAATATTTGATTACGAAGAATACTACGGCGGCTACCGTGAAAAGATCGTGGCAGGCTGCAAATCAAAAGAGTTCTGCAAACACAGCCTGTCGGTCGGGGATATCATCAAGTGCCGTGACAAGGATGATGCAGTATCTACATCCATGGAGCTTGCCATGCATGGTGTCCATACGGATTTTAGATACGAGTTGTGTGGCGAGCATGGATTGTGGCTTGAGATTACAGAGATTGAGGAGGATGAATAATGACAATTGGCGAGATTGAGCAAATTAAAGAAGAGATGTGCGATTCATGGTGTCAGGTACCATATGAAGCAGAAGATGAGGAAGAAGCGACTGAGTTGTGCAAGCTTTGTCCGCTTAACAGATTGGAGGTGACTATCAATGAGTGAAGAATTATACGACCTTTACAAACATGATCCCGACTTCAAACATTACGTAGATGCATGGTGTGCCAAGCATGATCTGGGCATCTTCGAAGCGTTCAGCCGGAATATCTTGCAGGAGTATGCGAAGTGGGCAAAGGAGAATAAGAATGGGAAAATATAAATTATCAATCATAATACCTGCTTACAATGCAGATGCCTACTTGCCCGATCTACTTGCCTGCCTTGATAAGCAGATGGTGTCCGGTATTGAAGTTATCATCATTGATGATGGTTCCAAGGTGCCATTCAAGACAGATTATTCGTGGGCAACGGTGATCCGGCAGGAAAACTCGGGTCCGGGTATAGCACGAAACGCAGGTCTTGAAAAAATGACCGGGGAGTACTTTACTTTCATTGACGCAGACGATATGGTGG
>Ga0326513_10001462_pt1 | contig 18570 bp, 22 predicted proteins | sample 2_2465_0518_D_FD_203654 | JGI IMG/M metagenome (GOLD analysis project Ga0326513, IMG submission 203654) | Bovine rumen microbial communities from UC Davis, California, United States - 2_2465_0518 | ecosystem: Host-associated > Mammals > Digestive system > Stomach > Rumen | place: USA... | reverse complement strand
CCTGCTTGCAATCGCGGGAAGATTTTGGCAGAGGGGGTGATGAGGTGACGGAGGCTGGGTACATGCGCGACGTGCGGCGAAAATGTGAGGCGCTGGGCGTATGGCGCGATGAGTTCGAGCGGGCGCTGAGGCGTCTGGCGAAAATATACTGCCGCATCGACGCGGTGGAGGAAGAGTTCAAGGCGAGCGGCGGAGCGGCGATCGTCGAACACACGAACAAGGCCCAGGCGACGAACCTCGTCAGAAACCCGTACCTCGTGGAAATCGACACGCTGTATGATCAGGCGCTGACATACGAGAGAGAGCTCGGCCTGACGGCGGCGGCGCTGAAGAAAATCAACGAGGAAGCGCTGAAGCCGCGCAAGGGGCCGTCCGGGCTTGAGGCCGCGCTGAAGCTGCTCGAGGCATGATATGGAATGGGAACTAACGGCGGAGGAACGCGCTGTTGTCTGCCGCCGTGAAGGTGAGTTTGTCGTGACGCCGCAGGGCGAGCGGCTGCCGGCGACGATGCAGGGCAAGTACGCCGAGGAGGTCATGGGCTATGCAACGGGCGTGGCATGCGGGGAGATCGTCGCAGGGATCGACCGCATCCTCGGGTGTATCAGGTTTCTGCGGGACCTGATCCGCGAAGACCTCGACGTAAACGCGAAGGACGCCGACTTCGTGATCGGGCTGATCGAAACGACCTTCAAACATCGCCAGGGCGAGGCGTTGGACGGCACACCCTTGCGCGGTCAGCCGCTCAGACTCGAGGCGTGGCAGAAATACATCATATACGGGATCATGATCTTCTATAAGCGCGGAACGACCGAGCGCCTCGTCAAGGAGGCGTTCATTTTTGTACCGCGGAAAAACGGCAAGACGATCATGGTCGCGGCGCTGGCGTGGGCGTTGTCGATCCTGAGCCGGAAGAGCGGCGCGAAGTGCTATGTCGTGGGCGCGGCGCTCAAGCAGGCGCTGGAAACCTTTGACGATTGGGAGTACGTGCTGGAGAACTCGCTGTACGACGGCAGGAAAGACGCAGAAAAACACGGATGGCGCATCCTGGCAAACTCGGTCGAGCACTCGATCACGAACGGCGACATCATGGGCGGTTCGATTTCGCTGCACGCGCTGCCGGGCAATCCGGACAAGCAGGACTCATTCAACGCGCCGTACATCATCGCGGACGAGGTGCACGCCTATCGGAGCCCGACGCAGTACAACGTACTGAAGGAGGCCGGCAAGGCGTACACAAACAAGCTGGCCATGATCATCACGACCGCCGGCGACAACGGAACGGGGTTCTGCGCGCAGCGCGTGGAGTACTGCCGGAAAGTGCTCCGGGGCGCGGTGACCGACGATCAGTACTTCATCTTCCTGTGCTGCGCCGACAAGGACGCGACGGGCAGCGTCGACTTCACCAGCGAGATACAGCAGCGGAAGGCCAACCCGAATTACGGCATCACGATCAGACCGGAAGACATTATGAACGAAGCCGTCCAGGCGTGGAACGACCCGCAGCAGCGAAAGAACTTTCTGGCCAAGTCGATGAACGTGTTCACCTCGGCCATGAACGCCTATTTCAACATCGACGAATTTGTCAAGTCGGACGAAGACGCCGGCGCGGCGCTGGGCATCGACCCGACATGGCCGGTGGAGAAGAAAATCGATTTCCTCGCCCGGCTGAAGACGGAGTGGTACGGCGGGGCCGACCTGTCGAAGCTCCACGACCTGACCGCGGCCTGCCTGCACGGGCAATACAAGGGCATCGACATCGTGATCCCCCATTGCTGGTTCCCCGTGGTGGCCGCGGCGCAGAAGGCGGAGAAGGACGAGATCCCATTGTTCGGATGGAAGGACGACGGGTGGCTGGATATGTGCAACGCGCCGACCAACGACCACACGGCGGTCGTCAAGTGGTTCGAGGCGATGCGGGCGCGGGGCTTCAGGATCAGGCAGGTCGGGCACGACCGGAAGTTCTGCCGGGAGTACTTCATCGGCATGAAGAAGGCGGGCTTTCAGATCGTCGATCAGCCGCAGTACTTCTACAAAAAATCCGAGGGCTTCCGGCACATCGAGGCCGCGGCGAAAAACAGGGCGTTGTACTTTCTGGGCGCCGAGCCGTATCTGTACTGCGTGTCGAACGTCAGGGCCATCGAAAAGACGGACGACATGATCCAGTACGAGAAGATCCAGCCGGAGCACAGGATCGACGTGTTCGACGCGGACGTGTTCGCCACCGTGCGGATGCTTGAGAATATGGAGCGGGGGCGCGCGGCGTCCCGTTGGTGGGGAGATGAAGCGAGTGAGTAAAAAAAAGCAGCGCGCACCGACGCAGACGCGCAGCTCGGGCGGCGTGGGGCTGTGGCTCAGCGGCGGCGACATCTGCGCGCCGGGGTACACGCGCCTGAGCGATAATCCCGAGATCCAGGCCGGGTGCCTGCGCATCGCCGAGCTGATCGGCTCGATGACGATACACCTGATGGCCAACACCGAGGACGGGGACATCAGGATCCAGAATGAGCTGAGCCGGATGATCGACATCACGCCGAACCGGGGCATGACTCGGGCAGCGTGGATGACCGCGATCGTGATGAACCTGCTGCTCTATGGGCGCGGGAACAGCATCATCGTGCCGCACACGCATGAGGGGTACCTTGAGAGCCTGGAGCCGATCGCGGCGCATCGGGTGGAGTTTCTGGCGAAGCCCGGCAGCTACCGCGAGTATAAAGTCCTGATCGACGGCGCGGCGCGGAACCCGGAAGACCTGATCCACATCGTGGATAATCCTGACCCGACGTACCTGTGGAAGGGCCAGGGCGTGACGGTGACGCTCCGGGACATCGCCAACAACCTGAAGCAGGCGCAGAAAACCGTGAACGCCTTCATGGGCTCCGAGTGGAAACCCTCGATCATCGTGAAGGTGGACGCGCTGACGCCGGAGTTTGCGGATCCGGATGGCCGGAAGAAGCTGCTTGAAAGCTACGCTTCGCCGCCGTACCCGGGCGCGCCGTGGATCATCCCGAGCGAGGCCTTCAGCGTGGAGCAGGTGCGGCCGCTGACGCTGGCCGACCTCGCGATCAACGACGCGGTGAATATCGACAAAGTGACGGTCGCCGCCATGCTGGGCGTGCCGGCGTTCCTGCTGGGCGTCGGGAGCTTCAACCGCGACGAGTGGAACAACTTCGTCCAGACGCGGGTAAGGGCGATCGCGCTCAACATCCAACAGGCGCTGACGCGGGCGCTGATCCTCAGTCCGAAGATGTACCTCCGCCTGAATTACTGGAGCCTGCTCGACTACGATCTGAAGGCCGTGAGCGACATCATGCTCGCCGGCGCGGACCGCGGGTACGTCAACGGCGACGAGTGGAGAGATCGGATGAACATGCCGCCGGCCGGGCTGAAGGAGTACAAGGTGCTGGAGAACTACCTGCCATACGACATGAGCGGCAAGCAGAAAAAGCTGGTTCAGGACGGTGACGACGAATGAGGCTGACGCTGGGGTGCCCGTGGGGCCGATATGATGCGGAGATGCGCATCATGTGCCGGAAGGCCGACGGCCCGTGCGCGCACCAATACTTCAGGCCCTGCAAGGGCTGGGCCGTATTATCGCCGGGCGCGGATGCGTGCCCGATCAGGGAGGCGAAGGACGATGGAGCTCAGACAGGTAAGAGCCATACCAAGTCAGTTCGAAACAAGGGCTGACGGAGACGACTGGAAGATCTGCGGATACTTCGCCGTGTTCGGCAGTGACTACAACATCGCGCCGGACATGAGCGAGAGCATCGCGCCTGGGGCATTCACGCGCACGCTGGCCGAGCAGCCGGACGTGCGCGCGCTGATAAATCACGACACCACGCTGGTCCTCGGCCGGACGAAGGCCGGGACGCTCGTCCTGAAAGAGGACGACCACGGGCTGTACGGTGAGGCGACGATCAACCGAAACGATCAGGACGCCGTAAACCTGTACGAGCGCGTGAAGCGCGGCGACGTGGATCAGTGTTCGTTCGGCTTCGAGATCAAAGACGAGGATACCGACATCCGCGCCGACGGCTCGATGCACTGGACGATCAAGGATGTGGAGTTGTACGAGGTAAGCGTGTGCACCTTCCCCGCGTATGAGGCGACGAGCGTCTCGGCGCGGACGGCTGAGCGGGACGCCGCGAAGGCCAGGGCGCTTGAGGCGTGGCAGGCGCGCATGCGGGAGAAGCTGACAAGGAGTGATGAGGATGCTTAAGGCCATTATGCTGCGGCACCGGATCGACCTCAAGCGCGGGGAACTGACGAAGCTGCAGGCCCAGCGCGAAGAGATGAAGACCCGCGAGGCCGAGCTGGAACAGGCCGTCGCCGAGACTGCGACCGATGAGGAGCAGGACGTCGTCGAGGCCAAGATCGACGAGTTTGCCGCCGAGCGCGACGCGCTGGAGAAGCAGATCGCCGATCTGGAAAAAGAGATCAGCGACCGCGAGGCCGAACTGGCCCAGGCGGAAGCCGAGCAGGACACCGAGCCCGCGAAGGCTCAGGAACACAAGAGTGAAGAGAGAAAGGTGGAGATCCCCATGATGGAGACTCGTGACCGCGTCGCGCAGCTGGTTGAGCGCGAAGACGTGAAGAATTACCTGAACGAGGTGCGCTCCGCGATCAAGGAGAAGCGCGCCCTGACCAATGTCGGCCTGACGATCCCCGAGGCCATGCTGGGCCTGATCAAGGAGAATATCGTCGGCTACTCCAAGCTGTACAGCCGCGTCGACGCGCGCCGCATCAACGGCACCGGCCGCATGCTGATCATGGGCACCGTGCCGGAAGCGATTTGGACGGACTGCTGTGCCAACCTGAACGAGCTGTCTCTGGGCTTTAATGACCTGGAGATGGACTGCTTCAAGGTCGGCGGCTACTTCGCGGTCTGCAATGCCAACCTGGAGGACAGCGACGTCGCGCTGGCCAGCGAGCTGCTGAGCGCGCTGGGCCAGGCCATCGGCCTCGCGCTGGATAAGGCGATCCTGTACGGCCGCAACGCCGCCAGCACCGCCAAAATGCCGCAGGGCATCGTGAGCCGCCTGGCGCAGGAGTCCGCGCCGACCGGCTATCCGGCCACCGCGCGTCCCTGGGCCGACCTGCACACCAGCAACATGATCACGATCTCGGCCGCCAACTCTACCGGCACCAAGCTGCTGACCTCCCTGATCTCCGCCGTAGGCGCGGCCAAGGGCAAGTACAGCCGTGCCGGCCTGACCTGGGCGATGAACGAGACCACCTACACCAAGATCATGGCCGAGCTGGTCAACGTGACCGCCGCCGGCGCTTTCGTGTCCGGTCTGGGCGCGACCATGCCTGTCGTGGGCGGCGCCATCGTCGTCCTGCCCTTCATGGCTGACAACCAGATCGTGGCCGGCTACTTCGACGAGTACGTGCTGGCCGAGCGCGCCGGGCAGACCTTCGCGACCTCGGAGCACGTGCGGTTCCTGGCCGACCAGACCGTGCTGAAGGGCACCGCGCGCTATGACGGCGCGCCGGCCATCGCCGAGGGCTTCGTGGCTATCGGCATCGCGGGCACCGCGCCGAGCGCGACGATGACTTTCGCCTCCGACACGGCGAATTAAGTGAGGTGAAGCGCCGTGGCTATCAACGCGGCGACGGCGCTCTCGCTGATCAAGGCGCGCCTGAACAGGCTCGAAAGCGACACCACGCTGGATGAGTACCTGACGGCGCGCCTTTCTTCGGCGTGCGCCGAGCTTGAGAAGACCGGCATCACACTGGACGACGGCGCGGACGATCTGATGCTCGCGGTGGACTACACGGTATGGCAGTACCAAAACCGCGACAAGCCGGGCGGCATGCCCGACTGGCTGAGGCTGAGGCGGCGCGAGCGCTGGGTGCAGGAGGTGGGCCGGCATGATACTTGATACCGGGATCTGCACCGTGTATCGCAAGCGGGCGGAGGATCGGCCGGGGTACAAGCCGGTGTACACCGACGTGGCGTATCACCAGAGCTGGTACGGCGAGCTCAACTACGAGACCGCGCCGGCGTGGCCCACGCGCGACCGCGAGGAAGTGCGGGCCGACAAGCGGATCCGGATCCTGCAGAACCGAGACATAGCCAACCATGACAAGGTGGAGCTGACCGACGTGTACGGCAACACGCGCATGTACGAGGTGACGCGCGCGTATCACGGCACGGACGACGACAGCGGCGAGATGATCACCGACCTGACACTGGAGGCGATGGAGCATGACGCTTGACGACATCCGGCAGCTCGTGCTCCACGCCGACCCGGAGGCCACGCGGTACGAGGCCGGGGCCGTGAACGGCGCGAGCTACACCACGTGGCGAGAAGTGCGCCGGCTGGACACCATGGCCGACGACCGGCACGAGGAAGGCTGGGCCTTTCAGATCGACCGCTTCACGCGGGACGAGGGTGATCAGATCGCGGCCATGATCATGGCGATCCTGGACGATGACGACAGTGTGGCGTATGAGTACCACACGGACTACGAGCCGGACACGCGGTACATCCACCACATCTTCGACTGCGAGGGATACTGATGGCGCGATTTGACATGAGCGGGCTCGATGGGATCATCCGCGACATGCAGGCCATGGGCCAGGATACGGGGCCGGTGGCCGACGCCATGCTGATGACGGGGGCCGAACAGGTCGCCGAGGCGTGGCGGAGGTCGGCTGAGGAGCACGAGCTACGCGACACGGGCGACATGATCGCGTCCATCGGGTATCCGCGTAAGCCTTCGGGCATCGGGAGTGCGAAGAGCATCGACATCTACCCGCAGGGCGTTGACCGCAAGGGCGTGCGCAACGCCGAGAAGGCGTTCATCCTGCACTACGGGACGAGCAAGCGCCCGGGCACGCGCTGGGTGGACGACGCCGACGCATACTGCGAAGGCACCGTTGTCCCGGCCATGGAACAGATCTGGAATGAGTTTATCGAGACGGGCCGCGCCCCTTCCTCGGCATCAGGCCGGGGTGTGGGAGGCGGCATTTCTGTACAGAGGGGGAAATAGCATATGGCATTTGTTGGACTGAGGCACGTCGTGGCCGCCACCATCGCCACCGAGGTCGAGGGCCAGGCGCTGACCTACGACGCCGGCAAGGTGATCGGCAAGGCCATCGAGGCGAACCTGACCTGGAACCGCAACGACAACCCGCTTTATGCGGATGATGCGATCGCGGAGAACGACAACGGCATCACGGGCGGCTCGCTGGAGCTGAACGTGGACGACCTGACGGACGAGGTGCGCGCGTACCTGCTGGGCGACGCCACCGAGGGCACCGGGGCCGATGTGGCGTACATCGAGACGGACGACGCCGCGCCGTATGTCGGCGTGGGCTACATCCGCGTCAGGCGCAAGAACGGCGAGACGAGCTATCAGGGCGTATGGATCTACAAGGCCCAGTTCGCCCAGGAGAGCGAGGATGCGCAGACCAAGGGCGAGTCGATTGAGTGGCAGACGCCGACGATCAACGGCACCATTTTCGGCGTGACCGGCGAGGTGACCGGCAAGACGGCCTTCCGCGAGCGCAAGACCTTCACGACCTACACCGCCGCGGAGACGTGGCTGGACGGCAAGGCGGGCCTCTAAGCCCGGCGGAGGATTTATGGCCAGTAATACGGTCAGGGTGGGCGGGCGAAAGCTCGCCCTCGTTTTCAATCTGTGGGCCGCGGGCGAAATCGAACGGCTCTACAACAAGACCACGAGCGAGCTGATCAAGGACTCGCTCAAACTGCTGGATGACACCCAGACGCTGCTGGGCGTGAGCGCCGTGATGGCGAATGTCGGCGAGAAGATGAACGGCGGCACGCCGGACATCACCGCCGAGTGGCTGGGTATGCACCTGACAGTGACGCAAAAGACGAAGCTCCAGATCGCCGCGATCAACGCGATGACTGACGGCATGAGCATGGAGACGGACGACGAGAGCGAGGGCGAAGAGATCGACGTCACGCTCGAAGAGATCAAAAAAAAAGAGACCGCGGCCGGCTGACATACCGGCTGATGCTCAGTTACGCGCTGGTCGCGGGATTGAGCATGACGGAGGCGCTGGGCCTCGCGCCGGGGCTGATCTGCGACCTGTACGTGTACCGGATGCGGTACGACGACATGGAGCACGGCGTGAAGCGGAAGCGGCAGGCGCGATGCGCGGATTGATGTGAGGTGAGACGGAGTGGCCGGGAAGCGCGAAATTAAGACGACGCTGAAGCTTGAGGGCGAACAGCAATTCAAGCGGGCAATGAGCGACGCGACGACCTCGCTCCGTGAGCTTGACAGTGAACAGCGGCTGGCTGAGGCACAGTTTAAGGCCACGGGCGACGCCCAGGCGTACATGGCCGAAAAGTCGCGGATACTGCAGCAGAAAATCGCCGAACAGCAAAAAGTGGTCGACGCGGGCGAGCAGGCCCTCGCCGAAATGAAGAAACAAGGTGTCGACCCAACGACCAAGGCATACCGCGACATGCAGCGCAAGGTAAACGACGCGAAGGTCAAAGTCACGGATATGCAGATTGCGCTCAACAACAACGAGAACGAGTTGAAGCAGCAATCATCACAGCTCGACACGACGGCGGGGGACGCTCAGGCGTACGGGGAATCGATGGAGAGCATCGACTCCTCGATCAAGTTCGAAAACGCGATCAACGCCGTCAGCAGGCTGAAGGAGCACCTGAAGCAGGTCCTGACGACAATCTGGAATGTGGGTAAAGGCGTCGTCGAGCTTGAGATGGAAGGCGGCAAATGGGCCGACGAGCTGATCACTCAGGCGGACAATATCGGCATCGGCGTTGAGGAGATGCAACGGTGGCGCTACGCGTCGCAGCAGGTCGACGTCGAGATCGGCACAATCCAGCAGGCTGCGGACAAGCTGGGGCAGAGTCTCGATGCATCAGGCGATACCAGCGAGGATTTTTACCAGACGCTCAACAGGATCGGCGTCGCCTACCGCAACGAAAACGGCACGCTGAAGACGAACATCGACCTTTTCTGGGACATCATCGACGCGCTGCACAACGCGAACATGTCCGAGAGTGAGCTGGAAAAGACGACGCAATCGCTGTTCGGCAAGAAATTCCGCGAGGTGCAGCGGCTCGTCGAGGGCGGTTCGCAGGCGTTTTTCGACTATGGCAACAGTGTGAGCGTCGTCAGTGAAGATGCCGTCAACTCGCTGGGTAAAGAAAACGACGCATGGGAGACGCTGACGCAGGAGCTCGACTCGGCGAAATATACGATTTTGGCTGGCATGGCGGACACATTTACCAGTGTGGCCACTTCGCTCAGCTCGGTGGTGAAGTCTTTTAACGAGTTCCTGGCCTCCGAGGCGGGCCAGAAGGCGCTGCAGGGGCTGAATGATGCGCTTGCCGGGCTGATTGCCGAGTTTACGGGCGAGCAGAATTTTGAAGGTCTGGTGGACGCGGCCGCGGCGGCCGTGAAGAAACTGACGGATGGGCTGGCGTGGATCAAGGAAAATTCGAGCTTCGTTACGGGCGGCATGTACGCGCTCGTGGGCGCCTTCGGCGCGCTGACGGTGGCGGAACCGGTGCTGACTTTTTTGCAGCTGCTGTCCTCGACGAATCTGACGCGCAAGCTGAAGCAGCTGGGCGTGGCCAACGGGGCCGTGAACGGGGCGCGGGTGGCCGCGGGAGCAGGCGGCGCGGGGGCCGGGGCTTCGGGCGCGGGCGCGGCGGCGGCCGGCGGCGCTACGGTAATCCCGTGGTGGCAGAAGTGGCTCAACAAGATATTCGCAGGGGCTGACGCTGCGGCAATCGGCGCGGGGACCGGGCTGACCATGACGCCGAACATATTCGTGGCGCAAAAGGAAGCCGAAGAATATGCCGATGATATGCTCGGGAAGGTTGACGATCTGAAGGCGACGAAGGCGGCTGAGGAAGAGTGGCTTGAGTCTGTCAACAGTCTGTTTGATCCTGACGTGTACTTGAAACCCGAAGAGGCGACGAAGCCAGACGGGACGATAAATCTTGACGCTTTCACGGGCGTGAAGGCTGACGATCTGATCGCTTCTACGCGCAGCGCCAACATAACGCCCGTCGCCGAGAGCCTGCTGGGCTACCTGCAGTGGGCGCAGAAAACGTCGACCGACCTCGACAACCTGATGGCGAACCTTCAGGGCGAAGGCCAGACCGCAGACAACATGCGCGCGGTGTTCGGCGACGACTGGGCGGATTTTTACGGCGCGGGCACTGACGCCGAAACGGCGCTGAGCGCGATGATCGCGCAGCTCCAGGCGGACATCGCCGCGGGCGCGGACACGCTGGGCGCGGACGGCGCGGAGATGGGCGCGCAGACCGGCGCGGGCCTGATCGAGGGAATGAACGCGCAGATACCGGCGCTTCAGACGGCGGCTGCGAACCTCGCGCGCATCGTGAGCGGCACAATCCGCGAGACGCTGCGGATCAACTCGCCTTCGCGGGTGATGGCGGGGCTGGGCGCGTACACGGCGCAGGGCTTCGCCGAGGGCATCGGCGGAAGCGTGTGGCGCGTGGAAGACGCGATGGACAAAATGATCGGCGCGACCCAGCGGCGGCCGGTGTACCCGCGCGGCGGATACGCGGCGGGCGGCGCCCAGGGCGGCGCTGGCGGCATGATCAACGCCACAATCGTGATGGACAAAGAGGTCGTGGGCATGATGGTCGCGCCCGCGGTGGACGGCGTGATCGGCGCGACGATTTCGGCGAGGAGGTGAGCGCGGTGAAGAGGCATCTGGATGTGTGGCTCAATAATATGAGCCTGCGCGACGCGGACCCGCGCATCATCATTACGAATGTGCGCGACAATCCGCCGGAGATCGAGACGACTTTCGGCCAGTACGCCGGGCGGCACGGACAGCGGATTATGTCGCAGTTCAGGGTACAGCGTGAGATCGGCGTGGATTTCCGGCTGAAGGAACTGTACAGCCTGAGCGCGCGGCAAAAGATCATCGACGCGGTGTGCGCGTGGGCGCAGCCTGGGTACCTGACGACGAGCCTGCAGCCGGACAAGCGGATTTATGTACATGTGACCGCGTGGCCGGGCGTCGTGAGCGCGCGGGATTACACCGAGGAATTTTCGGTTGAGTTTACCGCGTCGGCGCAGCCGTTTTGGGAGGACATTGCCGCGCAGGCGTGCGTGATTTCGGGCGCGGCAAGTGGCGCCGGCACGCTCGCGAACCTGGGCAATCAGGATACGGTCTGCGATGTGGAGGCGACCGTAACGAGCGGGACGCTGACGAGCTTCATCGCGCAGGTCGGCGAGACTTCGATTGAGCTTGCGGGCCTGAGCGTGGCCGCGGGCGGGAAGATCGCGATCAGGCATGATGAGTTCGGCAATCTGATGATATACGCCGGCGGCGCGTCGGCGCTCAGCAAGCGGACGGCGCAAAGCGCGGATGAGCTGATTGCCGCGCCCGGGCGCAATGACGTGACGATTACGGCTGACGCGACGGTGAGCGTGACGGTATCGGCGAGGGGGCGCTATCGATGACGGCAAGACTTCCGCGCCTGCTGGATCAGTCCTTCGGCGAGGTGACGCGCCTCCGCCCGACGGCGGCCTCCGCCACGATCAGCCTGCGCGAACCGCCAACCGCACAGATCACGCTGGCCGACGAGACGGTACAGATGCGCAGCTGGGTGGAGCTGTACGCGGGCGAGGACTCGCTCGGGCTTTTCCGCGTGACGAACATCGACCGCGCGCCGAGACGCGAAACCACGCTGACGCTGCGGCACTGCATCGACACGCTGGCGGACGACATCTGGGCCGCCGAAACCGAGTTTGACGGGACGGTCGCGCAGTTCCTGGGCGCGCTACTCGCGTACCAGTCCACCGCGCGGTGGCAGTTGGGCGTGTGCGAGTGCGCCGGGAACTACAAAAAGACGATCAGCTATACGCTCCTGAGCGAAAACCTGTGGGCGATGGCTGATGAATATCAGGATTATTACTTCGAGTACGATCTGACGACAACGCCCTGGACGCTGAATTTCCGCGCGCTGCCGACCGAGTGCACGGCGGAGTTCCGGCTTTCGCGCAACGTGGAGTCGGCGCAGATCAGGCGCGACGACGAGGCGATGTTCACGCGGCTGATCGTGCAGGTGCAGGACGGGCCGAACCCGGGCCTTCGGACGTACGACGCGGCCGCGGCGCAGGCGCTGTACGGGATCATCACCAAGACGGCCTCGGTGAAGGTGGCGGACGTGCCGGACCCTGACACGTGGGCTCAGGCGCTTTTGGCGAAGCGATGCTCGCCGACGGTGCAGGTCACGGTGGATGGCTACGAATTGAGCCGTCTGACCGGCGAGACCTTCGACCACATGAGCGTGGGCAAGTCGTGCCGGATGGCCGTGCCGCTGATCGCCGAATACCTGCAGGAGAATATCGTCAGCGTGACATACCCGGACCTGCTCGGCGAGCCCGAGCGCGTGACGGTGGAGCTGTCGAACCACCTGCAAAAGTTTTCCGAATCCATCGTGTCGCTGAAAAAGGCCGCGGGCGGGTCCGGCGGCGGAGGCTCGGCGCTCGGTGGCGGCGGCATGAGCACGCTTGAGGAAGTGACCTACTGGGGCCAGGTCGTCACGAAGACGGGCGTGCGCGACATCTATGAGACAGGCCTGTGGATTGACGCCGAGACCGGCGCGACGATCTACAGCCTGCAGGAAGGCGTCCGCGCGAACCGCGGCGAGATCACCGTAAACTCGCAGAACATCTCGCTCGTCGTGACGAACGGCTCGATCAACGCCGCCTCGATTGTGGCCGCGGTGAACGACGCGGGATCGAGCGTGACGATTTCGGCGGACAAGATCGTTTTGAACGGCGAGACGCTGACGAATCAGCTCGGGGCGACAAACGCGAGGATCACCAACCTCACGAGTGGCACTACTCAGGCGGAAAGCCTCAAGGCGGGCATCCTCACCGCCGTCAGCGCATTCCAGGCGTACGGCACAGTGGCGGTCTGGGTTGATAAGGCGGTTATGGGCAGCGACGGTAACCCGGTAACAATTCACTATCTGGGGCACTTGTGATATGGATAAATGTACAGCAATCGACGAGATGATCGTGGCGCTGGACGCGGCAATCGACCAGCGCGGCGCGCAGCGGGCGCTGACGATCTGCGACGTGATACAGCGCCTGACCGCGCTGAAGCAGGCGCTTCGGGAGGATGAGGCACAATGTACAAAGTGAGGTTGGCCAACGGGGCCGAGTATCCCGTCCACTGGTGCGGCGGGTCTGGCGGCTCGCTGAGCATCGCGCTGCCGGAGGGCGAGCTTCCGACGCTGGCGCAGGTCTTCGGCGATCCGGAGGCGACAAAAGTGATTGAGTTCGTCAGCGACACGCAGACGACGATCTACGATAACTACACCCGGCTGGTGGCGCTGATCGATGAGCGCTGGCAGGGCATGTATATCACGATCACACTGAGGCAGGAGGGTTGAGTATGGCGATCTACCCTATCGCGCGAACCGTCAATCTCGACGAGACGCTGCGCAAGGATACGTTGTACGGCGAGCTGTACGGCGGCGAACAGGACTCGCACGAGTTTATTATATCGGCTACGCGAGGAGGCACGGACTACGACTTCGACGGCACGGCCACGGCGCGTTACATCCGCGCTGACGGTCAAACGCTGATGCTTTCCGGCATGGTGGCGGGCGGGAAGTGCGTAGTCGATCTGCCGCGGGCATGCTACGCGGTGCCCGGGCGCTTCACGCTGACGATTTTCAACACGACTGATGCAGGCGTGAAGGGCGCGGTGTACACCTGCACCGGCAACGTCGCCCGGACGACGACCGGCGAGGAGCTGGACCCTGGGAGCGCGGTGCCTGACATCGACGACATTCAGGCTGAGTATCAGCGCATGCAGGCGGCGACGGACGCGGCCACGGCGGCGGCGGCGGTGGGCAACGGAGCCTTCCGGGCGCTCGCGCCGTACAATGCCTATGATGTTGCGGCCACACTGACCAAGACGAGCACGACAACGACGGACATTACCTGGGCGTGGGACGCTGACGGCAACTGCCACGTGAGCGGAACGGCGGCTAGTCTGCGCGTCAACAACCTTTGGCTCAACGACGCGGCGCTCCCGTACGGGCTTGAGCCGGGTCAGACGTTCACCTGCATTATGACTTCGACGGCGGCGACAAGCGGAGTCTGGTGCGGACTGCAATGGTACATCAGCTCGTGGGGCTCGCCAATCTACATCAGGACCACGGCGAGTAAGATCACCGTCCCTGACGGCGCGGTCGGGATGCGGCTCCGTCTGGGCGTCAACGCTGGTGTCACGGTGGACGAGACAGTTTCACCTCGGCTGGTGTATGGCATGACGAACGATGAACTCGCGGCGCTGATCGATACTGCAACGGTGGACGAAACAAAAGAATACCTCGGGCTGGAGTAAGGGAGGGCGGATTTAATGGCGAATGGAGATAAGCTGATTTCACTCGACGGCCTGAAGGCTACGTATGACGATCTGAAGGCCCAGCTAATCAAGTATAATTCAGTCGATGTTTTGGCTGGCAAGCTCACGCGGCGCACGACGACAGCTAACGGCATCACGTACACATGGAACGACGACGGCACCTGTACGGTTACCGGCGCAACTGAAGGCTCTGCATCAGTCTGCAACCTCGCGTATCCGGCGATCCCCCTGCCTGACGGTGTTAAGGCCGGTGACAGTTGCGACGTTGTTTACTCCACATCTGACGCTCGCGTTATTCTGAGCCTGCGCTTCATGCAGTCCGCTTCTGATGCAGCGCCGACATACTGCAATGTTTCCCACTCAGGGACAATCGTTGTGCCAGAAGATGCAGCGTATGTATGGATTTGTCTTTATGTCGCGAAGGACACCACATTGGAGAATGCTGTGACTGTCAGCTCGCCGATTGCGCTGTTGAATAGTAGAAGTTATGAAAAATCAGATACCGTCCCCATCGCAAAGACATACGTGGATAATGCCGTGACTGGTGCGCTGAACAGGCTGAACGCCGTCCGCAAGTGGAACACGAACACGTACATCAACGAGAGGACAGGGGCCATATCGTACAGTTCGGCGAATGTGAGTGTCTCCGAGCTGATCAGCATCCCTGATGGGCTGAACATCCATATCCACAGGGCGGCGAGAATTGGGAAGTATGACGCGAATGGCGCGTTTATCGAAACCGTAACGCCTGAGGGCATGGACATCGTTATCAGCTCTGCCGATGCGGCATTCGTGAGGCTTCAGTTCCCGTCCGTTAATGTTGAAGTAATGGATTTTTTGATTGCGTATCGTTATGCTGCGCTCGAAGATCGCGCTGCCCTGGAAGCGAAGCTGACCGAAACCACGAACAAGGCACAATACTTGAACGGCGCGGCGGCCTCGGCCAGCACGGGGAACCCGCTGATCCTTCAGAATTGCGATTATAGGGTTCCGTTCCGCGCGTTCTCTGCAAGCGGCATCAGCACGAATGAGAATATCGTCATATGCAAGAAGAATATCTTCGCGCTAAGACACGCCAATGGTACATTCACGAAGAATGGCGTGAGCTTTACGTTCAATACCGTCAATCACACCATCCGTATCAGATCGACTACAGGCGCGACGACAGCCACGACGTCAGGCTTCTCCGACTTTGGCGATGATTTCAAGCAGGTCAACGGCATCAACTTCTTGCACAATTTCAAGTTCAGGTTCCCGGTCGACACGCAGGTCTCGATCAGCGATAATCCGTCTGAGGAAGTGCCTTTCGATTTTGGCGTGCAGATGCACGTCTACGATGGCACGACTATGCAGTATGTTGGCACGGGGGGACTGACATTTGTGGCGCAGGGCGGGCGTGAGTACATCTTGTATTTCCTCGTCCAAGGGCCGCATACGACCAGTGGCGGCCTGACGTATGGCGGCTGGACTGGCGACATTACTTATTCGCCGCAGGTGGAGATCAATCCATACCCGACCGGTTATGAGCAGTATGAGGGCATCAAAACGAAGTTGCTTGCGACGGGCGAGGAAAACTTGTTCAAGTGCGGCGGGACGTCGCCGGGTCGATACACCAGCGGCGGCGTAAAGGCACTTTTCGACAGCGCGACGAACGAGATTTATCTGGACGCGAACAACGATACCGAGAACAGCGTGCTCATTCAGGATACATCGAATGATCAAACCGTGAACGGCGTGACGACATACTATATCAATAAATTTGTCCCCGGCGAGACGCCTGTGTTTGTGCGTGGTTTCGACAACAAGTATTCCGGCAAGCTAATAACCCAAATCACCGACGGCACAACCATCAGAAGCGACAGCCTGGGGAGCGGCATTTTCTTCGAGGGCGAAGCAGACAAGGAGTATGCCTTCAGGGTACTGGTGCTTCCGGGCGCGCAGATCAACACGATACTGAAGCCGACGATCTCGACTGGCATTTACGCCATCAGGAATTACGGGACGTATGCAGGGACGACAGTGCTGTATACCGATCAGGCGGCACAGCTTACCGTCAGCCAGCAGCCGATCTCCGCGAAGTGGAATGCCTCACGCAACAATGACATTGTAAGCAAGATCGAGTTGCTGACTGGTGGCAGGATTATCACGCCCTTTGCGAAGCTGCTTGCGCGTGGACCGATGATCTCGTTCATCGACGATGACACTACGAATATCACGTATGTTACACGGTATCACGATGTGTTTGCCGAGGTTCAGGCCGCGAACCCGACAAAGACGGTGCTGGGCGGATTCGCTGTCGAAACGATCAATCTTGACAACAATGCAGGATTGCCGGAGCTTCTGCTACAATACGAGCAGGAGGGGTATTCATGCCTGTACCATTGCTATCACCAGTCTGGCCAAAGCACGAATTACTGGATTGAGAGCCAACCGGAATACGACCGCGACCTGATCAAAGAGAATTTCATGCGTGGACTGAGAAGCATCAGAGAATATGGATTCTCGAATTACCGGCAATGGGTGACGCCCTACGGCGTGAACGACAAGTTTATCGTCGATCTGGCCAAGAGTCACGGCATGGAGTGCCTGTTGAATTGCCCGTCACGGTATAGTCAGAACATGTTCGTTACGCCGTATGGGAATGTGAGCCGGTGGAACATTCCGCGCGCAATCTTCATCGAGAGCGGAACCAATGAGGCCACACTGAAGCGGATCATCGACAACTGCATCCGGTCGAACGGATGGCTTACGATTGTATCCCACGTGAACAGTTGGGGATCGAGCGTTGACCTGATGCGCCAGCGGCTGGTTGATCTGCTTCAGTATTGCATCGACGCGGGCGCTGAGATTGTACCGTTCTCTGTGGGCTTCGAGGAGTACAGATCAGTTTTTGCGCTGAACGATTTGATGTAAGGAGGCGGTCTGATGGCTAAGATACTGATGGATGCTGCCGAGTTCGTGCGCAGGCACCTCGACGCGGCGCGTAACTACAAGACGATCTACATGTATGCGGCGTATGGCTTTCAGGTGACTGACGCCACCATCGCCGCGAAGGCCAAGCAAAACCTCAACGGCTGGTACACGCCGACGAACATCAACAAGCTCCGGGCGGTGGCGAACGAGACGCCGCCCGTCTGGGGCTTTGACTGCGTGAACACGACGAAGGGCATTCTGTGGGGCTGGACGGGCGACGCCAGCAAGATTTACGGCGGCGCGGTGTACGGCTCCAACGGTGTGCCAGACACCAACGCAAACGGGATGATCGGACGCTGCCGTGAAATATCCACAGACTTTTCCACCATCGAGCCGGGCGAGGGCCTGTGGCTTGAGGGGCACTGGGGCGTGTACGTCGGTGACGGTCTGGCCGTCGAGTGCACCAATCATAGCGGCTGGAAGTCAGGCGTGCAGGTGACCGCCGTCTGGAACATCGGCAAGAAGGACGGCTATCATGGCCGATACTGGACGAAGCACGGGAAGCTCCCGTGGGTGGGCTACTCCGGCGAAGCCGACAAGATCGAGCCTGAAGTCATCGCGCTGGGCGACCGAACGATCAAGAAGGGCACCAAGGGCGCGGACGTGAAGGAACTGCAAGAGGCGCTGATGAAGCTCGGATACGCCCTGCCGAAATTCGGCGCTGATGGCGAGTGCGGAACCGAGACGGTGAAGGCCATCGAGCTATTCCAGACCGATCAGGGCCTTGAGGCTGACGGTAAGTTTGGCCCGGCGAGTTTCGAGGCGCTGAAGCGCGCGCTGGCCGGAACGGCTCCGGCTGACCCGATGAATGGATTGTACACGGCGAAGCACGTGCCCGCCGCCGAAATCGCAGGCCTGAAGGCGCGGTGCCCCGGAGTGGAGGTGACGCGCGAATGAGCGAAGCAATCATCGTCGCCCTCATCACCGTGGCAGGCTCTATCATCGTGCAGGTGATGATCGCCCGCGCCAACACGCGCGACCTGTACGCCAAACTGGACAAGCAGTCGGAAATCAGCGATCAGCGGATACAAGGCGAGATCGATGTGATAAAGACCGAAATCCGCCAACTGACGGTGCAGGTGGAGAAGCACAATCAAGTCATCGACCGCACATACGCGCTGGAAAACCGCATGGGCGTGGCCGAGGAGAGGATCAGCGATGCCAACCACAGAATCAACGAGCTGCGCGACCGGCCCGGCTAAGTG
>Ga0326513_10001461_pt1 | contig 18595 bp, 19 predicted proteins | sample 2_2465_0518_D_FD_203654 | JGI IMG/M metagenome (GOLD analysis project Ga0326513, IMG submission 203654) | Bovine rumen microbial communities from UC Davis, California, United States - 2_2465_0518 | ecosystem: Host-associated > Mammals > Digestive system > Stomach > Rumen | place: USA... | reverse complement strand
TATATACGAGAGAAAACGCTCAAGCATTTTCTCTTGATTAACTTTCCCAGATGCGGGAATCTGTGCATTACATGTATGAATGTAAACGAATAAGCACAGAATAGTGGAAATCCTCTTCATAATCTTCAATTATTTAGTAGTTCGTATTAGTATTCTGTAACGCATCAAAGCGAACCAATTCATTTAAATCGACTTCAAGAAGTGTAGCTATCTTCAAGAGATTACCCAAGTCTGGCTGACAAGTATTAGTACACCATTTGGAGATTGTTCCTTGGTCTTTTCCTAATTGTTCAGCCAACCATTTATTAGTACGTTTCTTTTCAGCTAGCACTACTTTTATCCGATTGAGATCTCTATTTGTCATTTGTTTTAAGTTTTTTATGCCCCAAAGATACGAAAAAAAATGGAATTATAATCGTTTTTAACAAAAAATATGAATAAACACCAAATAATTGAGAGTTTTTCAATTGTAATCAAACATATTTTTCCATTATAGCTGTTTTGATTCATCAAATTCAGCTTATTATGTACATCATCAAATAAATATAACGATTTATTTGGTAATCTCTTTTTTTTTGTAATACCTTTGCACCTAAGAAAAGCGTTCTTTGGAAGCTAAGCAAAGTGAGAAAGAATAGAGAACTTAGCTCGTTTCTAAATCGTTACCTGTCGAAATCTTAAATGAGGTAACTCCCTGATTTTTAGTTAGGAAAGAAAGTCGAAATGACTTCTGCAATGGAAAGAAATCTTCTTAGTGATGCCAGCAGCTTTCAACCAGTTCTTCAAGGGTGTTTGGGTGAGCTTGTCTGTGAAACCAGTGAAGACGATGCCTGTTCCTCTCTCTCCAATCAACTCCAGAGCCTCGTCGCTGATGGGGTTATTCACCAGTTCTTTTGTCTTCTGCATTCGCAAGGTTACGTACATTCCTCCATCACCGTAAGGCTGTATGTTCTCCCAAGTGAGTTGCTTGATGTCACTCTTACGGAGTCCAGTCAAACAGGCAAAGAGGAAAGCTTTCTTCAATATAGGATACTCGCATGGCGTGTTTGCCAACTTGACAAGTTCATCCTTAGACAGATGCTCTTTTTCTGTTGGGATGGTATCTATGCGTTCCAAGAAGCCATTAGGATTTTCCATAATCTTGTGTTCCCTGTAGGCGGTATGGAGTACAGCACGGAAGGTTGACCAGTAGCCAGCTATGCTGTTGATGTGTAACTTGTGTTCCGTGTGAATAGCCTGAGGGGCAGTCATCAGGTATTCACGGAACTTGTTGCAGAAGTCAACGTTGATTTCATCGAAGCGGCACTTGTTGTTACAGAATCGGACGAAGTGCTTATAGACGTGTTGCCACTTGCAGTTCTTCTTGTCTGCCTTCTGCTTGAAGTAGGTAAGGAAGTCACCCTTCATCTTTTCTTTGTCAAAGAAATCATAGCGTTCATTGACGATGGACTCATAGCGACGACAGCGGAGGGCTTCAGCCTTCTCGCGCATACGGTCGTTATAGTCCTTCTCTCGCTGAGACTTAGGCTTGGCATAAATGTAGATACCGAGAGATTCATGACGCATGACCTTCATGGTGGACTCATCCCGATAACCTGGGTAGTAGTCGAGATAGAAGGATAGCTGTTCTCCGCCTTTGATTTTCCGTGTGCGGAGGGTCACGGTTTTGCAGATGTTACTCATACTTATATCTTTTATTGTTAGTAATCATGGTGGAGCGTTTCTCCACGGGTGCAAAGGAACTCAATGAAAACATGCTGATTCCGATTATTACCAATAATCAACGAATAATCTGTCAGTATGGTAGAAATCAGAATCCGACAGCCATCATTCCCAAGGTTTTCCGTTCTTCCATCACCCTTTCCACATCGGAACGGAGCAGGAGATTCAACCGTCCTACCTTTGTCTTCTCAATGTGCTTTACCTTGACGATGTGGCAGATGTTGGCCTTGGTCAGACCATAGAGTTGCTGCACCTGCTCAACGGTATAATAGTTCTCGTTGGACAAGAGGTCAGTACGACGAAGTTCATCAAAATGGCTTTGGGAATAGTAGGTGTGTCCGTACTCTCGCTTGCTTGGAATCTTGTGGCGATGTGCGTAGGAACGGACAGCCGTTAGGTTGATGCCGTAGCGGTCTGCTACTTCTTGGGGTGACAGCCAATTGACAATAGCATCAAGGTCTATGGTAGTGCCGAATACGGCATCAATGTGTTTTTTGCTGTAGTAGTTGCGTCCTGCTATACGGCACATGGGTATCTGGTGACGCTTGGCAGAGGCATATAACCACGACTGATTGACCTTGTAGGTCTGCATCACTTCCTCGCCGGAGTAGTATTCGAGGACTACATCTGATGCTTGTTCCGTTTTTAGAGACTTGGCATCTTTCTTGGAAGATGTCTTCGCTTTCTTGGCTACAGATGGCTTTGGCTTTGAACAAGGGAGAACGCGGTTGTATGGATTTGCCTTAAACATCCGTTCGATGTCACTTCTGCGAATAAGTGCCATTCTACTGCTCAGACGAGAGGCTGGGAGTTTTCCCTGCTCAACGAGTTTATAGACATACTGACGGGTACAGCCTAATAGGATGGCTGCTTTGGAAAATGTAAGGTACTCTTGTTGTTGGAGTTCCATCACAGGTTCAACTGCCCGAAGGAAATCCTTCTGTCTTTTCTTCTTGGTCTCTTTTGCTGCCGTGGCACATTCCTCGGAGCAATACTTCTGCATTCCGCTGTTCGTGGCGAACACCTTGCCGCAATGGGCGCATTTTCTGGTCTTTGTCATGCTTGCAATTATTATGGGTTCAACATGTTCTTTGTTGTACCTCTCCGCAAGTCATCACAGGTAAACCTGCGACATCCCTTGTCGCTTTTCGCCACGATGTTCCGTTTCTCAAAATCAGAGCAGGAATCTGTCATCTATCGTAACTCAACAGACACCCTTGTCAACTCCGTTCACGATGTGGCAAAAATAAAGCCCCGTAAATTCCCTGCGGTAGAAATACGTTGCAAATTTATAGGGAATTTCCGAAGCAACCAAAAACAGCTTCCGAAGTGTTAAAATCTAAAAGTATCTGTATTCCAATGATTTAAGTTTGGTTGGTTTTCGTTATTCATGGTAGTTTAGGTATCTCTAAATACAGCCTTCGAACCCAACCACTCTGGAGGATTTGGAACTGTTAGTTGAGCAGATGTCGAAGAATGTTCATGCGGTCTGGGCTGAAACACGCATCAGACAAGGTTGGACCTATGGAGAACAGAGGAAAAGGAGTATGACCGCAATACTTCCATCGGTACACTTAAGCTGATAATGAAACTGGGATTCAAAATTAGTCAATAGAATTTTGATGTTTGATGATAGAAAGAGCTACTTCGGTGGCTCTTTCTGTTTGTATATGTGATTGTATAACACCAAATAAAAACAAAAATGAAAAAGATTTCAGTAAGATTGTTCTTCACGGTATTGTGGACTGGCCTGTGTCAGGCATTGGGATGGTTCTTTGGACTATTCGGGTATAAGCGCGACGGAAAGTTCGCTAAGTGTGTCTGGGGGCTGTTTGCCACGAGTGGAGCTATTATCATGGCATTCTTTGCACTTGCCATTGTATGTGCGGGTGTTAAAGCGGCGTACGAACATTGGTTCAAGGAGCATGATTGTGATGATGAGTATTGCTATTACTCTGAGTATGTTAATCGTGACATCTACTTCCATAACACGGAGGATGGTAAGGGGTATATCTACAATAAACGCACAGGCGAGAAGTTGATTAAGCATATCGCCTGGATTGCGAATCCATTGGGAAAAGACACCCTTGTATGTTTTAGTAACGGGAAGAAACGAGGTTACTTCAGTAAAAACACAGGTAAGGTGGTCATAGAGCCAAAGTACGACCATGCATGGATATTCTCTGATGGACTGGCAAGCGTTGAGGAGAACGGTTTCATCAAGTTTATTGATGGAACAGGCAAAGTGGTTATCGACCAGAAGATGCCATATATCCACAACATGGAGGGCTATGTGTTCCACTATGGATATTGTGTGGTAAACACAGATGATGGTGAGTTGCATGGGCTTATCGATAGGACGGGAAAGGTGGTGCTTTCGAAAGAGTATAGCTCAATTAGCCCTACGAACGAACATGAGATGTGGTGTGTAACCAAGGGCAAAGCGAATGGCTTACTGGATAAAGACTTGAAGACAGTCATCCCGTTGACAGAATGCTCAATGTGGGTAGATGATGAGATGGTACACATGACTATGCCTGATCACACGATGCGAAAGCTAACCCTACAAGGTGAACTCATTAACGACTTTTACGTCAGTGGTGTACGAACATTGGAGTATTCCAAAGAAGAGGTCCTGTATCGTACCATCAAGACAACTGATGACGAGGGCAACGTGGTGGATACTTCCATTGAGGCGTACCATCCTGAGGTAAATGCCAAAATGAGGGCATACGTGGCAGGAGATGGCTACGAAGGTTTGATGACAGTTGATGGGCAAGTCATTACTATGCCGTTATATAAGGACATCACTGCAATAGGGTACGATTTGTACCTTTGCGATGTTTCAAATGGAGATTGTGTGATTGTGAATGGAAAGGGCGAAATCGTAATATAATGAATAAGAATGCTATAGAGATTGTTTTCAGGGATAGGTTGGTACTGGCGCTATTGCTGGTGCCAACCCTTATGACAGACAAGAAGTGACAGAGGCTGAGGACACAGTTCGTCACAGAGCCATTTGATGCAATAATTATTGGAATAGCTGAAGTAAAATAGTTCAACTTTCTGAAGTAGTTAAGAAGTTAAGAAGTTAAAGAAGTTCTTTGCAGGCAAAGCGGCAAAGCCGAGCGAAGCCAAATGTCTGGTGTTTGAAAACAAGCAATAGAAGTAATGGCTTCGCTCGGCAAAGCCGCTTGGCCCGTCCAAGAACTTCTGTCCGACAGGACGAGCGAAGCGATAACTACTTAACTTCTTAACTACAAAGAAGTAAGCAAATGCGAAACTTGAGTAAAATAGTTAAAAATTGAACTTGAATGAAAGAAAATTGAAAAAATCTGCATGATTTTGGAGAAATCTCCGTATATTTGCAGGCAGTTTTGAAAAAAGCAATAAACATGATTACAATCAGTAAACAACAGTTGCCACATACGGCACAGAAAACTGAGGAATGAGTTTGTAGGGTTTCGGCTCATTTTCTTAGTAAACAAAAACAGGAGCCCGAAACGACGCACGAGTGAGCGCAATTCAAGCCGGCTTGAAAATTGCCGAGCGAGAAGGAGTTCGACGAGGTCAAACAAACAGAGCGAGTATGCAGACTCATTAAAATCATGTAATTTTCCACAACAGAGAGAAAAGCAACTGACGCACGGACTTGTCGCATGGCTGGAATATAGACAGCCGTTTGCAAGGGTTCATTCTCTTCCTTCACAGTTTTTATTTGGTCATGTCGCACCGAGAAGAAGGTATAGGTGCAAGTCGTATCACAGAAGGACATGACTCAGGTAATCCCATTTATTAATCGGACAGCTATACTTATATCTAATAAGGTATCTGTCACAAAAAAGATACGACAATGTTAGAATTAAAAGGAAAGTATTGCAAGGACTGCAAGATCTTTACAGACAATATAGAGCAGGAAGCCCTCTCGATGGTGTATCATTTCCTTGATAACCCCATGTTTGAGGGTGCCAAAATCAGAATCATGCCCGACGTGCATGCAGGTAAGGACATCGTGGTCGGATTCACAGTTCCATTCACAGACCATGTGAACCCCGACCATGTGGGTGGCGACATCGGTTGCTCGGTCTCGACAGCCATCACGGATATGCCCATCAATCCAAAGGACTATCCGATGATTGAGAAGAGTATTCGTGAGACAGTACGGTTTGGCATGAGTATACAGCAGAAGCCTGTCTATCCTGTTGCTGACCTGTACAAACACCTACAGCTACGTCTGCAGCAGGCTCGCCAACAGTGGCCGGAAATAGTGGGCGCAATGGATGTATCTGAAAAAGGTATCACCGCCATGCTGAAGCGCATTGACCAGAAGGAGCACATGTTTTACAACAGTATTGGTACTGTTGGAGGCGGAAACCACTTCGTTGAAGTTGGAGTGACACCAGAAGGAAACTATGCCTTCACCGTACACTGTGGAAGCCGTAACCTCGGACAGAAGGTGTGGAAGTACTGGAAGATGGAGGCAGGCAAGCTGACAGGTGTGACAAACGGATTCCTGGTTGAAGATGCCATGAAGGGATATATCACCGATATGGTCGTTGCTCAGGCATACGCCGAGTTTAACCATCAGATTATCGACCGTCTGGTATTGGAAGCCATCTGTAAGGGCAGTGGTAATAAAGCTCACATCGTGGAGCAGATCTACACCACCCACAACTATATCGACTTCTCGATGAAGATGATGCGTAAGGGTGCAGTGGCTGCTCCGGCAGGTAGAAAGCTGGTCATTCCGTTTAATATGCGCGATGGTCTGATTATTGCTCGTGGCAAAGGTAATGAGGACTGGAACCAAAGCGCTCCTCATGGTGCAGGCCGCCTGCTTTCTCGTTCGGATGCCAAGGAACTCATAGACCTCGATGAATATCGTGAGTCGATGAAGGGTATCTACTCGACATCAGTTGGTACTGGCACCATCGATGAAAGCCCGATGGCCTATAAGGACCCGAAAGAGATTCTGCGCCTGATAGAGGATACGGTGGAGGTGGAGTATTTCATCCGTCCTGTCATCAACCTGAAGGCCACCAACTCTTACGACTCCAGTGTGGAGATAGATGTGAATGAAGAACAAGATTAAGTAACGGAGGCTCGTCCCGTTCCCCCAATGGGGCGAGCCTAAAAAAGGAATACAAATGAGACACGAAATATACATCAAGATAAAAGAACATCTCAGGTCTCTTATAATGGGGACTGAATGGGAGGGCCACGTCTATACCGTCGGTGGCTGTGTTCGAGATGAACTCATGGGTAGCGAGATTAAAGACATCGACATGTGCGTGTCGCTGCCCAGCGGAGGAGTGCGCTTCGCCGAGTGGTTGCGCGACAATGGTCATTCTATGAAAGGCGTGACCGTCTATCCCAACTACGGCACGGCGATGCTCCATCTGAAAGCATTCCCGGAAGTGGAACTGGAGTTTGTGCAGACCCGAAAGGAGAAGTACATCGACCACTCATGCCGTAACCCAGAGACTGCCTTCGGAAGTATCGAGGATGACTGTATGCGCCGTGACCTGACCATCAACGCGCTTTACATCAACGTGTCAACTGGAGAAATAGTCGATATTACGGGCAAAGGAGTGGAGGACATTAAGAACCACGTTATCCGTACACCAAATGCGCCTGATGTGATCTATGACGATGACCCGCTGCGCATCCTGCGTTGCATCCGCTTTGCCAGCCGCTATGGTTGGGAGATAGAGACTGAAACCTATAAGGGTATGTTGCGAAATGTTCATCGACTTGCTATTATCACTAAAGAACGTGTGAAGGACGAGTTTGACAAGATGCTTACCTGTGCACATCCTGTGATGGCGATGGAGCTGCTACGAAAGACTGGAGCCATGCACTACGTCATACCAGAGTTGGAAGAGACCTACGACATGACTCAGAATGAGTATCATTTTGGTACGGTATGGGAGCATACAATGGCAGTGATAGAACATCTAAAGAGCAACAGGTTGGAATTGCGCATGGCGGCATTGCTCCACGACATCGGCAAGATTCGTGTGCGAAGCATAGAAGATGGTAAAGTACATTTTCTGAAGCATGAACTGGCCAGTGCCGACATGGTGGATGAGCTTCTTCGTCCATTGCACTATAGCAATGACTTCATTAACGAGGTGACTTTTCTTGTTAAGTATCACATGACCTGCAAAAAGTGGGGGTATGAGTGTGAGCATATAAAGTCAAAGAAGCTGCGAAAGTTACAATACACCTGTGGTACAGAAGAACGCTTTCGTGACCTGATGTTGCTGATTGATGCCGACAACAACGCCCATTCCGCAGACCATTGCATGCCCCACCAGGTGGAGCTGATATTGCAGCGGATGGAACAGATGAAGGCAGAAGGAACGGCTATGTTCGGCTACAAGCTGCCGCTCTCAGGTAAAGATGTAATGGAAATCAAAGGCATACAGCCTGGGCCTGCTGTCAAGGAGTGTCTGGACTACCTGCTGAAACTGGCTGTCGTCAATCCGTTGAACAACAGAGAAGAAATGATAAAGCAGTTGAAAGGATATAGGTTACACTGATAATAAAATGTGACAATATGATAACTGAAGAAATGAGAATAAAGGTCATGGACAAACTCCATGAGATAGAACAGGGTGAGCATGTCAAGATCCTCTATGCTGTGGAAACCGCCAGCAGAGCATGGGGTTTCGCTTCCGAGAATAGCGACTGGGATGTCCGCTTCATCTATGTTCACTCTCTGCCTTGGTATGTCTCGATAGCCCAGCAACGTGACGTGATAGAATACATGTCTGACGACCGGATGCTGGATATGGTGGGATGGGACTTGAAGAAGGCATTGGCTTTGATGCGACATGATGCCTCTTCAATCAACGAGTGGCTCCATACCCCGCTGACCTATTGTTGCGACGAGGTATTCCTGAACAGAATGCTACAGTTAGAGAAAGCCTGCTTCAGTCCCAAACAGGGTGTGAACCACTACTTTGGCTTTGCCCGGCACATGGCAACAGAGAAGGTCACAAGTCAGCTGACCACAATGAAGTATATCCTCTATTTCGTCCGTGTGCTGCTTGCCTGCCGATGGATAGAAGCGAAGTTGTCACCACCACCGGTACCGTTCATTGAGCTGATACAGACCATGGTGGCTGATGACAGCATCAAAACCAAGTTGCTACACCTGATCAACAAGAAAAAGGCGAGCATGGAACTGGATACAGCTTTGATAGACAGCCTGCTCATGGATTATGCCAAAGGACTCTATCAGTATTATACTGAAAACATCAGACATCTTGACCTGCCAGCGGATAAGCCGAACGTGGAAAAGGAGATGGATGAATTGTTATTAGACATGGTAAGAACAATTAATACAGAATCGTTATGAAAGAAAGAATTTTGACATTACTCCATGAACTGGAGAAAAAGCACGACATCAGAATCCTAATAGCCGTCAGCTACGGAAGCCGCAGCTTCGGATATGCCTCCGCTGAAAGCGACTGGGACGTGCGCTTCATCTACGTGAACCGTCCGGAATGGTATTTCAGCATAACCAAGACGGAAGACTCCCTGAAGCTGATTCTGGACGACGAAGACATAGATATGGAAGGCTATGACCTGAGAAAAGCGCTCACGCTCTTGGCAAAGACCAACCCGAACGAGTCGGACTGGCTCCATGCATCGGATTATCTCATCATCAACGAGGACTTCCTCCATGCGATGCGTACGTTCGAGGCCCAGTGCTATAATCTGCATCACGCCATGTACCACTTCTACTCCATCAGCCTGAAACATAATCAGCGGTATCTCGAGAAGGAGGTGACAGTCAAGCGGTTCGTCTATTACATGCGAGGTCTGCTTTCCTGCCGATGGTTGGAGCAACATGGTTCTCACCCTCCTGTGAATGTTGACGAACTGATAGATGCCACCCTCACAGACAATGAAACCGTTAGGGAGAAGGCACATCATCTGTTAGAGATAAAGCGTTCAGGCAGGTCACACGACAAGGCCGCTGTGGATGAAGAGCTGGCTGACTATATGTTTGGTATACAGAAGTATTACGAACAGCTTTTGCCCAAGTATAAGGATATAAAGCCTCAAGCCGACTATACTGCCATGTCTAAATACCTGATGAACGTGGTTTTGCGAGAAATCGAGACTTGAGTTATACAGAATAAAAACAAGAAATCAATGTCGAAAGAAAAATTTGAAGTAACCATTTTAGGCTGCGGGGCGGCAGTGCCAAAAGACCCACACATGACCACCTCGCAGCTTGTCAACATACATGAGAAGCAGTTCCTGATAGACTGTGGTGAGGGTACTCAGACTCAGCTATGGAAAATGCCAGTTCGGATAACCAATCTGAACCACATCTTCATCAGTCACGCCCACGGCGACCACTTCTTCGGACTCGTCCCCCTTCTTTCCTCCATGAGGCTCATGCTGGGCAGGAGCGAGGACATCCACGTGTATATCCCTGAGGACATGGAGCCTCTACTCAAACAGGTACTTGAGGCGTACTGCAAGACTCCCTTCTCTGTCATCATACACACCCACGACGGGAAAGCCCGCACCGTTCTCTATGAAGATGACGAACTGAGCATCGAGACCATTCCGCTGAAGCATAGCGTTCCGTGTAGTGGATTCCTGTTTAGGGAGAAACCCAAGGCACCTGTTCTTGACGTGGAGAGATGCAGAGAGCTGGGCATCTCCGTCCGTGAGTTCCAGCGAATCAAAAACGGAGGTGACTATGTTGCTCCTGACGGTACTGTGGTGAAAAACTCTGAGCTGACTTACCCCAGCCCGTTTGTTCCGCGCAGCTATGCCTTCTGTAGTGATACCGCCTATTTCCAGGAGGCCGTTCTGCAATTGCAGGATGTTGACCTGCTTTATCATGAGGCAACTTATCTTGCAGCAGATGAGCAGCAGGCCATAGAGTCTGCTCACAGCACCACCCTTCAGGCGGCCCTGATGGCGTATGAAGCGAATGTGGGCAAGCTACTTCTCGGCCACTACTCCGTACGTTATAGTAATGATGAGCGATTTGCACAAGAAGCAAGGACCATCTTCCCCAACTGCATTGCCTGCAAGGAGGGTATGAGGATTGACGTGGAACACATCTCGGATGAGGAAAAGGACAAAAACCTGTTGCAAAAGGTAGCTATGCCGGTGATGGAAGAGGAGATCAAGAAGCCGGAGCCTCAGATAAAAGTGGCGGGCGGTCTGCACATCGACTGGCAGAAAGGCGAGGTGGTAGGTTCTGACCCTGACATTGTAGAGGCCATCATTCCCTTTGGGATAACCGCCATTAAGGCTGTTGCATTCAAGAACCGGCTGTACCTGCGCCGTGTCGTCATACCAGAAAGCGTCTGCGACATCGGTAAGTCTGCTTTTCAGGGTTGTGCCGCCCTCTCATCAGTCGAGATGTATGCCTCGGTCTCTGAGTTACGCGACTCCACCTTCAAAGACTGTTCCTCGCTGATGAAGATGGAGATACCTGAGGGTGTGACCGAATTGGGCAGATGGTGTTTCCGCGGATGCCAGTTCTTGCAATCTGTTGTATTGCCGTCCACTCTACAGAAAATCGGTGTTGCGGCATTCCAGGAATGTGTGTCGTTAGAAGCCATTGACTTGCCAGCAAGTCTGTTGTCCATCAAGTTAAATGCTTTCTTGGGCTGTTCATCTCTGGGCAATATGAAGATTCCAAGCAACTGCCTCGTATTTGAAGGTAACACAACCAAATAGCATCTCGTAAGAACAAATAGTTTTGACAATGGGATACCATGTGATATTCAGATATGATGTCAAAGAGGGATTGTCGGTGCTGCTGGTTGAACGCGGCATCGACCCCATTCAAGGCAGCTGGGCTTTCCCCGGTGGATTTCTGAGGATGGATGAGACAACGGAGGCTGGGGCACTTCGCGAACTAAAGGAGGAGACCGAGTTCGATGTCAAAACGGGTTTTCTGGAGCAGTTAGGTTGTTTCTCTGATGTTAACAGAGATCCTCGTGGGCGGGTCATCACCATTGCCTACTATGCATTAGTACAGAAAGGAGCCGTAAAGGGCGGTGACGATGCAAGAAACGCGCAGTGGTATCCCATCGGTGAGATTCCCCAGTTGGCCTTTGACCATGAGAAGATTCTACGCATGGCATTGAAGCATCTAAAGGAACAAATCCACTTTCAGCCAATAGGCTTTGAGTTGCTCCCGGAGATTTTCACGATGCCACAGTTACAGGCTCTATACGAGTCCATCTTGGAGGTTCACTTCGACCGCCGTAACTTTGCCAACAAGATGCTGAAGTTGGGCGTTCTGGAGGAGACTGGCGACCGTCCGAAAAATGCGGCCCGAACTATTCCAATAGAATACCGATTCAACCCCGACAAATACAAGGAAATGAAATCAAAAGGTTTTAGGTTGGAATTTTGATATATATCGCTATGTACAATAGAGAATTTGCATCCGAAAGAATAACAGAGCTGAAGCCAAATGAGATATTTGTGTTTGGCAAAGCCAAGAGGCGAAATGCCAGATGTGCCTAACTGTAAGTTTGGGCAATTCACTCATGAAGGTCACGTATGGGGAATTATTGACAATGTAGTAGACATAAATCTGTTTAATGGCTCACCAGAAGAGTTGCAGGCATATATTGAAGAGAAAGGGATAAAATGATATGATGCTGCAGCTGATGGGATGAAATCTTTAATACAAAGTCACAATGAATACATCGCGTAAAAAAGTAATAGGCTCACTGATAGGAGGCATCGGTCTTATAGAGACAGTAGGACTGATGATACGCTTATTGTCCAACTTAGCAGTTATCATGCTGACGCCCCGCAGTTCAGGGGGTGGAGAGTATTTGATCCAAGCCAAGGTCTGGATGAAGGAACGAATTTGGTCGGCGTACTATTTGTTATGATTCCTCTTCTGATGTTGTTTTATCCTTGATTGAAACTGTTCGTGTCAATGATTATTCAGCATTCAAGAAGAAAGTATTTTGGACTTTTCCTTGGAGGAACCAAGTTCCTCAACATCGTATCTGTGGTATTATTAGTCATCAATGTCCTGACTATCGTTTGGTTGGATTCGGTTTCTGTCAAAGCGGCAAATCATATTATCAATTGGGATGACACACACAGCTTATGCCCAGACAACAGTATGTTTTTTACGGTCTATCTTCTTAATATCTTCGCTTTCTGGGGCATCATCAATCTGACATACGGAATATACCACCTCATAGTCAGAAGAAAAGAAAAAGGGGAAGAGCGTACTTGAATATTTATACAAAGGAACAATGAATACTTTACAAGACAGAATAAGAGGTTCGCTGATTGGCGGTGCCATCGGCGACGCATTAGGATACCCTGTGGAGTTTATTAAGACTTACAAGGGGATACAGGAGAGATACGGAGAACGCGGTATCACTCGGCTAGTTCCTCAAAAACAGAGGTTGGACGACGAAGAATTCAGTGATAAGGCCGTCGTGTCAGATGATACTCAGATGACACTCTTTACTGCCAACGGTCTCTTGAATGCTAAACGTTTGAAAATTAATCCAAAGTATGCCATTTGTTTGGCATACATTGAGTGGTATTTGACGCAAATAGGCAAACGGAGCAACAAGTACAAGGACTGCTGGATTGCCCACATTCCTGAATTGAATAAGCGGCGTGGTCCAGGTCATACCTGCCTGACAGCGCTCTATGCTATCTACAAGGGTCAAGAGCCATATAATACGAGCAAGGGTGATGGGGGCGTGATGCGTGTAGCACCAATACCTCTTTTTGCTTTGGCAGATAGGGAAATGACTATCACTGATTCTGACCGTTTGGCTGGTGATGCAGCAGAGATTACTCATCAGCATCCTCTTGGATATATTCCGGCAGCATTGGTGGCTCATATTATCTATCGCTTGGCTGAGGATATGATGCCAACCCGCCAGTCTTTGGAAGATTATATCCATGAGGGAATGGAGGCAATGGAGAAGCTGTTCCCAAGCTATCCCTACGATGTGAAGAATATGGGAGAGTTGGCCGACAAAGCCATTGCATTAGCAGATAATGATAAGACGGATGTGACAAACATTGAGTCCATAGGTGGTGGGTGGACTGGCGAAGAGGCATTAGCTATTGCGCTCTATTGTGCCGTTCGACACTTTGGCAATTTTGAGGTGGCACTTATTGCTGCTGTGAACCATGCGGGTGATAGTGACAGCACAGGTGCTATCATGGGAAACATCCTTGGGGCAGCTATAGGATATGATGCCATTCCTCAGTTCTTCTTGGATGATTTGGAACTCCACGATGTCATTCTTCACATGGCAGATGACTTGTATCGTGGAGAAGTGACAAAAATGGAGTAATTGGACAGTTATGTTAGGAGCAGTTTTTGGAGATATTATAGGAAGTTCCTACGAATGGAATAATGTCAAGACCAAGGACTTTCCTTTGGAAAGGCCTGGTACTCGTTATACCGATGACAGTGTAATGACCCTTGCTGTGGCGAAGTGGTTGCTTGAAGATCCTTCGCACAGTGAGAGCCATCTTATCAAGTGTATGCAGAAATTGGGCAGAGGTCATATCCGAGCAGGCTATGGAGGCCGGTTCAAGGAATGGCTCCAGTCAAAAGATCCCCAGCCGTATAACAGTTGGGGTAACGGTTCTGCCATGAGAGTCAGTCCGGTGGCTCTTTATGCCAATACTATACAGGAAGCATTGGAACTGGCGAGGATAACAGCTATCGTCACCCATAATCATCCTGAGGGTGTAATAGGGGCATTGGCTGTTACTGAATGCGTGTTCATCTGTAGGGAGGCGAAGGATTTAGAAACGGCCAAAGAGAAAATCAGAAGAACGATTTCAAAGAAGTATGGCTACAACTTGGATAGGACACTCGATGAGATACGTCCAGACAACAAGTTTGATGACAGTTGTCAGGGGAGCGTACCGGAAGCTATCATCGCATTCCTTGAAAGTACGTCTCTGGAGGACTGTGCTCGAAATGCAGTCTCTATTGGTGGCGACTCAGACACCATTGCCGCTATTGCCTGCTCCATCTATGCAGCAAAGAGAAATAACGATGGAGACGCGCTGATGAAGCGATTTGAGCATTATCTGCCTAACGACCTTAGGCGTATCATGGATGAGTTTGAGCGTAGAATCAATAATAGGCGACCGATAGAAAACAGTTACGAGGTGACAAAAAACATCTATGCCGGTGAGTATCCTCGAAACAAGGATGATGAAAGCAGTTATGTCAAGATGAAGCAGTTTGAGAGTTTTGGCATCACTCATTTTGTCGATTTGACGGAAGAGGGAGAACTACAGCCTTACGAGCATCTTTTGTATAATGGTGCAAAGTACCTTCGATTCCCCATAAAGGATGAGTCTATTCCTCAAAGTACTGAGAGCGTTCGAGGTCTTATAGCCAAGATCACTAAAGTCATCAAGGGCAACCCGAAAGCGAAGGTGTATATCCACTGCTGGGGAGGTGTTGGACGGACAGGACTCGTTGTTGGCTGTCTATTAGGTGAGTTTTATAAACAAGGATATGATGAAACGCTGAAGAGACTGGAACAATTGTTTGCTGCTTGTCCCAAGTCTGATAGAAGGCATACACCAGAGACAGCAGAACAACATAAGTTTATTGCCAGCTATATTCAAGGGCTGAAGCAGAACGATACAAAAGTTTCCGAAGGGAATCCTCAAGAAGGAGTGAGGCGTTTCGTGGAAGCCCAGAATGCAGAACATGCTGGATATAAGCAGGCACTTGAAGAAGTTAGGAATGGGCGGAAAGTATGGCATTGGATATGGTGCGTGTTTCCCCAGATGAGAGGCTTGGGGCATAGTGAGAGAGCCAATTATTATGGAATCGCTGACAGGGAAGAGGCAGAAGACTATCTCCTGAACTTTACCCTCAATGACAGAATCCATGAGATTTCAGAAGCGTTGCTTCAGCACAAGGGGAAGTCGGTGTATAGAATATTTGGTGAGATTGATGCCATGAAGGTGCAATCAAGCATGACGTTGTTTGATGCCATATCTCCGAATGATGTGTTTGGCAAAGTGCTTGATCAGTTCTATGGCGGTGTTCGCGATAAACGAACCTTGGAGCTCTTAGATGAGGATGAAGATGATCAACGATAAGGATATTGTAATGAAAAAGTTGAAAAGGAAGGAATTGCTCGTTAATTTTTTCACGTTTATGTGTGGACTATTTGTTGGTGGAGTGTTGTTATACTTCGGTAATGCCAATAATGCAACGGATATTGTGAAAAAGGCAAACGAATGGCTGGAAATCGTAGAAAAGAAGTGTGGGGGAAAAGCCCTCATCTATACAAATATGTATGTATATGCCAGTTGGATTAAGAATGATTCTTCGTTGAATGATCATGATTTATGGTTGGCAAAGCCAAGAGGCGAAATGCCAGATGTGCCTAACTGTAAGTTTTGGCAATTCACCCACGAAGGACATGTCTGTGGCATTATTGACAATGTGGTTGATATAAACATGTTTAATGGCACTCATGAGCAGTTGGATGAGTACATCCAGAGGAATGGGATTAAAGGTAATCAAGTGTAAGGAGTAAAAAACGTGAGTTATGGGCATTCTTGATAAAATTTTGAAAATGGGGACTCTACACAATGACAACGAAGATAACGTCATTGATTTGTCGGACAGTAGCCAATACCCTGCCAGTGTTTTGGCTGATTTGGATTGTGTATTTGCGTTAGGAGATGACAGTGAGAACTTTCTTAGTTTCCTTCATGGGAAATGGACTCAGCCTAAATTTCACTGGGGATGGGATGATATCACGCATGAAGATGCTGTGAATAGTGAATTCCTCCAGCGTGCTTTTTATGGTATGGACTGTCAAAACAAGAAACGCCGTGATGCGATGATTGCGTCTGAAGGGTATCAGTTTGTTTGGAAAGACAAAGAGAAAGAGCCTGTCCCTGGGATTATAACTGGTGAAGAATTATGTCGTTACCTAACTTGCTCACGAGAGTGGGGACTGAAAAGCATGAAAGATATCAATGCTCGTGAGGAAAAGGATGCTCGGCGCTGGCATTTGAATCCTACTTTTGACGATTTGATGGCAGATTGGGAAAAAAGTGACGATCAGGCAGATTATTATCACAGGGATATGGGTTATGGCATGTTGCGTTTCAGTAATCGTTCATACGGTAACAAGCAAATCTTTATTGTCAACCCGGCTATCAAGAAGGTCTATCCGATTTCTGAACCGAATGGCAAGTTGGTTGGTTTTACGCTAGATGACATTGATTGGGATAATGTCAATCAACTGGAGAATAATTACGATGCAAAAAGACTTGTTGCCGATTATGGCGGACTAAGTATAGGCGATTTTAAAGATGGTCTTGCCTATGTCAGTTGGATGTTATATCCTGACGGACGGTATTTTGCGGATGAAGATGGCTTTGGAATGGAGGATAATGACGAAGTGAACATCTCTGCCTATATCGATACTCAATGCCGGGTAGTTGTCAAGTTCCAGGACATGGAAGATGACGGAAAACGTAAACAGCTTCGCGAAAAGGCACTTAGTGCTATATCAAAAGGGAAATCTGATAAACTGAATAATGAAGGAAAGGCTATGATGAATGATTATGAGAAAAAGGCATTGGAGTTCGTTTCAAAGATAAATGGGATTGTACGGAACAAAAGTCAGGAAAATATTGATTCGCTATTCTCTGTCCTTGATTGCCTCTCGTTGCAACCAGGTTATCGCCTCGGGCTTAAATTGGCTGGTGAGGTCGGTATTGGTGACGAATCCTGGTTTTATACTTATCAAGGAGAAAATCCAGTGAACACCTCAAGCTGTAGAGTTCCAGATAGTAGCAGATTGTTTAAGAATATTATTGTGGAGCAATCTGCGATGGGAGCATGGCAGGCTTATCTTCTATACATTTCACCTACAATCCTGCCAACATTTTGGCATGGCGGGTATATTAGGAGGGAGTTTTTCTTTGACAGAGAGAAATATAAGGGCATAACTTCAAGTTGGGCAGGTGGGAATGTAGATATGAAACTAAGCCAAATTCCACAGCCTATAGTCGACATGGGGGAGGGGATGGCAGTTGTTTCATGCCCATATTGGAATGACTGGGGAGGACTTATTCTTGAAACAGTTGAAGTCAAATTCAATCCTGACGGAACGGTTTCTTTGACTCCTCACTCTAAAGTGTTGTATGAGTATCATTGCGGTATCTGTTATTAGTTTAAACGAGTATCTAAATGTATGTAAAAAGGCAAATGGCTACAGTTGTCCTGCTATTATTATAAAAAATTAAACAGATGAGATATGCCAGTAAACAGAAACACTTTATTAAGGTACAAAACTATTGACCGAATGCTTCGGAAAGGTCGTAAGGTCACACTTGATGAACTAATCGAAGCATGCAATGATGCTCTTTACGAGACGAACGGATATGGTGAGGTGAGTCGCCGCACCATCCAGCATGACATTCAGGAGATGCGTTACTCGCAAGCCCTTGGGTACTATGCCCCCATCAAAGTAGTTGACAGGAAATACTACATGTATGATGAGTATGGGTACACTATCACTCAGATACCCATCTCTTCAGAAGATATGGCGCAGTTGTCTGAGGCTGTTGATTTGCTCAAGCAGATGAGTTCTTTTAAGGGATTTGACGGTGTTGAGGATGTAGTTAATCGTTTGGAGGACTATGTCGCCTCCATGCGTTACAAAGTAGAACCAGTTATATTTTTGGAAAGTAATGAACAATTGCGTGGTCTGGAATACATTTCAGGCCTACATGATGCTATAACGAACAAGGAACCGATAGAGATTACCTATAAGCCCTTTCGTTCGTCAGAAGCCAGTACTTTTTGTTTCTCACCTTACTAAAG
>Ga0326513_10001460_pt1 | contig 18608 bp, 26 predicted proteins | sample 2_2465_0518_D_FD_203654 | JGI IMG/M metagenome (GOLD analysis project Ga0326513, IMG submission 203654) | Bovine rumen microbial communities from UC Davis, California, United States - 2_2465_0518 | ecosystem: Host-associated > Mammals > Digestive system > Stomach > Rumen | place: USA... | reverse complement strand
AGCGCCGATTTACACACAAGGAATTCTCAGGAGGCTATATGAGCAGAAAAAAACTGAAGACCGTGACCTGCAAAGGCACACGTCTGGAACAGCTGAAAGTCCTCGCGAGGATCCTTGCAGACAAGCTTGATAACCCGGAGGAACAGAACACTGCTCAGCTTGCCAAGCAGTACCGTGAGACGATCTATGAGATCGAAGAAATTGAGGGAATGAATGACGCTGATGACGAACTCAGCAGGATCCTGTCAGACCGTGAGTCTGATGGGAAGCCAGGAACCGTCCGTAAGGATCGTTCCAAGTTCAACTGATACAGATCTATGCGATGCGCTCAAGGTGCTGAAGCTGGGCAAGATCCGGATAGACCCTTGGCAAGAGCTGATCCTCGGCGACTGGATGGCCAGAGATGCAGACGGAAGGTGGGCATCTCCGACATGCGGCGGATCGGTGCCCCGGCAGAATGGCAAGTCGTTTTTGCTGCAGGGGCGCATGGAGGCAGGCATGCTTCTTTTTGCAGAACAGGTGATCTACACAGCACATTTGCAGAAGACGGCAACAGAGACTTTCGAGGAAATGAGGACATTCTTTGAAAGCCCAAGAATCAAGAAGTATGTGAAGGACATAAAAAGCGCGATCGGCCGTGAGCAGATCATTCTGAAGAATGGCGGAAAGGTCAAGTTTCTCGCACGTACACGCAACGGCGGCCGCGGGCAGCACGGTGATCTTCTGATCATCGATGAAGCTCAGGAGATGGACGAGGCGGCACAGTCCTCGTTTCTGCCGGCGATATCCGCTTCGCTGAACCCGCAGACGATTTACATGGGAACTCCTCCGGATCCGCAGACTCCGGGCGTTGTCTTCCGTAAACTCAGGAAGAAATCGCTCGACGGCAATGCCGCACGCGCATCATGGTTTGAGTACTCAGTTCCGGAAATCGGGGATGTGTGTGACATGTCCAGATGGGCACAGACCAATCCTGCTTTGGGCAGGCGCATCCAGCTGTCAACCGTCGAAGGCGAGCTCGATCAGATGGATGCAGACACATTCGCACGCGAGCGCTTGGGGTGGTGGTCATCCGTAGTCGAGAAAGAGGTCATCGATTACGCTCTTGATCACGAAGCCTGGGCACAGTGTGCGTCTATGGAAAGAAAGCCGGAAGGGAAGACAGCTTACGGCGTCAAGTTTTCCCCGGACGGCACTACGGTAGTGCTTGCCGGGGCAGTGATCACTCCGGACGGCAGATCGAGGATCTCGCTGATCGATGTGCAGCCGGCTGCATACGGCACCAGATGGCTGGCGGACTGGCTGAATCAGCGATACGAGCAGGCATCCTGTGTCGTTATTGACGGCAAGAACGGCGCGGATCTTCTGATCGACAGGATCACGGAAGTTTGGAAGTACAAAGGTTCGGTCGTGAAGCCAAAAGCCAATGATGTGATCAACGCGTGCACACTGCTGACGAGCGGCGTCAACGAGGGCACGCTGACATGGTACAAGCCGCAGGATGCACTGAATGACAGCGCCGTGAATGCGGTGAAGCGTCCGATCTACGGAGGCTGGGGATTCGGCGGAGAGAACTCTGCCCTGATCGAAGCGTGCGCGCTCGCGCTGTGGGGCGCTAAGAATAGCCGGAGAGTTCCCGGCAGGAAAATGAGGATAGGATAGGATGGTTAGAATACTAGGCGATATTTGGAAGGCTGCCGGCCTTCCTCCGGTCGAGGCAGCACAGCTCCAGAGTCTGGTTGATGTGTTCAATTCTCATTACGAGAGCAACAAGCTGAAGAGCAAATACTACGAAGGGCATATCATGCTCAGTGATGTGAACCTCGGTATCGCTCTGCCTACAGAACTGAGCAAGCTGCAGATCGGCTGCGCATGGGGCGAGAAGGCTGTTGACGTGCTAGCATCAAGATCCATGTTCGATGGTTTCGTAAGTTCAACAGGCATGCCTGCGGACAAGATAAACCTGATCATGCGGGCGAACAATATGCGGACGGAGTACATGAAAGCGTGCCGTGATGAACTGAAGTATGGCTGCACGTTTGCGACACTCTCATCCGACGATGAGATCGGCGTGCGCATCCGTTTCCATTCCCCGGAGACATCGGCAGCGCTTTGGAATGGTGAACAGCAGAGGATACAGTGCGGATTCGCTATCATCGACTCAAAGAAGTCCAACAATGACAAAGCATGGAAACCTGCGCTGGTCAACTTCTACACAGACACAGCGATCTGGGTGCTGACTCGTGACGGCAACCGGTGGACGGCTGCGGAATACCCTCACAGCATGGGCAGGCCGCTGATGGAGCCGCTGGTATGGAACGCGACATCCGGAAAGCCGTTTGGAAGGTCCAGGCTCAAGTATCCGGTCAGACGTCTGATCGAAGGCTATGTCCGTACTGTGGCAAACGCTACGATCGGGCTGGAATTCGCGACATCCCCGCAGAAGTACCTGCTTGGTGTGACAGACGATCAGTATGATGCAGTGATCAACCAGAAGTTCCGGCAGTATGTCGGCTCGATCATCGCATCAACACCGAACCCGGAAACAGGATCCAATCCTGTCTTCGGCCAGCTGCCGCAGGGAAATATTGAACCGCACGTCCAGATGCTGAGATTACTGGCTACGCAGTTCAGCGCTGCCACAGGGCTGACAGTGACGGACACGGGAGTGGTCAATGATGCGAACCCGACGTCGTCAGATGCGATTCTGGCGCAGTCCCAGACGCTGATCCTGATGGCGGAACAGCTGAACTCCGGGAACGGAGATGCGCTGTACACGATCGCGCAGATGGCGCTGGCCATCGCGAAGAATGAGCGTGTAGACGAGCTGGATCCCGGTGAGAAGGTAGTGGTCGCACACTTCAAAAACCCGGCGATGCCGAGCGTATCCGTTTCGGCTGATGCGGCGATCAAGATCGCATCAGCACGGGAAGGCTTTGCATCAACCGACATCTTCGCGGAGATGATCGGATTCGACCAGGCGGACATTCGGAGGATCAAAGCCCAGGAGACGAAAGCGCGGGGGCTGATGACACTGACCGAGGAGTTCGGCAATGATAACGCAGTCGGCGTGGAATAAGTACATCAGGGCACTTGCGGCAATAGACACCAAGGCGGCGAATCTGATATCCGCATGGGTAGCGCAGCATGGTCTGGCAGACCGCAACGCGCTGATTGATTACGCGTATTCAATCGCCACCAAGTACGGCGAAGCGGCTGCGGCGATGTCGTGCCAGATGTACGACAGGATGGTGATGATCATGGATGCATCAGTCCCGGAGGCGATACCTGCAGAGACCGCAACGCTTGAAGAGATCGCGAAGGGTGTGACCTGGGGAGCGTATCACTCACCGAGCCAGATCCCGAGCATCGTCAGCAGAATGGTCAGACAGGCAGGCGCGGACACGATGATCCAGAACGCGCGCAGAGACAGCGCTGAATGGGCATGGATCCCGCAGGGCGATACATGCGCATACTGCGTCACGCTTGCATCGAGGGGCTGGCAGCCGGCTTCTAAAGCCGTCCTGAAGGGAGACCATGCCGAGCATATCCATCAGAACTGCGACTGCACATTCGCGATCGCGTTCAAGCCGAAGGATCAGCAGCAGTACAGCCGGATCTATGACCCGGACAGATACAAACAGATCTATGACGGCGCTGACGGAAGGTCATCGTCGGATAAGATAAACTCGATCCGCAGACAGATCTATGCGGAAAACAAGGATGAGATCAACGAGCAGAAGCGCGATGCGTATGCTGCCAAACAGTTAGAAGAAGCAGGGTGACCTGCTTTTTTTAAGGCAACTCGTGCCTTAAACGAGGTAATGACGACCGCCAAATAAGTGCGGGGAAAGGAGCCGAATGGCAGAAGAAAAAGACGTGAAGACTCCGTCTGAAGAGTCTGAAAGAACGTTTACGCAGTCTGAACTCAACGCGATCGTCGGGGAACGGCTGGCACAGGAACGGAAGAAGTACGCGGATTATGAAGCTTTGAAAGGCAAAGCCGCAAAATTCGACGCAGCAGAAGAGGCATCCAAGTCTGAACTGCAGAAGATCACGGAACGTGCTGATGCACTGCAGAAGCAGGTCGACGAGATGATCAAGGCGGACAGCGCCAGAAAGCTGAGAGAAAAGGTGGCGAGCGAGCTGGGGGTGCCGGCAGCGCTGCTTCGTGGTGATTCCGAAGAGGATCTGCGGGAACAGGCTGCGGCAATCATCGATTTCGCAAAGCCCGGACAGGCTACATATCCAAAAGTAAGAGATGGTGGAGAGAACCATGCTCCAAGTGTTACTAAACAGGATATTCTCGGCATCAAGGATGAAAAAGCCAGGCTAAAGGCAATCAAGGAGAATATCGAGTTATTTAAAAAATAAAAGGAGAATGAAATGTCAATTCTTGAAACGAATGCTCTTGCACAGAGCGTAAATATCGTAACCAAATTCGAGTCCGACCTGCACAACCTGCTCGCTATCCTCGGGAAGACAGACGTTGAAAAGGTCGCTCCTGGCACAGCCTTCACAGTCTATGAGACATCCGGAACACTCCCTGCCGCATCCGTTGCAGAGAATGGTGAGATCCCGAATGCCGGCTATGTTACAGGCAACGGCGTCGTTAAGACAGTTACATACAGAAAGTACAGAAACCTGACATCCATCGAAAAGATCGGTATGCTGGGTTATGACAGAGCTGTCGGTCTCACAAACGACGCACTGCTCAGGGATGTCCAGAAGGCTATCCGTGCTGACATCATGACGGCGGTCAAGTCTGCAGGATCCACTGCAGTTACAGCATCTGCGAACACATTCCAGTCAAAGGTCGCAAAGGCAGTTGGCAAAGTCGTCGAACTGTTCGAAGACGAAGCTTTCACACCGATCGCATTTGCGAATCCTGAAGATGCATTCGACTACCTCGGCGCTGCAAACATCACAGTTCAGACGATGTTCGGAATCTCCTACATTGAGAACTTCCTCGGCATCGCTACTGTCATCCTCGACAGCAACATCACAGCAGGCACAGTATTCGCTACTGCCGCTGAGAACCTCAACCTCATCGCCGCTGCTGTTGACGCTGTTCCGGAAATGGATCTGACACTTGACGAGACAGGCATCATCGGTGTTCATACAGGTGCCAAGTATGAAAACGGCGCTATCCAGAGCGTCTTCTACTCCGGTATCAATGTATTCCCGAGCATCCTCTCCAGGATCGTTAAGTGCACAGCTGGCGCTTAATGACTGAAGTCAAAGTCATATCACCCTTTACAGATTTGGTTGAAGGTGTCTTCCGCACGAAGGGAGACACCTTTTCCTGTGAAGATGAAAGAGCGAATACCTTGTCGGGTCTGAAATTTGTGGAGATCGTCGCGGTGCCTGAGCCGCCAAAGAAGACAAGGAAGAGAATTACGAAGAAGGGGTAATCTATGGCATACGCAACCTATTCAGACGTTCAGAAAAGGATGCTGAGGCAGATGTCTGCTGCTGAGATAACTGTTTGCGACGCTCTTCTTGACGATGCAGCAGTACTGATCGACAGCACAGCGACCGAGGCAAACGACGTTGTGAAGCTGACGGTATCATGCCGGATGGTGATCAGGGCGCTGGGCGACGGCACAGACAGCGGAGTGCCTACAGGCGCAACACAGGGATCTGTAAGCGCGCTCGGATACTCGCAGTCATGGACGATCGGCTCCGGGTCTGTCGGCCAGCTCTATCTGGACAAAACTGATAGAAAGCTTCTCGGGCTCAGCAACGCTATAGGTTCGCGGAGCCCGATCGAGAGCTTCCCGGAGGAGTCATGATCCACGGAATGACGATCAACCTGCTGACGAAGAGACAGATCAGCACAGACGCCTTCAATCAGCCGGTATACGCGTACACGATCGAAGAGGTGGACGATGTACTGGTCGCACAGCCGACGGCGCAGGAGCGCGCGGACGAGCTGAATCTGAGCGGGCGGATGATCGAGTTTACACTCGGAATTCCGAAAGGCGACACACATAACTGGGAAGACCAGATCGTTGAGTTCTTCGGTCATAAGTTCCGCACATTCGGCATTCCGGAGCAGGGCATCGAGGCAAACGTGCCGACACGCTGGCACAAGAAAGTGAAGTGTGAGCGGTATGAGTAGATCCGGATTCAAGCTGGACAGGAAGGGCGTACGTGAGCTGCTGACATCCGGCGAGATGGCAAACGTGATCCGCGAGTACTCCACGCAGGTGCTGTCGAATGCAGGCGGTGCATCGGCAGGCTACGGCATGAACGTGCAGACAGGGCACAGGGCTGTCGGCAGGGTCTACTGCCGTGATGAAGCAGGCTATGCGGACAACAGTGAAAACAACACGCTTCTGAAAGCGCTGAGGGGGTCTGAATGATTGAGAAGATCGTACTTGACTATCTGACCAGCGCGCTGAGCGTGCCGGTGTACATGCAGGAACCTGTGAACCGGAGACCAGACGAGGCAAACAGTTTCGTGGTCATCGAGAAAACAGGATCCGGCAAAGAGAACCGCATCAGCAGTGCTACGATCGCGATCCAGAGCTACGCTCCGACGCTCTACGAAGCGGCATGTCTGAACGAAGAGGTCAAGGAAGCTATGGAGAATATCATCACTCTCGACAGCGTGACCGATTCGAAGCTCGACAGCGATTACGAATTTATCAAAGTATCAACCAAGCAGCCCCGATACCAGGCTGTTTTTGATTTAACTCACTACTAACTAGGAGGATAGAGAATGCCTAATATCAGCGAAGTAACTGCCGGCAAACCCAAGATCGGCGGTCACGTATACAGAGCACCTATCGGCACGGCGCTCCCGGAAGACGCTACAACGGCGCTGGGTGAAGCGTATGTCGATATGGGCTACATCTCCGAGGACGGCGTAACCAATACGACAGAGCTCGAGACACAGTCCATCAAGGACTGGGGCGGCTCGATCGTACTGATCATCCAGACGTCCAAGGAAGACAAGTTCAAGGCGAAGTTCATTTCCGCCCTGAATCCGGAAGTCCAGAAGATGGTCTACGGCGATGACAACGTTATCGGCACCGCTGCAGACGAGACAGGCGGACTGGTCGTCAAGGTCAACAGCAAGGAACTGCAGGAATACATCTATGTGTTCGAGATGGTCGCTACAGGCAATATTGCGCACAGAGTCGTCATCCCCTGCGGCAAACCTGTCGAGATCGGCGATATCACATATAAATCTGACGAAGCTGTCGGCTACGAGGTCACACTCGGCTGCGCTGCATACAACTCCGACGGCGACACACAGATCAACTACTGGGGCGCCAACTAATGATTAAAGGGACTACAGCGAGCGGTTTCACTTTCGAACTCGATGAGACAAAGGTCAATGACATGCGTGTCATCGACGCTATGGTCGAGACCGAAGCCGGCAATATCGGCGGCATCTCGAAGCTGATCACTCTGCTTTTCGACAAGCAGCAGAAGACAGATCTGTATGCCTTCTGCGCTGACGAGAACGGCAGGGTCGATATTGAGAGATGCACGAAGCTGGTCTTCGAGATACTCGAGTACAACGGTGAAACAAAAAACTAGTAGCCCTTGCCGGTGTAATTGGCAATTACGAGACTGAGATGATCTGCGATCTCGCAGAGACATACCACATAGTCAACTATCGAGAGCTGCCGGTGCGGACACTGGCGGCTCTTGTAACCGGCTTAAGGGCAGACAGCAGAACAAAGATGAAAATGACCGGGCAGAGATACCCGGACAACATACTCATCCAGGCGCTGGTATTCGACCGGCTCTCGCAGCTGGTATGGATGAACAGCGAGGATGGAAGGCGCAACAGGAACCGGCCTGCGAGCCTATATGAACAGCTGACGAAGGAACCGAAGCCGAAGATCATGTCATTTGATAGCGGTGAGGACTTCGACAGAGCGTATGCCGAGGCAGTCGGCAGGAGGTGACAATGGCGACACTTGGGAAAGCCTATGTACAGATCGTGCCGTCAGCAGACGGTATCTCCGGATCTATTACCAATTTACTCGGCGGTGAGACTGCCAAAGCCGGCAAAGAAGCCGGAAATTCGTTCGTATCGAACCTGCTGAAGGTCGCCAAAGGCGCGATCGCAGCAGCAGGGATCGGCAAACTGTTAAGTGCATCGCTCAACGCAGGCGGCGCGCTGCAGCAGTCCTTCGGCGGTATCGAAACGCTGTACGGTGATGCAGCGGATGCCGCGAAGAAATACGCCCAGGAAGCCGCATCGGCGGGCATATCAGCCAATACCTACGCAGAGCAGGCTGTATCGTTTGGTGCAAGTCTGAAGCAGGCATTCGGCGGTGATACAGCCGCAGCGGCAGAAGCGGCAAACAATGCGATCATGGCGATGGCGGACAACTCCGCCAAATTTGGCACTGATATTAGTTCTGTCCAGGCGGCATATCAGGGATTCGCAAAGCAGAACTACACAATGTTGGACAATTTGAAACTAGGTAAACCACAATATTGCTTAGTATAAACCCTGTGAAAACGGTGGAACCCTTAGCAAAATAAGGCAATACCGTGCGAAGCACTTATGTCTTTCAATATATCAACATGTATGATAAAATAAAATTAAGGAGTACGTGCTGATATGAAAAAGATTATACTCGGTTTCGAAAACTACTCAATCGATGAGAACGGCGTAGTCACAAACGAGGTGACGGGTGCTGTGAAGAAAGCCTATGTGAACAAAGCAAATCAATATCTGTATGTTGATCTGCATAAGAATGGCAAGTCTCACAAAAGACCAATTCATCGTCTGGTGGCAGTCGCTTTCATCCCAAACCCTGACAACAAACCTACCGTTGACCACATTGATGGCAATCGGCAAAACAACGCAATCAGCAATCTGAGATGGGCGACATTCTCGGAACAGAACTCAAGATTTGACAGCGCTGGTGTGCGAAGCGAAAAGGTGAAAGTCACACACTTTAAGGAAATACGAAAGAAGCGTGGTGGCGGTCACGAAAGTTGGGGAGACATTGATGAAGTTAGATACTTCGATAAGATATCTGATGCCGCTGACCATTTCGGCGTAACGATCGGCAACATTTCTCTGCTTTTGAAAAACGGAACGATCGGAAGAAGAGGAGTGACCAGAGGATATTTGTTTGAGTATTGTAACGGAACAAGAGTAACTATTAAGTGAACGTGTAACGACTATCGAAACAGGAAAGAGCGTGTGACAGCGCTCTTTTTGAATGGAGTAGAGTACATCCAAGCGGATGGAAGTGCAGGGATGCCGATGCGGCATAAGAGATAGTCTGAACTTTATGGCGACATAAAGCGGTTCGAAAGAACGGGCGTGATGTAGCGAATCACGCTGAACATATTTGTATGGTGGAACCAGAACCGAGATGGAGCGCCTGCTTGCGGATGCCGAGGCTCTGACCGGCGTACATTACGACATCGACAATCTGGGCGACGTCTACTCCGCTATCGGTGCGATCCAGGAGAATCTGGGCGTTGCAGGCGTAGCGGCTCAGGAAGCACAGACGACCTTCACGGGCTCGTTCGGAGCCATGAAGGCATCTGCTGAGAACTTCCTTGCATCGCTCTCGCTTGGAACAGGAGTGCAGGAATCGATGGCAGCACTGCTCGAATCGACCAGCACGTTCGTCTTCGGAAATCTCCTGCCTATGGTGGGAAATATTCTGACGTCACTGCCGCAGGCGATGGTAACGGCGATAACGACAGGCGTTCCGCTCGTGCTTGAATCACTGACAAGCATGACGGATCAGATCTTCACGGCGATCACATCGATCGACTGGATCGGGCTGGGCAATACACTGATCACAACGCTGAACGAGGGCATCCTGGGGAAGATCCCGGATGTGCTCGACGGAATGGCAGGAATGATCGACGATCTGAGCGCAGCGCTGCAGAAGTCGATGCCTGACTTCCTCCAGAAGGGCGGGGAGTTCCTCTCCAACCTTCTGACAGGTATCCTGGGCAAGATCCCGGACATCCTGGGAGGGATGACCAGCGTGCTCACATCGCTGATCGGGCTGATCATGGACAACCTTCCGCAGTTCCTGGCTAAGGGCTGGGACATCACGCTCCAGCTGCTCAAAGGTATCTGGGACAAGCTTCCGGACATCGTCGGGAAGGTAGTAGAGATGTGTGTCGAACTGATCACTACGATCGCCGGCAAACTTCCGGATTTCCTGCAGAAGGGCGTTGAGATGCTCGGCGAGATCATCAGCGGCATCGGCAGTGCCATCCCGGATGTACTGTCCACGATGGGGGACATGGCATCCCAGGCAATGGATGCAGTCACGGAAGTCGACTGGCTGAGCGTTGGCGTCAATGTGATCAATGGTATCGTCGAAGGTATCAAGTCGCTGGGCAACCTGATCGCGGACACGCTGGTCGGACTGGCTAAAGGAGCATGGGAGACCCTGAAGGACTTCTTCGGGATCAACTCACCGTCCAGACTGATGCGTGACACGATCGGTAGATCTATCCCGGAAGGCATCGCAGTCGGTATCACCAAGAATGACGACTATGTGACGGATGCAGTCGACGAACTGGGCGACAGCACAGTCGGCGCATTCGGCAGCGGCTTCGGAGTTCCTACAGTGGCGACAGGTTCCAACGATGACATCATCGGCGAACTCAGGTCCCTGAAAGATGCAGTCCTCAGCATGCAGATCGTACTCGACACAGGCACGATCGCCGGAGAAGTCACAGGCAGAATCGACACACGGCTTGGTGCATTAGCTTATGCGAAGGGGATGGGCGTATGATCGTTTACAACGTAATATTCGGAGAAAAGCACACGCTCAATGACTGGCATCTCTGGCCGAACGAGAGACCGGTGATCCAGTACCCTCCGCTGAAGAAGAAGCAGATCGACATCGAAGGGGCGGACGGCAGCATAGATCTGTCGGAAGCCATCACCGGGTATCCGATCTTCGAGAACCGGACCGGGACACTGAGCTTCAAGGTCCTGGATGCGAAAGGCATGCAGGACGTGCGGAAGCGCAAGGATGACATCGCCGCATATCTGCACGGCAAGCGCCTGCAGATGGTACTTGAGGAAGACGAGCAGTTCTACTATGTAGGGCGCTTCGAGATCAGCAACTACGAGTACTCCGGATACAAGGCATGGTCAGACATCGAGATCGACTACGACCTGGAGCCGTACAAGTACTACACACTGCTGTCAGACGACCGTTGGAAGTGGGATCCGTTCAACTTCCTGACGGGAGTCATCCAGCAGAAGTACTTCTACCAGATCCCGGTATCCGGATCTACATACACCACGTACGAGATCCCGGCGAAGGCGATCGGCAGACGTCCGGCGGTGCCGACATTCGTGTCGACCATCGCAGCCGGAGACCATGTCTATGCGGAGTTCACCAATCCGAGGCTCGGAATCAACAAGACTTTCGAGATCCTCGACGGTGAATTCTACGACCCGGAGATCATCATGACGGGTGTTGACGATGAAGTGAACGTACTGAAGCTGAGAGGCAATGGTACTGTCTCGATCCGCTTCCGGATGGGACGGCTCTGATGTTCAGGATCTACATCAACAGCGAGCTGGTCTACTACGACCAGAACCCGGATATCGAGTACAGGCTCACGGAGCCGGTGCTCACACTTTCAGACAATGCAAGCGGCTCACTTGAGTTTGTAATGGACTCGGTGAACCGCTTCTATTCGTATATGGACGATGCGATGCTCAAGGATGTCATCGTCTACAAGGACAACGGGGCGCAGCCGTACTGGAGCGGCTTCGTGACGGAGATCCAGACGGACTACTTCAAGCGCAAACATGTCGTATGCGTTGGTGACCTGCAGCTGCTCGCGCGCTGCACGATGCACGATAAGGTGAACGAATACCCGAGTATAACGACATCCGACAGTCTGACCATAATCGCGCAGGACTACCTGCAGACCATCCTCAACGCGTACAACTACACGCCGGATGGTGTGCGGAAAATGGAACAGCAGCACGAGATCCTGCTCGGTAATGTCACGGTGAACATGCGCTCAAAGGTCATCCAGAGCGGAAATACGATCCAGATCGCGCCGTATGTGACATCCTGCGAGGATACGTGCTTCGATGCGCTGATGGCGCTTCAGGACAGCCATGGCGGGCACATCCGTCTGCGCTGGTCGAACGGCAAGCGGTACCTGGACTGGTATTCCGATTATCCCCGGCAGAGCGCTCAGGTGATCCGCTTCGGCGTCAACCTGCTGGAGTTTGCAAAGACATCGGACGAGAGCGGCCTGTTCACGGTGCTCTATCCGGTCGGTGATGTGATCGAGGATGCGGAGGATATCGCATACACTGCACTGTCGAACAGCACGACATCCGGAAGGAAGCTGGATGCGTACGGCAATGTGGTGAATGCGGAGTCAGCGTACAGGGTGCGCACCAGCGCGATCACGATTGCAGCCAGTACGCGGTACTTCTACACAGGGCACATGCGCGGCAACAGTGTCGTCTGGGCGATCTATGACGCATCCGGAACGGTCATCAAGGTGGAGTACAGCGCAGCTGAGACATCCGACGAGGTGACCACCATCGAGAGGCGCGAGATCGAGATTCCTGACGAAGCCAGCACCATGAGGGTGTGCTTCTACGAGGACGATGCAAACTTCAGCACGTACTCGAAGATCGAGACCGCACTGGCGGCTGATACGCTGTCTGAGCACGTTACTATTGAGAGCGTGAACAATGGCTCACCGTACATCGAAACGCCGCTGACGGCGACGCACGGGTGGATTGAGAAGCATATTGCTTTTGAAGGAGTGAACACGCCGCAGGGCGTGATGAGCAGGGCGACGCGGTATCTCAACAACTACACACAGACCAACCTCTGCATCGAAGTGTCAGCCATAGATCTTCGGCTGATGGGTGTAGCGGCGGATGAGATCAATATGCTCGACACGGTTCGGATCGTGTCGAAGCCGCACGATCTTGATACATACATGCCAGTCACGGAGCTGAAGATACCGATGGCTGAGCCGGACAGGCAGACATTTACACTTGGCATAAGTTTCAAGCGGAAACTTAGCGACCTTGTAGGGAGAAAAATAGTATGAGTGAAGAAAGATCAATTCAGGACTATCTTGACGATATTTTGAATGCCGTGTACGGCGAGGAAGTAAGGAACAGCATCGTAGGTGCGATCGAGAAATGCTACGAGGACGGCTCCGCAGGTGCGGTCGACATGATCGCGCGTGCAAGGCTTGATGTGGTCGAGCCGATCGCAGAGAACGCACAGGATACAGCAAACGCGAATGTGCTGGCATCACTGCAGGCAGAAAAGAAGTTCACGCTTGAGGGCGTCAACGATATCAATGCGGCGATCGAACCGGGCAAGTATTACGCTGACACAGCAACACTTGCATCTGCTATTGCGAACCAGCCGTCTGACAAGACCGCGTCGATCACGTTCGCAGTGCTGGTGCTCCAGCATGTTGCGACCACAAATGTCATTCAGATCCTTATCGACTCACAGTGGAAGATGTGGATCAGAAGGGGCAATGTGAGCGGGTCTGCATGGGCATACGGCGGATGGCAGAGATTCCTGCGTAGTTCAGACCTGTCAGATATCAATACTGCACTGGCGACGAAAGCACCGCTTGCATCACCAACGCTGACGGGCACACCAAAAGCACCGACTGCGGCGCAGGGGAATAACTCAACACAGATTGCTACCACGGCATATGTTGATACAGGTCTTGCAACTAAAGCACCAATCGCATCGCCTACGCTGACAGGCGCACCGAAAGCGCCGACACCTGCGGCGAGTTCAAACGATACAACGCTTGCGACCACAAACTACGTGACTAGAGCGATCAGTAATTTCAAAGGTGCATTTGATACTGCTATGTCCAGTACCAGTGTGAATGCCGTACAGAACAAAGTGGTTTACGCGGCACTTGCTACAAAGCCGAATAAAGATGGTGGATCAATGACAAATGTCAGCCTCGGCGGTCATGTATCCATACAGGAGACACCTGCGGCGAGTGATTCGACTACAGCGGCGGCAAATACGCAGTTTGTACATCGAGCAATAGACGCACAGGCAACGGTAGCAACTACAGGCACAGCCACCAAAGGTCTGATGTCACAGGCTGACAAGATATATCTTGAGAATACAAAGCCGTATTCCGTACCATCCGCACGTTTTATTCAGTGGACAGGTTTTTCTATCACTACCACACAGTCACGCATCATTATTACCAATATGACAGGCACTGATTCAACAAATCGCTATGGAATGGTAACGGTTTATATGACAGTGAATACGACCGAAAGCATATCAGAAGATGCAAATGTGGTAGGAGTTCCTGCACCAGTTGGCACGCCGTGCTTCGGTATTGTGGTACGTGGTCAGAGCGGCGTAATTCCTGCCTATGTCAATTCTGATGGCAACGTGATTACGACGCAGGCAATCGCATCTGGTAAGCGTATTTACTTCAATATCTCTTATTATGCAAAGATCAGTTCAACATGGAGATAACACGAGAACAGTTAAACCGCCTGCAAGACCAGATCACTAAATTGCAGACGGACATGTACTACCGAAGTGGCGAAACTTTGCATATCAAAACATTTGTTCCTGTTTATGGATACATAACCAGTGGTAGGGCAGTCATGGCATTCGCTGTACATACTGGTAAATCCATGAAACATATAACCAGTGTATCAGTAACGCAAATGTATGGGCTTATCCGTGGTGTTAATGGATTTATCAAAACCAATAACACAGTTGACTGGGTTACAGAATCAGGAATAACAATATCAACATATATTGTTAGTGATTATTTGCTTCTGTTAAATGTATTTTCAACAACTGCATTATCCAACGCAACTGGCGATACACCAGTAGTTTATGCACCCGGTCAGACGACAGGTTTAGTGCTAACATTTGGAGGCTAAGATGAAAGATTTAGAACCAATAACAAGAGAGGAGACCATGCTCGCTAAAGTGGCAGGGCAGGATGTACCGACACTCGAGCCCGTCACTCGTGAGGAGTATTTCCTCGCCAAGGCGGCAGGGCAGGATGTGCCGGAGTTAGAGCCTGTCACTAGAAAAGAGTACTTCCTCGCCGATGTGATCGAGGCGATCGAGAGCGGAGGTGGAGGATCAGACCTTGGTACGAAGACTATCAGCGAAAACGGCACGTATAAAGCATCGGACGACAGCCTTGACGGCTACAGCAAGGTCACAGTAAATGTACCTGCGCCGACAGGTACGAAGAGCATCAGCATCACGGAAAACGGCACAACCACTGAGGATATCACGCAGTACGCAGACGCAGAGATCACGGTCAATGTCAGCGGTGGCGGTGATACTTTTAAAGACTATTTTGAAAACGCAAATAATCTCATAATTAACAGTAATGCGACATCTGTTAAATCCAATGGTATAACAGGTGGAAACGTGAAAGCAATCATATTGCCGGAATGTATGAGTTTGGCAAATGGTGCAATCTGTTACGCATCGTATACTAATAGCACAATGTATTTTACAAAATTAGATGAGTTGCAACTTCCGAAAGTTGAAGCATTAGGAACGATGTCATTATGTGGTATTAGAACTGGATGCACACTAAATTCTGTGGTATTGCCATCGTTGAAAACTATCACATGGTCAGCGAGTAATGGCAGAGCTTTTGATTATAGCGATGCAATTATTAAGTGGGATTTTGGCAATCCATCAATAACTTCTATGAGTTGGGGAAGCGGAACGCATTTTTACCGTTGCAGTCCATCAATTGAAGCCATCATCTTCAGATATGGTGGAGTTGTAGCAATCGGCTCAACCAGTGTTTTCCACTATAATAACACAGATAATTTGCCATTAGGAACAACCACATTCATATATGTGCCGTCAGCCTTGCTTGCACAGTATAAGACTGCTTCTAACTGGGCATCACTATTTGCAAATTATCCAGATATGTTTAAAACCATTGAAGGTTCTTATTACGAGACACACTATGCAGATGGGACGGTGATAGCATGATTCAGGCAGAAACTATTATTATCGGTGAGAGAACCTTTATCCGTACATACTCGGACGCAGGGATGATGATTCATGGTGGTATGCCGGAAGCAGATTATGCTGAAGCCATCGACCTTGCGAGCCTTGGCAGGACATACACCGAGACCAACATCCCTATCGATGGAGCAGACAGCGCTGAGGAAATCGTCAACATCCTCACAGGAGAAGCGGAATGATTACCAGAGAGAAAGCCAGAGCCCTGCGCAGGCTCATCGAGAAGGCATCTGTCAGCCTGTCTGACGAGGATGCACTGAACGGTGCAGAGTTATTCCCTCGGTGGTCAGAGACAGCCGCATACGCCGCAGGAGACCGTGTCTGCTATGAATCAACGCTGTACAAATGCCTGCAGGATCACACGGCACAGCCTGCATGGACACCTGCTGACAGTCCGTCGCTGTGGGTGCGTGTAGACGATCCTTCGGTGGAGTATCCAGACTGGATACAGCCTACAGGCGCTACTGATGCATACAGGATCGGTGCAAAAGTCAGCCATCTGGAGCGGCACTGGATCAGCACTATTGACTACAACACATATGAGCCGAGCGTTTACGGATGGGATGAGGTCTGATGCTCAAAGGTATTGATATTTCAGAACACAACGGCGACATTGATTTGTCGAAGTACGACCACGATTTTGTGATTATCCGTGCAGGCTTCGACATCAGCACAGACCGATGGTTCGAGGCGAATGTTAGGAAATGCGAGCGCAATGGCATCCCCTACGGCGTATACTGGTACAGTTACGCACTCACGCAGAAGAGTGCCATAGACGAGGCTGAAGCGTGTCTGAAGACTATCGCAGGGCATCACATCCAATGCGGCGTTTGGTTCGACATGGAGGATGCTGACGGGTATAAAAAGAAGCATGGTTGGCAGATGGATCGGAGCAACATCAGTGCGATCTGCAACGCCTTCTGTCAGCGCATCCGTGATGCAGGATACTACGCAGGCATATACGCATCGCACAGTTGGCTGTATGGAGCAGGGCGGCTTATAGACTGCCCTGCTTTTGATAAATGGATCGCACACTACGGTGCATCCAATGATGGCGAGAGGCACGGCGATTACAGCGACATTGGAAGCATGCACCAGTACACGAGCAACCCGATCGACAAGGACGTGATGTATGGTGACATCAGCCGATACACGGAGGAGCCTATGAAGACATTCAAGGAATTTTATGACAAATACAACGGCAAGGCGATCGACGACGATGGCGCGTATGGTGTCCAGTGCGTCGACGGCTTCCGTGTTTTCTGCAGGGAATTCGGCGTACCTGTAAAGCCAACGCCCAACAACTGGGCAGACGGCTACTGGTACTCCAGAGACGCGCTCGGGTATGGTCAGTACTTTGACTATGTGACCAATCCGAAGGACTTCCGTGACGGTGACGTCGTCATCTGGGCAAAAGGATCCAGATCGCATCCGTCCTCGCACATCGCTTTCTGGTACCTTGGCAAGGAGTTCGGGCAGAACCAGGGAGGCAATCGCGGCTTCCTGCTGAAGTCTACGGACTTCTCCGACGCGCTCGGAGCGCTGAGGCTTAAGGCATGGAATGAGCCCTACACGGGCTGGAAGAAGCAGAACGGGCGCTGGTACTACCTGCGCCGGGATGAGCGTCTGACGGGCTGGCAGAAGCTGAAGTGGAGCGGCGGTTATGACTGGTTTTTCTTCCGTGATAACGGCGTGATGATCACCGGGCTTCACTGGCTCGAATGGAAGGGAGTCAGTCAGTGGTATTACTTCAGCCCGCGCACCGGAGCCATGCAGACGGGTGACATTATGCTGACACTGAATTTCGGAAAGTCAGGCAAACTGACGGGGGAGGCTAAAGTATGACGTTTACGAAGGAATGGTTCAAGTGCGCCGCGATCCGTGCATTGAAAACGATCGCGCAGACAGCGGTCTCGATGATCACCATCGGCTCGGCGCTGTCTGAGATCAAATGGGGCTACGTTGCGAGTGTCTCGGTCGTTGCAGGTATCTACAGCCTGCTGACGTCGCTTGCAGGGCTCCCTGAGGTGGAAAGCGGTGACCAGCCGTGAACTACTGGTCATTACTGTCGCCGGTGTATTCCGGTCTCGTGTCGCTGCTGGTCGGCTTCCTGATCGGGAAGATTCAGCGCCTTAAGACGGCAAACAAAGCCGAGCGGACGGCGCTGGGTGCACTGCTTCGCAACGACATGTATGCAATCTATCGAAAGTATCGCGACGCTGATGAAGTGCCGGTCGAAGTTCAGGAAGAGATGCACTCGCTCGGCGAGGCATATCACGGTCTCGGATTCAATGCGACCGGCACGAAGATCCATGATGAGATCATGGCGAAGAAGTCGAAAGTATAAGAAAGCACCGGGGAGAGATCCCCGGCTTTTTTTATTGCTCGTGATACCCGTTTGATACCCAAAAGGTGAAAAACCATGATTTTCGATGTCTGTCTATGAAGGAAAAAGCGTTATTTTGCACGCCTATTTATCTTTATATATGTTTATAAAAGTACATGCTCTGGTACTCAAATCGTTGCAAAATATAGCAAAAACGGCATCGTGATACACATTTGATACCGTTTTTTTCTTAT
>Ga0326513_10001459_pt1 | contig 18608 bp, 8 predicted proteins | sample 2_2465_0518_D_FD_203654 | JGI IMG/M metagenome (GOLD analysis project Ga0326513, IMG submission 203654) | Bovine rumen microbial communities from UC Davis, California, United States - 2_2465_0518 | ecosystem: Host-associated > Mammals > Digestive system > Stomach > Rumen | place: USA: California... | reverse complement strand
AGGCCCCGGGAAGGGACCTCCCTTAAGGATTAAAGCGGGGTGAAGATTACTTCACGAAGAACTTCTTGCCGCTCTTGATGTAAAGCTGACCGGCAGCGGGATTAACCACACGCTGGCCAAGGATGTTGTAAACGGGAGCATTGTCCTCGACTACAACGGGCTTCTCAGCTACTGCGATGGTCTTGATGCCAGAAGCGGATTCTGCGGTGATCAAAACGCTGCCGAGGTACTCGAAGGTGTTGGCTTCGTCGGTAATTGAGATCAAGCTGTTGGCAATCAATTCGCTCGTGACGTCGCCAATGACGCGGATCTTGAGATCCTCAAGACCTTCAGCTTCTGCGGGAAGCGTGCCCTTGAGTTCTGCCCAGCCATAGAGTTCGCCTTCGCCAGAAGCGAAGGTAGCCTTGCGGGGTTCAAGCTCAACGCTAGCAAGAGCCTTCCAGGTAGCGCCGCCGTCGATAGAATATTCAGCGAGCTGCTTCTTCCATGCAATGTTGTCGGTGCCGACGTAGCAAGAGAAGGTAAGACCCTTAGCACTGGTGGTGTTGAGAGAGAAGATGACATAGTCCATCTTGCCAGCCAAGCGGCTATCGGGGAGTGTACGACGTGAAAGAACAGACATCTGCTTGTCTTCAGCGTCCTCACCAAACTTAGCGCCACGCCACTGGAAGCGCTGATCGTCAGCCGTAGCGAGACGATAGTCACCGCCCTCGGGAGCGAACATCAACTGAGCCGTAGCGGTTACACCTTCAGCGGCAGCATCAGCATTGAAGATTTCGCACTTATTCTGACCTGCAGCAGGAGCTGCGGGGAAGGTGAAAGCAGCATAAACGGGTACACCCTCAATGGTAGCAACGAAGTTGTTGGTCTCGCCAAGTGTTACGGTACGCGTAGGCTCAGTAGAACCATCTTCCCACTTGATGAACTTGTTGATCTTGAGATAGTTGGTGTTCTTGAGATTCAACTGAATCGTAACCTCATCGCCTACGAAGTAAGGACCTGCGGGCAAGATTTCATAGTCAACCGTGTTAGAACCCTCAATAGTTACGTTAACCGTCGTCTTGGTGGGCATGTTGTCAACATAGTTGTTGGGGTTACCGATGGGCTTGCCATTTACACCAGCGGTGAAGGCTGCGAGGCTCTTGGCACGGATGAAGTTGCCATCAGAGGCAAACGACAAGTTGTCCCAAGTCAAACCAACGGTAGCGGGATCGATGCCGAGCTCATACTCTTCCTCTGTGGTCATGAAAGCTCCTTCGCCAGATTCAGTGTCAATGAGAGCGTCATCAGCCCATATACGAGAAGATTCACGATAGGTAGAGTCGATTACATTGCCCTTAGCGTAGAGCAAACCAAACTGAGCACGGAAAATCTGCTGCTGAACGACAACCGTCGTGGTGTCCTTCGTACCATCTTCATTTTCAGTAACTTTATCCTTGGTGGGGCGAACGTTGATAAGAGCGCTTTCCCACTGGGGACGATGGAAGACGTTGTTGTTGATGTTGTAAACCGTCATCTGGCCCAACGTGTTGCCAAAGTCAAGGAGAATGGTTGACTGATTGTTGGCAATGAAGAAGTCATTGTTCTCAATGTTGATGACAGCATCGTCGATGTTGGCATATTCAGGATTGATGTGCGACATCTGGATGAGACCCTTGGTGAAGGGCATGTCATAAAACGTGTTGTTGGAGATGTTGATTTCGCCAAAGCTGCTACCCAATACGATGAAGTACCATTCGTTACCTTTCTGGATGTTCATGTAGTGGATGTCGCTGTTGGTGATACCGAGGTAGTTGAACGTACCATAGAGAGTGTCGCCATTACAAACCGTACGCAAGAAGGTACGAGGAATGTCGTAGAGTTCGCAGTTGTCAATCGAGAGAGAGTCGATGTGGGCAGCACCATTGGCATCGTCGTAGAAGAACTGACCAGAAGTAGCAGCAGCACCAGCACGATAGGAGAGCTTGATGTCCTGGATGAAGAGTGAGTAGTTGTCAGCCTCACTGTTCCATGCCTTGTAAGCTTTGTTGCCATCGAGGTTCCAGCCCATGTGAAGCTCAGCAGCGGTGCCCTTGTCATCGGGAATACCGATCACGTAGAGGTTGCCCCTCATGCCTTCAGCTTTCTGATAGTAGTTGCCGACATTGATGTAACCTTTGACATACATGGTATCTACCGTTTCAGGAGTACGTTCCTTGTCGGCGAATGCCACGAAATCATTCTTGCTGGCTACGGTCTTGGTTTCAGCGACAGCTGTAACGGCAGACATCATAGCAACAAGACCCAATGCAAAAGTAAAAATTTTCTTCATTGTGATTTGTTTTAGAAGTGTTTATAATAAAGGAAAAATATTCTCTTTACTCAAAGTCGGTTATTCACCGACTTTGAGGTTCCAGTCAATAAAGTATTTCTCAGCGAGAGAGCTCTGCACGGTGGCGGCATGCGAGGCGTCATACTTGCCAGCTACTCGGTCGTAGATGATGCGGTAGTCGCCATTGTAGCGTTCGGCCATCTTGACGAGGTAGGAGTAAGCCTTGCCTTCGCCAGTGAACTCCTTGAGATATTCATCGGCAAGGGCGAGGTCGTATTCCTTCATACGGTCCTTGCTCCAGCGCCAGTCAGCTTCAGTAGCCGAAGGATTGGCAGCCACCCAGTCCTCGTAGGTCGAGAGTTCATGCTCCTTGGCACGGTTGGCACCTACGATGCCGATGTCACCATAGCCACCCGAGGAAGCGAACCACACTTTATAGTTCTCGTCCCAGATAGGCGTACCATCGAGGCTGTCGGTAGGCAAGGTCGTCTCGCCGCCGGGATAGGTATTGAGCAGACCCATGTTCAAGAGCGTCGAAGCTACTTCGGGATGACCGAGGTGGTTCTCAGCCTCAGCCAACAAGAAGTGGAGGTCATGACCACGGAAGAGCGGAATAGCAGGTTCAATCTCGAAGATCTTGTCGCGGAGGTAGCCCTGATTGTTGAGACGCGTATAGTAGTACTTTGTGAAGCAAGGTTGATCGCCCAAAACGTTGTTGACGAGCAACTGCTTGGGACCACGGATGTCGCTCTCGTTGTAGAGCGTAGCGCTGTAGTCGGAGGGACGGAGGTAGTAGCCATCGCCAGGCCATTCGGGACAGAAGTACTGCACGAGGCGGTTGTACTGCTTGTTCTCGTAGTCGTAGAAGATACCCGAGAGGATTTGCTGGGGATAGGACACCTGTTCAGCCCAGAAGAGATAGGGATACTCGAGAATAATCTGCATCGAGCAAGAATAGTAGTCAGAGCCGTTGGCAGAGATAGCATCGCTGAGGAACTGAAGCACGTTCTTCTGCACCCACTGCCAGTCGGTCTTGGCGGCAGCATCGTTCTCGTAGTTGGTGCGCCAAGCCGTGAGTTCAGCACGAAGGGGCAGCCAAGCGGGCGTCATGTAAGCCCAGAATTGGTAGTTGTCATTGCCATTGACAGGATTGACCCAACGCGTCCAGTCCATCGTGAGGTCGGCAGGAACGGTACGTCCACAAGCTTGAACGCCGCCATCGAGCACTTCGATACACTTGTCGCAGATGCCTTTCATGTCGAGGTGGGTGAAGACGGAAGCATCGTTCAGCGAAGTGATGCCATCGAGGTCCTCGTCGTACCAGTAAGCTTCGCCATAGATGCGGCCCAGCATGTAGTAGCTCCACGCCTTGATACGCGTAGCACACGAGATCATGCGGGGGATATGTACCTTGGCAGAGTCAGAGAGGGCGCCATTGACCTTGTAGTAGAAATCGTCCATCTCCGAAACGAAGTTGTTGCAGGCAGAGATAACGGCATAGTAGCCCGTGGGATCAGCGTACTCGTTGCCGTCGGTGGCAGCGTAGTTGTTGATGTTCTGGAGGGCTACAGGCGCATTGCCCGTCGTCTCGAGATAGTTGCAACGCGGGTCGGTGAGGAAGATGGCCTGATCGCCGACCTCCTGCATACGCGTCACGATGCCAAGGAAGCCGCGATACATCTCGCTTTCCTTCGAGATATAGTCATCCTCGAGGAGGATGTTGTCAGGATCCGTCTCCATTACATCGTCGCAGGCAGTAAAGGAAACGAAGGCCGTGAGGGCCATGAAGGCTGATATGAAGTATTTTTTCATAATCGTTATCGTCATTTAGAAGTTCAGATTAACGCCAATCTTGACGGTGATGGGGTTGGTGACCTTAGCATAGTCGAAGCCACGGAGCGCCTCAGTGTAGCTGTAGGAGAACTCCGGATCGCCACCGAGGTAGGAGGTGAGGGTGAAGAGATTCTCTGCAGCCACCCAGATGTTGCCGCTGGCGAAGCCGAGCTGCTGCTTGGTGAAGGCGTACGAGAGCTGGAGGTTGCGGAGCTTCAGGTAGGAAGCATCCTCAATCCAACGGTCGGAGAAGAAGTTGTTGCCCGAGGGGTCGCCATAGGCAGCGCGAGGCATGGAAGTCTGCTGGCCCTCAATCTGCCAACGACTCAAGACGGAGGTCGACTGATTGAAGAAGTTGTCCATCGACTCGGTTTGACGGCGCGTAGCGTTGTATGCATCGTTGCCAATCGAGAAGCCGAAGTCGGCAGCAAGGGTCCACTGACGCCACTGGAGCGACGTGCCAAACGAACCATAGAGGTCGGGTGTAGCCTTGCCAAGGACGGTGCGGTCCTCGTCGTTGATGATGCCATCGCCATTCTGGTCGACGAAGATAACGTCACCAGCCTGATAGCTGTTGCCATAGGTGTTCTTGAGGCCCGAAGCAGCAGCTTCAGCTGAAGTAGCATATACACCTTTCGTCTCGTAGCCATAGAACTGATAGGGCGTCTGACCCACCTTGAGGAGCGTCTGAGCGTCGTCGTTGTTGTAGAACGAGTAGTTCTGGATGAACTTGTCTTGAGGGCCAAGGTCCTTGACAGTGCTCTGCCAATGAGCTACGCCCATATGGATGTTCCAGTTCCAATCCTTATTATGGATAGGTGTCCAGCGAACGTCAGCTTCGAAGCCGGCTGTATTGATTTGAGCCGTATTGTCGAAGTAGGAATCCGTGTTGCCAAAGACAGCGGATATCTCGCGGTCGAGCAAGAGGTCGTAGTTCTTAGCCCAGAAGCCGTTGACGCGAACGTTCAACTTATTCTTCAAGAGAGCTACGTCTACACCATAGTCCACCTGAAGTTTCTTCTCCCATTCGAGCTTCGTGTTGGGCACGCCGTGACGTACGATGGTACCGAGGTTGAAGAGGTTGCTCGACGTGTAGTAGTTCTTGCCGTAGTTGGACGAGAAACGCGAGTTGCCGGAGAGAGAGAACTCTGCCGTGAAGTTGAGGTGATCGTAAGCCTCAGGCATCCAGTCGTGGTTGCCCATCATGTAGGTCGCGCTCACGGAGGGGAAGAAGCCCATTGCGGGAGCATCGACACCCGAAGCAGAAGTAGCATCTGCCGTCACACCAGCAGAAAGCTTCAAGAGGTCGTTCCAAGTGTAGTCACCATGAGCGTAAGCCGAGAAGTAACGCCAATCGTCGTTGTCGCCATAGATGCTCCACTCGTCGGTAGAGGTAGAGAGCGTCTTGTAGTAGTCGTTGGCCGAGTTGTAGCCCGACGAAGCGTCGTATTCGAAGCTCTTGGTCATGAACCTCGCGCCTGCATAAGCACTGAGACGATGCACGTCGTTGAAGGTGTTGTTGTATGCAGCGTTGAGGTTGAAGTAGTAGCTGTTCTGCTTGATGACACCCATTGAGACGAAGTTCTCACCCGTGCCATAGAGCTGGGGGATGATGGCTTTGTCGCTCACACCGGGCGTGAAGATATACTCCTCGGTGTAATCGTAGTAGAGGTTTACCAATCCAGTGAAGGTCCAATGAGCCGTAGGCTTCCAATTGAGGCCCAAACGGATGTTGGCATCATAGATCTTGTCGGTGCCGTCAACCGTCTTGACGATGGCCAAGGGGTTGGAAACATTGTCGTAAGCATACGAAGGGTTCTGATTGACGTTCCAGCCGTTGTACTTGAGGTAGCGGTCGATGATGCTGTTGTCGGCCAACTTCTCGAAGGGCGACAGATTGGGCATCATGTGATAGGCTGCCAAGATGGGGTTGGTCTCCGGCTTCATACCCGTGTTGTTGAGTTCGGAATTGATGTAGGCCAGGTTGACCGACGTGAAAATCTCGAACTCACGGCTCACGGTGATGTTGGTGTTGATAGCCGTAGAGTAGCGGTTGGTGTTGGTGCCTACGAGCGTTCCGTTGTCGCGGGTGTAGCCGAAGGAGATGTTGTACTTGGCGACTTCATCACCACCTTCCACACGAATGACATTGTCTGTCAGGAAAGAGTTGTCAGAAATCTCATCCACCCAGTCGGTGTTGTTGTTGAAGAGGTAGCCATAGTAGCCTACGTTCGACGAGAGGAAGGGATAGTCCTGCTGAAGGGCCGAGAGCTGGCTGTAGCGCGTCTGGCCAATGGCCATGAGGTAATTGTTGTAGTCCTTGACGCCGAGCACGGGAATCTGGTCCTTCTGCAACTGGAAGCCGTAGCTGCCAGCGAAGGATATACGCGTGTCGAGGTTGTCGCTCGTAGCCTGCTCCGTCTCGATGAGGATGACACCATTGGAGCCCAGCGAACCATACATAGCCGCTTCAGCGCCCTTGAGGATGGTGATGGAGCGGATATCGTTACGGTTGTAGCCGAAGAGAGCATCGCGGGAATAGGCGTTGATAACTTCCGAGACGGACATATTGGCCAGGTAGGGCACGCCATTGATGACGAGCAGAGGCGTATTGTCGGCATGAAGGGTGTGAAGGCCACGAATGTTGTAGTAGCCACCTTCGCCCGGCATACCGCTCTTGCGAGTCACCATGAGGGCTGCGTCTCCGTCCTGCCAGGAGAGGTCGGCAGAGGGAGAATCCATCATATCCTTTTTAAATAAGGTAGAGAGCGTCGTGGCTGAATGATCACGCGTCGTCGTTCCGGAAGGGAGCACCACTTCGCCGCTGTAGTCCTTCTCGTCGGTGGGTACCATGACGATGACCTTGGGGATGGAGAACAGCGGATATTCATGACCATAGAAAGCATCGGCAGCGACACGAAGTGTGCCTCGTGTGGCTTTGCTCTTCAGGGTGTATTGGCCCAGCGAGTCGGTGACAGCCGAACCCGAAGCGCCAGGGATCGAGAGGATGACACCTTCGAGGGGCTGGCCATCGGCACTTACGATTTTGCCCGTATAGACTTGTTCAGCCGATTCCTGGCCTACAGCTGCTGTAGCCAGGCAGAGAGATGCGAGAACTATATTGAATCTTTTCATGAGACTGGGGAGATACATTAATAGTTATTCGTTGTGGGACGCAAGCACCAGTGGTACATCATCAACTGCTGTACGTTGCCCTTGCTGCGGTTGCTGACGTCGGTTCCATAGACGCCCTTGTAGAGGCGTGCCATGTCGTTCGACTCAATCTTAATCTTGAAATTACCCGGTTTCTTGAGCGTCACGATAGCCACCTGATAGCCGTCGGTATCATAAGCCGAAGCTTTCTGATACTGTACGGGGTCCTGGTCGTACCACCAGCGCCAGTCGAAGTATTCGGGATAACCGATGCCTTCGGAACCATAGAAGTCGAGACCTTCCATGGCGCCACCACGGTCGAAGTGGAAGTTCGAACCCGTAGCGATGAGCGACATATCCTCAACCAAGAGGTTCTTCTCACCCAGCTCCTCGTCAGCATCGCCAAAGTAGATGGAGATGGAGTAGCGAAGCGAGTGCTTGAAGCCCATGCGGAGGTAGTATTCGCCAGCAGGGAGTGACACTTCAGCAAGGCCGAAGTTGCGGTCGTCGGTGTTGTATAGGATGCCGTCATATTCGACAGACACGGGAAGCGTGTCGGCCAAAGCCACGGGATCCGGAACGGCGGTGAGCACGTTGTAGTACATCGTGGGGAGCGTAGCAGAGAGTTCGAAAGAGCCTTGTGCTTCGTTCACGATGAGGGGGTCGGCAAAGTTCGTCCAGCGGAAGTAACCGCCTTCGGTGGGACCACTCGTGCCGTAGCCCTGCTGCTTGGCGTTGAGGGCGGCCCAAGTGATGTAGAACTTGGACTTCACGCGGTAGATGACGATATGATTCGGAATCTTGTAGTCCGTGAGGTGGTAAGCCACGCCATTGGAGAGGTTGATGCCATTGTAGGCATCCACCGTCTGGACGGAGGGTTTCCACTGGGCAGCATCGATAGCAGTGAACTTCTCGGTGTCGGTAGCATCGTCCTTCTCGCGAACGTTGCCACCTACACATTCGAACTGCCCCTGAGCCGTAGGAGCCACGTCAGCGGCTGCCAAACGGTCATCCACGAAGCAAGACTCAACAATCCACTTGCGGAACTTGAGGCTGTCTTGAGCCGTGGGAGCGCGATTCAACCAAGCGGGAATCGAATCCAAGGCATTGTAGTAAGCCTTCTTGACGAGGTCGTTGTTGGGGATGAATACCGTGCTCTGATAAGCCTCCGAACGCATGTTCCATGTGGGGAGTCCTTCAGAGGTATAGCGGTCCATCAAGGTGTTGCGAACCGAGATGACGGAGTCAGAATAATAGGTGTTGCCCATCTCGTCGACACCGGCAGGCGTCGAAGCGGAAGCATCGAAGTATTCCTCTTCGAACTCGGCGATGAGCGCTTTGAAGATGCTGTAGTCGTTGCCAAGGCTCTGGATGTATTCATAGACGGAGGGTTCGACCGAGATGTAGCCATCCACATAGTAAACGTAGCCGTTGTTGGCTTTGACAATCTTCGAAACCTTCTGCTCGTTGAGGTAGTAGTTTCCTGCCTGCTGGGTAATCCAAAGGTTCTTGCCCGATAGCATGTAGATACCATTGCCGTCGATGAGCGACGAAGGGTTGAAAGCCACGTCAGAGACGAGGTTCTTGGCGGCAGCGGCCGATACAGAACCAGCGACATTGCCATTCGACGTTACTACGGCCGTGCACGTTTTGCTGCCAGTGAGGCCAGCAGTCAGACCTGCCGACTGGAAAGCTCCATAGAGCGTAGAGAGTTCCGACTGAGAGGCAAGGTAACCTGCCACGTCGCCATCATAGACCTCTACAGCGGCCGTCGTGGTGGGGCTCACCTCATCGTAATGGTCGTCCCAGTCGCTGCAGCCTGCCATTACACTCCCCATAAGAAGAGCAGTGAAGCAATATTTTAAATATTTCATAGCTGATGATTATTCAATAGGAGTGAAGAGAACGTAGTCCCACATCTGGTGGTAAGAGGTACTCGTCTTGGCGTTGATGTCGAGCATCGTAGCTTTGAAGATGTGAGCACCAGAGGCATCGAACTCAATTTCGTCGAAGAGAACGAGGTCGCCGCTACCATAGGTGTAAGTGCCTGTGGGAAGACCCTTGAAGACGTATTTGTTAGCAGTCCAGTCGCTGTTGCCCAATTCGGGGTCAATCTGGAACTTTGTGAGCGAACCAGCAGCATGGAAGCTCTTCAGGGTAGCCTCCGAGGCGTAGTGTAGCGTCACTTTGTATTTGCCCTTGATGATGGTAGGCGTATTGAACTGAATCCAGCCAGCATAGCCAAGGTTGAGGATCAAGAGATTGTTCATGTAGGCACCATAGGCGTTGTTTTCTTTGTCGCGGGCGCTTACATATTTACATTTCTTGTAGCCTACCTTACGGTATTTTGACGTAGAGGATCTCGAGTCGTTGCCAAGGTAGGTGAACGTCTCGGAAGTAATCTCACCGTACTGTCCGTCGCGGTAGCTGCTCGTGCCTTCGTTGTAGGCAAGGTCTATCTGGTACTCCTTGTTCGACAATGCCGTCGAGAAGAGGTTGCCAAGGCCCTTGTCGGCACCATAGCCATTGATGAAGGAGATGATTTCTGCGGTGTTGCAGAAGTCCCACTTCACCTCAACGGGATCGGGTGCCCATACGGGCATCCAGTAGTCAATCTTGTGGATGTAGCCATTGCGGGCCTCGATGTTCGAACGAACGAAATGAGCCGTTTCGTTGATGAGGGGCACGTAGGATGTCGTTTCTTTGGGGTCATAGAGACACGTAATCACTTCGCCCTTCACGTTGGTGTCGTAGATGAGGGTCTGCGAGGGGTCGTCGAAGGCGAGGAAATCCTTCTTCGAGAGGCTCTGGTTGAGGAAGTGATAAGCACAGTATTTCCAGAGAGCGGAGTCCGAAGTGTCGTATTCCGCAATCTTGGCCTTCAGCGAGCTCAAGTCCGAAATACCCGCTTTGTTCATCGCTGCGTCGTTGGGGGCGAAGCAGGTGAACGAGTAGGTCTTGACGGTGTAGCCACCACCCGCTACGCGAAGGGTGTCGCGCAGTTTGCTGACGACGGCATCGTAGCCGCTCTCGCGGCATGCAGCCGCAAAGATAGTGTATTCGCCCTGCTGCTCCAGTTTGTCGACCATCGTCTCAGCCAAGGGATGAATCACATCGTCCATATAATAAATAATGGAGTTGGCGCTCTCGATGAAGTTGATACCACCGGAGTCACGGGGCTGTACTGCCGCCTGATTGTTGATGAAAATGGTCGAGGGTTCCAAAACGGCAGAATCCTTCTCCGCATCGTCGACCTCCATATTGACGTATCCGAACGAAGGCGTCAGGTAGCCCTGGAAGAGCGACTGGGTGCCAAGGGAACTTCCTTCCACGGCAGCGTTGATGAACGTCTCTGAGTTGATCTTCGTCTTGTTGATAATGTGGTTCTGCACCACGTAGCGAGCGTACGTCTTGTCGAGTTCGTCAATCGACTTGACGCCGCGCCAATCGAGGAAGTTTTGGATGGCCGTGTTGGTGGGGGCGAATACCGTAGCTACGGCATCAGCATCCTTCAAGCCATTATAGTAGTCGGCATACTTGAGAAGCTCCAGCCACATTGAGAACTCGTCATGGTTCTCGAGCACGGCCGTGCAAGTCATCTCCGATTCAATCTCGGTAGGTGTCACGAAGGTCTCGCCCTCAAACGGATCGTCGCACGCTGCAACTCCGCCCAAGAGGCCAACCATCATAACGGAATAGAATAGTTTTTTCATCTTAGTATGCTAAACATTAATTATAATACGGATTTTGAACCAAATTGGGATTCCTCTCGATTTCGGTGCTCATGATTGGGAGGAAGAGTGCGTTGTCGGAGGTCAGTACCGAACGGAGCCATGACTCAGAGGCCTTCTCGTTGTACTTAACGACCTGCTCTACGAGGAAATCTTGTTTGTAGCGGTTGCCGTTGCTGCGACCCATGCGGAGGAAGTCGTACCAAATCTTGCCCTCTCCCAAGAACTCCAGTTTGCGTTCGTTGAGGACAGCTTCAAGCAATTCCTGCTGGCTGTAGATTTCTACTTCGTCGAGCATATCCTCTTCGGTCATGTCGGCACCGATGTTGTCGTGAAGGTTGGCACGTTCGCGAATCTTGTTGATGAGCTTCACGGCTTCCAATTTATGTGCTGCCGTCGGCTCCATGCCGTCCACCAGAAGGTAAGCCTCAGCCTCCATCAGGATGATGTCGGCCACGCGGTAGATGATGAAGTTGGGGTCGTAGTAGGTAGAGGTGCGTTTCTTGTCCTCTGTCGTCGAACCTACGTACTTCCAGCAGTATCCCGTCGACATGCCCATCGACATGCCGCTCGTGCCAGCAGGATAGAAGGCAGAGTGGTAGGTGCGGGGCGATTCGGGGAGGTTGGTGCCATCTTCCGAAGCTTCGCCGATGATAGCAAGGTATTCGCTCACGAAGTCGGTGCATGCTTCGCCCGAAACTTGGTAGAGTTTGCCTTCCAACTGGTCATCGAAGTAGATGGGCAAGTTGTTCGTCTGGTTCTCCTGGTAGTTCCACTGAAGCTCGAAGATGCTCTCATTGGAGTTGCCGGGGTTGAACATCGAGAAGTAACTCGATCTGGAGGGTGAAGAGAGGAATGCGGGAGCACCTGCGACTTTGGCATTCAGCAGAGCGTCGCAGTACTTAATGCAATTCTCATAGTCTTCGCTCCAGAGGCACACATCGGCCATGAGGGCGTAGAGGGCCCACTTGGTAGCACGTCCTTTGGTCTCCCATGTCGTCTCGAAGCTTTCCTTGGCAGCGCCCGTTTCGAGGGCTGCGAGAATGTCGCTCTTGATTTGGGTGATGATGGTATCTTCGGATGTCTTGGGCACGTTGATGACAACGTTGTCGTCAGCGAAGGCGGTCGTCACGAGCGGCACGTCGCGCCAGTTCCTTACCAGATAGAAGTAGCTGATGGCACGTAGGAAGTAAGCCTCTGTGTAGTGGCTGTTGCGTTCGCTCTCCGTGTAGGTAGCATCGTTCTGGCAGGCCTCGTCGGCTCGTTCGAGCACCGTGTTGGCGATGTTGATAATCTTGTAGAGGGTGCTCCAGTCGCAGAGGCTCGTGTTCGTAGCCTGCATCTGCCAGGTCTGCAAGCGGGTGTTCGACTTGGCGTTGTAGATCATGCCGGCTCTTACTTCGCCCCAGGGGATGAGTTCGTCCTCCACCATAGAGCGCAGGTAGTAGTAGCCGCCAAAGACGACGTTCTCGACATCCTGTTCGGTCTGCCAGTAGTCGTCGGCTATCTGCGAGTTCTCGGGGTCGACCTCCAGATAGTCGGAGCACGACGTTGTGCCGCCCAGCAAGAGGAGTCCCAAAGTTGAAGCCAATATATATTTTGTAGCTTTCATCGTGATTTATTTTTAGAAGTTGACAGTTACGCCAGCTGCAAAGCGGCGGCTACGGGGGGTAGATGACTGATCCTTGGCAATGTCGGTCACTGCTGAAGGAAGCGTAACCTCAGGATCCTGACCCTGATAGTCGGTCCAAGTGAAGAGGTCATAGCCAGTCACGAAGACGCTGATACCCGTGGAATGAATCTTCTCGCACCATTTCTTGGGCAGGCGGTAGTTCAACGAAATCGTCTGGAGACGGATGTAAGAGCAGTCCTCCACGAAACGGTCGCTACCGAGGTAGTTCATACCATATTTATATAACGCGCGAGGGATGTCGGTAACATCGCCCTCCGAACGCCAGCGACGAAGCACGGCGGTCGACTGGTTGTCAGTGTTGTACATTGCCTCCATGTCCATACGCGTCTGGTTGATGATCTTCTGACCGAGACGATAGTGGAAACGCATCGTGAGTGACAAGTCTTTCCACTTCACGTTGACACCCGCACCACCCGTTACGACGGGGTTAGAGTTGCCGATATAGACGATATCGTTCTCGTCAATCTTGCCGTCGTAGTTCACGTCCTGATACTTAGCATCGCCAGGGTAGCAGGTGAAGGTACCGTTCTTCATCACAATGGGGCGGCCTTCGAGGTCGCGCATCACGTTGCCATCGGCATCGTGGGCATACGTGTCCTCGATGTTCTGATAGACGCCGAGCGAATGGTAACCGAAGAATGAACCTACAGGCGTACCTGCGAGGAGCTTCTGGGCGTACTGTCCGTTCTTAAACGAATAGCTGTCCTGCGAGAGGTTGCTGGGCAATTCGAGAATCTCGTTCTCGTTGCGGTTGATATTGAAGTCAACGGCTACGCGCCAGTTCTTGTTCTTGAAGATTTCATAATCGATGCGGTATTCCCAACCCTTGTTCTCCATCTCGCCGGAGTTGGTCCATGCAATCTTGGAGAACGAAGAGATATTCGACACCGTGACGCCCTTCTGGAGCAAGTCCTTGGTGGTCTTGTCGTAGTAGTCGAAGGTCATCTTGATGCGGTTGTTCCAGAAGGCCAGGTCGGCACCGATGTCCCATTCCTCTGCCGTCTGCCATTTCAGCTTGCTCAGCTGCATGGCGTTGGGAACGACGGGCGTTACGGTTCCGTATTTGTCGCTCAAGGCAGCATAGGTGCCTACATAGGGCGAGGTACCCGTAGGAGCCTGACCGGATTGGCCCCAGCTGAAACGGATCTTGGCCTGCGAGAGCCACTTCTCCGTCTTCTCGTGGATGGCCTCGATGTCCTGAAGGTTCAAGGCGCCACCGTAGCTCTGGAAGAGGCCCCAACGGTTGTCCGTAGCGAGGGCTGAGGTGCCTTCGTAGTTCCACGTAGCGTTGAGGGTGAGCCACTTGTCGAAGGTGTAGTTCAAGTTGCCGATGGCAGAGAGCGTACGGGATTCTGACGTGCCGGAGTTCAACGAACTGCTGTAGATCGTACCACCGTTCACGGGGTCGCTCATGCCTTCCGTAGCAGCACCGTAGATTTGCGTAGCGTACGTAGAACCAGAGCTCTGCTGGGTGCGCCAGATGGCTGCAGCCACGACGTTGTGCATACCGTCCAGCCACGTCTTGTTGAAGAGCAACTTCGTCTCGCTCTGGAGCAGGAAGTTGTTCGAGTAGCCGTCGTACGAGAGGTTGCTGTACGTGCTGTTGATGTCCACACCCGTAGCTTCCTGGGGCAGGTACTGACGCGTCTTGACGGTCTTGAACTTCATCGAGATGTAGCCTTCGAGGGTCAAGACAGGAGCGTTGTTCTCGTCCATAAGGATGCGATAGCGGGGTCGAATCGTAATCTTCTCCTCCTTGGTGTTCGTGTTGTTGTAAGAGTCATTGACCATGGCGATGGGATGGAAGTGAGAACTTCCGTCGAAAGCGCCTTGGAACTCGTTTTCGTCCTGATAGGTGAAGTAGATGTCCGTAGGCTGGCCCGTAGCGTCATCTATATAATAAGGTGACTTGTTGGGCATCTTGCGCATGGCCTCCGAACGTACCTTCTCGGACTTCAGATAAGCCTGGTCGTTCTTCGTGTCGGAGTAGGTGAACTCGGCGCTCACGTTCAAGCGATCCGAGAAGTTGTAGCCTACGTTGAGCGTAGAGGTGAGTCGCTGCATGCCGTAGCCCTTGGTCGTACCGTCTTCGTTCATGTAGCCGAGGGAGAAACGATAGGTAGCTTTTTCACCACCACCCGACATCGAGAAGTTGTTATCCGTCGTAACCGCGTTCTTGCGAATGCCGTCGAGCCAGTCCGTATTCGTGTTGTATTCGTCGAAGTAGCTCCAGTCCGGCTGATAGCCGATGGCGTAGCTCTTAGAGGAGTACAACATGTCAATCAGGTCACCCGCATTCTGCAGACCGCGGGCATTGGCAGTGTTCCAGATGGCATCCTGCATGTAAGCGGTGTATTCGTTGCCGCTCAGCATCGGGATGGGATCAGGCTCCACCTTGACGGTCGTTTTATTTGAGAAGGTGAACTTCGGTTTGCCGCGGAGACCTTTCTTCGTCGTAATCAAGAGCACGCCGTTGGCACCCTTCGTACCGTAGAGCGCCGTTGAGGCAGCATCTTTGAGTACCTGGATGTCTTCGATATCGTTGGGGTTCAACGAGAGCATGTCGGCGAAGTCTTCGGTGTTGGCCGTCGAGAAGTCGAAGTCGTCTGCGATGTCCGTATTGTAGGGCACGCCGTTGATGACGATAAGGGGGTCAGCCGAACCATTCAACGTGGCCGTACCACGGATACGGATGTTGCCCTTGGCACCGGGGTCACCGCCTGCCAAGATGTCCACACCGGCCAATTGGCCCTGAAGGGCTTCTTCCACCGACGATACGGGGAGGCTTTCCATCACGTCGTCCATCTTGATGCTCTGGCTCGCACCCGTGAAGGTCTTGGCCGAGACACCCAGTTCAGAACGAGTGACGCGTTCGGTGGCCACGACGACTTCCTTCAGCTGCTGTGAGTCCTCGCTCATCGTAACGTTCTGCACCTTCTGTCCCTTGTAGGGGAAGCGCTGGGCGGACATACCGATAAACGAGAAGACCAACGTCAGGTCGTTGCCTTGGGGCATTTTAATTGAATAGTTACCGTCCATGTCGGTGATGGTACCGGTGAGCGTACGATTCTGGCTGTTGACAACGGCGATGTTCACACCCATCATCGGTTCTTTCGCTCCGCCGAAATCCTCATACACCGTACCAGTGATGACGGCTTGGCCATAAGCTGTAACGCTTATAAAGAAGAGTGAAGAAAGAAGAAAGAAGAGGGATCCCTTGCGGACGGCTTCCTTCACGTTGCTGTATGTTGATTGCATTTTCTTCATATTTCTTGTTCTTATTCAGGCCATTTGTTTTCAAAGATACCATTCATGAACTGCACGCAGCCATCGTCAAAGACGAAGGGCAAGTAGTCGTACTCGCCGTAGAGGCTCACTTCGTTCGTCATGCCGGCCACTTTGGCTGTCATGCCGCCATTCGAAGCGGTGCGGTCATATATATAAATGTATGCACTTGCAGCAGGCGTTACCGTCATGTCGGCAATCGTCGGAATGCCACCATCGCCCTCCGTGTCCTGGTTCCAGCCCGGATAGGGATATTCCGTAGCAGGTGATGTCGATTCGGGGAGGAAATATTCCAGCATGTAGTGCTGCAGTTTCAACTGCTCGTCGCTGCCGGCTGCAGGGGCAGAACAGAGCGACCAGAAACTGGGGTCGTCCACCGACGTTGCCGTCGTGGTGATGTAGGGGAAAGTGCCAGCGAGGATGGCTGCCTTGATGGCATCAGTCGTGGGGACGAGCATCATGCAGTCTTCGGTCATGTAGATCATGTCCTGGCTCTGTTCGTCGATCATACCCGCCAACATCAAGGTCTGGATGAAGCCCTGGAAGAGCGTTCCTTCGTCGTTGCGGTGGGCATACATCATCGGTACGAACTTCGGATAAATGGCTTCTGCGTTCGAACCCGCCATCAGGAACTTGCCGTTCTGGGGGTCGTATTCGTAGCAGTGGCCATTGGTCCAGGAGCCGCCACGGAAGGTCAACTCCTTGAAGTCGGTGTATACCGAGTCTTTCTTCTGGTTCTGGTTGCCAGCGTACTCGATGAGTTTGTTGTATTTGAACGAGTTGGTGATCTTGCCGTCCTTGACGTACCAATATAATTTATAATTGGTATTGAGCGTACGATAGACGTGGAGGCCCGACGTAGGCAACTCCTCAGCACCGCCCTCAAGGCTGATGATGTGCGAGTTGACGTAGTTCGACTGCTCCGAGCTGCCGAGGTTGCTCGACGTCGTAGAGCCAGGGATGCCGTTCTTCACCTTTTGGTTCACGTCGTCGTACCACACGTTGTTGGCCTCAAACTGCTGGTTGCTGGGGTACAGCATGATGAAGTTAACGTCGTTGGACGTCAACGTGCTCTGCATGTCCGAAGCCGTCAGCATCGTCAGGAAGAGTGAGTAGCGCTTGTATTTATACGCAGGACCCGTCACGGAACCAAACACGGCCGGAGGCGTCAGGATAGACTGGCCGTAGAGCATGCCGTTGACGCACATCTTGCGGTTGGCTACAGGCACACCGTTCACGTCGAACGAGATGGTCGTTCCCGTGAAGTTGTTCTTGATTTCGCCATTCGTGATTTCTTCGGGGAAGACGGGTGCTCCATAAATACTGTTCGAGAGCAAGTACGTGATAACCTCCGTGCCGAGGCTGTCGTAGCTCACCTCCGTGGGATAACCCGTATTGTCGTCGCCCCAATACTCGCGGTAGAATTCATTGAAGGCGTCATTCGTGGGAGCGAAAACCGAATAGGCTACGCTCGAGAGCTGGGCCATGGCGTTGTAGTCCGACACGGGCCACTCCGAGGCGATTTCTGCAAGGTTCAAACGCTGCCCTGTATAGTAGTGACGCTGGTAGTACGTCATCGTACCGCCACCGTACAGGTTCGTCAAGTCTTCGTCCACGTCGTAGTAGTCGTATTTGTCGTACATCGACAGGAACATCGAATAGTTCGAGTTGTTAGCCAGCTCCGTATGGATGGTCTCAAGGGGTTTGATGACGCGGTCCACAGTGTAGATATAGCCGTTTTTGGCGATAATCTCATACTCCGTAACCTCGGCATCGCTCACGTTGAAGCCGTCGCTGCCGCCCGTCCACTTCGACTCGGGGTAGAAGTACTCGTAGTTGTACGTAGCGTCCAGAAGTTTCGTATTGAAGTAGGCGTACGAGAAGACGGGGATGAAACGTTCCAGATGGTATACGTCCACCGTTACGCCCGTCGTATCGACGTAGTTCGTCACCTCTTTGTTGTTCTCCGTGGTCGTAACCTTTAGGCGGTCCACCGTTTCCTTCGAGACGGCGTCCTGGCTGCGGGTACGGAACTTGTAGTAGAGACCAGCATTCACTTCTTTCTCCTCCTCGGTAGCACCGTCGCCTTCCAAGGGGCGGAAGTTGACGAGCTTCGACTTGTCGAACGAGTAGTACAGCAGGTGGAAGCCCACCAGCTTCTTCAATTCGCTCACGGGGATGTCATCAACACTCGTAGTCCCATAATTGGATTGCAAGTACTGGCGCATCGCTTCGTCGTTGGGGGCCATGACCGTCAGGATGGCACGACCGTTCAAGAGGCTCGTGTAGTCACAGCGGTCAACGGCAGAGAGGAACAGCGAATACTCGCCCCTTTCCTCCAAAATCTCATAGATGGAGCCTTTGATCCAATTCGGTTCCTCATAGTAATCCTCCATCTTGTCCTGACAGGACGAGAAGAATCCTAACGTTGGTACCATCAGTAGACCGAGAGCCATTCCTATGGACTTGATCGTTCTCAGCATGTTGTTAATTTTTATTGTTTCTTAATCGTTTGCGATTTTAATTCGTGTCCAAGTTACAATAAGTATGCTCGGCGCACATTTTTCATGATGCAAATATAGATTTTTTTTTCAAAACTACC
>Ga0326513_10001458_pt1 | contig 18624 bp, 20 predicted proteins | sample 2_2465_0518_D_FD_203654 | JGI IMG/M metagenome (GOLD analysis project Ga0326513, IMG submission 203654) | Bovine rumen microbial communities from UC Davis, California, United States - 2_2465_0518 | ecosystem: Host-associated > Mammals > Digestive system > Stomach > Rumen | place: USA... | reverse complement strand
ATAAGTGCAAGTATAGCTGAAATCGATAAATATACTGGTGTAGTAACACTTAAACAATCTACTACAAACACTGCTACAGCTAATATCACAATTAAGCTTATTGGTGGTACTACTATTTCTAAGTCAAGTACTGTGAGCTTCATTTGGTCTCCTCCTGCAATTGGTGATTTCGCTTACATCGATGGAACTTTCTCAGCAGGATACGATCCTAATAAGACAGTTGTTGGTATGGTATATGCACGTGATGGTGGACCTACTGATACATCAGGAACAGTTTATATCATTGGCAAAGAATATTCTAACCCTGTAGCTCATTACGGAGGCTTTACTGATGATGGTAACACATCAAGTACTGATGATAAGATTAAGAACTTAGCTTATGTTGGCAATATCTTAGCTAGATATAATTTAGCTAATTATAATATTGTTAGCGACTTAGCTACATCTTCTATAACTCATGATATATCTATTAACAATAAACCTTCTGAGAGTAACGTAATCTTTAAAGGTGATTCTGATACCTTAAAGTATGTAAATCATGTAGGCCAATTCCTACAAAAGATTGCAGATGATTCTCAATTAGGTAGATATATTAAGTCTGAAAATATTGTAGTAGATGGTAATACTCAAACCGTATATCGTATAGATAGTATTGCTAACTTAAACTCTTTAGCTGCTGCTTTAGTTAAATTAAATGTAGCAGGTATGAGTTCTGACACTGATATAGTTAGCTGTGCTCTTTATCCTTACTTCTATTCTGCTTATCTATATGAGCCAGTTGCCGAACACGGAGAAGTAATTGATGAGCAATACTTAAAGAATAAATGGTATGCTCCTTCTTACGGAGAAATGTCAAGAATTGCCTTCTATAGAGGTTATTCAAGTACGGGTAATACCTTTATTAACAGTAATGACGTTAGATCTGCTATATCAACATCTATAACTAACGGTGGAACATTATGGACTACTCCTGTGTTCTCACTTGCTAGTAAAGGAATGGGTAATGCCTTCCCAACAGTTTGGGGAAATATCTTCGGATCTGGTAATTCAGGTACAACAGCTAACATTGTAACAACTGTTGCTAACGGAGAGCAAAACTACTCATATCAGGCTGTTGGAACATATAGTGGTAATACTACTTCTTATACTACACAGTGGATACCAGGACAAAGTCGTGATACTTGGTATGGTACTGCTGAATATACTAATGGTTGGAGATTAACTAAACACCAAGGTATTCCTTTCACAAAATATAATTATAGTAAATCATGATACAATTTACTTATGATGGTATTACCTATAATGTAGCTAATCATGCTACAATCGCTGACCGCCTAAAACAGAGGGAGCTCTTTGAGCTTCCTCTTGAAGGGTGGAAAGAGCTTTTCACATTAGTTAACGGTGTAGCAGATATAGAATCTCTACGTACAGTGTTAAGAGCTAAAATTAATAAGATGGAAGATTCAAAAGAATTTATTTATAAAGGAAATACTCTATGGTGGGATAAAGCTACTAGAGCAGGATTAATAAATTTAGCAAATAGTTCATTTGAGGATATTCAAATTCTTATTGGAAGTGAATTTGTTGATTTTAATCCTACTGTTCTTAAGAATCTTTTAACTAAGCTTGAAGTATATTCTTCTAAATGTTTTGTTGCAACACATCAACATTTAATTAATATAGAAAAGCTTAATACTATTGAAGATATTATAAATTATAATTATACTTTAGGGTATCCTGAAAAAGTTGTAATAGAATAATGCAATCCCTTCTTACTACAGTAAGCACAGGTTTCCATCACGACGAAAAGCCTGTAATTACCGAAGAGTATATTGAAGAGGATAATGGCTCTATTAAAAAAACAGTTAAGACTGGATATGAAACTGATGAAGTAGTAACACATTAGAAAGATATTCCTAGTGTAGACGTTTCCGAAATTACATTTGAAGAATCTGTAAAAGGAACAATGGATACTGGATTTGGTGAGGGTACTTTACATAAAGAGTGCCCTCAACCAGAACTAGTTCAATACTTACGAAAAGATAAATATTTATCTGAGTTTCAAACAGCAACTGATAAAGAGCTAGCTCGTCAAAATCTAGGCGTCTATAGTAGTACTAAGGTTGATCAATTATTAAAAGAAATTACAAACAGCGTAGGAAGTATATATATGACAAAGGTTGAGGTAACGGCTGCATTAGCTAATCTTGACTTTGTTAATTCTACCTTAAAAGCTTATGCTCCTTATGAGGTACCAAATAACTTATTTAGACTATGAATTATACTCAAATAAAACGACTGTTTTAGAATTAGACGGAATTCGTACCTATTACACTTGCCGAAGCTGTAGTTGTTAATACTTCTAGTATACCTGGTTTAGTAAATCTTGGTATTACAACTCTAGACAAAGTACTAAAGAATACTCTAGGTTACATAGGTACAAATATTCAAAATATTGATACGCTCGGAACTAATCTTGAAACATTAACTGGAGTAGTTCAAAGTATCAATAATGAATTATAGAACAAACAAGATATTTTAACTCCAGGTATAGGTATTAGTATTCAACATGATGATAGTACCGGTGTAACTACAATTAGTGCTACACATAGCTTGGAAATTTATAGAATAGTTACTGCGGAACAATGGCAAACTATTAAACTTAACCCTAGTTAGGAATATGAAAATGTAATATATTTGGTTCCTCAACCTCAAAACACTTCTGTTGCTAATAATATATTTAAAGAATTTCTTTGTGTATTTAAAGACGATGTCTTTCAATGGGAAGAATTTGGAACCATTTAGACAGATGTTGATTTATCTGGATATGTTACTACTCAAGAATTTCAAACATTAACAAATAATGTTAATAACTTAAGAGTAACAGGTGTATTTGCAACAGCTGTTGAAACTTCTACAGGAAATCCTGTAGTTGTTAAATACACTATTCCTAATGACCTTTATGATACAGCAGTAGAATCAATAGAGATAGACGAAATTGTAACACCTGAATAGAATTCAGGAGAAAACCCTAATAAAGGATGAATTTACCATTAAAGTTTCTTAGTTAGAATTCTGAACCCTTTGTTCCAGTAACTACTGCGGAAGCTGTAATGGTATTACACCCAACAGGTGTCAAACGACTTGATCAAGTTTTAAATTTTAAAATAGAAGAAATCGTGACTCCTGCGGGTTCAGGATTAACTTCTTATAGATAGAACAATGGAGCTGTTTTAGTTGCTCATTCCAATAATATAACCCCAAGTACTGAAGAATTTAAGCCTAAACTAATAAAGTATGATAATAGGGGACATATAGTTGATACCCAAGATGTTGGATAGTTAAAAGTTGTAATAAATGGTACAGCTTATCAACAATATGACGGTTCTCAAGAGAAATTCATTAGTTTTGGTGCTGATTTTATGAATGACGATGGGGATATTTAGATAAGATGGTATGATTTACAATAAATAAAATATAATTATGGCTAATACTAATTATGCTTTTTTTAATTATTCTCCTACCTACTCTGGCACTAATGGTATAAGTGGTTTTCTTTCGTCTACCGCTCATAGTAAAGATTGGTTAAGAATATTTATAAGTCCTGATGCAGCAGGTGGTGGACACTTTATAACTCATGGTATAGATTTCGGAAGAACATATGATGGAGCAAGAGGTTTAGTTCCTGCTCTTCCAACCGGAGCAACTGCTTCTAAAAACTTCTTAAGAGGTGATGGATGGACAGCCCTCTGGAGTCAAGCTGCCGAAACTGCTGCATCCGATGCAACTGCATATTTACAAAGTACATTAGTAAGTGCTTATGACATTAAGCAATGGATTAATAATTCATTCTCTGCTAATGATGCAATGAGATTTAAAGGTACTATTACTGTAAATAGTTCTAATGCAATTAGTACTACAACTGTTGCTGGAACTAGTTCAGGTTTCCCAACAAGTTGCGAAGTTGGTGATACTTATAAAGTAACTGGTACTGAAAATAAGACATTAGCTGGACAAAATGTTAATACAGGTGATATGCTTATCTGTATTGCAGATGGCTCAGGTAATAATCTTAATTCTGCAACATATTGGACAGTTGTTCAATCTAATGTTGAACGTTTAACTGAATATAAAATAAACGGTTCGTCATATTATATCTACACACAAAGTGCATCAGGCGCTACAGTATTTGCTCCAACAACGGTTGGTACTGCTAATCAAGTATTAATATCTAGTGGCAGTGGTGCTCCTACTTGGGTAAATCAAAGTACTTTAGTTGTTGGTGAAGCTGCTAAGGTTAAATATGCTTTAAGCAAAGGTACAGGTATAGTATTTACTCATAGTGGTAGTAGTGTTAGTGATTATGATGGTTCTCAAACAGTTGTTGTATCTTTAGCAAGTGCTACTACATCTCAATTAGGTGGTGTAAAAGTTGATTTAGGTACACATTCATCATTATATGATTCTACTAATGCCCCTTCGACTTATTATCCAACTGTTTCTGTAAGTAATGGTGAAATTTACTTAACAGCAGATAATATTAAAAACGCTTTAGGTTATGTTCCTGGTAGTTCAACAGGACAAGTAGTTGGTATAAAAGTTGCTGCAAGTGCTACTGCTACCTCTAACACTTCTTCTGCTACATCTAACCCTTATGTTAATATTATTGATAGTACTGAAGTATTAGGTAGCTTCCAAATCTCTGGTTCTGGTAAAATTTCAGTGAAATCAGTAGCTAATAAGGCAGGTGTTGTAGTAAGTTTAGGTGCTGCTGATTCAAGCAACTACGGAGGTATTAAACTTGGTTATAGTGCAAATGGTAAGAATTATGCTGTAGCATTAGATGAAAATGGTAAAGCTTACGTAAATGTTCCTTGGATAAGTACAGTATTTACTGCTTCTGCTAACGGTCTTGCTCCTGCTGCTTCTGCGGCTAATAAGCAAACTGATAATACTGATAACGTAGCTGCTGCTGGAACATTCTTATTAGGTGCTGATGCTAAGTGGTATAAGTTACCTTCTTCAGCATTCCAAAGTGACAGAAGAATCGTTAAGTTAAACGGTACTAATATTATAACCGCTGCTTCTGGAAATGCTCTTAATGTTGTAGCCGGTAGTCATATGACTATTACTGCTGAACAATCTTCAGGTTCATACACAGGTAAATTAACATTTGCTGCTGTTTGGAGAGACATTCAAATTCGCAAAGTCAGTGGTACAACTATTGACACCAATCCTTCAACAGTAGGTCAAAATGATCCTGTAGTATTTGATAATTCTGAATCAGTATTTATGCTCGGAGAAGAGGTAACCTCTGGTTCAACAAAAAAGACAGTTATTAAGTCTTACATGACTTGGTATAACTTAGACGATGGTTCATATGAATTAGTATGATACAATATAATCCACTTTTAAAAAGTAATGGGACGGCGAATGGGGCACTAACAAGTACCCCATCTGCTTCCCTTGTTTATGATCTTCCTGGCAGAGTAATATATGTCAAGGGTGTAAAATTTAAGGGTACTGATCATACCTATACATTTAATTCAGACAATTATATAACCTTAACTATTACACCATCTGCCGACGAAGGTAATGATGTATAGATAGGTATCAATATACAATAGCTAAAAAATGCTCTACTCTCAGATTGGCAAATAACTGTTAGTAAAGCCAGCTATTCCATTTCAAGAACATGGACAGATTCTGAAATTAACCTCACAGGCTCCCTTCAAGTAGGTATATGTGCATTATTTATAAATTACTGCGGAGTTTATTACTCCGGAACATTTACTTATGGTGGTCCATCCATAAATACTGATGATGAAATCATACTTCATCAATGTGGACAAACACAATTAGGAAGAGGCAGAATCTTCGCCAAGATTTCTCCCGTAAATGGGACTCCTAAACTGATGCTAGCTGCTGAGATAGCAGAAACAAATATTCCAACTTTTGATATAAAAATTAAACAACTGGCTAAAATATGAATATTAAAGACTCGTATATACATGGTGCAGATGGTAAAGGTGTTGTAAAATCCTTATACTTTGCAACAGGAGTTGAATCTGTTTTGAAAGCTGACGGTTCAGCAAATTATAACACTGCTGCTGCTAAAGATTTAGTATTTTAGCTAGCAGATATAAATGGAACTAAGATAGGATTACCAATTCCTACTCTTAATTAGAATACAACGGGATATGCATCTAAGGTTCTTACACAATCAAGAGCTACAAATGCATCTCATTATTTAACTTTTGTAGATTCAAATAACTCTTCAGCAACTGCTGAAAGTTTCTATACTGATGGCGATCTTTATTATAATCCATCAACAAATCTTTTAACTGTTCCCAAATTGACAGTTAACGCCGGTTCTGGATTTAATTATACCGGAATTGGTACTGGTACAACTAATTAGGCAAGAGTAGTATGGTTTGCTGATAATGCTGGTAGTGGTATACCAGTAAAATCTGATAATTTTAAATATAATCCAGCAAATAACGGTACTTTGTATGTAAATAATATATCAGGTACTAATATTAAAATAACAATAGGAAATACAGCTGTATCATTAGGAGGAACTTATACTCCTGACACTTCTATATCTTCTTCATCCACTCATAATACTATACCTAGTTCGTTAGCTGTTTATAATGCTATTATTAATGGTATTGCAACTAACGATGCTATGATATTTAAGGGAGTGATAAATGGTGGTTCAACAGCTTCTGCAACAGCCTATACACCTGCTGCTGATAAGGGACACACTTATAAAGTAGCAACTGCAGGTTATATTAATGGAGAATATTATCAAGTTAATGATACCTTTATTTGTACTGCAGATAGTACAGCTGCTGCAACTAGTTCTAATGTTAGTACCATAAAGACCAAATGGGCAGTTGTTGAAGGTAATGGTGATTATCTAAATATACACGGAGGTACAATGTATGGACCCCTTAAATGGAGTGGAGAAACAGCTCTGCCTAAACAAACTAGTCCTGAATACTTTGTAGTTATAGACGCATTTGCAAATGGGGGAACAACTAAGTGGGCATCATTAGCTGATGTACGTACCAAGCTTGCTGCAGGATTTTATTGGGCTAATGTAGCCGTATCAACTTCTTCTTCAACAGCAACTGAACCTCAATTTGCTAAAGTCGGTATTGCAGGAGCTAAGGATTCTACTGCGAAATTGAAAGTATATGGAAATGAGATAGTAACAGGAAATTTAACTATTGGTGGGTGTACGCTTGTATATGATTCTTCTGCACCTTGCCTTAAATTTACTTTCTAATTATGGCATTACAAGTATGGCTTCCACTTAATGGAAATTTGAATAATCAAGGACTTGAAGGAAGAGCAAAATTTATTACAAGTACTACAACAATAGATTCTGCTGGTAAAATTGGTAATTGTTATAGTTTTTCTCAAAATACAGGAAGTGGAATTTATTTAGATACTTCTAAATTAAGTTGTGCAGATTTTATGAATACTTATATAAATAATCATTCATTTTCATTATGTGCATGGGTTAAAACTTCTTCTACATCGCAAACCCCTATAATATCATTAACATATGGTTTACGTTTATTTGGAGGAACAACTACTTTAATTTCATTATATAATACAAGCGGTAGTGTTTCATGTAATGCTAATACTGCTACTAATGGAGGACAATGGCATCATATTGCCGGAACATATGATAAAGTAACTAATAAAATATCAATATACGTTGATGGTATATTAAAAAATACCGTAAATTATACATCTGGTTCTACATATTCATCATCATGGACAAATGGAATTTTTATTGGCAGAGATCCAAATGATAATACACAAAACGATAGTTACTTTTATAAAGGGAAAGTAAATGATGTTCGTATATATGACCATTGTCTGTCTGCTAAAGAAGTTCATGAAATTGCTAAAGGGTTAATATTACACTATAAATTAGATGATCCTTATATAGAATCAACAATTAATTTAATAACAACGGAAAATTGTTTAGCAAGTACTTGTTATAATGGTGCAACTAATAAATATGGATATGGTACAACAACAGATATGTATAAAACTACTGGAACATTTGAAGGTAAATTTTGTACTAAAGTTTATATGGGTACTTCTGGTAATAGTGCATATCCATACGTATATGTAAATAATCTTTATGTATCAAATGGGACTAATTCACCAGCATATAAAACATTAAGTTTTGATTTTTATACAAATTGTTCATCTACAACATATATTATCCCATATAAATTAGGTTCAGGAACTAGTACATGTACTTGGTTTAATAATATAACTTCTACAAAAACTGGTACTAGCACTAATAGTGCAAATATTCCAGTTTTACCAAATATGTGGAATCATATAACAATGATATTACATGGTACTACAGATGCAGATGCACAATGGGGATATATAAGATTGGGAAATGCTGCACACACATCAAATACATCAAATTATTGGTTATTTGCCAATATGCAATTAGAATTAAATGATCATGAAACACCTTATGCAGGAGTTGGTAGTTCTAGAAATAATAATATTGTATATGATTCTTCAGGTTATTGTAATCATGGAAGTGTTACAGGAACTTTAATTACTAGTAGTGATTCTCCAAGGTATACTAATTCACTAAGTTTTGATGGTAGTTCAAGAATTACTTCCAATGATATAAATTTACTAGGAACTGGTTAGTTTACAATAAGTTGTTGGGTATATAGAACCGGTTCTCAAAATTATTAGCCGTCTTTCTGGTTAGGTAATGGTACCACATCATAGGGTATCGCAATGCATGGTAGCGCTATTAATAGAATTGAAGGGGGAAACGGAACAAATAGATTTGATAATAGTGCGGGTACAGCCGTTCCTGTTAATACTTGGGCACATTTAGTATTAGTATATAATGGTTCCAATGTTATTGAATATCTAAATGGATCGCAAGTAAATTCTATTGCACATTCTTATGGTTTCGGAAGTACTTTAGTAAGAATGTATGTAGGATACTTTTGGGGAGCTAGTTTTACAGGGAAGCTTTCAGATATCCGCCTATATGCAACAGCACTTTCGGCTGATGATGTAAAAGAATTGTATAATACAGCTGCATTTGTTACAGATAGTGGAACATTTGCGGAATATGAAATATATGAGGATAATTTATCAGACATAAAGAAAACAGGTTTACTTGAAACTGCTGATTTTTATGAGAACGGTGCAGAAGATGATTATTCCTTAGATACAGATAAAACAAGAGTTGCTAGCAACTATATAATATCGGAAGAATTTATAGAAATTTAATAATATGGCAATATTAAAAACATTAATCGTAAAAGGTGTAGCTAGATTTTTAACAGATGCCTATATGAGTACTATTAAGTCAGGTATCTGGAACGGTAGCACTATTCAAGTTGGGTATGGTGGTACTGGAGTTACTTCCGCTAAAGGTGATTAGTATACTCCTGTTTTCTTATCATCAAGTGGAATTACTCCTTGTACAGTAGCTATACCTCATAATACAAAAGATTTTAAAATAAATGGAACTACATATTCCATTTTTACAACATATACAGGAACAGCTCCAACTATATTTGCTCCCACAGCATTAGCTGGAACAGGTGGATATATACTCGCTACTAATTCTGCTAAAAATGGATTAGAGTGGGTTGCCAAACCAGCAACCAATGTAACTACAAGTGCAGTAGTATCAAATTCGGCTTCTGGTACTACTTAGATTGCAGCTGCTCAATCTGACCCTTACTACAATTTAATAGAGGGCGGAGCAGTTGCCCGTTCTATTTAGTTTAAACACGGTGATGATTTATCTATTTCTGCTAGTACTGGTGGTGTAATTACTTATAGTTTACCGAATAGGTTAAAACCATCTTCAACACAAACTAGTTTAGATTCTGTACCAAGTAATGGTTTTTACTTTACAAATTCTGGAACATTACCGGAAGGCGTTAGTAATGGACATTTTATTGCAACCAAGTCTCCATCTGGCTATGCTTTTGAGTTATTATTCAAGTCTGCAGGTACTATAACTACTAATGCTAGTTGCGATGCTTCTGATTTATTTTTAAGACAATATAATGGAGGAACTTCTACTTGGTGTAATTGGGTTACTATTCTTACTTCTCTTAACTTAAAAAGATTCGTATCTCAATCTGCAACTCCAGTAGTTTTAAGTTCTTTTAATACTGAATATACAATTGCTACAATAGGTGGAGTAGACTTAAAGATTAAAACTCCGGTTAATCCAAATACTTGGCGTAATATTTATACAGGTGGCACATCAAGAGTTGGAACTGCTACTAGTACCAAAGCAATGAATTTTGTTGGAACTGGTAATATATCAATTGGATTTAAAGCGGCTGGTACTGGAACTGATCAATCTGGTAGTGCTGATTACTTTACTGTAAGTATTAATGCTGCTGCAAATGCAGTAGGTGTTGCTGGTTATGTTGCTGCGCCTTCTTCTAGTACTTCTAATTAGGTTTGGATGACTAATGCTTCTGGATAGCCTGCTTGGAGAGCAGTTACTGTTCCTAGTACTATTCCAACTATAGGAACAAGCAATACGACTATTGCTACTGTAGGAGGAGTAACTATACAAGCAAAAATAGGAAGTTATGCTTCTTCTTCTCATACGCATTATTACTTAGTAACCAGTGGTGATAATAGAAGTGTTGTTACAACACCTGGCGATTATGCAGATAAATTCTCATTTGTTGGACTAAAAAATAATACTACATTAGGTATTTCTAATGCAGGTACCTTTTCATACTTAATAGGACTGAGAGGTTGGAGCGATCATAGTGGAGGAGGTTCTCACGAATTAGCCTTTAGTCAAAGTTTAGGTTTATTTAGAAGGATAGCTACTGATGCCTCTACTTGGGGAAATTGGATTAGAATAGCTGATTCTTCAAATGTAGTTAATGATAATACGACAATAACATGGAACACTGAAACAACAATAGCAACTATAGCTGGTGTACCTATTAAAATTAAAATTCCTAGCAATCCTAATGTTGATACTAAAGTAACTTAGAATAAAGATACTGCTGATGCTAACTATAGAATTTTATTTAAGTACACAGCTAACGATACTAATGAGACTACAACTGTAAAATATGCCTCTACCTTATTTTATAACCCCTCTACTAAATTATTTAGAAATAATGGTGGTGGTTAGTTTAGTGGTGATGTTGTCATGGCAACTGAAAATTCTTTTGTTGGTTATGAACCAAGAAAGAAAGATGGTGATGGTGGTTGGGCTTATGAGTTTCTTAAAGTAAGAGATTATGATAACAGTATATTTACACGTTTTGGTGTAGCTGGTAGTAATACGACATTAAATTATATTTTTATAGGTGCAAATGCTTATAATAGTACCGCTAACTTAAGAATTGATTCTTCTGGTTATACTACTGCTGTTGGATATAAAAAAATTAACTCAACGGATAATTATGTATTGACTGGTCATGGTGGACATAAGAAATGGGGAAATGCTACTAATAATATAGCAGTTAATAACGGAACAGTATGTACTGATCTTAATGCAGATATGATTGATGGTTATCATGCTAATAAAATCGGAGAAACTTCTTTAGCTGCAAGACATATTTATGCAAGCACAGGTAATAATAAAATTTATTATAAAATAGGTACTTTACCAACTGTTGAAGGAACAGCTACAAGCGAATCGGAAGTAGTATTTTCACTTTATAATGCTGTCAACTATGGTAGAAATTTCCCCGCACAATGGATAGTTGTAGCATCATCCAGAGACGCATATAAATTAGTAGCAACAAAATTAATTGGAATTTCTCATATAGAAGTTGGTTATGTCATTGCTGATAATAAAATGGAAATATGGGTAGGAGCAACGTAGAATTATCTTGGAAAAACTGTAGTACAAGTTAATACATCTAGTAACTTTACTGAAGCATTTACATCACAAACTACTAAACCAACTGATTGGGTTGATGGAGAAATTAGAACTACAATGGATAACACTACCCTTTCTCCTGCGATAGGGGCAGGTACTGCTTCAGATACAGTTAAAATAACTGTAGGAGGAGTAAATAGTTCTAATTATAAAATTCCATATGCGACAACGTCTTCTTATTTAAGAATGATTGACGGTACTACTGCTGGATATGAGAATTCTGCTAAAAGTACATCTGGACATATATTTGCTGTATATGATTTAACAGGTTCTGGAGCATTAACTGCCTCTACTAGTGACGGATATGTTATGTCTTTTAGTCATGGAAATACATATTGTACACAAATTGCTGTAGATTTGGATCCTACATATAGGTTAGCTATTAGAAATTGGAAATCTGGCAATAGTCCAGAATGGAATGATTGGAAAAATATATTAACTACTAATACTAGTTATGTAAATTCTTCAGGTTATGGTTATATTGATAGTACACAAATAACTAAAGTATAGTATGCTGATGCTGCTATGAAACTATATAGTTACATTACACTACATACAGACTCTTCTCATGCTAATCAATATCATAAAATTGCAACATATACAATTACTTCAAGATTTAGTGGAAGTAATGGAATAATAGCATATTATTCTTCAACTTCTACAGGTAATGATAACGGAACCCATGGTTTCATATATTTAAGTTTTTACCAATAGAAAGCACTAGGTGAAGGTTCTGCTGTGACTTTTACTAGATCTGGAGATACGTCACGTGTTGATTTTTATCTTGTAGAAACTGTATCAAGTTCTAGCACTGTTATTGATTTATATGCAAAAATTAATACTTCTTGGCATTCAGTATCATTTGCTAATTTGACTGGTAATATTCCATTAGATATTTCCGGTGATTGGTTAGATACTTTACCATCAGGAACGAATACATATAATATAAAATATAGAGATAGGGCAGGAACTGCCGATATATGGACTACTTCACGTACTTTAACTATAGGTAATACAGGTAAATCAGTAAATGGTTCACAAAATGTTTCTTGGTCATTAGCAGAAATAGGAGCTTCAGCCACAACACACACCCATTCGGTAAAAATTAATGGTTCTACTAAAACTATAGCTGCTCCTGGAGGAACTGCTGTTGATTTAGGTAGTTACGTATTACTTGATGCAGGAACTGCAGAACAGACTATTAAATCTTCAATAGGAACTTTAAGTGAAGGTGTAATTGATTTATGGAGAAATTCTGGAGACCATTTTACATTCTTAGGATTCTCTAATGGCACAACTAAAACATATCTTGGTGGTATTGGATTTAAATCATAGTCTGACCATAACCTATATAAAAAAGATGGAAGTAATTATTATATGATAGCAGATTCTGCTAATATTTCCGCCTCTGTAAGTGGAAGCACTCTCACATTAAGTTTGTTTGGAACTTCTACAACATTTAGTAATAATAGAAGAGCTTATTATGGAACCTGTTCTACAGCCGCTGCGACAGCTGCTAAAGTAGTAACTCTTTCTAATACAGCAGGTTGGGAATTAGTTGCCGGAACAATAGTCGGAATTAAGTTTACTAATTCTAATACAGCAACATCTGTTACTCTGAATGTGAATAGTACAGGTGCTAAAAGTATTCAATATAATGGTTCTACCTATACTAGTTCTAGTGCTGATGTTTGTGGTACAGCTAGCAGAGTTACATATTATATGTATGACGGTACATATTGGGCATGGTTAGGTAGTGGTTATATTATAAATAGTACTTATTCAGCAATATCTCTTGATGAAATAACTACAGGTACTGCTACCACTGGTAGACTTATAACAGCTAAAGTAGCAAATGATTGGTTACATACTAAGCCTCATACTGTCTCTGGTATATGGACACATAATGCTAGTATAGTACTTCCATCAGGTAGTTATATATATGGTGTTAATGAAACAAGTGGTTCAATGCTTCATTTTGATGGTACTCGTACAATTATTGGTTCAGTTGGTGCTACATCTACAGTAGCTACTCATATAAGAAGTATAACTGGACATGCTACCATAGGAACAAGCAGTACCGCAACGTATACAATATTAGATACTGGTAATGTTTCAGCATCCGTTAGTGGTAATACTCTTACCTTAACTGTTTGCGGTTCTAGTACAACATTTACTCCTACATTAACTAATCTTGTTAATACAATTCTTAATGCTCAAAATGTTACAACAAAATCTTCAACATGGACAGATGTGAAGACTGTTAATGGTTATGATGCCGGAACATATGTTATATAGATATCTTCGACTTCAAATAAAATGTTTGCTTCTGGAGTATTTTCATTATGTAAAGACTAGGATCATATTAATGACGAAATTCCTTTACATGTTTCTAGTACAAATAATGGCTGGAGACCTTACGCTAAGATTAATGGAAATTATTTATAGATGTCTTCTACTGATACATCTGATACAACTAGAAGCTATACAATTAAAATATTTAAACTCATATGAATACACATGACGGTTACAGTAAAAAGACGTTGGATAATACTCGGGTGCTGCTAGCCGGAGGTGGAGATCATTAGTTGGGGAATGCCACTGGAAACATTCCCCTTTCTAATGGCACTGTCAACGTTAATTTAAACGCAGATTCATTGGATGGATATCATTATAACACATTATACACATCAATAGACGATTGGCAGACAAAAGTTGGAAATACATATACTATAACTGTAAACGGAGATAAAGATACTTACTATCCAGTAGTAATTGGTGCAACACTTTCTAAAACATCTCCAAATATTATATCAATCTGGAAGGATTTAGGAAGTCCTACCGCAGCTTACTCTTCCGGTAATCATAGTAATGGAACATCTTCAATGTGGTTAATGATTGAAGGGCGTAGTTGTACGTGGGATGGTAATGGTGGTTATTTTAGAACTATTTATAAATCACAACCTTATGCTACATTAATATCTGAAGCTACTACAGTGTATAGTTCAGTTAGTGTATTATGTGTATATTTAAGAGGTGGTGGAACAGAATATAAAATAAGTACAACTTATCCGACAACTGTTACAGTATATTTATCTGCAACTAATATTGGATCTAGTTCTTATCCAGCAAATGTTACACCTAGAACTACTATAGGTAATGGTGGTATATTAAATGGCATATTTTATGGTAATGCTTCAACAGCTACTAAATTATAGACAGCGAGAACTATAAATGGTACTTCATTTGATGGTACTGCTAATATTGTTACTTCATATTGGGGTACGGCCCGTACATTGACTATAGGCAACACTAGTAAATCAGTTAACGGCAGTGCTGATGTATCTTGGACATTAGCAGAAATTGGAGCTGCTACATCTGGACATACACATTATTGGGCTAATGTACAAGTTAGTTCCTCAGCTAATACTGAAACAACTCCGCAATTTGGATCTATTGGAATTAATACAGATGTAAATACAAATTATAAGTTAAATGTTTCTGGAGCATCTAAGTTTAATGGTATAATTAATATAGATTCAAATGCTATGGGAGCAGTATCTCATATTAATTTCAATAGAGCAAACTATAATTATATTAACATCCCAACTGGTGGTATATTTGGTGTTTCAGTTAATGGTGCAAGCAGTGCAAATTCAAAATTAGCTGTTGACGTGAATAGTGTATTTCCTGGTGCTAATAATAATAGTGTGTCATTAGGAACTTCTTCATATAGATGGAAGGCATTATATATTGGTACAACTAATTCTTATGGAAGTTCTACACAACCTATTTATTGGAATGCTGGTGTGCCAAAAGCTATATCACATACTTTAAGTTCATCAGTAAGTTCAGGATCTGCTGGTAGAATGGCATTTTATAGTGCAAGTGACACTATATCAGGGGCTACAACTATATATGCTTCTAATACTACATTGACCGTAAATGGAACAGCAACTCCTGCAAATGGTGGAAATTTCCAAGTAAAAGGAATTTCTACTATGCAAAAAATCCTTCCTGAAACTACTGCAACATATGATTTGGGTTCCGCAGTATTAAGATGGAGATATGGTTATTTCTCTAACCCAGTTGATATAAGTGTAGAAACAGATACAGCACCATTCTATATACAGAGCACAACAAAAGTTGAAAATCTAAATGCAGATTTGTTAGACGGAGAACATGAATATACTATCAGAGCTTATCCAAAAAATAGTGGTGATGTATTATTCTCCTCACTTCCTTATTTAGAATCGGATGTTTCGATTATAAAAGCTCCTGTAACCTCAATGGCTAATGCCCCATTCGGCAAATGTTTTGGACCAATCACAGCTAACTCTTCCTTTTATACTGATTATATAGCAGTTAAACCTGGTGATGTAATATATGGAGAGGTTTGGGCTTACAGAGCTTCAGGTGCTACTGGTACTGCGGGCACATTATATTACGGTATTAATAGATACGATAGATAGAAGAGACCTATTACTTCTAATTAGGGTTGTATATACTTTGCTGCAACTAATATAACAGTTCCTAGCGATGGAACATGGCATAAATATTCAGGGATTACTACTATACCTACAACGCATACTGCTTATACTGATGGTGGAAATACTTCTGATGGACAAGGAGTATATTATATTAAAATTAGAATATTAGTTAATTATAATAATGGTACTATACCTACTTATATAGGGGGAATACAATTATCTAAGACTTTTATAAACTCTGCAGATAATAAAGTATATATTAACGGAGTGGCTCTAAACGAAGCAGCTATAAATGTTACTAATCCTGACACTAATATCACTACTACTGAGAAAACAATTGCTACAGTTGCTGGTAATAACATTAAAGCAAAAATTACAGTAACTAATAGTGCTCCAACTTTAAGTACTACTGCGAAAACAATAGCAACTATAGGCGGAACAGCTATTACAGCTTCTGTTGACCATGTTCGTACTACGATAACAGCAGGTACTGCTGGTACGTATACTGATACTTCTGGAGCAACCATAAGTATTCCTTATGTAACTATGAACGCTTATGGACATGTTACTAGTTATGGTACTCGTTTGCATACAATATCTGGATTTTCTTCGGATACTCACACCCATGCTTTTTCAGAAATTACTGATAAAATTTTAACTGATTCTGGGAACAATGAATTTAACTTTATTGATCAAAATATTAGTGGAATTGTATGGATAAATAAGCGTAATTCTAATGGTAATAATAATACTAATACCGTAACCGAATATGATTTCGGAAAAGCTGATGGATCAACATCTTATGCCTCCTTAAAAGCTGAGGGTTATATAAAAAACGGTTCTAATGATTCATATGTATTATTAGGCGGAGGAGGACACAGGAGCCTAGATGATTTCTTAAGAGCTAAAAGGTGGACAGCCACTATAAAAGGAGCAACTTGGTCTAGAATATGTCATGTAGTATACGCTAATTCCGGTACAGGTTCTTCGTTTATACTTAATATTAAAGCTACTCGTAGTAATGTAGTATATAATCATACCTATTTAATTAATACTCATCATCTCAATAAAGCTATTATAGTATGTCTAAATGGAAGTAGATATGCAGCTACAGAATTTAAAATACGTTGTGAATCCAACACCGATGGTTCAGCATATATTGATATATATGACCAGTATAACTCAGCAACAGCTAGTACTACTTAGAAGGTATATTGTGCTTTATATAAGTTAAAAGCAGGAACAGTAACCGGTTATACTTCCTTTACAGATGGTTCAACAGTTGCTACTGACTATACTGCTACTGATTTAGTACAAACTAATTGTGCTATAACCACAGATAGTATATTATCAAAATACTATTATTATGATTCCGCTTATAGAAGCTCTAGTTATCTTTTAAATGCTAATGGTGGTGTAACAGCTACAAGTACTTTTGCTACTTCTGGTCATACTCACTCAGTAAGTAATAGTAATCCTTCAGTATTATATGGTCGAACTATGACAGTAGGTACTGTAATGGGAACTAATTTATAGTTTACACTCACAGATAGAAAGGGAACTGCTAACTTTACAGATGGTACAGAATTACTTACATCTTATGCTAATGATTCTGGATTTAGTACATCAGGTTATGTAGGATATATTTATAGAAGACCGGCTTCTTCGATGTGGAATTATATAAAAAGCAAAACAAGTTGTTCTGTAAGTACTTTATCTTCTTCTAAAACAACTAATTTAACTGCAGCTATTACTGTTAATGGAGTTACTTCATCAAACAAAACACTGACTAATGTATATAGTGTAGGGTTAGCTAGTCGTACTTCTATAGTAAGTGATTCAGATGTTTTGGTACATTATAAGAATGGTGGAGCTACTGTAACTGCTGCCTCTTATACTGATATGCTTACTACTGCTGCTATGGGTGATTCTACGTCAGTGTATTATCCTTATAACGCTAGCGTTAATGGTAATGCACAGTTGTTAAGAATTTTATGGGGATCCACATTTTGGAAGGAACTATTCTTCTCTCCTAATAATAAATATATGTTTTATAGAGGGTGTATAGGTGATACAATACTTAAGTGGCATATTATTCCTATGTTAGAGTATCCGAATACTACAGCTAGTTTGGCGACTCAAGCTTCATTAGGTAGTGCTACTAAACCTGTATATATTAGT
>Ga0326513_10001457_pt1 | contig 18662 bp, 17 predicted proteins | sample 2_2465_0518_D_FD_203654 | JGI IMG/M metagenome (GOLD analysis project Ga0326513, IMG submission 203654) | Bovine rumen microbial communities from UC Davis, California, United States - 2_2465_0518 | ecosystem: Host-associated > Mammals > Digestive system > Stomach > Rumen | place: USA... | reverse complement strand
CTTGATATTTATGAAATGACAAAAGCAAGTTTTGAACGCTTTACAGAACTCAATCATAACGAAACAAAGCCAATGATTATGTCAGAATTCAATGCTGACGGTGATGTCACAGGTGCTTATGATCAGGCCTCTATGGTACAGGAATTCTGTGATATTCTCGATGAAGATAACGCTGACTGGTTCAAGGCTTTTACATTCTATCAGTTCCGTGACAGAGGAAGACTCGGACTCGAAATCGAAGACCCGAATAATCCCGATGTCGGTATTGCTCAGCCTGTTTTGCGGACATATAAAAATCTGATTCATACAAAACGTTTCTTACCTGAGATGACACAGGGCGAAGAACTTCAGCTTCCTGTACAGCTTCGCTGGGGAAATTCTGAAGATGCTGATGGAATCGCAATTTCTTTGCATTTCGAGAAAAATCCCGTCTTCTGCGAAATCTATTTTGAAGATGATAATAATTATATACTCGAACTCAACGGCAGATGGTTTTACAGATCTCCGAAAGCAAAATGCATTGATCTGATGTCCGCTTTCTATGAAAACCCTCTGGATTCTTCTGCTGATCTGACTCTGAAACTCTTTGCCCCTCCGGCTTCCGGCGAAAATGATCTTTCTGATCTTTTCAATACTTATACTATTCTTGAAAAAATGCCGAAAATCCGCATTCGCTTTGAACCCGTTGAAGAATAACTGCTCTCTTCTCTTGTATGATGCATAAAAAATTTTTGAAATCTCTTGACAACTATTGTGATTTATGATAAAATATAAATAACAGCGATCTTGATACTGATATTGCAATATATCAGTCCAAATTAATTTTATTACAGGAGTGAGTATTATGCCTAATATCTTTGAGACACTCGGCGGCGTGTTCGATAATGCAACCCGTGGTGTCAGCGAAAATGCAAAGAATGCCGCAGAAGTCAACAATCTCAAACGAAAGATTCTTTACGAGGAAGAACGTATCGTAGAAGTATTCGCAGACATCGGCAAGAAATATTATAAAAATCCTGATGAAGACCCTGCCGTTCTGAAAGTCCTCTGTGATGACGTGGATACCAGAAGAAAAAGAATCATGCAGATGAGAAAAGAACTCAACGGCATCCGTGGCTGTAAAATCTGCCCGAAATGCGATGCCGAAGTTGATCAGAAATTCCAGTTCTGTAGCGTATGCGGTGCAAAACTGCTCGATGATGATGAAGAAGATTTCGGCAATCAGATGGAAACGAATGATTATTTCACCGAAAGCGACAGCTTTTTCAGTGCTGACAGCATCAAGAGCTATTAATCTGATATTTCAGAATCCCCTGTTTTCAGGGGATTTTTTATTGACAAATTCTGATTCTTATGCTATAATTAAGTAAAATATCGTTTTGAGTTTAAGGAGAAGTTTGTATGAAAATTTTGTATCAGACAGCAATACTTTCTGGGTTTTGTCTGCTGGCAATCAGCGGATTGTATCTGATTCATCCGCAGGAGCAAACTGTCTGCAAAGCTTATGAAACCTATGAAGAAACTGTAATGGAGTCGCATCCTCTGCTTGAAATTGCTTCTTATCCCGGAGTAATGGCTGTAGGAGATACAGGACGTATTGTGATGGGAGTATGTGATGGCTGGGGTTGCTGGAGTTTTGAATCTTCTAATCCTGATGTTGTAAAAGGCAATCTGACCGCAGTTTCTCCGGGGAATGCTACTATTACTGTTTCCGGCGATGACGGTCAGACAGCAAAAGTATCTATTCAAGTAGTAGAAAATGCTTTCGAGATGACACCTCCGCAAAAACTTACCTATTATATCGGAGAAGAACTTGATTGGACAGGATTGTATGTGAAAGCAATTGCCCCTAATGAAAGTCCCTATACACCTAAGGCTTTATATGATCTGGCAGAACTTGATGATAATTTTTATTCAGATTACAAATTTCGTATTGATACGACAGCATTCGATAATCAAAAAACAGGTATTTATCCTATTACAATTTCTGTCAATTCTGATAAATCAGAATTTTCCAGATGTACAGGTACTTTTAATGTAGAAGTCATTGATTCTGAACTTATGACTGAAACAGAAATCGAAACAGAGACAGAAACGGAATCCGAAACCGAACCGGAAAAACAGTCCCTGAAACTCACAGAATATACAGAAACCGCTACGCTCCATGTCAATTATGACGGAGATATTGTCTGGCTCTCCAGCAATACCAAGGTTGCGACTGTCAAAGACGGCATTGTCACGGCGATCGGAAACGGCTCGGCTGTCATCTATGCAGTCTGCGGAGATCAGCGTGTAGAAACACCTGTCGAAGTCAGCTATGATTATTATCTTGATCATACAGAATTAAATCTCGAAAAAGATTCACAATATCAATTAGGCTTCTATTCAGCGAATACAAAAGAGGCATATAATCAGCTTGCTGTCTGGAGTTCTTCGGATGAAAGCGTTATCACAGTAGACGAAGTCGGTATCATCACAGCCATATCAGCCGGAACAGCAGAAGTCACAGCAAAAGCCGGAGATGTAACAGTTTCCTGTACAATCACAGTCAAGACTGCTGATCAGCCGGAAATCTCTGCACAGCAGATGATTCAGGAGGGAGAAAGCACCGTCCTGAGCGTTTCCGGATATAACGGCTCTGTAACATGGGTTTCTTCCGATACGGAAATTGCTGATATTTCTGCTGACGGAACTCTTACTGGAATCAAGGCCGGAACAACGGATATTTATGCAATGCTCGATAACGGAAAAACAATTTCTATCAAGATTACAGTTACTTCAGCAGAATCGCTTCTCGGAGATGCAAATCTTGACGGAAATATTAATATTCTGGATGTAATTATCATTAACAGAGCAGTACTCGGAAAAGAAAATCTGTCAGCAGAACAGATTAAAGCATCTGATATAAATAAAAATAATATACCGGATTCAATAGATTCCCTGACAATTATGAAATTCATTGTCGGACTTGTCACGGCTCTGGAATAACAGATTTTAACAGAAAATCCCCTGTATTCAGGGGATTTTTTCTTGACAAACAGAAAAAACTATGTTACAATCAAGATAGTATTTATTTTTTGTTTTAAAGAAAGGAGTCTTCTGCATGAAGCAAAACGGCGGAGGAGGCTATAAAACCAAACAGAAAGAAAAAATTCTGCAATATCTGATTTCTCATCCGAGTCAGCATATTACAGCACAGGAAATATCGCATCATCTGAATCAGAACGGAACTACAGTCGGCACAGCGACAATTTACAGACAGCTCGATCAGCTTGTCAATGACGGAACAATCCGGAAATATACGATTGACAGCCGGACAGGGGCTTGTTATGAATATCTGCCCGATACGGCCGAAGAATGTCACAGACATTTTCATCTGAAATGTATGCAGTGCGAAAAATTATATCATGTCACATGCGAGCATCTTTGCGAGCTGGAAGCTCATATTCTGGAGCATCATGGTTTTCAGATTGATCAGTCAAAGACTGTTCTCTATGGTATCTGTGAAGCCTGCCGGAAAGAAAAGCAGGATACAGAAAACTAAGATAAATCGAAATTTAGAGGTGATAGGTATGCTAAAGAAATTTAAGGTAATATTTATGATATTGCCGTATATTGCTATGATATTGGCAACCATTACTTTCGTAAAAAGCCTGTTTTATGATTTTCGTAATGATACTGTTCCTTTTTTCAGTATTTTTATTTCTTGCACAATAGCATTATTGAGTATCATGCTTAATATCGGAGCTGGAATTTGTGTGGTTAAATTTATTAAATCTAATTATCACTCTTTCTTGATAGGCATTGTATTTTTATTAAATCTTGTTTTTTCAGCTATATGTTTATTTTTCCATTACGAACAATTAAAAGTAGTTGTAGCTTATTTCCTGATAACTTCTTTATTATTAGCTATGGCTTTTCTGGTTTGCAGAATAAATTCTGATTTATCGCAGGAACACTTTTCTTAAATGGGCATAAATCAAAAACTCCGTACTGATCAAGATCAATACGGAGCTTTTTTTAATTTTTGTTTATTGCATCACGCATTGTAAAAATAACTTCCTGCATCAAGGCAGCAGCAGTCTGTTTCGGAAGCAGTTTCACACCGATAAAGGGCTTTCCGGTACAGGAATATAAAATTCTTCTGCTGTATTTTGCTGATAAAGCTGCAATCTGTTCATTTTCGGGCATCTGGATATAAAACTGTAATGTACCGTTTCGCTGAGTAATTTCCGTAATGCCCATAGTAGCAGCGGAATTTCTCAGAAGAGAAACTTTGATCAATCCCAGCATAGCTTCCGGCGGATCGCCATAGCGGTCGATCAGCTCATCAATCAGTTCACTTTCATCATTTTCATCCCGTACTGTTGCAATTTTACGATACATATCAATTCTGGAAGCATCTGTCTGAATATACTCTTCCGGAATATAGGCTTCTATCTGAATATCAACAGTACAGTTTGCGACTTTTTGAATTTTTTCTCCTTTGACTTCGGCAATTGCTTCGTTAAGCATCTGCATATACATATCATAGCCGACTGTTTCCATATGTCCGTGCTGCTGACCGCCCAAGATACTGCCTGCTCCGCGGATTTCAAGATCACGCATTGCAATCCGGAAACCAGAGCCGAACTGTGTGAACTCTCTCATTGCTTCAAGACGTTTTGCGGCGATCTCTGTCAGAACTTTATCTCTCTTGAATAAAAAATAAGCATAAGCTCTTCGATTGGAACGTCCTACACGTCCTCGGAGCTGATATAACTGACTTAAACCCAGTCTGTCAGAATCTTCAATAATCAGCGTATTGACATTTGCGACATCAACACCAGTTTCTATAATTGTCGTGCAGACCAGAATATCAATTTCATTTTCTACGACACTCTGCCAAATATCAGACATTTCGTCTTCTGAGAGTCTGCCGTGAGCGATGGCAATTCTCGCATCCGGAAAGAGATTCTGAATCCGAGCGGCACAATTCTGAATTGTATCAATGCGATTATGAATATAATACACCTGCCCGCCTCTTTTGAGTTCTCTGGAGATTGCCTGCATGATAATTCCCTCCTGATACTCTGTCACATATGTCTGAACAGGGTATCTGTCCTGCGGAGGATCGGCAAGAACAGACATATCACGAATTCCCGATAAAGCCATATTGAGTGTTCTGGGAATGGGAGTTGCTGAGAGTGTCAGAACATCAATTCCGGCGAAAATTTCTTTGAATTTTTCTTTATGAGCGACTCCGAAACGCTGTTCCTCATCAATTACGGCAAGCCCAAGCGCATGGAATTTCACATCTTTCTGTACGATTCTATGCGTACCAATAATAATATCAATCTTGCCTTTCTTGAGATCTTCAAGAATTTTTTTCTGTTCTTTGGGAGTCCGGAAGCGGGAAAGCATTTCGATTCTGACAGGCATCTGATCGAATCTCTGTAAAGCTGTTCTGTAATGCTGTAAGGCCAATACAGTAGTAGGAGCTAAAATTGCACACTGCCGGTCACTGAGAACGCATTTCATCGCCGCACGGAATGCGACTTCTGTTTTTCCGAAGCCGACATCTCCGCATAAAAGGCGATCCATAGGCCGAGAGCGTTCCATATCGGCTTTGATTTCACTGATACTCTGAAGCTGATCATCTGTTTCGGCATAGGGGAAACGTTCTTCAAATTTATGCTGAATTTCATCATCAGGATAAAATGCATAGCCCTCACTTTTTTCACGCTTGGCATATAATTTCATGAGTTCTTCGGCCATATCCCGAACGGCTTTCCGGACATTATTACAAGTTTTCTGCCACTGCGGAGAAGAGAGTCTGTTCAGTTTTACACTGCTCTCATCCTGAGCACCGATATATCGTGAAACTAAATCCAGCTGAGTGACAGGAACATAGAGTTTTTCTGTTCCGGCATACTGAATCGTGATATAATCTTTTGTAATGCCTTCCATTTCGAGTTTATGAATGCCTAAAAATCTGCCGACTCCATGCATAGCATGAACGACTAAATCTCCGGTATGCAGATCGGAAAGCGTCTGGATTTCCATACCGGCTTTATGTTTATGCCGGCGTTTTCGGGCACTATGCATTTTTGTCTGTACGATCAGAGCAGTTTTATTCTCCGGATAGGAGAAACCTGCGGAAATGCTTTTTGCTGTGACGAGTACAGTTCCGGCAGGGCACTGATCATTTTCATGAGCGATACTGCACCGGATTCCGCTTTCCTGCAAGTCGCTGACTAAGATCGGAAGTGTTTTTTCACTGCCGACTGCCAACACAACCCGATAATCATGAGAAGTATATTCCTGCAAATCCTCAATCAGCTGACGGATTTCACCGCCCCATGTTGCATTCTGCATAGCTTCCATACTGATAATTTTCCGGAACGGAATTCTTTCACTGCCCTGTAAAAACTGACTGATATAAATACAATTTCTCTGTTCTGTACGATTCCGGAATTCTGAAAATTCAAGAATACCGTCCGGCAGATTCCGGCAGAGAATTCCCTGTTCATAGAGTACCTGAAGATCTTCCCGTCTTTGAGCAGTCAGAGCCTGTGCATGACGATGAATATCCGGATATTCGCTGAATACTGTCATACTGGATAAATAATCCGTCAGATAATAAAATTTATTATAAATCAAAAAATAATATTTATCAGCATTGATAATCTGCAAGCCTGCATAGATTCTGTCCGCATCATGATGCAGATTTTTCTGAATCAGATCTTTATATTTCCCTCGGATTTCAGGAGCTAATTTCTGTATTTTCTCTCTGAGTTCTTCAGGATGATATAATAACTCCGAAGCAGGCGAAATCAGAACGGAGCTGATCTGATCTGATCTTCTTTGAGAATCTGTATCGAAATAAGAAATACTGTCGATTTCATCGCCCCAGAACTCCATTCTGACGGGCTGTTCTGCCTGAACCGGATAAATATCCACAATTGCCCCGCGAATGGCGAACTGTCCTTTTCCCTCGACATTTTCACAGCGGACATATCCGGAACGGATGAATTTTTCTGTCAGAGCTTTTAAATCTATGACATCGCCCTGATTCAGCGTAATATGAGCCTGCATCAAAATTTCCGGAGGGATGACAGGCTGAAGAGCCGCTTCGATTCCGGCGGCAAGAATTTTAATTTTCTTCTGCATCACGGCACTTAACACATGCAGTCTTTCATGTTCATACTCGAAAGACTTGCTTTCCGCCGAAGTGAACAGCATTTCTTTTGCCGGATAATACAGAGCGATGATTTCTCCGGCCATTGCATTCATATCCGCACAGAGCTTGACAGCCTCGGCTTCTGAACCGGTCAGGACAAGCACAGGTTCAGGACTATATTTTGCAGCTGTAAGCAGAAGCTGTGCCTTGTGAATCAGTGACAGACCCGTGATGCAGACGGGTGTTTCGCCGGATTCTATTGCCTCTGTGAGACGTTTCCAATCAGATAATTCTTCAAACGTATCTGTAAAAAAATTCATAAAAAACAACCTCTGTTATGCGTTATATAAATTCATAGCTTTCTCAGTATTATTATTAATCATCAATTTCAGAGCCTCACAGGCATCAGCACAGGATTTCTGCATTGCTTCGAGTTCCTGTTCTGTGAACTTGCTCAGAACCCAGTCAGCGAGATCCATATTTTTATTCGGCTTCTGACCGACTCCGAGCTTAATTCTGGAAAAATCTTCTGATCCGGTCAGTTCGATAATGCTTTTGATACCGTTATGACCTCCGGCAGAGCCTTTTCTTCTGATTCTAAGTTTTCCTGCCGCAAGGGAAATATCATCAAATACAATAATTACATGAGAAATATCAATTTTATAGAACTGCATTGCCTGTACGACAGCTTCACCGCTGTTATTCATATATGTCTGCGGCTTGATTAAAATACAGCGTTTTCCGGCAAGAGTCAGATCGGCATAATAAGACTTGAATTTTAATTTATTCATCTCGACATGTTCCTGCTGTGCGAGACAATCCATTGTCATGAATCCGGCATTATGACGGGTTTTTTCATAGACAAGCCCCGGATTTCCCAGACCGGCAATCAGCCATTCCGGTTTGCCTGTTGATTTTCTTTCTTTTTCTATCTGAGCAAAAATATCCATAATTCCCATAAATAAACTAACTCCTTTCGGGCACAACAGATTCAGACGGTACATGCCTGTGCACCGCCTTTTATTTTCAGTATGATATATATTATAACATGTCTGTCAGAAAAATGCAAGTGTTCCGGAAGAATCCGGCACAAAAAAACAAATTCTCCTGATAGCTGTTTTTTTCTGACAACAAAAATCCTCCGTCCGGAACGGAGGATTTTTTTAATATTTATAAAATTACTTCCATACCAGTTTTATAGGGAGTCATACCCATTGCCTGATAGAAAGCAGCCGCATCGGGATTGCATGACCAAACATTCAGAGTCACGTTATAACAGCCGATATTTCTTGCATAATTCAGTACATAGCGATATAATTCCGTTCCGATATGTCTTCCCCTCATGAGGGCTTCGACACACAGATCGTCTATATACAGTGTTTTTCTGTCTGTATTGATACTGTCACCCTGATAGATTTCTATAATACAGAACACATAGCCGACTAAATTTCCGGCATCATCAAAAGCGACAAAAACAGGCCGGTTTTCATCTTTGAAAATGGCTTTCAATTCCGGATTAGTATATTTCTTGCAGTTTGCCTTGAACAGATCCGGCCGGCCGTTATGATGCACAGAAAGCACCTGATGCAGCAGACGATTGATATTCGGAATATCCTTGACAGCTGCTCTTGTAATCTTCATAGTGCCCCTCCGTCAGAGTGCCACACCGTTTTGCTGAAGCAGTTCACGGGCAGAGACCACAGAATCCACACCATCGGGATTCTTGACCGGAGCAAATTCTTTCTTTCTGTTGACTTCGTAAGAAAGACAGCTTTTCTGTAAATGAATCATATCCAGAACCAGTGTTTCAAATTTATAGGCATTGGGCTTTTCTGGTTTGATCAAATTTCCGTCATCATCAATATAGGGCACTTTTTTATTGACAATATGCACCTGTAATTTATTATTAATCAATTCTGTCAGTCTGTCAGTACGGAACAGATAATTCAGAATCACACCGTAATTATAAGACAATCTGCCGTCAGCTTCTCTGTTATGAATCATTTCTTCTGTCATTTCATAATACTCTACGATCGAGGGTCTTCCGTCTTCGAGGCACAGAACACCGACACGCTCCTGCGGGTCTGCCTTGCTGACAACTTTACTGCCGGATTCACAGCCTGATAAAACAGTCGCACCGATAAAACACGGATCAGCAATTCTCTGCAATACATTATCGACAGCAAAGATATTCAGCCATTCGATGCCTTCACGCTGAAGCAGTCCCAGAAAACCGGCTTTCACAAGCGAGATAAACCAACCGCCGTTACCGTTCGGAGAAGTTGCAATTCTGCCTTTTTCTTCGAGCAGAATTTTTCCGTCCGGATCGACTGCCGGAGCCATTTCCTGCACAAAAAAATGCACATATTCCGGATTATAGCCGAAATATTTATTTTCTTCAAAAAAATCTCTGGTATCCTCGTCATTTTTCTCGCTTGTCATGATAAATAACGGCACAAATGCGCCGGCTTTATCGACAACTTCCATAAGATTATTAATCAGGCATTCAAAAATAGAAAGCTGTTTTGTCAGGCCGATATTATACATACCCTTAGGTTTATCGAATCCGAGACGAGTTCCCATACCGCCGGCTAACAGGACTGCACCGACTTTTCCCTGACGGATAGCATCCAGTCCGGCAGATTCAAATTTTTCTTTATTATCAGCGATTTCTTTGAGAGTCAATGCACCAAGAGGCTCTAAATTTCCTCTTTTTGCTTCTCCCTCGCCTTTGAAACCAGTAAATACATCCAGCAGATGTGTATCAAGAGCATTGATTTGTTCCAGAAGCTGATACTGTTCTGTATCAGAGAGAGAATCATAGAATCTGAGCAGATGTGTCTGACCGCAGGCATCGAGTTTTGCTTTCGCTTCGGTATAATTCATGTTCATCAGTCCTTGCTTAAAATTATAGTTACTTATATTGTAACATAAAGTGGAAAAAAAATCAAGAGAGCAGAACTTGTGAAACTATACAGCTTTTCAAATAAAAAACGCTGTAAAATACAGCGTTTTGCATAATTATAAAAATGCAGACTTTAATTTTGCGAGTTCAGCGAGATAATTTTGTTTTGAAAACTGATATTCAAGATCATAGCACCAGTTCCGGTGATTATGTCGGAACTGCTTCCAGATGACAGAATTTTCTGTTTCTGTGATTGTACAAGTCACTGACCAGCAACCGGATTCTCCGCAGGCCGGACAGACGAATAAATTCACATCTTCCGGATATTGCTGTAATTCATTCCAGAGTTCCTCAGCAGGAATACAGCCGTATTCTCCGGCCCATTCTTCGGCGATATCCGAGTCTTCTTCGAGCAGAGTAAACGGCAGTTCAATCGGCCTGATAATTTCTCTCAGATCAGTATGATTGATCAGAATCTGCACAATGGGAATCTGTTTTAAAAATTCTCTGTCCGCCCAGCGTTCGCCGGATTTTCCGGCAGTCATGATTCTGAATTCCAGACTATCCATAATATCAGTCCTTTCCGAGAATTTTTCTGATAATTGCCGAAAGTTCATCAATTTCGGGATAGAAAATCAGATCTGAAATATCCTGCCAGCCTGTTTCGATTCTGAGTACTTTCAGAAGATAATCCATTTCTGCTTGAGAATATCTGCAATCATAGACAGCCGTGATGATTTCAACAAGTTCAGCATCAGAGAGATTCTGCTTTTCCGGTTCAGGCATCAGCAGAGAAGAAACCAGATCTTCAAGACTGATATAACCCCAGTATTCGAGTACTTGAGAAACAGGCAATCCCTGTTTTCCTGTGATTGTCTGCAATTGCTTTTCAAATTCTTCGGGATGCTCTGCCTGATTGATCTGCTCGATCAGATCGCTTAATTCTGAAAATTTTTCCTGACTGATTTCCGGAAACTGTATCATGACTGATTCTCCGGAACGGCATATAAATTCAAATCCCATGCAGGAATATACATTCTGTGCCGGATATAGAATTTATATTTGGGATTCATCTGCTTTACTAACAAAGGGAGTTCAAAAATATCCTGATTTCTGTGATAGATCGAAACGCACAGCTTCGGACTGTATTGATAAATACTTCTTGCCGCTCCCCAAAGGGCCTCACGTTCAAAGCCTTCGACATCCATTTTGAGCATCGTCAGAGGCTGACCTTTCATAAGTCCATCGACGCTGATCGCCGGAAGAGTCTCACCCTCCGGAGAAATTGCCGACTGCCGGCCTGATCTGGAACTGAATGGAAGTTCCGTTTCTTTGCACCATGCTGTACAATGATGGGCATGAATATGTTTCAGATTATTTTCTTCAATATAGCGTTCCAGTTTTTTGAAATTTTTTCTGTCCGGCTCGACTGCATGAATCAAATAATATTTCTGATTAGTATAATTCAGTAATTCCCTGACAGTATCGCCGTTATATGCGCCCAGATCAACAAAAGTTTCATTTCGGGAGGGCTTCAGAATCGTCCGGAAAATCTGTTCCGGCTGAGCAGAAATTGTCTCCAGATACCGGATATTTCCGCTGAGTTTATACTGAATTGCATTTAAATAGACCCGTCTAGATTCGTTATCAGCAAGCATTCTGTAAACGATATTGAATTCCTGTAAATGTTCCAGAAAATATTGATAAGTAAATAATCCATCACCGACAACAGGCACATCCGGCGCATAAAGTGTATGCTTATGCGATAATTTCTGAATATACTGAATCAATTCCGGATAGCCCGCCGCAAAGGCGAGTACAATCACAAAATGATCGACACTTTCTTCGATTTCAGAGAGCTTATGCACTTTGAAGCCTGCAAACGAATGCCCTCTGACAAACTCATCACTTGCGAAGATACCTGCGACAGGGATTCCGTACTGACGGAATACTGACATGATTTTTACTGCACCATCTCCCATGCCATAGATAAAAACAGGACGTTTCTCTTGTTTCAGACGTTCCCAGCAAGATTTAGTTTCAGTCACAAGACTTTCGAGTCCTGCCCCTTTCGGGGGAAATGCAGTTACATTCATGCAGATAATTCCCTTCTTGTTATAAATTTATTCATCATGATCCTGATCGTTATCATCATGATCCTGATCATCATAGTCATCATGATCATGATGATGCTGAGAAGCACCATAAAAGTCACGGCCTCTCGTACCATATCTGTCACGAGCCTGATTGACATATTTATCAAGCAGATTCATGACCTCACGAGGTTTCTTGACGATCATATCAAATTCCGGCAGAGTGACATCACGACTGCAAATATGCACCGTACCACAGCCGGTCATTCTCTGTCCGAGCGGAAGCTGTAATCTTTTATCTGTAATTTTATACAGATCAATTTCATCTTCTGTGATATTCAGAAATCCTGTCCGGCAGATGAGTTTTTCTTCTGTCAGATAATAGACTGTAAAAGACCATGGCAAGCCTAAAAAAGTACGTTTTCTGTCTTTCCAGATATAATCAAAATCATCTTTCGCCATATAAAAAACTCCTTTCGTCGGACAGAAACATTTCTCAGAATGGTAGCATATTGGGTACGAAATCTATAATTTCATAATAATCTAAAACTATTTCCGCTTCTGTCACACCGTTTCCCATAGTAACAGATTTTCCGCCGAATACAGTAACTTTGAAAGTCTTGCTTGTTTCAGAAGCAGTAATTTTAATTTCATCGCCTGTTCTGACTGCTTTGATTGTTAATTCCAGTTCGGCTTCACTGTTATAGATTTTAGTTTCAGCTGTCTTGCCGTCTTCTAAATTATAGATCACAGCTTCTGCATTCTGAACATAATCATAGACGCTGTTTTTCTCGAACTGACCATATACGATAATAGAATCCGGCTTGGCAAGTACGGGCATTTCAAGGAAATTGCATACTCTGTGAATATATCTTCCGCCCTCATAGGTTTCGCCTGTGATGATGTCAGTCCATTTACCTTCCGGCAGATAGACATCAGCAGTTCCCTCGGCATTCATAACCGGAGCACAGAGCAGATTGTCACCAAGCATATATTGCTTATCCAGATACGGTACAGCAGGATCATCCGCATAGGATAATACCATAGCTCTCATCATAGGAATACCGGTCTCATGAGTCTTGATCGCCTGACTGAACAGATACGGCATGAGTCTGCCTTTGAGTTTCGTGAAGAATCTCAGAACAGCACATGCATTTTCAGGATTATCAGGAGTATCCTCTTCATAAGCCCACGGGACACGATAGGAAGTAGAGCCATGCAGTCTGGAATGACTCGACATCAGACCGAATGCACACCAGCGTTTATAGACATCCGCTGAAGCCGTCTGTTCAAAACCGCCGATGTCATGACTGAAATAACCAAAGCCGGAAGCACACAGACTCAGACCGCCTCGAAGTGTTTCTGCAATCGAAGTATATTCTGCTGAGCAGTCACCGCCCCAATGTACAGGGAATTTCTGACCGCCGACAGTCGCACTTCTTGCAAACAGGCAGGCTTTATTCTTTCCGGTATAGGCTTCGAGTGCCTCGAAAACAACTTTGTTATAAAGATAAGTATAATAATTATGCATTGCAATCGGATCAGAATTATCATAATATCTGACATTAGTCGGGATTCTTTCGCCGAAATCCGTCTTGATCGCATCGACACCGGTTTTCAGAATTTCTGTTAATTTTTCAGCGAACCATTTGCAGGCATCCGGATTGGTAAAATCGACAATCGCCATAGAGGGCTGCCAAAGATCTGTCTGGAAGATACTGCCGTCTGTATTATGAATAAAATAGCCTTTTTCTGCACCTTCGTCAAATAATCCGGAACGCTGCGAAATATACGGATTAATCCAGCAGCAAGTGCCGAGGCCTTTTTCATGCAGTCTTTTGAGCATAGCAGGCGGATCGGGGAAATTATTTGTATCCCACTCGAAATTAGTCCATTCATAGCCTTTCATCCAGAAGCAGTCAAAATGGAACATCTGAAGCGGAATATCACGCTCGAACATGCCGTCAATAAATTGATTTACAGTTTCTTCATTATATTCCGTTGTGAACGAAGTCGAAAGCCACAGGCCGAATGTATTCGCCGGAGGAAGTGCCGGCTTTCCGGTCAGGTCAGTATATTTTACAAGTACCTGTTCGAGATTCTCACCTGCAAAGAAATAATATTCCATTTCTTCGCCGGAGAGTGTCATAGAAACTTTGGAAACCGTATCAGAAGCGACTTCATAGGAAACTTTTCCGGAACTGTTCACAAATACGCCGTAGCCTCTGGAAGAGAGATAAAACGGAATTGATTTATAACTCTGTTCGGAACATGTACCGCCGTCAGCATTCCAGATCTCGACATTCTGACCATTCTTGACGAATGTCGTGAATTTCTCACCGAAGCCGTAGATGCATTCGCCGACATCTAATAATAATTGTTCTCTGATATAAGTATTTCTGGAATCGACAGGTTCATTGAAAAACTGATCATCAACCTGAATTGCAGTACGGGCATTGGCATGGAACTGATTTTCTTCGATATAGCTTGTTGATCTCCATGCACCGCCTGTCAGCCGTTTATTTTTATAAGAGAATTCTACATCCCAGTCGAATGCTTTCTTGATTCTGACTTTGGTATTTCCGGCAGTCATTTCGATAAAATCGTCTTCTTCGATGATCTGAGCCTTATAATTTTCGGGTTCATTGAGATCAAATTTCGGCTGATTTTTAAGCGTTCCCTTGTGATGGACGATATGGACTTTAATAGTATCATCTGCAACAGCTGTATAAGTAATTTCGAGTGTTACGCCCCCCAGCGTCATCGCACGATTATAAATTGCATTTGTTGTTGCAAATACTGAGACTGAATTTTCCGTATGTGATACTTCATAAGCCTGCGTTGCGTAGTATACCTGATAGCCCTTTCGATTGAGCCATAATCCGTCTGAAAATTTCATATATATACCTCCGGTAAAAAAATTCAAGCGCAGTTACATTTTTATTTTATCATACAGAATATAAAAAGTCAAGCATTTTTGATTGACATTATGAATATTCCGTGATATAATTTAGTAAAAAACAGGAGGGAATGTTATGCAGGAATTTGATGCATTTGTCAATCAGCAGGGAAGCCCCTGCTTTTACAGATTTATTGGCATTTCAGAAACATATCTACAGGAAATCCGGAAGATGGATTCTGTAAGTAATTCAACTTATTGCAGAATTACTCAGTTTGAAATTTTATCTGATAAAAATCAGATTCAGCAATATCAGAAAGCTGTACAGGATATACAGAAACAGCATCCGGAAATCTCAGAATTGCTGAAATTATATCATCAGAGCATAAAACAGATCAATCCGACTATTGAGAATAATCTTTTAGTTTCAATTCTGTTCTGGTATGATCTGTATCTGAAAAATTGTATTCAGCAGTCAGGCAGAAAGAAATTTATCTGTTCCGGAAAAATCGGCTATAAAGAATATCTGTTCTGCTATCTGACATATCTGAAAGGCTTTGATGTCATGTTATTACTGCCTGAAAGCGATCTGAAACTCTCAGAGATTTTATTAAAGCAATCGCAGGCTTTCACAATCGGACAGACCGGAAATATGACAATTCCGGAATATCAGAAACCTGCTCCGGAAGTAAAGCCCAGACCTCAGCAGAAAATTAATACAACTCATCCGAACAGAAAAAAACAGAATACAGAATTAAGCTACGAAGCCCTTGCAAGACTTGCAAAATCTGTTGTCATGATCGGCGTTTATGATCGGGACGGAGAATTCAAAGGCTCAGGCTCGGGAATCGCCATCAGCAGAGACGGCTATATTCTGACAAATCTGCATGTTCTCAGTGACGGGCAGATTTATGCCGTCCGTCTGGAAAATGATGAACAGGTTTATCCGGCATATCAGATTATCAAATATCATACGCAGTTTAATTTAGCTGTGATCAAGATAGATAAAAATCTAGATCCGCTCCGGATTTATGACGGCCGATCGGAACTCGTCAGAGGTCAGAAAATTATAGCAATCGGCAGTCCGATGGGATTATTTAACTCCGTATCAGACGGCATTATTGCAGGATTCCGGAAATCAGAAACACAGGAATATATTCAGTTCACAGCAGCCGTATCAGACGGAAGCTGCGGAGGAGCTTTGCTGAATACTTATGGTGAAGTAATTGGTATCAATACAGCACATATCATCAAAGGCGAGAATATCAATCTTGCTGTCAGCTATAAGCAGATTCTGCCTTTTATTCTGGGATTTTTACACTGATTGGGAATCTTGACAAAGAATTAATTATGATGTATAATAAAATCAGAAAAATTTGTGATTTCTTGTCGGAGGAATAACATGGATGAAAATTTCTGGGAAAAACTGTTCAGCAGTCTCGGAACAAGTGACGGCTATATTCTGATTTTTGCTGTATTATCACTGGTCTTTCTGCTGACTTCACTATGGCTTTCCCGTATTATAGATAAAGATATTAAATCAAATCAGCCTGTCACGAGAGTACATCAGATACTGAGTGTGTTTTATACACTCTTTGTGACATTCATATCTCTGTTTCCATTGCTGGGCATGTTCGGAACGGTCAGAGCCTTGCTCGAACTGGATTTGTCCGGCGATCTGGAAATAATTAAAATCAAATTTTTCAATGCACTGACTTCTACGGCATGGGGCATTATTTTCTCGATTATTTTCAAGACAATTCACGCTTTATTCCAGTCATGGATTGAAACACAGCTTAATAAAACAGGAAATCCTTCCAAACTCCGTAAAGAACCGGAGGGCAAAACAGAATGAAAATCAGAGAAATTATTCTGGATTTTACTTCTTTGCTGGATGTTTTTATGCTGATTCTGTTTTTCTTCATCTTATTCAGTCATTTTGAAGTCGAAGAAGCTAAAGAAACAGCAAATCAGGCTCTGAGCGAAGCCGCCGCTCTCTCAGAAACTGCCGAATCTATTCGGGAACAGGCCGAAGAAGAACTTGCTCTCTTAGACGAAGTCAATCACGGAAAAGCCGCTGATCTGACTGCTCTGATGGAACTCAGCAGAGGCACTCTCATGCAGAGCCGGCTTGTTATGGACGAATCCGGCGATTTCTGGACTCTTGAACTCAAACGACTGGATGACAGTACCAGACAGGATATTCAGCTAGGAATCATAGATGATACAAAAAATATCAGTCAGGAAATTATTCTGATTCTGCAAAAACAGGAATATGTCAAAGAAGATAAAATTCCGTTTGTCTTTCTGTATGACGGTACAGAAATCGGCTCGGAAACAGCCTGCAATCTGATCAGCGAAGCATTCAGGGAAATCCGGCTGACATATCCGCATTTCTACTGTATTCAGATAGACATTTCAGATTTCGGAGGATGATCAATATGAAAAAAACAGTCAGGGGTCTTGCAGTATTTCCGGTATTGGTAGCTGTTACCTGTATTGCAGTCGGCGCAGCGGTAGGAGTCGGAGGAACGCTGTTATATATGAAAATGCATTCCGGCGGTCTCGGAGACGGAAAAGATATTGCCATTCAAGCCAATGAAAATATTTCTCCGGAAGAAATTCCCGAATTATCAGAAACTATAATTCTGCCGGAAACAACAGAAACTGAATCAGAAACAATTCCAGAAACTGAACCCGTCACTGAACGGGGCGGATATGTTGTGATTACTGTTGTCGGAAATGAATATCTTTACGGAAATCAACTCTATGAACTGGAAGATCTCATTGCCGTTCTGCATAACAGTGAAGAACTGCCTTCTGTTAAAATCGTCAATGAAAAAGCCTCACGAAAAGCATATCAATCACTGACAGCAGCTCTGCAAAATGATAACATTCCGATCATCCGGACAGATAAAACAGAATAAACAAAAGCAAGCCGATCGTTACAAAGCGATCGGCTTAACAGTACCTATTAATAAAAAACAACAGAAACAGTTTTCAAACTGTTTCTGTTGTCAAATAATGGCGCTCCCTGTTGGACTCGAACCAACGACCGTTCGGTTAACAGCCGAATGCTCTACCGACTGAGCTAAGGAAGCATTCTATACCGGCATCTTTCTAAATTCCCAGGCCGTCACCAGCCAAGTATTTTCGACGTAAAAGAGCTTAACTTCTGTGTTCGGAATGGGAACAGGTGGAACCTCTTTGCAATAAACACCGATTAGAATTATTTAATTTCAAACCGTGGATCAAAACAGGTCTATGGTGACCCGTACCAGACTCGAACTGGTGTTGCCGCCGTGAGAGGGCGGAGTCTTAACCGCTTGACCAACGGGCCTTTTTGGTGCACCATCGGGGACTCGAACCCAGGACCCACTGATTAAGAGTCAGTTGCTCTACCGACTGAGCTAATGGTGCATTTCAAAGTACTTATATATTATACCATAAAAATCAGCATTTGTCAAGCACTTTTTTAAAATTTTTTTTCAAACAGAACGAACAAGAAACAAAACAAACTTTCAAGAACAAAATTCACTCGAAGAGGAAAAGTGTTCGACCGATTAGTATTCACTGGCTGAACATGTCACCATGCTTACACCC
>Ga0326513_10001456_pt1 | contig 18662 bp, 12 predicted proteins | sample 2_2465_0518_D_FD_203654 | JGI IMG/M metagenome (GOLD analysis project Ga0326513, IMG submission 203654) | Bovine rumen microbial communities from UC Davis, California, United States - 2_2465_0518 | ecosystem: Host-associated > Mammals > Digestive system > Stomach > Rumen | place: USA... | reverse complement strand
ATTTCATTTGTAAACCACAACAAAGGCACTGGTGTGGCAACAAACTGGAATAACTGGCTGGCCGTTATCACCAAGCCTGAGGCAGGTCTGCCCGTCCTTGACGATAAAGGCGATTATGTATGGCCGAACGGCTCACCTGAGTATGGTGTCATCCGTGCCGATAACTTTGGCTGGGGAACTTACTTTCAAAAGGATGGTGATGACCCTGCTGGTTGGGCTGCCACATACGAAAATGACTACAATTGGGATGATTTCCCAGGCTTAATGAATGGTGCTCAGGTGACAGTCACACTGCAACAGGATGCTGAGGGACACCTCGTAATGGAAGCAGTTACTGCAAAGGACGGCAAGAACTATAACTACAAGGTTGCATCAAAGAATGCTTTACCTGCTGGTGGTTTCGGCTTCTTCTTCTCAGTAGAGGCTGCTCATCTGACCGACTTCCACGTAAAAATAGAGACCGAGGCAGTTGTTTCTGCCCACACTTACGACTTCACAGCATGGAGCGCAGGGACTATTGCAGCCCTGAAGGCCGACGCTGCTGCCAGCAAGCTTGAGGGTTGGAGCGACGTGGAGAAGAAGGCTGACGCAGAGGCTGACGCAGAGCCAACAGAGACATCTAAGGACAACTGCTTCTGGTGTGTTGCCACACCTAATGCTGACGGCACACTCTCTGCCAACGGCGTTGTAATCAAGGAGCTTGGCAATCTGAAGTTCAACGAAGCATACAGCACTGCTCGTTCTCTGGCTATCGCAGTGAACTATCCCACAGCTCTCAGTGATTATCAGGGTGGCGCATATCTGTGGCTCGGCGGCAAAGAAAAGCTCTGCTTCACCATTCCTAACGTAGCAGCCGGATCAACCATCACAGTGGCTGCAGAGTCTCACAAGGCAAGCGATGCCCGCGGCATACAGCTTAAGCAGGGTGAAAACCAGATTGGTGCTAACTTTACTCCTACCACCTATGACACATACACATGGACAGTAGAGACTGCAGGTGACGTTGACGTTTACAATACCAACGGTTGCCACATCTACTACATCGACATCAAGGGTGGTAACACAGGCGTAAACGAGGTTAAGGCAGCTCCTGCAAAGGCTCAGCCTAAGAAGGTTCTGACCAAGAACGGCATCATCATCGATGGAAAATACACCATCGGCGGTGCGCTCGTTAAGTAAATAACAACTCAAGAAAGGACACTATGCCCCAGGGCGTAGTGTCTTTTTTTTACATTTCATCCCATGTATCCCAGACTATTCCTCGCTTCACTGCTCGCATCGGCAACGCTTGCGGCGGGAGCCATGACGTTCGATGAGTCCGTGAGCTATGGCAAGCTCGTCATCCAGTCGCGCCTCAGCGACTTCTATGCCAACACAAAGCAGACGGGTTTTGACGTGTATGACGCACAGGGCACAAAGGTAAAGTCCTCTGCCAACGCTTCAAACCTGAGGTTGGACTACGTGCCCGGCCTCGTGGCCAAGGCTGTATTAGAGGCCGCCGACTACTATAACGGCAAGGGCGATGCCGCTGCCCGCGGATGGTATATCACCATAGAGAACTATGCCAACGCCTTCTATGCATCTGTTCCCACCTCCGGCGGTAGCCTTGACGACCTCAATGCGGCGAAGATTTACCCTGAACTGTATGCACTTTCAAAAGGTCCGTTCGCCGCTGTGGCCAACAATGCCACTGCCTCCAACGCCGTCACCGCCATGCAGCGGGCCGCAAAGGGACTGAAGGCGCACAACGATTCCTATAGCATTGCAGCCTCCACAATGAGCGATGCAGCGGGCGGCTGGTTCCACAAGAGCGGCTATCCCAACCAGATGTGGCTTGACGGACAGTACATGGGACCTGCCCTGCTGGCCCAGCTCGCCACCCTCAACGCCCGCAGCGGCAACGAAGCGCCGGTGAAACTTGACTTCCAGAAGCCGTGGGACACAATAATGAAGCAGTTTGACATCACCTGGCGCTACCTGTGGAACGAAGAAACCGGCTTGCTATACCACGCCTTCTCTGCCACGCCGACGGCCTCCACGTCGTCAGCAGCATGGGGAGAGGCCGGTGTCTATCACTCGCAGGAATACTGGGGCAGGGCCGAGGGATGGTACTTCCTCGCCCTCGTCGATATGCTGGAGCAGATGCAGCAGGCCGGGATGGCAGGCTCTGAGGACTACGCGACGCTGCGCGGATACCTGAACAAGGTCGCAGCGGGCCTGGCAGCCAAGCAGGATGCACAGACCGGATGCTGGTATCAGCTGCTGAACCACGACGCTTCCTTCTCTGCCGACACGTATAAGGGAAGGAAATACAGTGCCGTGAGCAACTACATAGAGTCCTCGGCCACGGCAATCTTCATTGCCGCCTACCTGAAAGGGCAGCGACTCGGGCTGTATGACACCGACTATAGCGCCGTAGCGAAGAAGGCTTACAAGGGTTTCGTGGAGCAATTCCTCGTGGACGACGGCAACGGCGGCATCCACATCACCGGTTCATGCCGCTCTGCAGGACTCTGTGGCAGCAACGGTCGCGACGGCTCTGCGGCATACTATCTGCTGGGACCCGACGTGAAAGTAGTGAAGGCCAGCGACAGGCAGACCGAGGGAAAGGCGCTGGGAGCATTCATCCTGGCAGCAGTGGAGTATGAACGCCTGTCTGATGTCACTGCCATCGCGCGCGTATATAATAATAAGGTAAGGAATACCCAGAAGGTGCTCAGCAGCAACACCGTAATCATTACCACCCCCAACGGCAGGTACACCGCAGAAGGAAAGGCCGTCAGCAGATAGAAGAGAGAAGAGAGAGCGCCTCAAAGAGGCACTCAACACGACACGCAAAGCTATTTAATTAGACTTAATCCGTTAATTTGAAAATTAGAACAGTGGACGATAAGAAGATTATTTTTTCAATGGTGGGAGTGAGCAAGATCATCCCCCAGAATCAGAAGCAGATACTTAAGAACATCTACCTCTCCTTCTTCTACGGTGCCAAGATAGGCATCGTGGGTCTGAACGGCGCCGGAAAGTCAACGCTGATGAAGATTATCGCCGGCCTTGAGCAGCCCACGCAGGGCGAGGTGGTGTGGAGTCCGGGATATACCGTAGGCTACCTGCCACAGGATCCGCCGCTCGACGAGACGAAGAGCGTGATGGATAATGTGCGCGAAGGAGTGCAGTATGTCTATGATGCCCTGAAGGAATACGACGAGATAAACCAGAAGTTCGGCCTGGAGGAGTACTATGGCGACCCCGACAAGATGGACAAGCTGATGCAGCGACAGGCCGAGGTGCAGGACATCATCGACTCCACCGATGCCTGGAACATGGACTCCAAGCTGGAGCGCGCAATGGCAGCCCTCCACTGTCCTCCCGGCGACAGCAGCGTGACGACGCTCTCCGGCGGCGAGCGCAGGCGTGTGGCACTGTGCCGCCTGCTCTTGCAGAAGCCCGACGTGCTGCTGCTTGACGAGCCTACCAACCATCTGGACGCCGAGTCCATAGACTGGCTGGAGCAACACCTGCAGCAGTATGAGGGCACCGTCATTGCCGTAACCCACGACCGTTACTTCCTCGACGACGTGTCGGAGTGGATTCTGGAACTGGACCGCGGCGAGGGAATACCTTGGAAAGGCAACTATTCCTCATGGCTGGACCAGAAGACTCAGCGCATGGCGCAGGAGGAGAAGACTGCCTCCAAGCGCCAGAAGGCTCTGCAGCGCGAGCTGGAGTGGATACGCATGGCCCCGAAGGCACGTCAGGCGAAGGGTAAGGCACGTCTTAATTCCTACGACGCGATGCTCAACGAGGAGCAGAAGGAGCGCGAGGAGAAGCTGGAGATATTCATCCCCAACGGCCCGCGCCTGGGCAACAAGGTCCTGGAGGCCAAGGGCGTGGCGAAGGCTTACGGCGACAAGGTGCTCTTCAAAGACCTGAACTTCATGCTGCCGCCTAACGGCATCGTGGGTGTGATAGGCCCTAACGGAGCGGGCAAGACGACTCTCTTCCGCCTCATCATGGGCCTGGAGCAGCCCGATGCCGGCACCTTTGAGGTGGGCGAGACGGTGAAACTGGCCTACGTGGACCAGCAGCACAAGGACGTAGACCCCAAGAAGAGCGTCTATGACGTGGTGAGCCAGGGCGTTGAGACCTTCCGCATGGGAGGCCGCGACGTGAATGCCCGCGCCTATCTCTCGCGCTTCAACTTCTCCGGCAACGACCAGGGTAAGCTCTGCAGCGTCCTCTCGGGCGGTGAGCGCAACCGCCTGCAGCTGGCTCTGGCGCTGAAGCAGGAGGGCAATGTGCTGCTGCTCGATGAGCCTACCAACGACATCGACGTTAACACCCTGCGCGCCCTGGAGGAAGGTCTGGAGGCCTTCGCAGGCTGTGCCGTGGTGATAAGCCACGACCGATGGTTCCTTGACCGCATCTGCACCCACATCCTGGCATACGAAGGCGACGGCAACGTCTTCTTCTTCGAGGGCTCATACTCCGACTATGAGATCAACAAGGCACGCCGCCTGGGCACCGACGAGATAAAGCGCCCGCGGTACCGGAAGCTGTTGGAATAAATGGAAGGCCGCCTAAAAGAGGCTGCCAACACGACACAGGGCGAGGGGCAGATGTGGCAGACACCCACATAGGCCCCGCACCTGTTAAAAGGTCATAAAACATCACGCGCGTGCGGATATTTGAGAAATTATGATTAATTTTGCATTCTGAACGGGATGGCAGGCCCCTGTGGCCGCAATGCCGTCCCCTGTGACCGTGCGCAGTATCAGCATCATCATATTATCCATACTCTTGTCCCTGCCCGCCGTGGCGCAGAAACACAAGAAGGTGAACCCCGAAGACCGGCAGGTGGACATGGACAGCCCCACGTTCGTACCGATGGTCAGAGTGGGCAAGGTGCTTGACCCCGCACCCGCCGAGGGCACCAAGGCCGACAGCATACAGTACATGGAGATGAACAACATCTATGTCTATGCGCCCATGGAGTTCAAGAACGAGAAGCAGCGCAAGGCCTACAACCGCCTGGTGTATAACGTGAAGAAGGTGCTGCCGATAGCCAAGGAGGTGAACCGCGCCGTGGTGGAGACCTACGAATACCTGCTCACCCTGCCCGACGACAAGGCACGACAGGAGCACATGAAGAAGGTGGAGAAGGACATCAAGGCCGACTACACGCCTCGCATGAAGAAGCTGACCTACGCACAGGGCAAGCTGCTCATCAAGCTCATCTATCGCGAGACGAACTCCTCGTCCTATGAGCTGGTGAAAGCCTTCCTCGGCAGCGCCAGGGCAGCGTTCTACCAGGCCTTCGCGTGGATGTTCGGAGCCAGCCTGAAGAAGGAATATGACCCCACAGGCAAGGACCGCCTCACGGAACGCGTAGTGAGGTTAGTAGAGGCGGGGCAGCTGTAACCTCTCCCCCGGCCCCTCCCCAAAAGGGAGGGGAGCTAAGCGAGAAGCGATGGAATGCTAAAACTAACTCATGGTGTCGTGTTGCGGGCCTCTTTGAGGCACGCTTCTACAGCAAGGCACACGCACCGCCACATAATTCACCCTACGCAACTACAGCCCCGAAATTAACTTAAACCCGCCCTTCAGAGCCCGCTCCTGCAACCTGCTGACTATCAGCACCGTAGCAAAAGACCTGCTATTACGCAGTAAAAGGCCTGCTATTACACGGTAAAAGACCTACTATTACCGAGTAAAAGACCTACTATTAGAGCCTAAAAGACCTACTATTACAACGCCCTTCTTAAACCCCTGAACCACAACAAGATAGGAACCGCTCTCAAAAAGTCCGAAAACACGGACTATTTTAACATTTTCCAAGTCACTAAAAAGAGACTATAGAAAGCCTGAAAGGCCAAAAACATACAGTCAAAGACAAAGGCACAGCAGAAAGCAACGGCGGCCTGAAAGGCCAGAAGCATTAATCTGTACTTTTTCATGTGAACTTAACCGAAACGCAAAGACATCAAACAGAATAGCAGAACTCATAACCCAAACAATACAAAAACGACGATGAAAGCAAGACACCTACTTATTGCGTGCGCAGCGATGCTGCTCAGCGAGGGCGTGCAAGCCCAGAAGATTGACTTCAACAACCAGGCCAACGCCAACAATACCTCAACCGGCTACACCGGATGGGACCCCATACAGCTGACCGGCACGGCGACATCGTCAATGACCATCAACGGAGTGACCGTCACCATAGGCCACGGTGCGGGCACACAGGCTACGAAGGTGAAGTCCAACTGGTATGCCAACGGCGTGAACAAGGGCTCAGCATTCACCGAAGAGAGCAAGCTGGTGTGCGACGGCATCTACGGCATGATGGCCGATGATGACTACGGCCCATACGGCAAGACCACGGCACGCGTAGCCATCAGCATAAAGATAAAAGGACTGTCGGCAGGCACCCACGGCGTTACGGCATATCACAACTACGTAGATGGCGGAACGGTCACACTGCCTACCATCGGCGTGGCAGTGAACGGAGAGACCCGCCAGACAGGCATCAAGCAGACCCAGCGCGAGATGACGGTGAGCGCTGCGGCACGCAGCTACGTAAGCTTCCAGGTAGCCTCTGCCGACGAGGAGGTGGAGCTGACATATTTCTCTGAGCCTGTAGAAGGCACGGACTACACCACAACCTACTTCTACATCAACTCTCTCGAGATAGGCGGCGAGAATACCGACAACCTGATTCAGAACCCATACCCCACAAACCTGGACAACCACGTGGATGCCGACAACGGCAGCCTTACATTCACATGGACACCAGCTGTCAACGCCCCGACGAAACACACCTTCTATCTGGGCACCGTGGAGAGCGAGGTGGAAGATGCCACCACAGGCGGTGAGGAGACTACGGCCACACAGCTGACAAGGAGCGGACTGACACCAGCGCACACATACTACTGGCGCGTGGACGAAACCATCAACGGCGAGACATACAAGGGCAAGGTATTCAGCTTCCGCCCACGCAGGCTGGCATTCCCCGGAGCCGACGGAGCGGGCAAGTATGCAGTGGGAGGTCGCGACGGCATAGTGTATCACGTGACGAGCCTCAGCGACGACGGCAGCGAGGGAACACTGCGCTACGGACTGGAGACACTGACCGGTCCAAGGACGATAGTATTCGATGTGAGCGGCGCTATACAGCTCATCAAGACCCTGGTCTGCAAGGATAAGAACGTGACCATAGCCGGACAGACGGCACCGGGCATCGGCATCATGCTGCGCAATGAGCCGTTCGGAGCCAATAGCGATGACGGTATCACACGCTTCATGCGCTTCCGCTACGGTCACGGCGACGACTGGGACGGCACCTCTGCCAACGCCAACACGGGCAACGCGGCAGGACTCTCGGCCAACTATGGCATCATGGACCACTGTCTCTTGGGCTGGGGCAGCGACGAGACCTTCTCGTCGCGCGGAGCACACAACATCTCATTCCAGTACAACATCATCGGCGAGTCGCTTAACCAGAACGGCCACAAGAACTACTGGGACGGTAACCACAGCGCACAGCACGGCTACGCCGCCACCATCGCAGGCGAGGTCGGTTCGATGCACCATAATCTGCTGGCACACAACGAAGGCCGTAACTGGAGCATGGGCGGCGGACTGGACGGCGACGCGAACTTCGCAGGACGCCTGAACATCTACAACAACGTGTGCTACAACTGGGGCAATCGTGCCACAGACGGAGGCGCACACAACGTGAACTTCGTGAACAACTATTACAAAAAGGGCCCCTCTACGACGCAGAACTTCATCCTCTCGGCAGACCACGAAGACGATTATGCCGGCACACAGCAGTACTATCTCTCTGGAAATCTGCGCGTAAGCCAGGACGGCGCAACGAAGAAGGGCGATGCCCTCAACGACACATATCGCACTACTCTAAAGAACGGAGTGACCGTAAACTACGACACATTCGTAAGCAATCCCTTTGAATTCTGGAGCATGGAAAGCGGCGTAGAGACAGCCGAGGCAGCCTTCATGAACGTCCTCTCACTGGCCGGCTGCAACTATGAGCAGCTGGACAAGAACGAGGCACGCCTGATACAGGAGACCCGCGACGGCACCAGCACCAAGACCGGCAGCCGCTCGGGCAAGGCAGGACTGATAGACAAGGAGAGCGACTCTGAAGGATGGGACGGTCTGGGCATTACCACTGAGACCCGCCCGGCCAACTGGGACACCGACGGCGACGGCATACCTAACTGGTTTGAGGAGGCAAGAGGATGGGATGCAGCGGTTGCCAACAACAATGTCTATGACGAGACAACCTGCTACACCAACTTAGAGGACTACCTCAACTGGCTCGCCGAGCCGCACTTCACCATCGCCGGCGGCGCTACGCAGACCGTCAACCTACGCGATTACTTTGCCGGATACCCCGAGACAGCCACCTTTACCGCTGCCGCACCGGTGGCAACATTCGGCAACGGAGGCCAGGCACAGTGCACGGCGACCGTCAACGGCAGCACGCTGACAGTGACGGCAGGCAGCGGCAACGCACTCAACACAGTGCGCGTGACCGCCACGACGGGCAACATCTCACTGACACGCAACTTTAACATACACACCACCGCAGGCACAACAGGCATCGTGCAGCTGCAGGCACCAGCCAGAGAGGCCGGCAAGCAGGGCACATACAGCGACAACCGCTACAACATGGCGGGCCAGAGAGTGTCACAGTCCTACAGCGGCATAGTGATGCAGAACGGCAAGAAGTACGTGCAGTAAAAGTTTTTAGAGGCAAAAGAGCGTTATGTCACAAAAAAGTTGTAACTTTGCATGTCAATTACGTACAGCGAAATTATGAAACAAAGACTATACATCCTGCTCCCTGTGGCGCTGATGCTCATGGTGACAGCCTGCACAAACAGGAATTTTCACTTGGAAGGTAACATTACCGAAGCCGAGGACTCCATGCTCTTTCTGGAGCACATGAGCCTTGACGGGCCGGTGCGCGTGGACTCTGTGAAGCTGAAGAAGGACGGTGCTTTCTCCTTCAGCGAAGAGGCCGGCGAGGCACCGGAGTTCTACCGTCTGCGCATAGCAAACAGTATCATCAACGTCTCTGTAGATTCTACGGAGACGATAACCTTCAAGGCCTCCTACCCCACGATGGCCTCGCAGTATGAGGTAAGCGGCAGCGAGAACTGCGAAAAGATCAAGGAACTCTCGCTGATGCAGATGCAACTGCTGGCACGCGCCATTGCCATCGACAACGATGAGCGCCTCGGAGTGAAGCAGGTGGAGGACTCGGTGAACCGCCTCGTGGAGGGTTACAAGGACATCGTAAGAAACAATTACATCTTCAAGGAGCCGCAGAAGGCGTACTCTTACTTTGCTCTCTTCCAGACATTGGGCGGACGGCTGATATTCAATCCGCATGAGTCAGACATGGACATACGCACCTTTGCAGCCGTAGCAACGGCGTGGGACACCTACTACCCGGGTGCCGTGCGCGGTGAAAACCTTCACAACATCGCCATAGAGGGACTGAAGGTGCTGCGTGCCAATCAGGTGAAGCGCTATGGTCCCGCCATCGATGTGGACAAGCTGGAGGTGACGGGCGTCATAGACCTGCCGCTGAAGGACAACAAAGGAGTGCAGCGCTCGCTGACAGAGCTGAAGGGCAAGGTCGTGCTGCTGGACTTCCATGCCTTTGCCATGAAAGGCTCCACGGAGCGCATCATGATGCTGCGCGAGCTGTATAATAAGTATCACGCGCAGGGACTGGAGGTTTATCAGGTGTCCGTAGATCCTGATGAGCACTTCTGGAAGACCCAGACGGCGGCACTGCCGTGGATTAACGTCTATGACCCCGACGGTGTGAGCTCCACATACCTGCAGCGATACAACGTGCAGGACATACCGACATTCTTCCTCATAGACCGCAACAACACCCTCTATAAGCGCGATGCACAGGTGGAAAACCTGCAGCAAGAGATAGAGAAACTGCTGAAAGGCAATTGATAACGCATAATTTTTCGTCCCGTATGTTGCCGTATCACGGCAATCCACAATACAACAAAACCAGAAAACGGAAGCAAAGACAAACATAAAACACCGTCCGTCGGTGATACTTCTGGACTTCGGAGCCGTGCTCGTGGGCCTCAATAAGCAGCGGTGCATCAATGCCTTGCAGCAGGTAGGGCTCGACAGCATCGCCAGCTATGTGGACGAACACCGCTCCGAAGACCTGTTTCACCGCATAGAATTAGGCGGAAGCAGCGCGGAATTTTGCGAGGAAGCCAGGCGTCGCAGCAGCGGAAATCCCACAGACGAAGAAGTGGAATGGGCGTGGGGACAACTGCTCACCGGCATTCCTGTAGCTAAGCTGCAGCGAATAAGGGAACTGAGGCAGCGCGGTTACCGCACCGCAGTGCTCTCAAACACCAACCACATACACTGGAAACAGGCCCTGAGGGACTTCTTCTCCATTGAGGGACTGACGATAGAGGACTACTTTGACGAGGTGTTCCTTTCCTGTAACCTCGGTATGGTGAAACCCTGCGACGACATATACCGCGCCGTTACCGACAAGATGGGATGTGCGCCGGAGGATGTCCTATTTATCGATGACTCCGTGATAAACTGCGACGGGGCCGTGAAAAACGGTATGCACGCCTTCCATGACCCTACCGGCAACGAGTGGCTGAGCATGACTGAGACCGACGAAGACATACAGAGGATGTATGAAGGCATTACGGCAGAGCCGTCAATATGCATCATTGGCAACTTTGACGGAGTGCACAAAGGCCACCAATACGTCATAGATCGGCTGAAGGAGATAGGCCGCGAGCGCCGGCTGCGCACCATCATCGTGACCTTCAATAGCCACCCGCGCACGCTGTTCGACAAGGATTTCGTGCCCCGATACCTCACCACCATAGTGGAAAAGACCGCCCTGCTGCGCCAAAGCGGAGTGGATGAGGTGCGCGTCATGCCCTTCACACACGAGTTTGCGAACACCACTGCCCGCGACTTCATGGAGCATTATCTGCGCGATGGAATGGGCGTAAAAGTGCTGTTGTTGGGCTATGACAACCGTTTCGGCAAGCGAAATGCCGAAGAAAACTTCCAGACCTACCGCGAATATGGCCGCGAACTGGGCATCGACGTAATACTTGCAGACGCAAAAGACATAGAAGAGCAGGGAAAGAGCATCCGCGTCTCCTCGTCACACGTAAGGCATCTCGTTATGGAGGGGCGCATGGAAGAGGCTGCGCAATGCCTCGGAAGGCCGTACAGCATCAGCGGCATCGTGGTGCATGGGCGTGAGGAAGGGCGCAAGATGGGCTTCCCCACAGCCAATATCCTGCCGCCTGAGCGCAAGCTGCTGCCTCTGAACGGGGCTTACGAGACGCGCGTCACGATAGAAGGAAGGGAGAATGAGGCCCCGATGGCAGCGATGACAAACATCGGACGCAGGCCCACATTCGATGAAACCGGCCAAAACATCACGATAGAGACAAATATCTTCGGTTTCAACGAAGACCTCTACAACAAGAACATCACCATACAATTCATCCGCATGATACGTCCGGAACAGCACTTCTCATCCCCCGAGGCACTGAGACAGCAGCTGGAAAAGGATCGGGCAGAGTTGACGCAATAGCAACTCAGCAACCACGAATTACGCGAATTGCACGAATATAAGTGTAAGAAAGTAACCACGAATTACGCGAATTGCACGAATGAAAGCTGACAATAGCAGCTGATTTCACCAAACAAACGGATTGCCACCGTGCCCTGCGGTTCTTGCTCCACTACGCTGCGCAAGCGTCCCCAAAAGGGCCGAGCGCTCCGCAGGGACAGCAACAGACAGTAATCATAATTCTCATTTCTCAATTCTCATTTCTCAATTTGATAACACGAGTATGCTGAAAGCAATACTATATCTGGCTTGTTTCGTTGTTGTGCAGATAGTATCTGCCTTCGGGGTGAACGTGATAACACAGTTTTTCTTCCCCGAATATGCAGGCAACTCGACGACCTCACTGCTCATCACCACCACAATAGCATCGGTAGTGCTGATAGTTCTCTTCCTGCTGACGCGCTGGTGCCGCGTTAGCCGAAGCTACATTCGCTCCCGTCCGTGGGGCATGATGACCTGGTGTGCGCTCCTTGCCATTGGCATGGTGATGCCATTGACCTGGTTAGAGGAGCAACTGCCGAACAGTTGGCAGCTCAATATCATCAGCACCGAGATGGCGGGCATACTGAAATCCACCGAGGGTTACTTCGTAGTGTGTATGCTTGCACCGCTGATGGAGGAGATACTCTTCCGCGGAGCCATGATACCGGCGCTGCTGGAATGGTGTGAGAAGAGGACTTCGCCGATGAAAGCGCGCTGGTTTGCCATAGGGATATCAGCCCTCCTGTTTGCCCTGGCACACATGAATCCGGCGCAAATCCCCCACGCTCTCATCGTGGGAGTGCTGTTGGGATGGCTATACACCAAGACCCGCAGCATAGCGCCGGGGCTGCTGATACACTGGATTAACAACTCCGCTGCATACGTAGTGGCCAATATGTTTCCCACCATTCCCATTGATGCCAAGCTGGAAGTGTATTTCAACAACAACGAGATGGCGGTGGCACAGGCCGTCATATCATCGATGCTCATAGCGCTGCCGGCGCTCTATCAGATCATAGCGACACGGAATAACCCTGAATATAACAGAATCATAACCCACCGAACGACCAACAGATGAAGACCTTTGAAGAACTCGGCGTCTGCTCAGACATCTGCCGCGCCATCGAAGAGCTGGGCTTTGAGCATCCCATGCCAATACAGGAGACCGTCATTCCCCTGCTGAACTCATACGACAGGGGCACCGACATCATTGCCTTGGCACAGACAGGCACCGGCAAGACGGCTGCCTTCGGACTGCCATTGCTGCAGATGGTGGAGCCGCACCCGCCCATCGGAGGGCCGCGAGGGGCTCAGACACAGGCCATAGTGCTCTCGCCGACGCGTGAGCTGTGCCTGCAGATAGCCGATGACCTGAGGGATTTCTCAAAGTACATGAAGGCCATCAACATCGTGGCGGTGTATGGAGGCACGAGCATCAGAGACCAAATCAGCGCACTGAGGCACGGGGCACAGATCATAGTGGCAACTCCGGGACGCCTGATAGACCTGCTGGAACGCGGGAAAGTGGATTTGAGCATGGTGAACAAGATAGTGCTCGACGAGGCCGACGAGATGCTGAACATGGGTTTCTCTGAAAGTATCAACAAGATATTCGAGGCCATACCGGAGGACAGGCAGGTGCTGCTCTTCTCGGCAACGATGAGCAAAGAGGTGGAAAAGGTGGCCAAGAGCTACCTGAGAGACTATCGGGAGGTTGTCGTTGGTTCAAGAAACGAGGGCGCAGAGCACGTAAACCATATCTATTATATGGTGAACGCGAAGGACAAATACCTGGCCCTGAAGCGCATCGTGGACTACTATCCGCGCATCTACGGCATCATCTTCTGCCGCACGAAGGTGGAGACGCAGGAGGTGGCAGACAAACTGATACGCGACGGGTACAACGCCGAGGCACTGCACGGAGACCTTTCGCAGCAGCAGCGTGACCTGACGATGCAGAAATTCCGCCAGCACACGACGCAACTCCTCGTGGCTACCGACGTGGCAGCACGCGGACTGGACGTGGATGACCTTACGCACGTCATAAACTACTCCATGCCCGACGATACGGAGTCATACACTCACCGCTCGGGCAGAACCGGGCGTGCAGGCAAAAAGGGCACATCCATCGCCATCATACACCTACGCGAGAAACACAAGATACGCGCCGTGGAGAAGGCTATCGGCAAGGAATTTGTGGCAGGCAAGCTGCCCACGCCGCAGGAGATATGCACGAAGCAGCTGTTCCGCGCCATCGACGAGATAGAAAAGACCGATGTCATCGACGAGCAGATAGAGCCTTTCATGGTCGAGATACGCAGGCATTTCGAATATGTAGATAAGGAGGAGATACTGAAAAAGGTCGTCAGCCGCGAGTTCGGGCGCTTTCTGCAGTACTATGCCGACGCACCGGAGATAGAAGAGGTGAAGGAGAGCAGAGGGAAGAAAGGCGACGGCAGAGAGATGAGAGATGAGGGAGGAAAGAAGAAACCACGCGAGACGGTGCAGCGCGGGTACAGCCGTCTTTTCATAAACCTGGGCAAGAACGACGGCTTCTACCCCGGCGAGATAATGCAATTCATCAACCGCAACAGCCACGGAGCACGTCCGCAGGTGGGACACATAGAGCTGACGCCGTCGTTCTGCACCATCGAGGTGCCTGAACGCGAGGCCGGGAAGCTCATAAGGATACTCAACGGAGCCTTCTACCGCAACAAGAAAGTGGTGTGCAAGCACGACGGCGGCAGCGCCAAGAAGCCCGCACGACGCAGCAACACACCTGACGCGCCACGCCGCAACGGCCCGAAAAACGTGACAGAGGGAAGCGCACGACGCAGACCGAAGAAGAAAGGATAACGACAAGACATTGAACACAGCATATTTTGGCAACATAGAATGGTATCGGAAGCTTATTTCCGGCGGCGGCATCGGCTGCATAGACGGCACAGAGCGCTGGCAGAAACAGACGGAGCGCAACCGCTGCACCATAGTGACGGCCAACGGGACACAGTGCCTCACGGTGCCCGTGACGGTGCCATCGGCCCGATGCAGGACGGACGAGGTGCTCATCTCCGACCACGGCAACTGGCGACACGTGCACTGGAACGCCCTCTGCTCGGCATACGGCACGTCTCCGTTCTTCGAGTTTTATGCTGACGACATAAAGCCGTTCTACGACAACAAGTGGGAGAAACTCGTGGATTATAACCGCGACATAGCACTGAAAATGCTCCATCTCATCGGCCTTGACGACGTGATAGGCCGCCATGCAGACAGCGGAATGTACCCCTCAAGCGCACCACGAAGCCAGAAATACTACCAGACCTTTCAGCGAAGGCACGGTTTCATCGAAGGAATGTCAATCTTGGACCTGCTCTTCAACGAAGGCCCAGAGGCCATAAAATACATATAATGCAACAGGAAAACAAACAAATACTATGACAACAATACAGGATAAGACCTTCGGCGGCGAGCGTCCGCTGTTTGAATCGCACCATCTGGAACTTATAAACGTGAACATCACCACCGGCGAATCGGGGCTTAAGGAGTGCTCCGACATCATCTGCCGCCACTGCAGCTTCGACGGGAAATACCCGCTGTGGCACGTTGACGGCTCGCTGATAGAGAACTGCTACTTTGCTCCGGCGGCGAGATCGGCCATCTGGTACAGCAATGACATGGTGATGGAAGGTTGCACCATAGACGGTCCGAAGTTCTTCCGCGAGATGAAGAACCTGACGCTGAAGAATGTAATCATCAACGATGCAGACGAAACCTTCTGGGGCATTGACGGCCTTGAGATGCAGAACGTAGTGCTGCACGGCGGCACATACCCGCTGATGCACTGCCGTAAAGTAAGGATTGACAACCTGAAGTGCGACAGCAACTACATCTGCCAGTATTGCAAGGACGTTGAGATACACAATGCCGTAATCAACACGAAGGACTCCTTCTGGGAGGTGGAGAATGTGACGGTCTATGACTCTGAGCTGAACGGAGAGTATCTGGGCTGGCATTCCAAGAACCTGCGCCTCGTGAACTGCCACATCAGCGGCGAGCAGCCACTGTGCTACGCCCACAACCTGGTGCTGGAGAACTGCACCTTTGACCCTGCCTGCGACCGCGCCTTCGAGTATTCCAGCGTGGAGGCCGACATAAGAGGCCATATCAGCGGCATCAAAAATCCTGCCACAGGCCACATAATTGCCGATTCCATCGGCGAAATCATCATAGATGCTAACATCAAAGACCCTGCCGACTGCGTCATAAAGACCCGCCATTAGCTCCCCCACCCCACACCCGCAGACACCCACGCACCAAAAAGTGTCCCGTGGCCTGCCTCTCTGAGGCAGGCAGTCCCCATCCCTTCGCGCACAGCAACCCACACCTGCAGAGCGTAAAGGCAAAGCAGGACAAAACGAACATTGCAACGACATCGCCCCGCTTCAGCAAATGACAGAAGCAGAACATCGCCCCACATGAAAGCAACGAAAAATGCCTTTGCAACGATTTATGTATCAACGCGTTGCAAAGGCAGGTCTTTTACCTCCTAATAGCAGGTCTTTTACTCGGTAATAGTAGGTCTTTTACAACGTAATAGCAGGTCTTTTACAGCGTGAAAGACCTGCTATTACTTTCTGTTGTCACATCGGCCACATTCCGACGCCATAACGGCGATAGGACAAATCGCACATCGCGGGTATCAATTACTTTATGTTATCCACGAAGCGGAATATCCTGTTCCATCGCACTCCCTCGGAGAGTCCGCGCCTGTCGGGGTCGCTGGACCACCAGATGAAGATGGGTTTACCCACGATATGGTCCTCGGGCACGAAGCCCCAGTAGCGCGAGTCGGCGCTGTTGTGGCGGTTGTCACCCTGCATCCAATAGTAGTCCATCTTGAAGGTATATTCCTTTGCGGGCTTGCCGTTGATGAGGATGGTGCCGTCGTCAGTCACTTTCAGGTCGTTCTCCTCATAGACCCTGATTGGCCTCTCATATATCGGAAGGTTCTCCAGAGTCAGCTTCACGCTCTTTCCCTTGGCCGGAATCCACACCGGACCATAGTTATCGCGCGTCCATCCATAGCGCCCGTTGAGGGGATAGATGTCGCCCACAGTCTTAGAGGTATTGAGTTTCACACTCTCCACCAGATCCTTGCGTGAGAGCATAGCCTTGTACGCCTTCTGCGTCAGGGGCATATAGCCCACCTGATTGAGCTGCGTGAGGTCCTCCTGCGTGATGCCGTTCTCCTTGATGAAGTCCTCAGGCAGGCGGTCGCGCAGCTTCACGAAGTAGGTATATTGCACGTTGTCCGGCTCCTTGTTGGGCTTTCCGTCCAGATAAACTATGCGGTCCTTGATCTGCAACGTCTGCCCGGGCAGTCCCACGCAGCGCTTCACATAGTTCTCGCGACGGTCTGCGGGGCGCGAGAGGAGCACGCCATACTCGGCTGGCTGGCTGAGAAGATAATTGCGTCCAGCATTATATACCGCCTCGTAATACCTGCGTTGCTGGAGCGGAGACAGCGAATCAACATCCTGCTTCAGTCCGCTCTGCTCCATAATCAGAGCGCCATAGCCGTAGCACATCTGGTAGTAGTCCTGCGGCTGCCACTGAGGTTCGCTCACCACGGTGTCGCCGGCAGGGAAGTTGAACACCACGATGTCGTTGAGCTTCACATTGCCCAGACCCTTGACACGGCGGTAATCCCAGTGCGGCCAGTCTATGTATGACTTGGTATTGATGATGGGCATCGTGTGCTGAGTCAGCGGCATGGAGAGCGGAGTCTGCGGTATGCGCGGGCCGTAGCTGACCTTCGACACGAAGAGATAGTCACCCGTGAGGAGTGATTTCTCCAGCGAGCTGGAGGGGATGACGTAGTTCTGGAAGAAGAACAGGTTGATGAAATATACCGCCACCAGCGCAAACACCAGCGCATCGACCCACGACATGACCATGCGCATGGGGTTCTCAAGGTCTTTCCACCAGTCCCAGCGTATCTTCCTCGATATGTAGAGGTCATAGATGAACGGCACTACGATGAGTCCCAGCCAGCTCTTCAGCCACCAGAGGAAGAGCAGATAGAGCAGCAGGACGATGATGAACTTCGTCCACTGCACCTTCATATTCGGTTGATTCTTTACTTTCATTCTTTGTAATGTTTGTACTGACAGGCTGCGAGACGCATGTCGTTACGTGCGCTCCGCAGGCCTCTTGAGCCCCTGACGCCCGTCTTTAGAAGGAGAACATATCGTCGATGGTGAGCAGTCCCTGGTGCTCTGCGGTGTATTCAGCAGCGAGGACGGCGCCCAATGCGAAGCCCTTACGCGAGTGGGCGTCGTGGGTTATGGTGATCATATCAGCCTCCGAGTCATAGTTGATGGTGTGTATTCCGGGCACCTCGCCGCGACGCACGTCATCGATGCGGAGTGTATTGGGCGCTGTCTCGTGCAGTCCCCACTTCTCCTTGCGGTCCAGGCGCTCCACAATCTGCTCGGCAAGAGTGATGGCCGTGCCCGACGGAGCATCGAGCTTGTGCACGTGGTGCGTCTCCACCATGTTGACATCGTACTGCGGGAACTGGTTCATTATCTTTGCCAGATACTTGTTTACGGCAGAGAATATCGCCACTCCGACAGAGAAATTGGATGCCCAGAAGAGCGTCTTGCCCTCGTTGGCGCAGGCGTTACGCACCTCGTCGCCGTGGTCTTTGAGCCACGCCGTGGTGCCGCTGACCACCTTCACGCCCTTTGACCAGGCCTTGAGGTAGTTGCCGTAAGCCACCTTCGGGTTGGTAAACTCTATCGCTACATCAGCCGACGCAAAGGCAGGAGAGTCAAAATCCTGCTGATTGTCAATGTCGATGATGCTGACAATCTCGTGTCCGCGGCTCAGGGCAATCTGCTCTATCATCTTGCCCATCTTGCCATATCCTATTAATGCTATCTTCATATTTGCAAATTATCGAATTAACGAATTAACAAATTAA
>Ga0326513_10001455_pt1 | contig 18665 bp, 21 predicted proteins | sample 2_2465_0518_D_FD_203654 | JGI IMG/M metagenome (GOLD analysis project Ga0326513, IMG submission 203654) | Bovine rumen microbial communities from UC Davis, California, United States - 2_2465_0518 | ecosystem: Host-associated > Mammals > Digestive system > Stomach > Rumen | place: USA... | reverse complement strand
ATTTTTGACCGGATATCAAAGTGGATATCCGGCCTTTTTCTGCAAAAATCCTCTCGGTAGTAGCTCGGTAGTAGACCGTTTTTTTGTGCATATATGGGCGGTTTTTGGAGACTGCCCAGGAAAACAAAAAAAGCCCCGGAACGCTTTATTTTCAACGTTCCGGGGCAGTGAGCCCGGCGGGATTCGAACCCACGACCTTTTGATTCGTAGTCATGGCAGATACATGGAAATCAAAGGCCTGCAGGTTTTCTCTCGGTAATAACTCGGTAGTAGACCATCTTTTCCAGACGTAAAAACGCCCCCGGACCGCAATCCGGGGGCAACTGTCAACATTAATCATTATTAATCATTTTCACCATCAGGAGGATCCGTTTTCACTACCTCGCCCTCCTGGGTCCGCTCCACCTCCGGCAGGCCGGCCAGGCTGGTCAAAATGCTCAGCACAAAGGCGACTCCACTCACAGAGAGAGCACGGAGCCACTGTACCTCCTCCACTGCTGCACCCACAGCGATACAGCCCGTGAACGTCTGCGCGAAGGTCTTCACGGCCCGGATCAGCGCGGCCACTGCCCATTCTTTCCAGTTCCAATTCATTTTCATCCATGCGCCCTCCTTATTTAATAGTATTCGTGCCAGGCGCTGCCTGTACGGCCGGCACAGCCTGCGCCTGATTTTGCTGTACCGCCGGTTGAGGGCCCAGCGGCAGCGCGAGGAATTTATCCCTTAAATTATCCATGACGCCGTTGGCCCCCAGGTTGTGATACTGCACATAAACGTTTTCTAAGTTCGCGCGGTCATCCTCATCAGCCCAGCCCTGGAACCTGTAAAACTTGTATCCCTGTATCAACCGGTCCCGCAGAAGGGCCTGCACGCCTCTCTTAACACTCCGGATCTGTACCCAGCTTGTGATGATCACACCAAGCAGGAGTGCCGGCACGCCTGCGGCCTTGACAATTTCCCATACGTCCATCAGAGATCTCCGCCTTCCTCTGTCATGTATGCACCATCATATGCCCTGGCAAAAGCTTCTGCCTTATACAGAGGCAGGTGCGGGATGGATACTGTGTATAGTTTCATCGGCTCTGCCCGATCCAGCGCTTCCCATGTCTTCGGTCCGCAGACGCCATCACCAGCGAGCCCGTTATCACGCTGGAAGTTTATCACCGCGCTTATGGTCTCGCTGCCATAGCTCCCGTCCGCACCGTACCTTGGCAGCGAATAGCCCAGCTGCAGCAGCTTGGCCTGCAGCAGCTGCACATACTCGCCCTTGCACCCGCGCCTGAGCGTGGGGCGCCCGTCCGGATCCTGATCCTGGTCCGGCTGCGGATCCGGCGCGGCTCCATCGACACAGGCAGGAATTCCCCAGACCTCCCATTTCGGGTTCAGGTTCCTGCTGTATTGCACCCCATTGGAGCATTCGATGGTTTCGCCATTGTAATACAGCCCGGTGTGCTCCAGCGTCGTCGTCCGGTTTCCCTTGCTGTCTTTTTTGTAATAGTAAAGGCAGACGATCACACCCTGCGGGATGCCGTCTTTGACTTCGCCCTTTGCTGCCCAGTTGCTCTCCGTTTCCCACTGGCTTGTGCATCCGGCGCCCATCAGCTTCCAACCGTAAATCTGCAACAAAATCCAGTAGATGAAACCTCTGCAGTCAAAGCTCCGCACCCGACATCCGCCCGGGTACCATTTGCACCCATCGCAGCTGCCGGTTTTTCCGTTCAGCACCTGGCATTTTGAGATCAGTCCGTCTCCGCCGTGCTTTTCATATACTGCTTTTCGCCGCTCCGGCGTGTCATATTCGCCCCGGTCGCCGAAGATATACGGCCACCCGATGCAGGCTTTCGCTGCTTCCCAGGCTGCTTCGCTCAGTGGGATCCCGCTGGCCTTCAGGCTCTGGATCAGTCCGTCCACTTCTTTTGCGCTTCTCATATGATCTTCACCTTCTTCCGTTTCTTCTCCGCCCGTTTTTCCTTCCAGATCACCACGCCCAGGCTGATCCCGATCGCCGCGATCAGCCCCAGATATGCTCCGCCGAATCCGCAGATGATCCATGCCGCCGTGCTCATCCTGTCACCTCCGGGAAAATAGATTTCCCCGTTTTGCCTACGTCAGTCGCCCTGGTGGTACCAAAGCCTTCGGCAAAACAGGGAAAAAGCAAGGAGTCGGATTTTCCTCCGACTCCCTGTCTTTTTAAATGATTTTCAGCCCCAGATAATTAACGTTTTCGTTTGCTCCGCTGGTTACAACAATGTGATGCAGTCCGATGTCAATTTCCGCCAGCTCCTGCTCCGGCTCTGTAATGCTATAGGCGATTCCGTCAATGGTAACGGTCTGGACGTTTGGCGTTGTGCAGAAACTAACGACATTCTTCTGTCCTTTGGCTTCAATAAAAACCCATGCATCCATCAACGTTGTTGTGGAGTCTTTTGTACATCTGGCTTCCAGTTTGAATCCGTTCGCTGGCGTAATCACTTTTACGTCTTTCCATTTGTATCCACTAAAACTTGAATACTCCAGCCCCGTTTTAACCCGCTCGTCCGCAAAGCTCACTATTGTCTGTTCGTCTCCGACCGGAATCGTATAGGGTATAAGTTCCTTGAACATCCACCCGGCAACAAATTCATGACCAACATCTTTGTAATGGCATCCATCCGGGATAATATCGTTGACGCTATATTTTGAATAGATGTTAAAAAGATTCGTGAAATAGTTCTTGTCCATCACCTCGAGGTTGTATTCGTCTGCCAGGTTTCTCGTGATCTCATCTGCGAGTGCCATCTGCTTCCAACCAAACCTACCGTAATTCTCCATGCCGGATTGATGCGTCATTAATACAGGTTGTGCGTCGTGGTCGAAAATATTTTGAATCAGTCCTCTTAAAGCATATTCGTAGTTTCCTACATTATTAAGGCTGTCCGGAACGTAGTCATTGATCCCATGGGATATAATAACGATTCTTGCGTCCCGATAATATTCGTTATTCCACAGAATCCCGTCAATGTTCCGCAGTGTCCACAAGGCTGACTTTCCGCTGAACCCGCCGTTATAGATCCGGATGTTATTGTTTCCGGTCGCTTCTCTCAGCAGAGCCTGCAGTTTTGTCGTATAGGTGTTTGGGTCTTGGTGATCCGTTCCGATCTGGTTAGGAGTCGATCCGGTAGTTGTGTCACCGTCCGTTGTGCTGTCTCCCAAAATGCAGATTGGAAATTTGTATCCGAAGAACCATTTTTGAAACGCTTCTGTCAGTGAATACGCCCTTCGTTTTTTGGTCGTTCCGTATGTATAATTATGAGTGTCTCTTGTTCTGTTTTTGCTTACCAGTCGATAGATGTGCGGATATTTCATCGGGTCAGCAATTTTTCCGTTGACGATCAGTCTGTCCGCATCTGCTGGAACCAGAGTCAGCAGCCCGATAACATTCGATGCCTGACCGATTGTTGAAATCGTATGTCTGCTTGCATCAACAAATGCTCCCAAAGGCCAGTTCGTTCCGTAATCATGCCCGTCCACAAGAAGTATGTCGTCATTCGATACTTTGTATGTTACGTATACAAACCCGTCCCCTTTGCTTTCGCTGTTTGAAGTAACGTTATACGCTGACCCCAGAATGATGTCCTCGTATTTTACTTCTTCAAACATGCTCATAATATAATTCCAGATTTCACCGCTGTCGGCTGTGATGTATATTTTCGGTTCAACCTGTCTACTGTCCGTCATAAATCCATTAACAAAAACCTGTGTTGCCCCTGCCGGGACGATTTCCGTTGTTAGAACGTTTCTGCCGGGAACTTGGCGAAAACTTTGGCCTACCACGTTTCCGTCATCATCCATATACACACAAAGAGGCCACGTGTCCCCGTGGTTATAACCGGAGCATCTGATATACTTTTCCCCGTTTAGCTGGTATTTTTTATAGCAGTAATTATTTCCCTCGGTTTCGGTGCCATCGTTCTTGATTGCTTTTCCGAGCACATTTTCCGCTTCTGTTGCTGGTTTGACTTTGCTGATCCTATCCTCCAGCTCTCTAACCCTTTCCATGATCGAGGAGTTATAGGCGGCTTCCATAACCTGCGGGATAATAACTGCTTCCGTTTCTTTCAGGTTACCGTTTATATAGATATATTCAGTTCCATTCGGAACGTCCACTAATTCCATGTGGTTCGCCCCGCCTTTAGTGAATGTTCCGATCACGTTTTTTTCTTCGTCAAAAAATACACAAAGTGGATAATTCGGGCCATAATCATACCCGGAAACGTAAACCTGTGATTGATCCGTTACAAGGAAAATCAAATGACAATAGTTTGCATTGTATACAAGCGTTCCGTCTGCAACCACCGCTGAGCCGCTGATCATTATCGAATTAGAATTTGCCAGATAGTTAAGTTCGCTTATTGCGCTTCTGGCTTCTACATCCATAATCATGAAAGTCTCGCCGTTTACAATCTGTCTATCGGTTGTTTTTGCCATTGTTTCCACCTCCGTTAGTTATTCGGCTCAAAAGGCCCATCATATCGTGTTGACCAGCACATCTGGTAGTTATCCCCGGAAACCTGTTGCATTTCACACTTGATTGTCTCTGCATAATCAGCCGCCCCAGATGCCCGGTCATAACCAGATACAACCCGTTCAATCTCCTGCTCTGTCGGTGTAGCCATCACATTGCACCCCCATCGTTGATCACTACTGCATAGTTTTCTCCGCTGATCAGTTCTGCGTGAACATCAAATCCTGCGATTACATCCGCCGCCGCTTCTGCCCTTTCAATAACCGCCAATAATTCAGTGAGATCCGGTATTTGACCACCCGGATCGATCGGAGAGCCAACCATGGAGTCTGCAATCGTTCCATCCACAATCCGCATAGTTCCGGTCACATTTCCTCCAACCAGTTTTATGACCAGTGTAAATGCTCCGTCATATACATAGCAGGATTCCGGAAGCGTTACGTATGCTTCCTGTCCGTTAAACAAGCCACCATTGATTGTGATTGTATCCCCGTGAGAATGGCGGATAAAAAAGCCCATGCACGTGCTACCGCCAATGTTTACAGATTCGCCGTTTCTCCATAGTCTGACACCGAAGCGGTTTGCGTTTTTGTCGCCTTCTCCAATTACCTTCTGGGCGAACGATCTATGAACCGTACCGCTATTCAGATCAATATCTACAATGTCCGCATGATACAATGGCATTTAATTAACCCCCAATCTTTAGACGTTATGCTACAACCCCAAATATGGCGATCGTTTTCTGTGAATTCGCCCAGTTTGCTGATACGTCTGTTGTTATTACTCTTACTACGGTGTTGGAAGTAAACGCTACCTCAGCACAGTATTTGTAATTGTTTGAATGGTAAATAGCTATAACGCATTTGTCCCCCATATCTATCTCCGGTACCGTCATATATGCTTTCCATGAGTCGATCTGCGCTTTTATGATGATGAATCTATAATTGCGAACGCTTTCGCTCAGATTGAAAGAGAAAGCCTGTCCACCAGTTAACACCCCACTATACGATCCTATTAGCTCCTGTGTTTCGATTTTTTCTTTGATTACTCGCCCTTGATTTGCGCTCAGCGCATCCGTCGTGCTGGTGCTTGTCAGGTTGTCGACGATGTTCGTCGCGGTTCTTCCAGCTTCCGGATCCGCGTATTCCGGAATCATGTCCCGTACGTCGTTCAGGATCTCTCCGGCCACGTCGTCCGTCAGCTTGTCGCTGCCGATGCTCTTCGCCTGAACGTTGTACCCGGTCACGTTTTTTCCTGCCCGGTTGTTCACATTGGAGAGTTTTAGCGCCGTGACCTTCTTCCGGATCGCATCCCACTCCATCTCCGTCACCGTCAGCTGCATGCTCAGCCCGACCGTTTCGTCCTCAACCGTCACGGTGTCATAAAGCAGAACCTTTTCCAGTCCCTTCAACGCCTGGTATTCTTCCGTGTCTCCGATCATTTCAAAGTCGACCGTCACTTCCTGCGTGATCAGGTCGGCCTTGTCAACGGTGAACCGCTCCTCCGCCTTTGTCCGCATCTCTGCGTATAGGTCGGCTTCCGTCCAGACGCTGTCGTCGCCCAGGCCCTTGTCTTTCCCGATTTGGCCCTTGACCGTCAGCCGCTCCATCCGGATCCGCGGGTAGTTGTTGATCAGCGGGCTGTCGATCCACTTCTCCGGCAGATAAAGATCCGCGCCGCCTTCGTCCTTCGCCACCGGAACCACCCGGGTGATCAGGCCGTCGCTCTTCTGCGTCCAGTTAACCCCCAGCAGGTTCTTCCGGTATTTCAGCCGGAACCCCCGGTCGACCTCCACCTTCTTCATAATGAAGATGTCCCAGTTGTCCCGCTTGTAGGCCGCGTCGAATTTGCTCACGATGCCCTTGTCCGGATCCAGCAGGCAGTAAATCCCGTTTTTCCCCTTGATCGTGTCTGTGTATGTGCCGTTGTTGTCGCTGGTCAGGTTGGTGGCGATCGTTCCTTCGTAGTCGACCATCAACCCTTCCATGATCCGGCCCATCGCCATGGCAGGGGATGCCTGGACGATCACCGCTTCCTGAACCAGGATTCCGGCCAGGTCGTAGCTCACATGCTGCGCCGTCACTGACACCGTCCGGTTCTTCGTGTCCACCGTCGCGTTTGCGATCCGCAGCAGCTGCTCCCGGATGATCCGCGGCTGCGTCTCGCTGGGTGTCAGGTGCCGGTCGTATGTCACGTCCGTCTTTTTGATATATCCGACCACCCCGTAGTATGTGCTCATCTTGTACCATGTCGCGTCTACGTCTTCGACAAAGTATAAGTCCGTCCCCGCCGGAAGCGTCACCAGCACCGGCGCCCCGGCGGTCATGTCCGCGATTGGTGTCCACCAGCTGCTGTTGTATGGAGGAACCATAACCTGTCCGCTCGCCGGGTCGTAATATGTGCATTGATAGTTTTTGTGGCTCCAGTAGCTGCAGCGCACTTTGCTGCCCTTCTGGTAGTTTCCTCCGGCTCTCCATTCCGGATATGTGATCGCCGTCGGTTCATTCGGTGCTTCCCGCAGTGCCGCTTCTCCGGTCGTTTTGTAAACGTCCGCCGCGTAACCGCTGAATGCGTTTTCGATTTCCTCCTCCGGCACCGGGATCCGGATGATCGCTCCCGGCAGCAGGTGCTTCCATTTTCCTTCCGGATCAATCGGATGGTTCATGGTCAGGTCGTAGTTCCCTCCGGCCACCATCTTCGCCTTCGCTACCGTCGGGATCAGGATCGCGTTCCCGTTTCCTTCGAAGTTTGTGTTGTCCTGGTCAAATACGCAGATCATAGGTACCGCTCCCGCCTTTCAATCTCCAGGCTGCTGGCGTTCACAAAGGTGACCGTATTGTTTCCCGGATTCAGGATAGGGAAGTCCCCGCTGCTCAGATATGTCAGATCCGCAAAGCCCGCGTAATTGGTCACCGTCATGCTTTCGCAGTCCACGACGCATCCCGTGTCCGCCATGCCTGTCATATTGATCCGCAGTGCGTTCCCGCCGATCACCATACCTATGTCTTGCCCGGCAGCTCCTGCGTTGACGATGATTTTCGGCTTTGCGATCACGTCTCCGTTGTTCCTGATCACGGTTCCGCTGCTGCCGATCGTCACTGTCTCTTCGTGCAGCAGCTCCTTCAGCGGCTGGCAATAGAACTGCACTTCTCCGGCCCATAGATCAAGGTTACGGCTCACCCGGTTCAGCGTGATCGCACCGATCACCCGTGCCGCCTGCCGCCGGTCCGGTTCCCCGCTGAGGGTGACGTATCCGGATCCCCGCAACCATTTGTAAATGTTCCGGACGTTGAATCCGCCTTTCACGCTGATGCTGACCGTCTGGATGTAGCTGTTGAAGATGTTTTCTCCTTCCGTCTCCGTCAGGTCTCCGGCAACGCCAGGGATCTCCACATGGTTCACCCGTTCCTCCGCCCGAACAATCGGCGCCGGCCCGCGCATGATCACGCCCTTGCTCCGGCAGTCGATTCCGTTCCAGATAAAGAATGATTGTGCCATATTGTCAGCTCCCGTATCCGGACATCGTTCGCCGGTTCGCCGCGGCGATTGCAGCCGCCAGTCCGTCCGCGTCCTGTCCGTTGTTCATGTACATGCTTTCCACGTAAAGGTTGCTGGAAAAGGTCCTGCTGCTGTTAACTTCCCGCGCCGGCACAATCCGCTCCCCGCGGTGCAGCATGGCCATGTATCCATCAAAAGGCACATACGGCAGCCCGTTCGCATGGCTGCCGAAGCCGGCGATCTGCGGGATGACCGTCACCGGCACCGCGCCGATCTCCTGGCTGATGGCCTCAGCTGCCCCGTCCTCGACGGAGGGCTCGACCGGTACCTGCACCTTGTTCTCCGCAGCCGCGAAGGCATCGGTGATGTTCTCCAGCATCTCGTGTATGGTGGCCGAGTCCATCGCCTCGCCGCCCCACAGGCGGTTCAGCAGGCCCCACGTATTGCTCCCGGCCGTAGGCGCAGCATTCTGCAGCACGTTGTACAGCTCGGCCTTCTGCTGGTTCTTCCTGGAGCTGAGCCCCATCAGCAGCGCCTCCATGGCCCCGAAGTCCGCATTCGCGCCGTTCCGGATGGTCACGGCCTCCGCCGCCTTCCGTACGAACTCGGCGTTTGCGCTCTGCGACGTGCCTACCGCGCCGATCCGTGCCTGGCGCTGGCTTTCGCTCTCGGCCCACACGGCATTCTGAGCCAGAACCGCCGGCGTCAACGCCAAAGCGGTCACGCCCAGGGCAGGCGCCGCGGCCTTCAGTCCCGCAGCCAGGGCGGTCTTTATCGCCCCGCCGACGCCGGTGGCAACGCCGCCCACACCGCCGCCCGCGCCTCCGCCGCCTCCGATGTTCATCAGGGTTTTAATCCCATCGACGACCTTTCCGATATTCGCGCCCATCTCCACGATCTTCATACCGCCGAAGGCAACGCCGATCGCACCCAGCGCGGTGACGACGGGGTCCTTGTTATCCACAATCCATTCCAAAAGGCTCGTGATGGTATCAGCATTCTCCGCCCAGAACTTGGCCTTCAGCGTTTCAATTTCCTGTTCCATGCTCTTGATGGCGTCATCGGCCTTCCCGAGCTTTTCAACCTGTTCATCCGTGAGCACATTCTGCTCGGAGAGCATCTTTTCATACTCATCCCGCCCGGCCTTAAACAGCGGCCTCAGCTCTCGCCAGCTCCGCCCAAAAAGGTTCTGTGCGGCGGCTTCCTTGTCGAAGCTCTCGCCCATATTCATCAGGGCCTCGCCGGTCTCCCAGAAGAGATCCACGGAGCTCTGCCCGTTGAGCGTGATCCCAAGGACCTCCTCCATGTTCTTGACGCCCTTGTCGGTGGTCAGCGCCGTGGCCATCCGTCTCCGCGCGGTCAGGATCGCATCCACCGGCGTGTCGATGAACTCCGCCACCTTGACCATCCGCTGATATCTGTCCGCCGTCAGCCCCATGTCCTCATACCGATCGACGGCGGTCTTGATCTCATCGGCCAGCCCGGTGCTGCCCTTGGCGCTGGCGATCAGCTTTTTGCCGAAATTCACCGCCGCCCGGGCCCCGTTCGCCAGCTGATTCGTGATCTTTCCGATGCCCTCGGCCACGTTGTCCCAGGCGACGCCCTTCCCGATGCCGCTGATCTTATCCCCGAGGTCCTTGGCACTGCTGCCCGCGCCCTCCATGGAGCCCTTAATCTCCATCAGCTTGGTCCGGGCCTGCATGACCTGCTGCTGCATCCGCTGGAACTCGGTGGACGAAGCGCTCACACCGTTCCGCTTCATCTGTTCCAGGGCCGCTTCAGCCTGCTTGACCACCTGCTGCTGCGCCTTCATCTGCTGGCCCAGGAGCTTCGACTTGTTCTCCAGATAGGTTTCCGCGTCGCCGGTGGCCTTCAGCTGGGCCTCATTCAGTTTCAGGGCTTCGTCAAAAGTCTTGACGGCCTGCTTGCTCTCATTGATGCCCTTCTTGAATGCGGAGACCCCGGAGACCCCCATCTTGACGTTTACGCCAGCCATTTCCTCACTCCCTTACCAGCATGTGCTGCTGATCGTCATACTTCCGGCGGTAGATGAAAAGGTCATACACCGCCCCGGGCCGCATCCTGTGGATCTCCGCAAGGCTCAGCCCGGCGATCAGCCCCCAGCTGACCACCAGCAGATATGTCAGCCGCCCGTCGCTTCTTTTTTTTTCATTTCCTCAAGCACCACGTCGACCGGCCCCTGATCCTGATCGTCCGCCTCGATGACCTCGCTGGCCATGCCCTCGTTCATCGCCGCGACGCAGGCGTTCACCGCCTCGGCCAGTTCCGTCGGCCGCATGGCCCGAAGCACCTTCCGGTCGGTCAGATCCGGCTTTTCGCCGCTTTCCTCAAGCCCGGCGTTACCCAGGATCCGGATCATCTTCGCCACGGCGTCCAGATGCTCCGGCCCGGCGTATTTTGCCGTGCTCTCCGGATCATCCCTGTCCCGCCCGAAAAGCGTATACTGCAAATCGCCCAGGGGCCCGATTTCCTCCTGGACGGTCTTCATTTCCAACACAGTGTATAAAAGCGGCACCCGCCGCCCCTTCAGCATAATCTCCGCCATTGTTCCTTCATTCCTTCCTTCACTGTCGGAAAAAGCCGGAAGCGGAGAGCACGCACGCCCTCCGCCTCCGCGCAACGCATCAGGTGATGCCGGCCTTGCCGTCCACCCATTCGATCGCCGCCGCCTTGGTTTCGAAGGTCTTATGTACCGCGTACACGACCTTGCCGTCAGAAGCCAGCACGACGCCGGATCCGGTGCCGCTCAGCGTCGGCGTCCGCCATTCGGTGGTCTGCTCTTTCGTCCTGGTTTCCTCGCTGGAAACGCCGAACTTGATTTTGTAGAACCACCAGCCCTCATAGCTGGTCACGACGCCGCTGTCCCCGGTCTTGCGCATCACGCGCACGTAGCCGAAGCCGACGTCCGGAGCCGCGTCCGCGGTCACGGAATACTCGCCCGTGGACGTGGATCCGCTGGAAGCGACCTCGCCCAGCAGCAGCGCCCGCGCCGCATCGGTCAGACCCGTAGGCTCGAAGTCCAGGGTGTAGCCGTTGATGCCGTTGTCGCTGTCCAGCTGTACGTCGTCGCCGTAGAAGCGGCCGTCAGAACGATCCCAGCTCAGGCTGGCGCTCACAGCCTCGGCGATCCTGGCGCCGGTACCGTATGTGATACTCGTGCCCTCCGTGTAAGCGCTCACAGGCGCGGCCACGGGGTGCAGCATACCAACATTAGCGTTCATTTACACTTTCCTCCCCATTGCTTGATATGATGGCCTCCATAAGCGCTTCCGCCGTCCGGACAATCGCTTCCTCGGCCTTGGGTGTGCCCCTTTGTACCGCCCTGCGGAAAAAGGGCTGTTTTTTCATGAAACTGGTCCCCGAGTTGATGGCGTTGGCGATCACCGGGATGGGCTTGGCAAACGTGCCTTCAAACATGTAGTTTGTCCGCGCGTTGTTTCTCGCCTTGCCCCACGGTGTGGCAACATATCCGCTGTTCTGGTATCCGACGGACGTGCCGACCTCGCTGCCGTTTTTATCGAACTTTGCGATGCCCATTCCATCCGCCGCTTCCAGCATGGCCTTCTCCTCCGGGCTTGGCAGGCGGGTTTCACCGCCAGAGGCGTACTTGAAGGGCGCGGTCCGGATGTTTTTCACCTCACCGCGCACTGTTTCCGCCATTGCGCCGGCCCCCTCATACAGGGACATGCTGGCGACCGGCTGGGCGCTCCCTTCCAGGGCGTTCAGGATGGCGGCGACCTCTTCCAGGCCGTCCGCCTTCATCACGTAGGCCATGGCCGTCAGCTCCCTTCATCCGTCACCTGGCAGGTCCACTCAATGTGAAAAAGCCCGGTTCCGGTTTCGTGCTGGATGCTGTTCAGCTCCCAGCTCCCGCCGCAGATCTCCTCAAGCACGCTTTCGATCTCCGGAACCATAGCGTTCCGGTCCGAAAGCAGGCTGTAAAACAGATCCACGCTGGCGGAAAAACTCCTGTCGCACTTCACGCCGTCGCCGTCGCAGCTTCCGGCCTCATAGTCCAGGCTCACCACGCCATAGGCCCCTTCCGGCCGGGTCTTCCAGCCGTACTCCGCAAACGGGATTCCAGTGGCCTGCAGGGCGGAGACCAGCGCCTCGTATTCACTCGGCATGTATCATCCCTCCCGCGCGTTGCCTGTCACTTTTTGCACGGTCAGCTCGATACCGTCGTCTTCTGTGACATAGGTCCGCAGAATTTTGTGTCTCTTTCCGCCCAGCTCCAGCAGCGGCTCATCGCGATACTCGAAGTCGTGCGCCAGGATCACCTTCAGCTCCGGGTTCAGTCCCTGACCCATCGCCTGATAGGCTTCCTGCATGCCGATGCTTCTGATCGTGCAGAACACACGCCGCCGCGTCTCCGTACGCTCGATGCCTACGCCTTCTGCCGCCGGGCTTACCTGGATCAGGTCGCACACGTCAGCTTTCAGCATGGCCGTCGTCCTCCCCGTAATCGGTGTAAGCGCTCGCGTGCATCAGCTGGACCTTCTGCACTTCGTAGGCCTCCCGCAGTTGGTCATAGTTTTTGGGAGATCCGAAGCGCATCGCCGCGTAGGTGAGCACCGCCCGCATGGCCAGCGGATCCGTCAGCGTGCTTTCGTCCGTCACCGTGTCGCCGTCGATGGAAAAAGTGACGGTACCCGGCAGCACGACCCCGGCGATCGTCAGATCATTCGCGCCGGCCATCAAAAGGCTCGCGATTTCCGGATCATATTCGTCCGCCGTCACCCTCAGGGCCAGCTTGGCTTCTTTCAGCATCGTGTCTCACCTCTCAAAAGTAAGAGGCGGAGGATTGCTCCCCCGCCCCTGTGTGTCATTGTCCGATCAGGACGCCGCCTTGGTGTAGCGCACCAGGCCGACGCCGGTGGGCTTGCCATCGCCCAGGGCCATGCCGCGGAACACGGTGGAACCGGTCCGGAAGGCCACAGAAGCGTCGCTCTCGACCTCGACGTCCTTGGCGAAGTTCCAGACATAGCCTTCCTTCAGGTCGCCGAAGATGATGTCGGTGCCGACGCCGTCTTCGATGATCACCGGGAAGCCGAACACGTTGTACTTCGCGGGTGCCTGGGGATCCGCGACCACAACGGGCTGCTTCTGGGTGGTGGTCACGTTCAGCACGTTGCCGTAGAAGGTCGCGCGGCTCATGACGAAGCAGGCGTTGGGATCATACTCCGCCGGCAGGCTGCCGATGATGGTCAGCAGATCAGCGTAGGAGATGGCGGCCTTGGTGTAGGTGCCGGTAGCCGTGATGGTGGCCAGACCGGTGGGCTCGTTCGTGCCGGTGCCGGCGGCAACCTTGGAGGCCACCAGGCGGAAGAGCTTGTTGGCCAGGCGGTCAACCAGCCAATCCTCGAAAGCGGGAACGGCCATCGCCTTCACGTCCGCGGTGATCTCCACGGTCTTGATCAGCTTGTAGGCGCCCAGGGAAACGGGAGCCAGCGTGTCGGCGCTGTCGACGGAAGCGGTGCCCATGGCAACCACGGCCGCTTCGTTGATCGTGCCTTCCACGGGCAGAATCACGTTTCCGGGGATGTGCATCACATCGATCGCGTTCAGGATCGGATAGAGCTGCATCTTGCCCCAGATCTTGTTGGCGGTCTCGGTGGGGATGGCAGCAGTGGCAACGACAGCGTTGCGCTCTTCAGCGGTCAGCTCCTTGCCCTGCAGGTTCTTCAGGAAAGCCTCCCGGTATTCGGGAGAATTAACAGCGAAACGATTTTCCATTTTCTTATCCTCCTCAATGATTTTCTTGCCGTCCATCTTGGCGGCTTCTTCAGCCTTCCGCGCCTCTTCGGCCGCGGCGGCCTTGCGGGCTTCGATCTCGGCCGTGATGGCCTCCATCTCTTTCACCCGCTCTTCCAGTTCATCGGTGGTCAGCGCATCGCGCTTTTCCTCCGCAGTCTCGGCCTTCAGCTCTTCCAGCCTCGCCAGGAGCTGTTCGCCGTTCATTTCGGACAGGTTCATTCCTCACTGCCCTCCTTTGTCAGTTTTTCCAGCCGCGCGATCAGCGCCGTCCGGCGCTCCTCTTCGGCCTGTGCGGCACGTTCCTCCGCCAGCTGCTTCCTTGCGCTCTCCAGCGAGGCCCGCGCGCTCTCCAGCGCGGAGTCTTCAGAAGCGGCTTCCAGGCTCGTGCCCTCATACGCTGGGAAGGTCACCGCGGAGACCTCGAACACCCTGCTGATCGCCGTGATCCGGCGGAGGGGCTGTTCGCTCTCCAGGTCTTCCCATGCGTCCTTATCGACCGTGAACATGAACGACATCCCGGTAATGTCGCCCCTCTTCACGGCGGAATAAAGCTCTTTTGCCCGAGGGTTGTTCTCAATGTCGAGATCCACCCGGATGTCCATGCCGTTTTCATTGACTGACAGCTGCATGGTGCTGCTTGCGTTGTTGTTCCGGCTCCTGGCCAGCGGGATCCCGCTCGTGTCATGCCCAACCAGGAAGCGCACGTCCTTCAGATCCGTGTCATCCAGCGCGCCGGGCTCGATGACCTCGCGGATCCATCCCAGATCCGTCACCTGATTGAACACAATCGGCGTTCCGGTCAGCCTTCCGGCCCGCTCCTCGTTTCCGGTTTCCTCCGCCCGGATTTCAAACTCCAGGCTCCGAATCTCTTTATTCATTGTCCGTTTCCTCCGTTTCCGCTGCCGTTCCCAGCGTCATCTCCAGAAGCATCTCCAGATCCTCCGTCGTCGTTGTTCCCGTCAGCATTTCCGTCCTTCTTCACTTCGTCAACCATGTAATACTCGCCGCGGATCGGCGCGTGCTGTCCGGCTCCATCCGGCAGCGGATCATAGTTGAACAGCTCCCGGATCTCATCGATCATCAGCACGCCCCGGTCGCCCAGCTGCTGAGCCATGGAAATCTTCGCGTTAATGCTCATGTACTGCAGCCGGTTGGCGGAGAACATGATCTTGTTCCCGCCGTTCCGCTCACGCTCCGTGAAGACCATCTTGGTCAGCGCGTCGCTGAGCTTGATCGCGAAGGGTTCGATGGATCCATTAAAAAAGGCGTCCAGCTCGTCGCCGGTCGCCTCGTTTCGGATCACCTTGTCGCTGACCCCGAAATAATTCTCCACATTCTCCCGGATCAGCCGCATCTGCTCCGGATCCACCTTGTAGCCGTCCTGCTTCAGTTGCTGAACGTTCGTGAACTGATTCCCGAACAAGAGCAAGCCGCCGCCTCCAGTCTGGAAGTTGTTCCGGTCGAACCGCTCCCGCTCTTTCCGCAAATCCTCATCAAAGGTTTTACTGTTCAACTGGGCCATGAAGCGGTATGTGGCGGAATTTTTTACGCCCTCCATGATGCCCTGGTTGACAATGTTGACCAGCTCCATGGTCGGCTGCAGCGCGGAATTCTTTTCTCCGAAGAAGTCGTCCCGCAGCTGGTGCTTGGTAATCACCGCACACCGCGCCAGGCGCACGCTTCGGACCTGCCCGCCCACGAAGTGGTACTTCAGGTACGGATCTCCGCCCCGGTCGACCACCTCACAGCTGGAGGGCAGCGCCGGGAAGTATCCCTTCACCTCGCCCACGTCATCCAGCAGCGGAACAACAAACAGGTTATTCTCCACATCGTAGATGTTCGAGCACCGCTCCAGGAACTGTGGCCAGGTGTACCAGGGATTCGGTGCCGTCTTCGTCGCCGTGTAGAGCTTCTCCCGGGCGGTTCCATCCATCCGATACTGCAGCTTCGCCACATGCCGGGCCCGGGCATCCACCGCGGCCCGCACCATGTCGCTCTCATAGATCCGCCCGCCCCAGCTGGTAAAAACCGGCGAGTAGGCCGTCAGCGTCCGGTACACGCTTTCTGCCGGCGCGCTCTTCGGGGCCCTCCCGAAGATTTTCTCCAATAATCCTGCCATTTATTCCACCACCTCTACGTATCGCCATGTGAAGCCAGCTGCACTCTTCTGCTTTCCGTGAAGCATTTCAGACAGCGATGATAAGTTTGCACCGGTGGCACGGCTTGCTTCCGTCATGGAGGAATAAACAGCACCGGTTTCCACACACTCAATTTTTTTTGACCTTGCTTTTCTGGACGCCTCAATAAGTTTCTTCTTTTGCCATTCCGGCATTTTGTATCCCTTGCGCGACGGGAGCTTTTCGGGATGCTCTGCAAAAAGTTTCTTCTTTGCTTCGCTGATTTTTCTCTTATGTTCGTCTGTAAACACAATGTGCTTGTTTTTCTCGCTGATTTTGTCCAACGAACTCCGCGGCAAAATGTTTACTTCTCCTCCGGCGGTAATGTTATATCCGTGCTCCGGATCGTTGCTTCTGTATTCAGCGATCAGCCTCACTTCCATCTTTGCAGCGTCTTCCTTGCTAAGAAGCGAAGCAACGATTTCATGGGAAAATGCATCCCACCCATACTTGCAGATGGCTTTCCAAAAATAAGAGTTTTTGTGATACCCCTTTCCGTTTTTCCATCTCTTCGTTGGGTTGTACATAGTTATTCCGATATAAACCTTACCAGACGGAGAAGTGTGTTTATACACGCAATAACTTCCCATCTTTCTCACCTCTCGTTACTCAGCTGGGCGGCCATTTCTTCGTAATAGTTGTGCCGCATGCAGATCGCATCGCTCAGCGCGGCCATGCCGTCGATATGGCTCCGCGCGTTCATCTTGACCAACCGGCGGCGGTTGGTCCCGTCCTCAAATTTCAGGGCGGCGTCCAGCATGTGCACCTTCATCAGGTCGTTGTCCCCGATGCACCGGAGCCGGCCGTCCTTGATCATGCCCTCCATGTCGATCAGCACCCCGGTCAGGTTGCTTCCCTGGCTGACGCTCTCGCATACATAGCCCTGACTCTCCATTTCCTGCACCCAGTAGTTGGCCGAATATCTGTCGAAGCCCACCTTCAGGCACAGGATCTCGTACTTCCGTTCGAGCATGTCGAACCACGCCGTAACGTCCCTGTAATCGACCGTGTTCTCCCCGGAGATTGTCAGCAGCCCCCGTTCAGCGTAGATGCGATACGGGAGGCCGTCCCGGGCCGTGGCTTCATCGACCTTGTTGGCCGGCATGTAGAACATCGTGTCGAACCAGGTGATCCCGTCCTTCTCTACGCAGACCACACTGGCGGTCAAATCGACGCTAAGGCTGAGGTCCACGCCAGCCAACGCATAGCAATGGCGCAGATCCTCCAGCGTCTTGTTGTAGCCGAAACACTTCTTCACGTCCTGCGCCGTCAGCCACGCCATAGAGCTGTTCTGCTTGATGTTGCAGTACTTCGTGAGGAATTCCGTCTTCTTGCTGATGGAGCCCTCCGCAATCCGGATCTCCTCCAGCATGTAGTCCACCGTCACGGAGACGCCGAGGTTCGGATTAGCCTTCCTTAGTTCGTCGATGTCGTTCCACTTGTCCACGTCATCGATCATATACAAAAACGGGGCAAGCCTCGTTTCCTGGCTCGTCCCGTTCAGCATCGCGGTGGCGCGCTTCATCAGCTCGTCATAGATGGAGTCGTTCTCATACCCGGCCGTGCTGATCCCGAACATCAGCGGCTGCGACCGCGCGCCCAGGGCGCTTTTGAACACCTCGTACTGTTTCAGGCCTGCGTCACCGCGCCAGCTGGCCAGCTCGTCCAGGCTGACGTAGCTCGGGTTCAGGCCGTCGGTCTTTTTCTCACTGAAGGCCACCGGCATGGCGCTGGTGTTGCTCTCCGCCACATACACATCCGTCCGGCGCTTCTTCGCCAGGCGTGCAAGCTGCGGATCCTTTGAAAGCATCTGGAAGTATGCCTCAAACGCCAGCCGGCTCTGGTCGAGCTTCGGCGCGATGAAGTAGATCCGGCCGCCATATTCTCCGTCCGCGAATGTCATGTAGGCGGCGATCGCGGCGTCCAGCAGCGTCTTCCCGTTCTTCCGGCCCATCACCACCAGCGACTCCCGGAACTGGCGGAGGCCATGTCCGTCCATGATCCCGAACAGCACGGAGATCAGCGCCTTCTGCCACACCTCCAGCCGGATCAGCTGCGGGGCCAGCGGCCCTTCATGATGCCGGCAGTACTGCTGAATGAAGGCCACCGCCCGGGACGCCTTCTTCTGGTCGAAGAAAAACCGCTTTTCCTCCAGACCGTGGACGATGTACTCATACCACTTCTCAATCCACCGGCCAACGGTGACGGATCCGTCCTTGATCTGCTGGTAGTAAATCAGGATGTAGTTTTTAGACGTCATCCAGATTCAGCTCCAAACCTCCGACCGTCTCCACGTCCTTCGGGATCATGTCGTTCAGCTGCTTGATGATCGACTGGTAACTCTTGTTCGCGGCCGTGTAGATCCGGCTGGCCGGGCGCTCACGCTCATAGGGCTCCTGATCTCCCTGGGAAAAAAGCTCCACCTCGCCCTTTTCCTGCAGGTCCGCCCACAGCGCGTCGCACCGCACACGAAGCCGGGCAGCCTCAGCGATCAGGCCCTGCGCCAGCGCGAACTGTTTCGGCGGAAGTCCCTGGTATATCCCGGTCAATCGTTCGATCTCATCCCGGACCGTCAATTCCTCTGCCATCTCCGGCTCCTTTCTGCCATCTCCGGCGAATTTCTGCTTATTCCGGCTCCATCCGGACCTCCGTCTGGCCGCCGCCAATTGGGAGGGGGTCACGCGACCCCGCGCCCGGTCACGGGGACC
>Ga0326513_10001453_pt1 | contig 18677 bp, 12 predicted proteins | sample 2_2465_0518_D_FD_203654 | JGI IMG/M metagenome (GOLD analysis project Ga0326513, IMG submission 203654) | Bovine rumen microbial communities from UC Davis, California, United States - 2_2465_0518 | ecosystem: Host-associated > Mammals > Digestive system > Stomach > Rumen | place: USA... | reverse complement strand
TGAAGACTATGCCCGAAGGTGAAGAGCGCGACGCTCTAGTCAGGAAGACCGCCAACCAGATGAAACGCGACCTGGCCACATGGGGACACGGTGCGATGGATGACGAGCGCGTTGCCAGTGATTTGGCCAAATTCACCGATGGCGTTATTCAACTCGACCTGAACAGTTTCGTGTTTGAGAAACTCAACAACAACGACAAGAAGCAATCTGGAAAGAAAAAGAAATAACGAAGGCCTATGGCATCATTTATCATTGAAGGCGGGCATCCGTTAACCGGTGAGATTACACCCCAGGGTGCAAAGAACGAAGCCCTGCAGGTGATTTGCGCATCGTTGCTGACTGAGGAAGAGGTTATCATCCACAACATTCCTGACATTCGTGACGTTAACAACCTGATACAGTTGTTGAGAGACATCGGGGTGAAGATTTCAAAGAAAGAAGAAGGAGGAACGAGTAAGGAAAACACTTATTCATTCCAAGCAGATGACTTGAACCTGAACTATCTGGAGAGCGATGAGTTCGTCCACAAATGTGCAGAACTCAGAGGAAGCGTTCTGATGATAGGACCACTGTTGGCACGCATGGGCAAAGCCGTCATCACCCAGCCAGGAGGTGACAAGATTGGCCGTCGCCGACTCGACACCCACTTCCTTGGTTTCGAGAAGCTCGGTGCAAAATTTAACCGCATCGAAGGTCGGAACGTCTATGAGATTGCAGCCAAGCAGCTGATGGGCACATATATGTTGCTCGATGAAGCTTCTGTAACAGGAACCGCCAATATCATCATGGCCGCCGTCTTTGCCAAAGGCACTACTACCATCTATAATGCCGCTTGTGAGCCCTACATCCAACAGCTCTGTCACCTGTTAAACGCGATGGGCGCCAACATCAGTGGTATTGGTTCAAACCTGCTGACCATCGTTGGCGTAAAGAGTCTGCATGGCGCAGAACATCAGATACTTCCAGACATGATCGAAGTCGGTTCATTTATCGGCATGGCCGCGATGTGTGGCGAGGGGATACGTATCAAAAACGTATCTGTAGGGAATCTTGGCTTCATCCCAGATGCATTCCGCAGGTTGGGAGTAAAGATCAAGATTGAAGGCGACGACCTCGTTATTCCCAAGCAACGGCATTATGAGATACCATCGTTCATCGATGGCACCATCATGACCTTGGCCGATGCCCCTTGGCCAGGACTTACTCCAGACCTATTGTCTGTCCTGATTGTGGTTGCCACTCAGGCCAGAGGTAGCGTGCTTTTCCATCAGAAAATGTTTGAGAGCCGTCTTTTCTTTGTTGACAAACTGATAGACATGGGTGCGCAGATCATTCTCTGCGATCCACATCGCGCCGTTGTCGTCGGTCACGACAGAAAAATCACACTCCGTGGTGGTCGTATGTCGAGTCCGGATATCCGTGCGGGTATCGCCTTGTTGATAGCCGCCATGAGTGCTAACGGCACAAGCCGTATCGACAACATCGAACAAATAGACCGCGGCTACGAGAATATCGAGGCTCGTCTCAACGCCCTCGGCGCCAGCATCAGGAGAAAATAAGCCACGGATAAACACGGATTTACACGGAAGAAATGATTAAGGAAGAAGAGGTATACAAGATTGGTCGTCTGGGCAAGACTCACGGTGTGAAGGGAGAGATCAGCTTCCTCTTCGACGATGATGTATTCGATCGTGTGGATGCCGACTATCTGGTGCTTGACATTGACGGTATCCTAGTGCCCTTCTATATGGAGGAATATCGCTTCAAGAGTGATTCCAACGCATTGGTAAAGTTCGAAGACATCGACTCACAAGAGCGCGCCCAACAACTGACGGGTATAGACGTTTATTTCCCGCATACACTCACCGACAGTGATGAGGACGGTATCTCTTGGGCTGCCATCGTAGGCTTCGACATCATAGACTCAGAGAGTAAGAAGTCTATTGGTCGTATTGCCTCTGTTGACGACACGACCATCAATATTCTCTTCGAACTCGAGGACGGACGACTTATCCCTGCCTCTGAGGATTTCATCATCGCCATCGACCAGCAGACCCGTAAGATTACGATGCAATTACCCGAGGGTCTACTAAACTTATAAACAATGTCGCAGTTTTAATAAACAATGTCTTTGTTTTATTAATCAATGCCTTTGTTTTATCAAACATTGGCGTAGTTTTAGCTTTACCCCGTACCTCACGACCTTTAAGGCCGGCACTTTCTACCTTTTAGGCGGCACCTCTCAACATTTTTGATACAAAAATTCCACGAAAGATAGTGGGGTTTCGCAGATTTTTCGTACTTTTGCACGCGAAAACTGCAAAGACAATGAAAGAAAAGAAACAAATAGCCATTCTCGGCTCTACGGGGTCGATAGGAACACAGGCACTCGAAGTCATCGAGGAACACTCAGACCTTTATGAGGTATATTGCCTGACTGCGAACAACAAGGTTGAACTTCTGGCTGAGCAGGCCCATAAGTTCAAACCCGCAGCCATCGTCATCGCCAATGAACAGCGCTACGATGAGTTGAAATCGCTGATGAGCGATATGCCTGATGTCAAAGTCTATGCCGGTGCTCAGGCACTGAACGAAATAGTAGAAGCCGGACCTATCAACATGGTACTTACAGCAATGGTAGGTTTCGCAGGATTGAATCCCACCATCCACGCCATTAAGGCAGGCAAAACCATTTGTCTGGCAAATAAAGAGACACTCGTGGTGGCAGGAGAGTTGATATTGCAGTTGGCACAGCAGTACCACACTCCTATCTTACCCGTTGACAGTGAGCACTCTGCGATTTTCCAAAGTCTCGTAGGCGAGGATATGAACCCGATAGAAAAGATTCTGCTTACAGCCTCCGGTGGTCCCTTCCGTCTGAAGTCGATGGAAGAGATAGCCCACGTGACTAAAGCCGATGCCCTGCGCCATCCCACATGGGACATGGGCGCCAAGATCACCATCGACTCGGCTTCGATGATGAACAAGGGTTTCGAGGTCATCGAGGCGAAATGGCTCTTCGGCGTCGAAGCCAAGCAGATACAGGTATTGGTGCATCCGCAGTCGATTGTCCATAGCGCTGTGCAGTTCCAAGACGGCTCCGTGAAGGCGCAGCTCGGTGTGCCGGATATGCGCTTGCCGATACAATATGCCTTCTCGTTCCCACAGCGACTGCACCTGAGCGGTGAGCGGCTTGATCTATTTACAGCCCAACATCTGGATTTCTTCGAGCCAGACCTAAAGAAGTTCCGCTGTCTGGCGCTTGCCTTCGAGGCCATTGAGAAAGGTGGTAACATGCCATGTATCGTGAATGCAGCCAATGAGATTGTGAATCGCGGTTTCTTAGAAGACAAGTGTGGCTTCTTGCAAATGGGCGACATTATCGCCGAGACGATGCAGCGCGCCACCTTCGATAAGAATCCTACATACGAGACTTATATCGCGACCGATGCCGAGGCGCGCCGCATCGCTACAGAACTCATGAAAAATTAAAAAATTGAAAGATTAAAGAATTGAAATGGAAATATTTCTGATAAGACTATTACAGTTTATGCTGGCCATAGGCCTGCTGGTGCTGCTCCACGAGGGCGGCCACTTCTTCTTTGCCAAGCTCTTTGGTGTACGTGTTGACAAGTTCTACTTGTTCTTTGACCCCAGCATCTGGAAATGGGATGGTAGTCTCTTTAAGTTCAAGCCCAAGAACAGCGACACGCAATATGGTGTAGGATGGCTACCCCTCGGCGGCTACTGTAAGATTGCCGGTATGATCGATGAGAGTTTTGATACAGAACAGATGAAACAGCCCGAGCAACCTTGGGAATTCCGTGCGAAACCCGCCTGGCAACGTTTGCTGATTATGATTGGCGGTGTGCTCGTGAATTTCCTGCTGGCTCTGTTTATCTACTCCATGATTCTCTTCCACTGGGGTGACACTTATATCCCCGTGAAGAACATGTCGATGGGTATGAAGTTCAACACCGAAGCTAAGGCCCTCGGCTTCAAGGATGGTGATATCCTCGTAGGAACTGAGAAGGGGGAATTCAAGGACTTTTCTGCCGACCTCTTCCGAGACATATCGGAGGCTAAGCGTGTTGACATCATCCGCGACGGCAAGGCCATGAGTCTTAACCTTCCTGGCGAGATCAACCTCCTGGGTATGCTGAAAGCCGAGCCCGCATTTGTCCGCCCGTTGATTCCTGCTGAAGTAGACAGTGTGATGGCTGATAGCCCAGCTGCCAGCATCGGACTTCAGAAAGGTGACAAGATTATCGCCATCAACGGTAAGGCGATAGACTCTTACAATGAGTTTACCGACCAACTCGGCGTGCTCGAAGACATGATGACTGCCGCTAAGACGTCAGAAGACAGTCTGAAGGTCCGCACCGCCACCATCGTCTATGAGCGCGAAGGTCTTGCTACAGAAACAACAGCAGAGGGGCAGACGGCCACAGCTGTAGCCATCCGCGATACGGCCACCGTGACGCTCACACCGGAGCTGAAACTCGGGTTCTTTGTGAAAGCCATCGCCGGCATATACGAACCCATTACCAAGGAATACGGATTCTTTGAGAGCTTCCCTGCTGGTATCAAGTACGGCTGGAACGTGCTAGCAGGCTATGTAGGCGACATGAAGTATGTGTTCACTGCCGATGGAGCGAAGTCTTTAGGCGGTTTCGGCGCTATCGGAAGCCTCTTCCCTCCGATGTGGGACTGGTATCTATTCTGGAAGATGACCGCCTTCCTGAGCATCATCCTCGCCTTCATGAACATCCTGCCCATCCCCGCACTTGACGGCGGACACGTGCTGTTCCTGATTTATGAGATGATTACGCGTCGCAAACCCTCTGAGACCTTCATGATCCGTGCTGAATATGTCGGTTTTGGTATCTTGATCCTATTGATGGTCTTTGCGAACCTCAACGATATCCTGCGCTGGCTCGGATATATGTAACCTATTCGGTTAAAGATTGTTAATTCGGCTGCCATTATGCGGAATGGCAGCCGATTCTTTTTTTTTTTCACTATATTTGTAGCGGAATTCTAAAACAAACCCAAAACAATTCGCATATGAAGAAGTATCTCTACTCATTGATTGTCATGATGGTGTATAGCACTGTCATTTACGCACAGCCCCGCAGTGAACGCGAAGCGATGGACATCGCCCAATCGTTCTTCGGGCAGAATGCCGCATTCGCCAGAGCTTCTCAACAGATGAAGAAGTCCTCTCTCTCCATCGTGCCGCAAGAGGCTATCCAGGAGCAAATCAAGAAGGAACTGAAGGCTCCCAAGGAAAGTTTTTCCAAGAAAGCCGGATTCTATATCGTCAATGACGAGGCGAACCATCGCTTTGTCATCGTGTCAGCCGACAATAATCAGCGTGACATCCTGGGCTACTCCAGTAGCACAGAGTTTGATGCCGAACATATTCCCTGCGGTCTGCTGACATTGTTGGAGCAGTTCAATCGGGAGTATGAGTATATCCAGAACGGTGGAAAATATCAGCCGAGCTCAGCCAGAACCAGGGCCACAAAGGCTGTAGCCCCACTCATTAAGACGAATTGGGATCAGGGCAACAACGACATCATGAATGTAGGTGAGTATGTGTATAACAAGTATTGTCCCAAAGACCCGAGTAATGGGGAACTCTGTATCACTGGCTGTGTAGCCACAGCCCTAGCTCAGGTTTTGAACTATTACCAGATGCCTAAAAGCCTGCCCGACAGTGTGATCTCCTATAAAACGAAGAAACTGGGGATTTCCCTGAATAAAAAGATATCGGACATCCCATTAGACTGGGGCAATATGAGTGACTGGTATATGGATAAGCAGAACGGTTACCCAGCTACAACAACGGCACAGCGCAATGCTGTAGGAAATCTGATGTATGCATGTGGGCTCTCTGTACGCATGGATTATGGCAGTGGCAGTTCCAGTGCCTCTTGTTACAATACCCCTTATGCGTTAATAAAGTTCTTCCGTTATAATCCCAATATCTCATACCTTAGAAGAGATTACTATTCTGATGAGGAGTGGACGGACATGATCCAAACCGAGCTGAGTGCGGGAAGGCCCATTATCTATGATGGAAGAAAAGGAGATTCGGGCCATTCATTCTTGTTGGTCGGCTGCGACGATTCTGACCGTTATTGCTTCAACTGGGGTTGGGGTGGCTTGCATAATGACGAGTATTTCTCCTTGTCATCTATTACGCCTGAAGGTGACGACTATTCATTCGAGCAGTGTATGGTCGTTGGCATATCGAGCAATACTATCGGCACTAAAAAGGATGTATGGTATGCTGATCAGTTTGTCATGAACAAGACTACCATTGCCATCGGTGAAAGTGCTAAGGCGACCCTCACCAAACCGACCTGTTTTGATTCCGATGCCAACAGCTATAACAGCAAGTGGTATGGAGAGTTTGGTGTTGGAGTCTATGATACCAATTTCAAGAAGATTGCGGAATATAAGATGTACGAGCCGCCTACAGGTATCAAGATTTATAGTTATTATGGCTCCATGGACCTAACCCTCACTTTCGGTGCCAGTATCTTCAAGGAGGGAGGCAAGTACATCATCGCGCCCTATGCCAAGGGAACCAATTCTTCGACTTCCACCCGCATGCGAACGCTCGATGCCGCTTCCGACTACTATGTAGCCACAGTGAAAGACGGCACCGTCACGCTTGAGCTGATGGGATCCGCTGGCGGTGGCGGTGGCGGCGGCGGAGAGGTCTCTCCGACGAAGCCCAAAATGACCTTGGTTGCCACAACTTACGAACCTACAAACCTTAAAAAGGTGACGAAGTACGACGTCCTGCAGTTTGATGCCACTTTCAAGAATACGGGAGCGTCGAGAAAGATCCGTACCTGTCTGGGAATATGGAATGACAGCCGGATGATTGCCTATGGTACAGAAGACACCAGGACATTCGCCACTGATGCAACCCACAAGATCCATTATGAGGTTCCTTTGACGTTTATCCCGGAAGGAAAATATAAAGTGGGTGTTATGTACTATGATGACTGGAGTGGTGAAAACTGGTGGAAATATTTTGGCAGCAAAGATGTCTACGACCTGACCATCAATGCTACCGATGGCATTCCTGTTAACAGCATCAGTCTGAACCGTACCAGCCTGACGCTGAATCCGAATGACACTTATCAGCTGAAAGCCACTATCTCACCCTACAACGCTAAAGATCAGGGTCTCACCTGGAAATCAAAAAACACGTCGGTAGTCACTGTCAACAGCTCAGGACTGATTACGGCTAAGGGTATAGGAAGGGACACTGTCAGATGTACAGCCAACGACGGTAGTGGCAGATCAGCGTTCTGTGTCGTTCAAGTGATTCCTTCGGGCGTTCCCGATATTGAGATTACATCTGTAACGACCAGTACCAAGGACCTGGATAAACTCACGCCCCAGAATACCCTCAGTCTGCGTGCGACCTTCAAGAACACGGGAACAACGGCTGTGATCTCCACATCACCCGTCATCTATTACATGGAATACAAAGATAGCAAAACCTCTGTGTACCAGAGGTTACGCGGAACAGAAGTCTTCCGAGAATTCCCAGCCAACTCAGACGTTACCATCGACTATGAGCTGCCCCTGACCAAATGTCCTGATGGCAAATTCAAGGCGACAGTGACCTATTACTGCAATTGGGGCGGTACATTCACCAACTACTATACGTCCAGTCGTCTCATCGACATCACCGTTTCCTCGGGAGAGCACAAATTCGATATCATAGCCATCGACTGTGACAGTACCAACTTCATGAACCTGACCCAGAATGATGTCATACGATTCACCGGTACTATACGCAATACGGGTCAGGAAGAGAGAAACAGGTCCATTCTCGGACTCATCTCAGAAGAGTCCGGTCTTATTGACTACATGAGTTTTGTTGACGAGCGTACATTCCCCTTAAACCAGGATGTCGACATCGAGTATGCCATTGCGTTGACCAGCGTTAAACCTGGACGATACAGGGCAGGTGTCATGTATAACAGGCCATGGGTGAACTATACGAACTGGAGTTGGACAGACGCTAAGTTCCTCCGCAACATTGTGATCAAAGAAGCACCGACAGCTATTGATCCCATTTACACGAAGGTTGATGAGGAAAGCCAGAACACCTACTATGATCTGCAGGGTCGTCGCATTGACAAGCCGACCAAGCAAGGCGTCTATATCCGCAACGGCAAGAAGATCCTCATCAAATAGATCTACTGAGTCTGATGATCAACAGGTACACAGCGGCGATGATGACATACATCATCGCCACTTGTATGATGGAGGGGTGCAGACCTTCGATGCTGGCACCAGGAATGACGGACAATCTTGTGAGAACGGCATTCAGCAAACTCACCAACTCTACTAACAGGAAAGCCAGTGAAGGTATCACAAGCACAACAAGTGAAAGATAGAGAATCAGCGTGGCCGCAGGAATGACGATAAAGTTTGTCAGAAGGAATATAGTGGAGAAACGTCCGAAATAATAGGCGATGAGCGGAGCGACACCCAGCTGTGCCGCAAAGGAAACGGAGAGCATCGACCAAATCCATTTCAACAAACGGTGATCCATGAGATACTGTTGTGAGAAAACCATCTCGAATAGCGGTAGAAAAATCAGGATGGCGAAAACAGACAGGAACGACATCTGGAAGCCTACATCGAGCAGCGATTGAGGGCTCATCATCAACAAAACTATTGCTGTAAAGGCCAACGTGTTGACTGTCATCTTATTACGGTGCCCCAGAGACAACAGCGCATACAGGCTCAGCATAAAGGCAGAACGGACCGCACTTACCGGCATACCAACAAGAAAAACAAACGCCCATATGCACATGACTATCGTCAACTGAGAAAAAGCCTGCCAGTGTCGTCCTCTTATCAACAACGACAATAAGACATAGATGATACCCAGATGAAGGCCGCTCAAGGCCAATACATGAGAAGCTCCCGTCACATTATAGATCTCACGCAGGTCTTTCGTTAAAGCCGACTTATCGCCCAAGGCCATAGCTGCCACAATAGCATATTGCTCATCGGACAGTCCTCGCGAAGACAGACGCTTTAACAGACGACTACGCTGTTTCAAAAAGAAAAGTTTTGTCCGTTCCAGACGGGAAAGTCCTTTTAAGGATAAGTTTACCTTTTTCCACTTCCAACTTGACACGAACGTTCTGTCCAGGAATCTCTGCTCAGATTGTATTCTGGACTGGATTCGCAGGCCATCACCAACGCTCAAGGCTCTGCTCCTGTCATCCTTATACAGATAGGCTTTCAGTTTCCGGTGGTTGGCTGGCAACAAGATGTCAACTGCCATCGTCTTCGGTTTCTCTACAGGGTCAGTGAGCACCACAGCCTCATAGCACACCTCGCCCTCGGGCCACGACACCTGCTGATTCTTCTGCCGTTGTATCAAGACCGCACCCAACACCAAGAAGCACAAGGTGATAGTTACTGACTGCAACAACGGGAATTTCCACAATAGCAGAGCCAGGACTACCAGAGCCATAAAAGTCACACATAACGGCAGAGGCATCGCAACATACTCGCCCACCAAGATACCTGTCATCAGACTGACGACAATTCGCAATAACGGAACCGATTCAAACGTATTGTTCTTCATATTATTTCGATTTAACGGGACAAAGATAATAAAAAAAGGTAAAAGAGAAAAGTGAAAAGTGAAAAAGTTGCTACCACTTAGCTTTTTTTTTGTAATTTTGCAGCCAAAAGACAGAAAAAAGGAAATGGGAATCGTAAATATACCTCTTTGGGCGTGGTTTTTGTTTTATGTGCTGGTGTTTATCATGCTGCTTATCGACTTGAAGTCGTTTGGCAAGAAAGGCCAGCACGAGGTCAGTATCTCAGAAGCCCTGAAGATGACAGCCGTCTGGATAGGAGTGTCGCTCGTATTCTGTGCCGGCATCTACTTTTTCTATCCGGGAGACTCTAACGAAAAGGCGATGGAATTCCTGGCTGGTTACCTGATAGAGAAATCGCTGTCGATGGATAATCTCTTTGTGTTCCTCATGCTCTTCTCGTTCTTCGGAGTCCAACGGAAATACCAACACGAGGTCTTATTCTGGGGCATCTTCGGAGCCTTGATTCTTCGCAGCATCTTCATCTTCGCTGGTGCGGCGATGGTACAGCGTTTCGAGTGGATACTGGCAATCTTTGGCGTCTTCCTCATCTATACAGGCATCAAGATGTTCGGCCACCAAGAAGAAAGCGTCGACCCCTCGAAGAACATCTTCGTGAAACTATTCAAGAAGTTCTTCCCCGTAACAGATCAGATGCACGAGGATAAGTTCTTTATCATCGAAAACGGCAAACGACTTGCTACTCCGCTCTTTATCGCCCTCTTGGTAATAGAGACCACCGATGTGGCCTTTGCCGTAGACTCAATCCCTGCAGTCTTCTCCGTGAGTCGCGATCCGTTTATCGTGCTCACCTCGAACATCTTTGCCATCCTCGGACTACGCGCCCTCTATTTTGCCCTCGCAGCTATCGCACAATATTTCCAATACCTGAAATACGGTCTTGGCATCATCCTCAGCTTCGTAGGTGTAAAAATGTTGATGGAGGTTTTCGGTTTCGGAAAAGTACCTACCGGGATTTCACTCTTAATTATCTTTGGAGTATTAGTATTATCGATGGGACTCTCTGTTATACTTTCGCGAAATAAGTGCGATAAACGAGATAATAACCATCGCCCGTAAGCTTAAACACAGAGCCTTGGGCCTCATTCAGCGTTCCCTGCCATAGTTGACCATAAGGATAAGATGCCCATTTAAGCCCCTCTGACGACAACCGCTTGCAGTCGACATTGAAGATGCTGACCTGCTGTCCTGCAAAGGACTCAAACGACTCCTCACCTTTAGCAACAACAAACCAACCATCGTCAGTCGCCATTAGCGGTTCCACACCCATCTCGCGAGCATAACGCACCATCAGCGAGATGTTTCCCAAAGTATGATCTTCACGTCTGCCTGTCGCACCCAGATAGGCAATCCGTCTCATACCTTTCGACAAGCAATATCGCGTAGCTTTCGTCAAATCATTATCCTCTTGCTCGTCAATCTGTATCAGACGACTTCTCAGTTCTTCAGGCACGGAATCGCCGTCACCCACGATAGCATCGCACTGCGGCCAATGGCAGACTGCTCCGTCGCAGCAGACCACATATCGAGCCTCGCGAAGCAATTGCAATGGTTCTTCGGCTGTCGGAAATAGTCCATTTGCCAGAATGACAGCATCAAACTCGGTCATATATAGCGTCTTTTGACATCATCTTTTTCCACTTGTAATAGCCTGCAATAGCGATAAGGACGTACAGTCCGTAAAGTCCTGCCTTGAAGGGGATACCTTTCTGGATATAAAGCACACAGCACACGACATCGACTACTATCCAGAACAGCCACTGTTCTAGATATTTACGGGCCAGCGCCCACAAACCGACAAACGACAGCGCATTGGTAAACGAGTCGAGCACAGGCACGGTGGAATTGGTCCACGTAATGAGAATATAGTAAACGACACCCCAAGCTACGAAGAAACCCACCGTAGCTGGCAGATATTGTCGTTTGGGCATGTAACTGATGGGGAGTTCCTGCTTCAGATTCTTAGTTTTCCTGAACTTCCACACATAGAGGCCATAGAGAGCCGCCAAGGTATAATAACACGCCATACCAGCATCGCCATAGAGTCCATGCTGCCAATAAAGGATGATATCGAGTGCCGGCATGATGATGCCTATGACCCAAAGGGCTACATGAGCACGATACTCGAGCCAGATATAAATTAGGCCGAGTACCGTGGTGAATATATCCAACCCATGTTCTACCAGGAAAGTAATCATCTGTAAACTCTATACTATAACCTCCAAACTAAAAATTCACCGACAAATGCGCCATCATATTAAATGGAGCTGAAGGAGCAAAGCCAGCCTCATACTGGTCGCTGGTACCCCATCCGGTAGCCACAATCTGACCGTTCTGCTTTTCGAAAGCAGGTGCAGCCCATCCGTTGTTATCGTACTTGGCCGAGAAGATGTTATAGAGGGTTACGCCCAATGTAACTTCCTTCACGCCCAACTGTTTCAAACCGAAGGTATAGCTCAGATCGACGTTGGTATTGAAGTGCCCATCGAGCATCATACCGACATCTACGGGTTTATCGTTGTCATCGAGCGTCTGATAGCTTTCGAAGCCCGTGTTTGTCAAATACTGCTTGCTGATATACTGGCTCTGGACGCTGGCGCTGAAGCCTTGGTAGTTGAAACTGAAGACGTTGTTGGCTATCCATTCGGGCGAGAATGCCAGTGGCTGGTCGCCGAGATTGGCTACACTCCCATCGGTCAGTTGTACGGTGATGTCTTTCACGCGGTTCCTTGACCATGTGGCATTAGCATCCCAGCGGAACCAGTCGACAGGTTTCCATGCTGCCTCTAACTCCACACCGAGGCGGAAGCTCTTGTCGAGGTTTCGGGTAATGGCCTCACCTATCTTATTAATCTCGCCCGTCAACACGAACTGGTCTTTATAGTCCATCCAGTAGAAGTTAACACCGGCCGAGAACGTCGGGCTCTGGTACTTATAGCCCACCTCCAAGTCGTTCAGCCGCTCAGATTTCGGCATGGGCAGTTCAGCGTTCATATTGTCCTGATAATTATTGCGCGTAGGCTCCTTATGGGCTATGGCATAAGAGACATAGGCCTTGTGGTTGGGCGTGATATCGTAATTCAGTCCGGCCTTAGGGTTAAAGAAGTCGAACGATTCTTTCATGTCATAGACGATGCGCTTGTTGGTATCCCAATTGATTTCGTCAGTGGGACCGACCATCTTTATGCCGACGTGGCGGTACTGCATATCGACATACGCATTCAGCCCAGGCAGGAAGTCGTACATCAGTTTGCTGTAGACGTTAAAGTCGGTCTTCTTGGCATTCTCATCGTAATAGGGGTGGTCAGGCATCAGTTCGCTGACAGGCATCTTCACCCATTTGACGAGTCCGAAATGGTCGCCGTCGTACTTGTTCCAGCCGCCGCCGAGCGTAGCCTGCAGGTTCTCATGGTTGTTGTAGTTCAGCGAGGCCACTGCGCCGTAGAAGTCGTTGTCCATCTTTTTCTGACGTACCAGGTCGCTCTGGGCCCAGGTCATCTCCGGGTCGAGGTCATACTCAAAGAGCGTCCGTTTGCGCTTGTACTCCTCATAGTAGCCGCTGCCCTTCGTGTAGTGCAGTGCCGTATTCAGGTTCAGCTCGCGGTTCAGCCGCTGGTTCCATATCAGTTGGTAGTTCTGCTGATGATAGTTGTCGGTCTGTCCGTCGTAATAGTGTACATTGCCTTGCGCATCGTAATACTCACCGCAGGAATTATAAGTACGTCCATACAGGCTCTGCTCATATTTCGACGTATAATTCCAGGCATGGTAGGTTTCCTCAATACCGTTCCAGGTGATCAGCTTCACCACCGTATTGTCTGAGAAGTAGCCTGCCTGTATGAAATAAGAATTCAATTTCGTGGAAGCACGGTCCAGATAGCCTTTTGATCCGATGTCCGACAAGCGTCCCTGAATGCCCCAATGCCCACTGAGCAGACCCGTGCCGAAGCGCAGCGTCTCCTTATGTGAGTAATAAGAGCCCCCTGAGAAGTCGAGGCCGAGGTAGGGTTCCATGCCGATATTCTCCGTCAGCATGTTCAACGTAGCACCGAAGGCTCCTGCACCGTTGGTCGATGTTCCCACACCACGCTGTATCTGCATCGACTGCACGCTCGAGGCAAAGTCACCCATATTCACCCAATAGAGTTGGGCACTCTCGGCATCGTTCATCGGAATGCCATTAGCCGTAATATTGATACGCGAGGGATCCGTACCACGCACTCTGAGTGAGGTATAGCCGATGCCGTTGCCCGCATCCGAGGTCATTGTGACGCTCGGCGTCAGCGACAACAGATAAGGCACATCCTGTCCGAAGTTCACGGCTTTCAACGCCTTTTTGTCCATGTTCGTATAAGCCATCGGTGTCTTTTTCGACGCACGCGTCGACACCACCTGTACATTCTGCAGTTCCACTGACAACAGCGAGTCCACAGCATTGTCCTGAGCGTTCACATTCATCGCGCCCACCAGCGCCAATACCTGAAAAACAAATCTTTTCATACCTTTAATAATACCTTTAATTAATCAATAATGTAAAGGGGGTTGCTTGTGTTGATTCATCCTGTATTCCATCCCTACGCCGGCATGATCCGGATCAGGTTAGAGGGTATCATCTCAGCCCGCACCAGCGGACACCCCTTGAATTGCGGGTGCAAAGGTACAACAAAAAAATGAGGAAACAAAATGTTTCCCCACTTTTTATAGTTTTCCGTTCAATACATCTACTTAGATCAAATGTAATGTACCCATCAAATAGACGAGTCCGAAGCCCAATACCATTGAGATAACACCCATCATGATACCCATCTTCGCCATATCGTTCTGCTTCACATAACCTGTAGCGAAGGCCAGGGCATTCGGTGGAGTAGAAATCGGCAGAATCATAGCTGATGAAGCTGCGATTGCTACACCAATAAGTACCGTCGGTGTACCACCGATAGGAGCGAGTTTATCACCCATAGCACCGCAGACGATTGCAAGAATCGGCATCAACAGAGCCGCAGTAGCTGAATTTGAGATGAAGTTAGACAACAGGTAACAGATAGCACCGCCAAGTAACAAGATGAGCAACGGCGAGAACTCACCGAAGGGAATACTCTCCACAGCGTTAGCTGCCAGACCTGAAGCATTCAGGCCATAACCAAGAGCAAAACCACCAGCTACCATCCAGATGACACTCCAGTTAATCTGCTCCAGGTCACGCTTGTTGATGACACCTGTCAGGGCAAACACCATAAACGGAACCATAGCGACAGTATATGAATTAATACCAGTTACACGATCAAGCAACCAAAGGGCTACCGTAACAAAGAAAGTTACAATCACCACCCAGGAGTGGAAACCTTTCTGCATTCCACCATCAATCTTCAACTCAATACGTTTCTGAGTGAAAGGGAACATCTTCAGCAAGATGCGCCAGCTGATGAACAATAACACGATGACTAGTGGGAACATAAACATCATCCACTGACCGAAGCCCAGACCGAGGTTCAGACCTTCAGGATCGTTTAGATATTTCAGAGCGATCGTATTCGGAGGTGTACCGATTGGCGTACCCATACCACCGAGGTTGGCAGCCACAGGAATAGACATTGCCAACGCTATACGGCCTTTACCCTCAGGAGGCAACTGGTGGAACACTGGTGTCAGAAATGTCAGCATCATAGCAGCCGTAGCCGTATTAGACACAAACATCGAGAACAGACCTGTAATGAGCAAGAAACCCAAGAGCACCATCTCGCTACGAGTACCAAAAGGTTTCAACAACACCTTAGCCAACTGTGCATCAAGGCCTGTTTTCGTGGCAGCAATAGCCAATACGAATCCACCAATAAACAACATGATCACAGGATCGGCGAAAGTGGCCATCACACCTTTATACGATAGGAGTTTTCCAACCTCTTCCTCATTCACCATCGGTAAGATACCACTGTCAGTACAGAACAAGAGCATCAATACGATGATGGCCACCGACGTAGCCCATGAGGACACAATTTCAAGAATCCACATCAGTGTTGCAAACGCAAAGATGGCGATTATACGCTGCTGGATAACGGTAAGGTTCTGAATGCCAAACCACTCTGACGGCATATTCCAAAGCAATAGAGTAACTAAAGCCACAAGGGCGATTTTGAATGCACGCTTAGTGCTGTCTTCTGGATGATACTTCCGCTGGTGGCGCATCTTGTGGTACGTCTCAACGAGATGGAATCCTTCGTAAATATGAAACATTTCCTTACAATATTATTAGAGTTGATATAAAAATCGCAAAATCGCGTGCAAAGGTACATAGTTTTTCCCATTTACTCTTGTCATAAATCAAGTTTTTCACGCATAATGAGTGTATATATACACAAAATCATCCCCAGCCGTCCTGCGGCAAGGGATGATTGTCAAGTGGAGTTTACAAACTCGTGGCTTATTTCACCTCCCAGATGTCGTTGGTCTCAAGCAGCTCAGTAAAGTTATGGTATTTCTTCTGAGCGCTGATCTCAGCAAGCTGGGCATGTACGGCATCGTTGTAAGTTGGAGCCTCAACATCGCGGATGACGCCAAGTGCGATGGGGAATCCATCCTCGGGGGTCATCATGGCGAGTTTCAGCTGCAAGGTGTTGTCCTCGCAGTGGGCATCGTGAACCAGTACATCGTCGATGGTATAACCATCCTTGCCGATTTCGACAACCTTAAGACCGAAGCCCTGCTGAACGAGTCCGAACTCGTTGTTCTCACCGAACACGAGCTTCTCCCCGTGCTTTACATAGATGGCGTTCTTCTTACGACCCTCGTTGTTGTATACCACATCATGGCAGTGGTCGTTGAAGATGACGCAGTTCTGCAGAACCTCAGTTACACTGGCACCCTTGTGCTCGTAAGCAGCCTTCAGTACCTCAACAGTACCCTTGGCATCGGTAGCCACGCAACGAGCAAAGAAGTGACCACGAGCGCCAAAGCAGAGCTCAGCAGGGCGGAATGGATCCTCCACAGTGCCGTAAGGGCTCGACTTTGAGACGAAGCCACGAGGAGAGGTGGGAGAATACTGACCCTTGGTCAAACCGTAGATACGGTTGTTGAGCAGAATCATGTTCAGGTCGATGTTACGACGATTAGCGTGGATGAAATGGTTACCACCGATAGCCAGTCCGTCGCCATCGCCTGATACCTGCCATACGGTCAGGTTGGGGTTAGCAACCTTTGCACCAGTAGCGATGGCAGCAGCACGACCGTGGATGGTGTTCATGCCATAGGTAGCCATGTAGTGTGGCAGACGGCTCGAACAGCCGATACCAGAGATAACTGCTACGTTCTCAGGAGCTACGCCAATCTCGGCCATAGCCTTATGGAGTGAAGCCAGGAAGAAGTGGTCGCCGCAACCAGGGCACCAACGAGGCTGGCCTTTCTTAAAATCTTGTGCTGTATAACTCATAATCGTTTACTTCTTTAAAATGTCCTCGAATGCGTTCACTAACTCTTCTACTACGAAGGGCTGCCCCTTTACCTGATTGAACTGGTAAGGAACAAAGCCGTCGACCTTCATGCGGAGGTAAGCTGCGAGCTGACCCATGTTCTGCTCGGCTACAACCACCTTCTTGTATTTAGTAAGAACGGCAGCAGTGTTCTTGGGCAGTGGGTTCAGATACTTGAACTGAGCCTGAGCTACCTTGTAGCCCTTTGCACGGAGCTCATCCATAGCAGAGTGCAGGTGGCCGTAAGTAGAACCGAAGCCTACAATCAGCAGATCGGCATCGGTATCGCCGTCAACTTCAAGGTCGGGCACCTGGATATTGTCGATCTTCTGCTGACGCAGACGAGTCATCAGGTCGTGGTTCTCTGGGTTGGTTGAGATAGCACCTGTGTTAGAGTCTTTCTCCAAACCACCGAGGATGTGAGCAAAGCCCTCACGACCAGGGACAGCCCAGTAACGGGTACCGTTCTCAGCACGCATGTAAGGAGTCCACTTGCCCTTCAGTTCCTCAGGAACGTATGGAGGATTGATAGCATCAAGCTTGGCCATCTCAGGCAACTTGAAGGCACCCGAACCGTTAGCGATGTAAGCATCGGTAAGCAGTACCACAGGAGTCATGTGCTCCAAAGCAATTTTAGCAGCCTGATAAGCAGCATCGAAACAGTCGGCAGGACTTGTGGCAGCCATCACAGGCATGGGACTCTCACCGTTACGGCCAAAAAGTGCCTGCAGCAAGTCAGTCTGCTCTGACTTTGTAGGAAGACCTGTAGCAGGACCACCACGCTGTACGTCGAGAACAACCAATGGGAGCTCCATAATAACAGCAAGGTTCATAGCCTCGCTCTTCAGGCAGACGCCAGGACCAGAGGTAGAGGTTACACCGAGAGCACCAGCGAATGAAGCACCGAGGGCAGAAGAACAACCTGCAATCTCATCCTCACACTGTACGGTGATTACACCGCATGACTTATGCTTAGAGAGTTCGTGGAGTACATCGGTAGCAGGAGTGATAGGATAAGAGCCCAGATAGAGGCGCAGACCGGCCTTCTCAGCAGCTGCGATGAAACCATAGGCTGTAGCCTTGTTACCTGTGATATCCATATAGCGTCCAGGAACTTTCTCCTTAGATTCTACGCGATAAACGTTGATGGCACTTGAGTGAGTGTTGTGTCCGTAGTCCCAACCTGCCTGAATCACCTTGATGTTAGCCTCGGCAATAGCAGGTTTCTTGGCGAACTTCTCTTTCAGGAAATTGCCTACGAGATTCAAGTCACGATCGAAGAGCCAGCAGACGAGTCCAAGAGCAAACATGTTACGACACTTCATCATGCCTTTCATATCCATACCAGAGTCAGCCAAACAATCTTTCACCATCGTGGTAAGAGGGCACTGGATCACTCGATCAGGGTCAATGCCCATCTCGCCAAGGTAATCATTTGTCTTGAACTGAGCCTTCTCAAGATCCTTGGGGCCAAACGAATCGGTGTCGATGATGATTGTTGCACCTGGCTTAGCATAGCGATACTGCGTCTTCA
>Ga0326513_10001452_pt1 | contig 18687 bp, 25 predicted proteins | sample 2_2465_0518_D_FD_203654 | JGI IMG/M metagenome (GOLD analysis project Ga0326513, IMG submission 203654) | Bovine rumen microbial communities from UC Davis, California, United States - 2_2465_0518 | ecosystem: Host-associated > Mammals > Digestive system > Stomach > Rumen | place: USA... | reverse complement strand
ATGCCGCTTTTTCTTCAAGGTCGAAATAGACGGGATAATCGAACTGCTTACCCTTGATGGTGTTGATACAGGTCTGCGCCTCCGCGATAGCTCCGTCCGTAGTAGTGGCGTAGCTGTACCAGTAGCAGCCAACGCCCAGCCCCGCCGCTTTCGCGCCCTTGTAATGCTTCTCAAACAGTTCGTCTTTCTGATAGCTGTACTTACCGAAACCCGCACGCAGGATAACAAAGTCATACCCCGCCTTCTTGAGTTTCGCGTAATCAATCGTTCCGCTGTTTGCGTAGGATAAGTCCACGCCCTTAACTGTTGCCATTGTTTATATCCTCCTGTTCTAAGTATTCTTCTACAGGTATAGGCTCGTCAGTTTCCGTATATGTGTATTTGCAAGGGTACACATCCACCGCCTCTGCGTACTCATTGCCTGTCTCGTTCTGCCGTATCATCATTCCCGCATCGGAATAATGTTTTATCCGGTCTGTTCTTCCGTTATGCGGATAATCTATCTGTAACATTTAAACTCCTTCAAATATAACGTAAGCTGATTCGCTTGTGTCCGTTGGTATGTCGCACCAGTTCGTGGCAGAAATCCACTCATCGTACAACGCTGACGGAATCCGAATTACTGTTCCATCGCCGTAACCAATAGTGTTAGCCGCTGTAAGTTTTGGTACAGCCGTACAATTGCTGAAATCGTACAGTTCCATTGTTGACGGAAAAATTGCGGGAAAAATGGTTCCCACATTGCCACGGCAAATACATTGTTTGAGTTTTGTGCCGTCGAAAAGATAATATCCAATATTACAGTCGCACTTGTACTCAATATACTCAAGATTTGCACACCCACGACAAAAATAGTCGCCTATACTTGTCACTGTTGACGGAATGACAAAACGTTCAACGGGGGTATTTGAAAAAAGCTGATACCCAATTGATGTTGTGCCTTCACCAACTTCAATCGTTGTAAGTTGAGAGCCAACATATTCCGAATACAAGAATCTATATCCCGTATCCGTATAGCCGTCAGTCGGGAAGAACCTCGCCCTTGTGGGGCGCACATTAGCACCGGTTCCCGTAGGCAAATCGAATACCCATCCGGTGGGCTTTGCCTCAACAGCAATATCAGCCTTGGCATACTCCGAAATATCAACATTGGTCTGATTCTCTGTTATCGTGACTTTGCCCGTCGGCTTGATATATCCCGGCGGTATTGGCACATTCACATTTACGCTCGCCTTTTCGGTCACGTCTATCCCGTTCTCATTCTCCGTAATATCAAGCGAGCCGGATGGAACAATGTACTGCGGCGGGATAGCGTCAACGATCACACCCTCAAGACCGTCATATCCACTGTCAGGCAGGACGGTCTGTTCCTGTTCCGTCGGCGTTACATTCTTGCTCTGCAATTTCGGCTGAACAGTCACTCGTGCTGTGCCGTACCTGCGTACATCGTGGTCGCCGTTGGAGTCGATCTCCTTGACCGCCGTCGGGTCGGGAATCGCGCCGACATTCACCCTGCTGAGCGTCATACCCGCGTCAGGAAGCACCGTCTGCGGCTCGTACAGTGGCGTTACATCCTTAACCTGTTCGGGCTTTATCGCTGCCTCCACATATCGCAGTGATACGGGCGACGGCTCCGTTACGTGCAGTTCAATCATCGGTCAGCACCCTCTTTAGGATATTCCGCTCTGCTGATACCTTCGCCACCTCTGAGGCGTGTCTCTGACCGCTCCCGTCGAAGTAGTTGAGTTGTATCGAGACATCCCCTTCGCGGAAAAGAGCGGTTTGCGCCTGAGTGAGTACCAACGAGAAGTTTGAAGCGTCAAAGATATTCAGCTCCGTCACGTCAACGACCGTTTCGCCCTGCCGGAACGTGACGTGCGGATTACTGATCGCCGTCATATCTACGCCGTCAATCGTGAAGGTTATCGGAGCGTCGGTATACTGTTTCATTCTTTGCCTCCGCTGTCTGCCAGTCCCTCGCCTATCATGTACGCGACGAGGGACGCGCCTGCCATTATAAGCCCCGTGACTGTCTGAGCGGTCTCAGCGTTCTTGCCTAATGCAATAACAAGCATTGAGACAAACCCCGCGACTGCCGCCCAGAATTTACGGGATGTGAGTTTGCGTTTCCAGTCCATGTTTAATCCCCCATTTTGCTTGCAATTTCGTGTGCGAGCATCCACTGACCAGCGTCCGTTGGATGTATTGTATCTTTCAGCCAGTTCTCTGCATTTCCGGAATTGATAAAACCTTGCGAAAGTTCATCAATAAACATTATTCCGTATTTATCGCACCAATATTTAATCATATCAGCCACGTCCTGCAATGTGCCAGGATTTGCCCGATATGTCTCTCTGCTCCATGCGGTAGCTTCAGTACCTCGTGCTGTTGAATTGAGCGGTGAAATAACAATTATCTTTGCATTATAATATTCCTCGGAAAGATACCGTAGAACATACCGAATGGCTCCGGATATCGTTCCATCATTCTCCGCTGAATCTGTGCTTCCCAGTGTCTCGTTGCTCAAGTAATCATTTATGCCGAGCATTATTGTAACAAGGTTGATTTGTGTTTTGTCGCCCGTGAACATTGCGAGCATATCAGCCATGGTCTCGCCGTTGTTGCCCGTGTTGATCCATCCTATACCGCGAACTCCGCAATTCGTAAATTCTAATATATCCTTACGCAAATACATTGCCGTGCGATATACATAACTTCTTGTTGGTCCGTTACCCGTTGTTCCTTCATCGGTTGAATAGGAACCGTGAGTAATTGAATCGCCAAATGCGACCCATTTCTTACCAGTAACTTTATCCGATACGCCAAATCGAGACCAATTTCCAGAACCAACTTTTTGGAACGCTCGATTTGAACCCGCCAACTCAATGAGGATTTTACAAATATTCTCATATCCTCCATATGGCAGATTCACAAGGAAACCGCCTTCGAAATTAGAAACGGGCATATCGGTTATCGCTGCGGTTATTTCGTGCGTGAAGGCTGGAACAGAATATACGCCGATTTTATTGTTACTTGCCAGCGTGGTTCCCGATATAATACCGAGATTGTCAACTCCTGCCCCGGCCTTCTTGAAAATCTGCACATATCCACCGTTCAGCTTGCTGATGTCATCGTCAGATATGGCGTGATTGTCAAGTCTTTTCACTGCGATAAAAACCGTTTCGCCATTATAGTTCAAGTCAATGCTTCCGGTGTCATTCCATACATTCGGAGAATACAATAGTGTGAAATCGCTGATTGATTCTATGTAATAATAATTGACGCGATATATTTCTGCGTCGAAATATATCTTGCTATGCCGTGTTATTCCAGTTGCAATATAATAAGCTCGTCCGGTATTTGGCTCCACTCCGGTCTGAGAGTAAGCTCCCTGCGCGAAAGCCGTTACATATCGTTCGTATCCGGATAATACAGCATTATTCTTCAGATTCTCACCCACCGCTTTCGCATCAGCCGCCTGCCCTTCCTGTGTCAAGGTATCATCAATGAGCGCACCCCACTGATTAACAGCGTCGTATACGGAATCCGCGACGTCAACAAGCCCCTGCCTGACATCCTTGCCGTAGATAGCGTCTTTGAACGCGGTTCTCGCGTTCCTGATTGCCTGTAATATTTCTGCTTTGGTTGCCATACTATACCCCCATTATAAGTATATTCAGCGTTGCGCTTGCGAAAGCGGTTGCCGAATTGATTGTGACCGTCAAAACTCCGTTTGATATGCTTCCCGTATATATTGCCAAATGGTCGCCCGTAATTATTATCATGCCGCCTGTCGGTGCGCCTGTTGGCAGGTTAATAGTTGTCGTTGCCTCGTCGTTTGTAAACGTCAGATTGCTGACCGCTGTAGTCGCCCACGCTTCCTTTTTTGTGCTGTGCCACGTCCTGACCGTCCAATCACCTAACGTTGTAGTCTCTTCGACAAAATCCGTCATTCCTTCGACGGAATCCTCAAGCGTTTCTATCTTGCTGAGAAGTTCGGCTGCCTGCGCCGCCGTGTTTACCGCGAGCTTCGCGACAGCATTGACCGACCTGTTTGTGCTTGCTGTCTCTCCTGTCAGCCCCTTTGTGATCGCGCCGAATGTGTAAACGTTGCGCTCCGGCTGGAGCGGGTATTCTTCTAACCTTACCAACAGGACTTTATCAGACTGCGCCGTGTAACCGTGCGCCGGTGAGATCAAACGGTATTTCTTCCCGATGTCGAACGGCTGTGATCCGTCGAAGTTCGCCATATCAATAGCGTTGATCTCAAGTGTCGGAGCAAAGGTCACACCCTGCGCGAGGTCCGCTCGGGCCGCTGCATCCAACGCGGCGACGGTCGTACATTCATCGTAGTTCTTGACTGTCTCAATCAGTCCGTACTGTTGCAGGACCGTGGGATCGGCTGTGACTATCGCGACCGGTGGCGGCGTGTCCTCGCTTGCGGCCGGTGTTTCTGCGACCTCATCAGACCCCGGTGACGGCACATCATTGCCGCCACTGCTCTCCGGCTTCGACCCGATTGCTATGATACGCGTGTATAACGGCGAATAATCGCTGTCAGTCTTGTAGTCGAGTAAATTCTTGCCGTAAACAACAGACTGCGCTCCGTCGCCCTCGTCGTCAACGTAATCAAGATAATTGACGCCGTTTTCATATCTCGGAATGAGATACCCTCCGTATTGGTTCACGAGCCATTCTGTCAGCTCGTCAAACGCCGTCGGGTAATCCTCATTACCCTTATCCTGACTCTCGCCGGATACCGTGACGCGCCCTCTCGTGAACGTCTTCCAATCGCTTATTCCGTCGAGGCGCTCGTTGTATTTATCAAGTATTTCTTGTAGATACTCCTGTGGGTTGTAATTACCCTTGTACGGATGGATCGTGATATCCCGGAGATACGCCAGCTCGCCTTCGCAGTATATTCGCAGGCTCTTGTTGAAGTCCATCCCCTTTGTGATCAGCCGCCCGCGGAATCTCCGCACGCCGTTCACCCAGAGCGTGATCTCCTTTGTTCCGACCTGCAATAAGCTTTTCCGGATGTTGATATCCGGCACGATCATCTCCAGCGTGTCCGCTTGGTTCAGCTCTTTTCGGAGTGTGATATCCTGAACGACGTATTTAAGGTGCTGCAGCGTCGAAGAAAATAACAGATCGTCCCCGACCTTAATAGTGACCATTACAACAGCCCCCTTCTGTGGCTGATTGAAAGTGTTCCGGCCCCGTTGAAGGTTAGCTCCACCGGCTTGCGCCTCAACAGCAGATCGGGAGTGTTCTCGACGTTGCTCCCGTGCTGGAGTGAAACCGTCTTAGTAGCCCCGGTGATATCCTTGTAGGATACCGTCACGCTGTCGTCCGCGCTGTCGAGGATGATATCCGGTACTTCGGAGTTGTGACCGGCGTGCAAAGTAACTTTTTTTGCCGTCCCCGATACGACCGTGATGTTGCCGTATTCCTCTATCACGCCGTCTATGAATGAGAACGGATCCCACAGCCAGTCCTCGGAAGAGTCTGTAAACGCCCATTTGAACGGCTGAAGCGTTCCCGTGACAGTCAGAAACATTTCTTCTTTTTTATCGTCGTACTCCGGTTCCTCGACGTTGAAACGCCCTTCATAGTAACCTGTCGGGTCCTCATCAAGTATGATCTGCAGCCGCTGACCGTGGATCGCCGCGAGAACATCGTGATATACAGCGTCCCATTCCGCGCGGTTCCCGATATGGACGTATTCTGCCTCGAACTCGCGCAGTCTGTAATGAACGACGCCGTCCAGTGCCTCGGTCGGGTCTATCCCTCCGTCCATTCCGGGGACGTCGATGATCCCGTCCGACTGTACCTCCGGCGCGGTTATGACCGGCTTCTTATGCGGCAGCAGACCGAACGAACGGAACGAATGGTCGATAGCCTTTATCCCTTTTATCGGTCTTGTACCCGTGGCGGACGTCTCGAAGCCGAAAGTCACGCCCAGGTTATCCTCGAAGTATGTCATGCGCCTGCCCTCTCTCTCACTCTGTAAAGCTGTCCGAGCTGGCTGTCAATCTCCGGAAGTAAGGCCCCGACCGTCGCCCCGTTGTTCATAACGACTTGCATATTGGCAAGCTGAGGTAGATACAGCTGCAGGATCGCTGTAAGCTGGTCGAGCTTACGGTCGGTCGCGTTGGCCTGCGCCCTGCCGCTCGACACCTTGGAGTACGTGATCGCCGGCCGCTCGAAGTCAAAAGAGCGCTCGACCTGATCTCTGACTATGCCGGTGTTATCCTTGATCCCCTGCGCGAACAGTTTCATCATGTCCGGCGCGTAGGTATGGAAGTTTGACAGCGGTCCCTCCTTCGGCTCGGAGAATCCTGTGTTGTTCTGTATCGCTTGCGCCATCCGCGTGATTGCTCCGTTCTCGCCGGTCAACCTTGCCATGTTATTCTCAATGCCGGACGCGAAGTTTTCAACAAGGTCGTGTCCCCACTGGTTGGCGTCAGTTGTTGTAAGCGTGGTGAATGTGGTGCGGATATTCGTCGCAAGAGTGGTGACGTTGGTGTTGATCTGTTGCAGATACGTGTTGATCTGACCGGGAACCGGCTGCCAAGCATTGACGGCCTGTTTCGCCATCTGGTCGAACTGTTGCTTGACAAATCTGTGAAGATCGCGGACCGCCTGCTTTATCATCTCAAATATCGCCTTGAGCTGTGGCGGGAGCTGTGAAAATGAGTTTGTGATCGAGGTCACCGTCTCGGACGCGCTCTCTGACATAGATCCCCATTCAACCGACTGTATTCCGGCGTTGATATTCTCGCCGACACCGGTCCCCACCGATGAAAATGAATCCGTTACGGCGGTCGCCGCCGTCTGCGCGGAGGTTGATATTCCCGTGAATGCGGTCTGAGCGTTGGTTCCGAGCTGAGTGAAGTTCGCCGCTGTGCTGATTGACGAGAACGATGAAGATACCGAGCTTGCCGTCTGCGAAGCCGCGGAGGATATGCTCGACATTGAGCTTGCCGCCTGCTGTGTTTTGTTTTGCAGACCGGAGAAGTCTACGCTCTCGGACGCGTCCGCTTTGTCGCCGCCCTTGAATATGGATTTTATCCCTTCCCACGCTGACCTTGCGAGTTCTTTTCCCGCCTCTAACAGCTGCGGACCATTATCAATAAATGCTTGAACAATCGCGCTGATTAGTTCTGGGATCTTTGATATAAGTTCTGGTAACGCTTGAACAAGACCCGTCGCAAGCTGAATCATCAGCTGCAGACCTCCGACGATCAGTTGCGGAGCCAACGCTATGAACCCGTCTACAAGTACACCAACGATCTGGATTGCGGAGTCAATGAGCATCGGTCCGTTGCTGATTAACGCTCCCGCCAGCGACTGAACGAGCGACACCGCGCCCTGAACAATTTGCGGAGCAACGGCTATGACCGCCGTCCCGATGCCGGAAAGAACACTCGTGATCTTTGGCAGCATTGAACCAAACGTCGAAACGATATTAGACACGCCTCCGGTGAGCTGTTCCTCCGCGCCTTTTTCGCCGGCTATTAACGACGTGAACCCGGCAAGAACATCGTTGAAGCCGGGTAATAATGCTGCTGTAAATCCGCGTTTGACGCCGTCTATCGCGGTCGTCAAGTCCTGCATATTGTCCTGAAACGCCGCGGAAGCTTTGACCGCGTCATCGGACATAACGCCGCCCAATTCATGGACGCGCTGCTTCATTTTTTCTGTGTCTTCCGCTGAGGTATTCAACAGCGCCCCGAGTTCAGTTGCTCCACGCCCCAAAAGCTGACCGGCGAGATATGTCCGCTCGGTCTCGTTATCAACGTTTTGCAGCGCGGAAATCGTCGCAGAGAACAGCTGTTCCTGATTCATTCCGGCGATCTGCTCTTGCGTGATACCAAGCCTGCCGAATGCTTCATTATTGTTCTCGGCAGCATTGGCAAGCGTCTTCATTCCTGCCTTGAGCGTTTCCATTGAGGTTCCGCTATGCTGCATAACGGCGTCCCACTCTTGGTACGCCTGTGCGGACATCCCCATTTTCTGGGACATCTTATCTATGTTATCACCGTACTGAGCTGTCGCGCTGACGGTCTTTGTCAGTTCAGTAGCCGCACCGACAGCAGCCCCGGCCATAGCCGCGACGCCGGCGGCTCCGACCTTTGCGGCGGTTCCGAGTCCGCTCTTGAGCTTGCTGCCGAATGACGACGCCTTGCTTTCGGCTTTGTCAACCCCTTTTTCATATTCGCTGGAGTCAAGCGTCAGCTTTGCTACCAAATCGAATAGGTTCGCCATCAGCTTCCCTCCTTATTACCTGCCACATATCGTGGACAATCTCGACACAGCTCCGCGTATCTTCTTCCGGTTCCTCTGCCGGATGGATCAGATCTTCAAACCGCGTCGGATAATACGCCCCGTGTTCGCCTACAAAGTAAGCGGTATTCTGTCCGATGATCCGGACGTTATCAGCAATATAAAAGCGGTACGCCCGCAGAGCGCTTTCCGTCCGTGCCCTCGCCACAACGTACCGCATGAAATGACTTAGTGTTCGTCGACCTCTGTACTCTCCGTAGCAGAGCCAGACGAGGTCCCTTCCGCTTTCTGACTCTGCGAGTTGAAAAGCCCCACAAACTCCGGACTGGTGAATATCTGCGTAAGCTCCATAGCTATTGCGAACGTGCCTGTATTGGCAAGATATTCGTCAACCGTGACCCCGTCTTTTGACTGGAGCCTTGCGAGGATTTTGAGTGCTTCCGCCCGGTGATTGCGCAACGCCGGTTCGACGTAGCTTATAACAGGCTTGCCGCTTTTCTGCAGTTCCTGTATCTCCGGATCAGCGGCAAGGATGAAATAATCCTCTGCCAGCTCCATGCAGACTTCGAGCTTTTCTTCCCCTGTGAAGTTATACATAGGTCAAATTCCTTTCTGTTACGCTGCCTTCGGAATATGGTAGAACTCCATCGGCATATCTTCCTGATGATCGGCGGTCACATATCCGGTCAGAGTGATCTCATTCGTGCCCTTGCCGTTCTTGGTGGACTGAATATTCAGGCCGCCGGTGGATACCGCGTTCTTGAGGAGCACGACGAATATACCGCCGTCAGCCATCGGAAACGCCGCGTAAATGTCCTGCGCGTCAGACATTTCGACGTCCGCTCGCGGGACGATCCTCTTTGTGCCGGTAGGCGCGCCCGTAGGAGTTGTGCCTTCGTCTGCCGCGCTCAAAGCCCATTTGGTGTTGTCAGCATTGAACTTGATCGAGGTAAAAGACATCTCGCAGTTCCAGCCGGTCAGCTTGAGGAAGTCAAGCATATTGTTTGGGACGTTGTCCACGTCCTCGCCCAGATCCTCATACTGAGGCTCGCACTTCACATTGATGCCGCCCGTCGTGGTCGCTATGATTTTCGCGTCAGCCGGCTCCGTGTAAGGTGCGGCGAAATCAAATTCCGTGAGCAGCACGCCCGCGTCGAGCTGCATCTGCTCAAAGGCGTCCGCCGTTACCTTCTTGTAAGGATTAGTAGCCATATAAGCTCCTTTCGCCTTAATAGGCTGTCAGATATTCGGCATATATATTGAGCCGAATCCTTCTTATCGTATCGTCGTCATCCGCCATATCCGTTGCGAATGGTCGCGCTTTTCGGATTTTCAGAAATCCGCCGTCAATGGGTATTTCAGGAGGGAATTGAGTTTCGATGTGCTCGGCGATTTCTTCCGCTTTCGCGTGGATTTCCGTCCAGCTTGTAGATCTCTGCCAAAGAGATGCCGATAACAGGATATCCTCACCGAGGCTGTCCGTTGCCGCTTCATAAGTGATATAATGCCCTCCGCTTCTTTCCATCGCGTCATCCGGGACGGTGTTCTCGTTGTACGCAGTCCAGCCGAACAACGACCAGAAGTAGTGAAGTCCTTGATATTTATTCATTCGGCAATACGTATTCCTCCGCCCTGTTCCCCCGGATATCAAGCAGAGACGTCGAAGGGGGAGCGAACTCATCATCGGTTACTATTCTGTAAACTTTACCGTCCGACACACGGCGAAAAACCGTGTGATATGGCAGCCGGGTGTTTTTGTGCGTTGTTACGGAATAATTACCGCGGACGCCCTGCGCCTGAGCTATCAGCATTTCGGTTGTATCATCCAGCGTGACCGCCGCCATAAAGCGCAGGCCCGGAGTCCAGACCGTTATTTGACCGCCTTCGCCGTCGCCCTCAATGTTTTTGTTAAGAACTTCGTATTCCTGATATTCATTGAGTTCGGAAATAAGGTCAGGTATCATATCTTCCTCCAGGCTGACAATCTATCTGCGAACGCTGTTTTCCAGCTCGCCGCGGCGTCGCTTGCCGTTCCCTTCGATCGGGAATAAGAGCCGCGTGAATAGCTCTCAGACTGCCACGGTGTTGCGACGCTTGCGCCGAATTTATTCTGCCATTCATCTATTTCATCCGCGAGAGCGGCGACGGCGGGAGGCACCGCAAGCCCCCACACCGCGCCGCTGAATCTCTCGTCTGAAAGGAATGCCGGATATTTCCATACTCCATCGTTAAGCGCGGAGCCGATGATCCTGAAATACTGCCCCGGCAGGATAGTCATCGTGCCGCCGGAATAATCAAGCTGAAGCTCCCCGCCGGAGATCGTGAAATCCCCGGTGTATTTGGACTTAATAAACCAGTTTCTCAAATATTGGAGCAATTCAGTAATCATGATTATTCAGTAATAAGCTGCCACGTGTCTGTCTCTCTGGCTTTCCCGATCAGCCCGTTCTGGATGAAGCCGGACTGACCATAAGATAATGCCGTAAATAATGCGGTCGTTGAGTCTGCGTAAATTAGCGGAACATACGCATACCCGCCTTCCTGTGGGAGTTTCCCACGCACTGGTGTCCCGGCCTGCGCCGCTGCGATTATTTCCGCGACGGTTACGTCAGCCGTTACGGTGTCGTTGTCAACCGTAAACGTAACCAAGAGCTCCCCGCCGCCGCCGCTTTCAATAATGTCCATTAACGCGCTAAGCGTCTCACCGGATATGTTTTCGCCAAGAGCTTTCAGACTGTCCCACAGTGTTTTTTTAATGGTGTCAATACAGACAGTTTCCTCGTTTGCTGCCATATTGCCACTATTAACCCTTTGAGATGATCCTTGCAATCGGGATCGCCTTGCTATCATAGTAGCCGGTTCCGGCGGTGTCTTTAACCGGCGCCCAGCGCGCTGCCGTTTCGAGCTGCGCGTTCGTCGGGCTGATAATCGCGGTAGTAGGCTGCACGAAACTAAAGCCGTGAGGCGCGAACAGTTTTCTCTGTCTCGTGTAGAGGGTGTCCATACCGCCGTTTGTGGCCGGATCGCGGTCTACCTCATTCGGCACCTTCGCTCCGCAGTCGCAGTAGTCTATGGCGCCCTGACCGAGTATGTAGGTGGTGTAGGTAGTGACCGGCGTTTCGCCGCTGGTATCGGTCTCGCTGGTTCCTTCGTCGTCAATAAGGACGGTGCGGCCGTTCCAAGTCGCAAGCGCTGTGGCCCTCTGGAAGCCGTTTTCATCGCTCTTGGCGTATTCGAGTACCTGAAGGTTCTCAAGGTTTGTCGCTACGGCCGAGTTCATGATCGCCATCGCAAAGATGTTTTTGTTTGCGCCGGCGGCTTTCTGCATAGCGTTGTTCAGTGTGGTCGCGCCCACGTTCGCGGCTGTTCCGGTCTCTCCGCTGATGTCCAGCGTATGATCCGCGCTGAAGTTATTGGTCGTGACGCCGAAAATGCCTTTGAGGATAGAAAGGATGGTCGCCTGATCGACGTCATCCCAGTAGTCGCCTACCTGCGCCGCGATATCCGCCATAAAGTCATGGCCGCCGGTGATGTCGTAACTGAAGTCGCGCTCCGTCCACGCTTTAGCTCTGCCGACAACTATCATCGACTGAAGATAAGTGCCGAGCGAAGTCGCCGTGATGTTGGTGCTGCCGTCGTAGTTAAGCGGAGTGCCGCCAATCCTGCCTACCATCGGCACGGAAATAAAGTTGCCGCCGGTCTGATCGGCCAGCATATTCTTCAGGTCGCTTCTGGTGCGCAGAACACCGGACTTGAGAAAGGCGTTCTGCTTTACGCGCGGGACCGTTTCAAGATATTTGCCGAATACTTCGGCGTTGAAATATTTGCTGTCAAATATACCTGCCATAATATAGCCTCCTGTGCTATCGTTTGAGCCACTCTTTAACAGAGGCGTCATTCGGGTTTTCATTCGCGTAACGCATCTTTTCAGCGAGGCTCATTGTCTCGAAGGCGTTCTGGGCCGCTTTCTCCGGCGGGTGAGGGATGTCTGCACCTACGGTCTTTGTCTTAGACGCAAGCCCTGCAAGCGTACCTGTGGTCAAAGCGTCCAGCGCTGTGGTGTCTTTGATCGTCTCGCCGTCAAGCTCAAGCGCGTCTATCTCCGCGGCTGCGGCTCTCATCGCTATTTCGAGGTTGTCGCCTGTAATCTTCTTCTTTTCAAAGTAGGCTCTCGCAGCCTTCGCTCTGGCCGCTTTCGCCTCTTTTTCGGCAATGGATTTCTGCAGATCGTCCAGTTCTTTTTTTGTATCTTCGTATTTCTGCTTGTATTCCTTGCCAGCTTCGGCCTTGAGCGCGTCCCGTTCCTGTTCCGCTGCCGCAAGGCTGGTTTCAAGTTCCTTAATACGGTCATCCTTTTCGGAACTGTTCTGCTGGTGGAGCGTACACAGCTCTGTCAGAACGTCTTTCGGCGGGACGTCGATTCCCGCGTTCTCAAAAATAGCCTTTACCGTTTTTCTGTTGTATTCCGTCATTTCACAAGCTCCTTTCACGTCGCCGCGTTCTCGGGCGTTAGCTTATCAAACAAAATAAAAAGAACCGAACAGAGTATTAATTAACCCCGTTCGGTTCTTAACCGAGCCCGTTCGCCCGGTCGTTTCTATTGCGTTGAGCGATCAGCCGCCGCTCTCCGCAGATAGACTGATATCGCGCCGCTTGACTTTGATTATCCGTATCCCGTTTTTGTCCCGGAACAGCTCCACGCGTTCACCGTGGTTCAAAGTCCTGTTTATAGCGGCGATTTGTTGTTCGGATAGCTGATATTGCGCTTCCATGCTCATATTATCACCATATCTTGGCTTTGTCAAGTATTTACCCCTTTTTTAATTCCGTTTCCGCTATCGCCTTGTATTCGTCAACGTTATTTACTACGGCGTTTTTCAGGAAACGGTTCGGAGCCATTTTCCTTGTTCCCTCATGAACGTAGATTGCGTATTCGACGTTGGTACCGACATACGCCGCGTCGCCCTGGACTATATGCGATATACTGTTCCTTAGATTGCCGGTGTCGATACGCGCCGGGTCGTTCTGAAGTTCCTGCTTCGCGTGGCTCTCGCACTGTATGCCTATCGCTTCAAGCGCCCGTGCGACCGCACCTTCAAGTTCTTCCTTTACCTCCGCAACGTGGGAGGTCATATCAACATCAAAACCCATAAGTCGCCCTTTTTTCGGTATTTATATCACTTTTTGCTCGTGTATTCTCTAACATAGCTTTGCCGTATCGCTTCGCCCTTTTTTTCCGGCAGGTCGATGGGATTTGACTTTTCTTTTGCTTTTTGCCACTCCTCAAATGACATACCGCCCATCTTGTCGGAGTGCGTGACTGTTTCGCCCTCAAAGCCCTTGACCCACGCCAGAAGGGTACAGCGGCAGTTCCAAATTTCACGCTGCGGTAGGTCACTTTCGCTTTTTCCTGCCTCTGCCGGATACAGGATTTCAAAACCGTCGGGAGTAATAAACGGTTCATCAACCTCTCTGCGCTGCCCGTGCATCATTCTGTGATCGTGCCGTGTTCTGTCGTCCAACGTAGCTTGCCACTCAATCGTGAGATCGACGCCCATATCCCGCGCTCGTCGGTAGGAATCATACCGCCCCGCGTTCTGGGCATTTGTCGCCATCGTCCGGGCGTTCCTTATGGCGGCTTTGCGGTTCGTTTCTCCCACCGCTACGGCAAGCCTTGTCGCGAGTTTTGGAATACTTTCGCCCTGTAATATGCCCTGCGTCATTACAGATTGCAGTTTTTGTCTGCTCCATCTTTCGGCTTTGCCCTGCGCTATCGCCTCAGATACGGTTTTTCCCGGCGGCGGCAGCATCTCCGGGTCGTCTCTCATCATCCGCTCAACGGTCTGTTTGTCGTACAGAGTCAGCGACGTGTCGATGTTCCCGCTCTGCTCGATCTGATAGATACCGTAATTATGATTGACTGCGTACACTTCCGGCATATAGCCGTCTATGGTGCTTCTGGCTATCTTGTTGGCGTTCTGATAGTCGGCGGCTATCTGCTCCTTCATTGCGGTCCACCGCTTGCCCTGCGCCATCTGCTGAGTGCGCCACTGCTTATACTGTTCCGGGGTTTTCTTGCCTTCCTCGACCCACTCCCGCCACTTCTGATCCTTGACCTCAAATCGCCGGAAGTAATCATCGAGCTTGTCCTTAACCTCCCGCTCGGCTTGCGCGTACTCCTTGGAGAGCTTGCGCTCCATTTCCTCGATAAGCTTGTCTGTCGCTTCGTGACCTGCGTCAGCCAACGTCATCACCCTCCGCCGTTATCGGCTCCGCAAACCGCTCCATAGCCTCCGCGTCCCTGCGCTTTATGATCTCTTCTGACTGATCGGCGTCGCCGATGATATCCAGTAACTTGCGAGTGGTATACTCCTCATCGGTGTACTCCGCCGCCTGTATGACGACCTGCGCTTCTTCCTGTTTGTTCACAATCATAGACCGCGTGTAGGTCGGGATATCGTCAATCTTCGCCAATTCGAGTATGCCCTCGATGAACTTTGTGATCTGATATTCGAACAGGTCCGTCTTTTCGTTCAGAGGCTCGTAGCTGGCTTTTATCTGTGTTGCGGTGTCTGCGCCTCCGGCGACGGAATACGGGTCGAATGCCATAAAGTCTGAAAATAGCTGTTTTCGCATAAAGTCCAGGCCGGCAGAGCTCGCCTCGTAGGGGATTTCGACGCGGTGTTCTTCCATGTCCTGACCCTCGCCTACTGCCACCATACGTGTAGTTATGAGCCGCTGGTATATCTCGTTGAGAGCTTCCGGATCGTCTGCTAATGCTGGCGCGCCCTTTATAATCCAATAAACCAGCTCAAAGTTGTCAATGTTGTTCAACAAACCAGACGCTAAAAGGTCGTAGCCGTCTATGCTGTCCCTGTGACCGTACATAGCAGTCTTGCGATTATGCGTTTCAAGTGGGACAATTGGGAAACCGGGGTACGCCTCTCCCGGTGCTATCTCTACTCCGGTTGTTGACGCGATGATCCGCTGAATATATGGCCGCTTCGCTGTCTTTACCTCCAGCTCGCCGTCTGTCTTGATATATTCGGTATACCCGTCCGGCTCGAACAGTATGACGCGGAGCGGTTTCTCCGGCGTCAACCGCCAAAACCTGATCCCCGCGGTCAGCCTGCCCGTTTCTTCGTCGTACAGCGGCGCAAACTCGCGTATGCTGTAATTTTCCAGGTGGTCGAAGTTCCAAAAGCCGAAAGCCTTTCCGCCATTTAAGCAATCTATAGCGATCTGCGTTACCGTGTGCTCGAAGTCCTTTCCGAGCTTTTTGAGCGTGGTGCTGTTGCTAAAGGATATGCCGTTACCCAAAAGGAACAAAACCTGCTGATTGATGAAATACGGGTAAAGGCTGCATTTAATCTTGTGGTTCGCGTGGTAAATATCGGGCACGGTCTTACCCATTATGTCCGTGATGAATTTATCGGCCTGCGTGATCGTGACGTTCATCCCGTCGTAGTATTGCTGGTTTATCTCCGCCTCCCGTACGAGCGGGTCCGTAAGGTGCTCACGGATTGCGGAAAGAATAAAATCTGTGCGGGCCTGCTCGCTCGCTCCGGCGGTCAATAGGTCTTGATATGTTTTCATATACTCCCCTTACCAAAGGTTCAGCGGCGCCCGGTCGCTTTCCTTGACGTACCACAACTCCCGAATGAGGCTTGCAAGGCTGTCCGGCGCGTCATCGTGCTCCGCGTTTTCGTTGTAATCGCATATCTGTTCAATATACGCTGGATCGGTTCCTGCGACGAAAATGACGTTGTTCCACTCCGCTTTGAGATAGCTGGTGATCTTGAGGAACTTATTCATCTTCTCATGGTATTTTATAGCACGCTCGCCTCGCCTTGTCAACTCTTTCGCGAGATACCCTTTGTCGCCGTTATCCTCACAATATATGCGCCCTACATTAAATCCTGCGCGTATCTGGGCTATTTCGGGTAGTACGTCGTCAACGTGCTTGTGCCACAGGCGACCGTAAACGTAGAACTTGCCTCCGGTTTTCTTTATGATCGTGAAGGCCGTGTAATCCTCGCCGCCGTAGGCCGCGTCTATGTGGCAGTTCTTCGCCTGATCCAATATGGACGGGTCATATCCTGTTTCCGGGTCAGTAAATATTACATCTTCAGACGCGACAAACCGCAACTCATAATTAGCTGCAAAAAGAGAATGAAGCATAGAACCTTTTAACCGTTCCAGCTCTTCATCCGTGATAATCTTCTTTATTTCCTCATTGTAGCAATCATACCGTTCCGCTGCTGGCATGATGGAAAATGCGTCGTCTTTATGCCACGGCGTGCCTGTGTTGTATATCCGTCCACCACGGTTTTTGATGTTCTGCAATTCCTGATAAACAAGCTTCGTGCGGTCTCTCTCAGCTTTGGAAACGCGGTCGTTCACGTTGACAATATCGTCCGTAAAAATGAAATCGAAATGCTTACCTGTCAGAGAAGCCCCGGTTCCGATTCCTACAAGCTGCGCCGTTCCCTTTATGTCGGTTGTTAGGTTGGTTACGATCTCCGTTACACTGGCAGAAACAAGCCGGAGGGAAACGCCGTAGATAGCCTGAACGAAATATTGAGTATGCGGGTCTTGCAGAATCTTTTGAACCTGTTTGATGACTTCCTTAACATCGGTATCGGTTTTCCGCATGAACATTGTCCGCTTGTTTGGTAGCAGAATGATAATCAGCGCAAGAGCGACGGAAACACAGGTCGTTTTGTACACGCCGCGACTGGCTTGTAAAGTATGGTCATCTTTGCCGCGCACCATATCCACCAACCAGCCGTTGTGAAGGTCGCCCAACTTTGTGAAACCGATCATGTGGGCGAAATCGGCGGGACGGGTTAAAAGGAAATCAACCGCCTGTTGACGGGTCATTTACTATAGCCTCCACTTCATCAATAACGCTTTGATCTACATCTGCGATCATAACCTTTTCAACGGGCTTTTGTCCTGCCGTGTCCCGGAGCAGCTCCCAAAACTTCGCATTGCCTTTCAACGCTTCTTTTGCGGCAAGCTGAATCATAGCTTCTGCACCTGTCAATGGATTGCCTTTTTTGTCTTTGCCGATTTCGGTTTCCATCCATAGCGTGGCAAGCTCTTTTAGTTCTTTTTTACGGCGGCGGGCTTCAACAGATGCCTTCCCACCCATCGACTGTTCTTCGGCTGTTAAGCGGTGGGCTTCTCCACCTTTTACAAGATTCTGTTCATTTGCCATTTAATCACCACTATTATTTTCATCTTCAACATAATCGGTCATATTTGGGATTTCTATTTCACCAATACGGGATGCCGCCTTTTTTGGGTCACCTTTCACGAAACATAAAACATATTGGTGAGTTCTCCCCATTTTTCGTGATGCCTGAAACGATTTACCGGCACGAATCGGCAAACTGCCTACGGGCGTAACAAAAACAAAATCGTTATAGTACCGCGCTCCTGCTTCTTCCATTGCCTGAACTGTCAAGCCTACCAAATCCCGCAAGTAACCGCGTTTGTCTCTGTAATTGCCTACGACAACACAAGCGAAGCGGTCTTCCTTAAGCATTGCGGTTGCCTTGTTTAATATGTTTTTATATGCCTCGTCAAAATCCGCATCAGCATAATTGCTTATATCTTCAGGGTCATCGCTGTATATTTCAAGATTCCCATATGGCGGACAAGTAAATAAAAAATCATACTCTCCGATTACAAGCTGGTCAATGTTTTTGCTGTCGCCACATATCCATCTTGGTTTTTCTCGTGTGCAGCATTCATCCGCATTAATTATGTTTGCGTCAATTTGTTCCTGCCTCAAATCAACGCCAGTATAATGCCGCCCACGTTCAACAGCAACTATGCCGCGAACGCTACCGCCAGCAAACGGGTCTATGATAGAATCGCCCGGTGCAGTAAACCACAGGTAAAGCGTTTCACATAAAACTGGGTCAAAAATACTTGTTCCTGTATCACTCAAACGGCTGCCCCCCCCATCACCAAAAAATCGCGCTCAAATTCTTCGTTGCTCAATTTTCTGCCGCACTCTTTTTCAGCTTTTCGCTTTTTTCTCATATAATCCGGTTCTATTGCGGCTTTGCTTTCAAATAGTGTCCCCACGATACGTTCCTTTTCGTATTTTTTCTCGTTTATCTATAAGGCCGTCCGCGTATGCCTTGCTTTTTGATACCCGTTTAATCTGCTGTTGTTCTTGAACGCTTTGCTTCGTTCCCCCCCCCGGTTGATACGAAGTTTGCCGAAGGATCGCTCCGTGAATTGAAAGTAAGTTGCCCCCCCTGCCGACTTCCGAACGGATGCCAAAATCAATCCACGCCCGTTTCCTTGCAAGCCAGTCGGGTTTATTGCCGTATATAACAGAAAAAGGCGGCACAAGATATTTTTCTGCCATATTACCTT
>Ga0326513_10001451_pt1 | contig 18690 bp, 21 predicted proteins | sample 2_2465_0518_D_FD_203654 | JGI IMG/M metagenome (GOLD analysis project Ga0326513, IMG submission 203654) | Bovine rumen microbial communities from UC Davis, California, United States - 2_2465_0518 | ecosystem: Host-associated > Mammals > Digestive system > Stomach > Rumen | place: USA... | reverse complement strand
GCTATCCTCGCTTGCATCTGCAATATCAGCGTTTTCACTCTCGCTGTTATCGCTATCAGATGCAATGTCAACTACAGTAAGTCCAGCCTTAATACAAGCTTCCTTAATCTCAGCTAGACTAGCCTTAACCTCAAATGCGTTCACGGTCTTTACAGGTTCGACGCTCGCAAGCTGAACAGCCTTGCTATTCGGTGCGGTCGTATGCTCAACCACGTAACGCTTGAGGTACAGTTCGTTCTTAGAATCCGACTCAAACTCATATTGCTTTAACTCAAACGCTGATGGGTCAAAATAGGTAGCGGTGACCTTATAAGATGTACCCTGAGACTTGAATTTCATGATGCACGCTCCATTCTATGTGTTGGGCAATGGCCTATCCATTACCTTATTATCTAATACTAGATGATATCGCCTATTTTGTCAACGTACGTGATATCAAAGTATATCGAACAGCTGTTAACGTCTATTACACCGTAACTGTAGTTATCCAGATGATTACAGACATAATCGAATGTCTGTTGCGTAACCATACGGACAAACACAATCTTTGATTTACTACCATTGCAATAAACGATACGCTTTGATTTGTATTGTGGTTTCTGTTTAGCTAGATACATGATGTAATACTGAAACGTAACCACAATAAACGACATTGCATAGATACGCTCAGGATGTTCTATCAACCACAAATGCAACGTTGTTAGTATTTCGTTCATATGCATCACCTACCAGTTAAACAAGTCACGTATTTTATCATCACTACAGAAGCTAACATGAACGTTCTTAGCGTAGCTTATAGTGCTGATATCAGGTGTTCCGCTCATAGGTTGTTGCGATAGCTTCTTTATGCTCATGTATGAGATAAAGCTAGTATGCTCATTCAACCAACGTGAAAACTGATGTATGGTGCTATTGCTATGATTAAAGTATTCAGCATTGACGGTGTAATACCAAACATTCCATTTGGAATCGTACCAAACCCTACAGATAGGCGTGTCATACGACACGAACGACCACGCTTTAAAAATACGTGTATCGTCGTTTGTATCGCGCAAGATATCAAACGATTCTTGCGCGCACATAGAATGGAAACGCCTGTAGTTAGGTCGTACATCAACCTTTGCGTATGTGGTGTAATACCCACAATCGACGCGATACTTGTAACTTGCCATTTTCAATACCTCATTTCTACTATTTACCTAGTATCCTCATTTGAGCGCATGGCATTAACAGTAGTTAGAACAGTTTGTAAATATCCCGTACCACGCTATACGTATTGCCAACTTGCGTTTGTGCCAACGATGGGTTTGTGTCCTTATACATGATGTAAAAGTCTATATCTGCTACAACTATTGAATAGACCTGGTATTGTGTCTCTGCGATTCTAAATTGCGTCATATCCTTATCAACCCAAAATTCCATATCGTTAAACGTAAGCGATATTGCATAGTCGATATCTTCGTACAAACCATCAAGCGTCACGTTGCAATCGAACATATCAAGCACGTTTTTCAATGCGATGTTATACCCGAACATCTCAAGCGACGTTTTCATAGTTACCTCATTTCGTTTCGTGTGGCTGTTGCCATACGCTCAAATGAGGATACTAGGTTATTACAGGCGTTTCGCTATATTCGGTTTTAAAGGTACTCTGTCTTTCGATAACTTAATATTACTACCATCCGACACGGCAACTGCTGAGAAATTGTGTCTCCACAATCGAAACACAAAACCTAAAAATCGCACAACAGTTCTAAACCTGTACCCGTGTCCACAACCAAAGTACGATGCATAACTATGCACCATATTTGTATAAACCGACACGAAAATGCATCAAAACAAGTATCTAAACTTATATCGGCGTTTGCGCTGGTAGATGGCTTGTTGTGAGGCACCTACAGGACACTATCCATAAAGTGCCCTAACAAGTGCCCATGTGGCGTGTCGAACGACCGCAAATGGGCTCAGAAACGTTCATGGGTACATGCGTTCGACACAATATGATGCATGTTAGTATGTTCGAATACGTCTCATGACGTGTCGATACAAGTAGGCATGGTCACTTGTACACGCTTGTTCAATACATGTTGATACAAGTACCGCCGGCGCTGTTTTCAGGTTTCTGTTAATACAAGCTAATACAGGCACTCGTACTAACTTGTATTTTCAGGTTTCTGTTTTCAGGTTTCTGTTTTCAGGTTTCTGTTTTCAGGTTTCTGTTTTCAGGTTTCTGTTTTCAGGTTTCTGTTTTCAGGTTTCTGTTAATACAACCTAGTACAACCAAAAGACATGTTTTCAGCTACCAAAAGACATGTTTTCATGTACCAAAAGACATGTCTTTTACCCCTTTTAAACGCGCGTGCGCGTGCGTGCGTGCGCTTGCGCAGGAATCCTAATTTTTTGAAAAGGGCGGCGCCGCATCGATAGGCAATGCGGCGCCGCTAAAGGGGTGGGTTATGTTTTGGGCTTTTTCGAAAAAAGCCCCCCTCATTACGTATCAGTCAATCGTTTCCGAATGTCGTTCGCGTATATCGTCATAGATATCGTGACCGAAATCATCGTCAGCCACGCAGCAGATGCAATAGCCGATGATGGCGGCAACCAAAAGACCTGATACGATTAGGTTCACGACGAAGTTCTTTGCGTTCACTTCTTCAGCATCTCCTTAATGTCTTTGATTTCCTGCCGCATTTCCATCACGTTGTCGAACATCCAGTTGACCATGTTGTAAAGGTTCCTGTTGTGCTCTACGTTGTAGTCGCTGTACACGTATTCGTTCGTGGCACGTGCGATTGCCCTTACGTCATCATCTGTAACCACTTCTGGAACCTCCTTGTAGTTAGGACGAATACCGAACAATATCACGTCCCAATGACGTTGCATTTCGTGGACGCGCAAATCGCTTCCGCAGTTTCCCTCTATCGTGACGCAGCCCCAGTCATGTACGGAAATCACGAAACCAGTGTGGTCACCGCTTTCGTAATTGTCCTCTCCCCAGTCGAAAGAAAGCACGTCAAGAGGACGCAAGTCCTGTCCGTAAATCCTCTCGCTCTCTGGTATACACGTCTTGTCGAACGTTGTGGGGGAGGGGAACCACGTCGAAGTGGCTCCCCAATAAGCGAGCATGTACGAAACGAATTCGGCGCACCAAGGGGTTTGGTATCCGTTGACGAAATAGCCTTGGTCTGGCCTTATGTTGTCCGTGTACCAATTCCAGTAACGCGCACCGTCGTTGCCGATTTGGTCGTAGAGGTCAGCTAACATCAGTAGACTACAGTCCAATCAATAATTCGATTTTCTCCATCAACACCAAATGTTTCACCAACTGGAAAAACGTTTATTCTGAAACCAGTCGTTGATTTGGAGCTAATACTCATAAAGAATTTATAACCACGTGCTGCGCCTGAAATTGCAGTCATTACATTATATGAAGCATTTGGCAATGTATTTGGCAATGCAACGTCAACATTTGTACCAACATCAGTTGACAGATAGGATACAGTCGTGCGTCCAGTTACACTTCCATGCTCAGAAATGTTTACATTATTGTTATCATATACATTGATATATTCGTAATTATCATTATATGTATTTATGTTATTAAGTTTAGAGTTACTAATAATACCTTTGACGGTACCATTATAAATAATTGGTTGTACCGATAGCGCAGTTACATCTACATTATCAAATTTTATCTTACCTTCAATGGTTGCTTGATCAAAGCGTGCCAATGATGTATTTTGTCCACTTGGATAGTTGGTAACTGTGCCATTGTAATTGATATTTGCAAACGTGCTATCAATAGACATTTGCCTATTGGATACATCATTATCAACTAAGTAAAGACACATAAGACTGTTTGAATTTATCTCAATATCGTGGCAATTCAAACGCTGTTTAAGTCCATATATACTAGCTCCAATAACAGATTGACTTGCAACGGAATGAATCAAAAAGTGCTTGCCATTAGCGATAGATACCGAATCCAGAATGTTTACTACTGAATTACCAAAGGTAATGTCACCATAGCATCTAATCAAATTGAAATTATCAACGCTCAAAGGTTGAAGATTGAAGTTAAATACACAATTTTCAATAGCTGTGTGTTTATTATAACCTTCTCTATCTTGTGTAAGAATAAAGTAATTATTATTGAAGCCAGTTGGATTCTGCGTAATATCATCGAAGATGCAATTGTTAAACATTGCACCAAAAGCTGTAATCATACCACGTGCGTAACCAGTGAACAGACAGTTGCTAATTTGAGAGTAATAACCATCACGACATTGCAAGTATAGGACATGGTCAACATGAGAATTTTCCAAATGACAATTCTCAATAATGATATTGTAAGGCTTACCGACAATGCAATCTCGTGTTGTGTTATGAATATAGCAATTTTTAATATGCATATATTGCGGTATGGTTGCGTTTGAATTTGGTACTGTATCTAACGCAATACCGTGGAACCAATTGTTATCCTCGTAATCCGTACCGCTCCAAGAACTAGGATTGTTTCGTTTACTTGGGTCAGATGGCCAGCTTAGATTTTGTTCACATTTGCCGTCATATTCGATACCATCGATGATACAAAAATGGTTATCGTTAAGATTGTCATAGAACCAAAAACCAGCACAATATTCAGGTGCTTCATTATTATAACCAACTATATAACCGCTGATATCACTTGCGTTAAGCGTAAATTTTGGCCTACCGATGCCCCTGAAAGTAGTGTTTCGACCAATATAAATTGGCTTTGAATTAAGATAGGTACCGCTAGGACAAGTTACTACACCGCCGTTTTTCATGATTTCAAAAGCACGTTGAGTTGCGTCGGTATCATCTGCAACACCGTCACCAACTGCACCAAGTTGCTTTATTGAAACTGAGCCATCAATTACGAGTCGTGCGGAATAACCTTTTTCTGTAGGTATGATATCCATATCATTTGCAGCATCATTTGTAATTACATACAAACCGCCACCGTTATCATTTTCATTGTAAAAACCAAGTGTTTTACAATAATCACCAAGGTTAAAATTACCTTGCTTCATTGCAGCAACATTTTCATAAATTATAGCAGTTTGTGAAACGCGGTCAAGAATTGCCTGTACCTCTTGACGATACTGCTCAATCTGAGCGTTGTAGTTTCCAGTCTCGGCCCAGAAATCCGTATTGTCAATGTCAACACCAATTGGCACGAATTGCCTAGACGTGAATGAATTTCCCTGATAGAGAACGATTGTAAGCGGCTCATATGGTGCGGTGTTGTCCCAGACGATTGATTCCTCGCCCTTGCGGCCGAAGATAGGCACGTACCGCGCACCGATATATTGTCGCGTTCCCACTACCTTAAAGAACTCCTCAAGAATCTGCGAAATCTCGTTTGGTGTGAACGAATTAGCCATTGTCTACCTCCTAGTAGTTAAGGACGAGTCGCCCATAATCGTCGCTGTTGTAATCCATAATAGTGTCGAAATAGGTGGTCAACTGCCACACCACATTAGCGCAGAAATAACCATCGTCAGTAAGTCCGAAATATACGCCGTGGTTCAGGAACGTCTTCATGAGGTCAACGAAATGTTCCTCAATCCATGCCTTAATTTGTTCCTCGTAGAATTCGTCGAATTCTCCAGCTATGAACTGCGCGAACTGTTCTTGCAAATCTGCGATTGCGTCAGAGTTTCCGTTGATTGCTTCCGCGAGCTTGTCGGAATAAGCGACCATCTTGCAGAACTGCTTGCAAAGTTCCTTAAATCGTTGTTCCCATGTTGGAACATCCGTGTAGAACTTCGGCAGGGCGGGCGTGAACTGCGTGAACGCGGAGAAAGGCGGAATTCCTATATAGGTCGTATCGTTAGGACAACAAAGACCCATTATTGCACCTCCCCATATTTCTTCAAAAGGATATCCAACGTGGTTTCGATTTTCTGAAGCGTCTTTGTAAGCTCGGTTATAATCTTATTGTACAGGTAGAACATGCCGCAGCATGCGACGATTGGGAATCCGACGCTGCCGATTGCCTGTACAATCTGGTTGTAGTCCATTCGGTACCTCCTTCCTAGAATGCGTTCAGGTTCATCGTTAGGATGCAACTGAACAACGGTTCCAAATCCTTTACAATCATCAGGTCGATATCATCGTAGTTCCTCAGCCGCTCAGCTATGTCCATGATATCTTCCTGTTTGATTCGCTCGAATTCCATGTCGGTTCCGCTGCTTGCGTAGTCCGAATTCGAACCCTGCAACTGCGTCTGCGGAAAGTCGGAATATACGTTGCGAGACTTGTAGTATTCGGAAGATGCGCCTATCAAGTTGGGGGAATCGTCGATAAGTCCGTAGAGGTACACGTACTTCGGCATTATCTCGCGCATGGTGCGCAGGAATTCGTCCTTCCACATCATCACTGGGGTCAGCGCAATGTCACGGTACTTGTAGTGCTCGTAAATCTTGCTTTTAAGCTGCGCGTCCTGCGCGTCCGAATACTTCGGCCAAGTCCACGTGCCATCGTCCCAATCGATGTAACCGTCCTGCATCAACTCGCCAAGCGTGATTGAAGTTACGGAATTGTACGGAAAGTATTCGTCAAGTTCAGCAGGCTCGAAATCCTCAATCATGATTCACCTACCTCGTACATTGCTTGTACGTCGTGCAGAAGATTCCAGTTCTTGGAAAGGTTGTCCTGTGCCCAGACCACGCGAATAGGTTCGGCAAGCATTTGACCGAAACGTTCGTTCAGCTTGTCTGCCGCCTTTCGCCTTTCGTTGAGCGAATTGAGCGATACGAGGGTCGCGGGACGTTCCTGCGCCATGATTTCGTCCTCCGTCTGCCGTTCCGCTTTGAACGGCAGGTTTGGCGAACCAAGCATCATGAAAACTTGGTTCCAGACGAAAAGCTCGTCCTCAGCGATTTCGTGCTCCATGTAGGTTACGCCAGTCGAAAGAATGTCATAGTCGATTTCGCTTATTCCGTCCGTCGTGAGGATGGCAGGTTCGCCGTCGGCAACGTTTCGGAAAAGGTTTACCATGTCCTGCCGCTTGCGCTGGTCGCCCTTCATGATGAACGGCATTTGCTGGTGGAAACGGTTCGTGCGCTTGACCAACCTAATCTGCGCCAACTCTCGTGCGTAGAGGTCGATTCCGTTCATGAGCGGATATCGCGTAGCGTTGTCGTAGACCAGCACGCCGTTGGTGTTGTCGCACGTGAAGCGCGTTCCGTTCTGTCCCATCGCTATCCATTGGGACGGAACGTCGTACATGTTAGGGCGTCCGTTTCCGCACACTTGCAGGGACATGAACGTTCCTTCCATCTTTTTCGGGAAAGCTATCGTAGCCATTCCGCTCAAAAGGAGTTGCAACTCTAGGTAACGTTCGTCACACGTCTTTGGAAGCCCTACCCAGCGATAGCGCGACATTGCCATTTGGACGATAAGATTTCGATAGTAGGAATAAAGGCGTTCGTTCAGGTCGATGCTCTGCACATAGTTCCTCGGCAAGCATCCGTTACGATTTGGACGTCGATTTTTGTTTCGGTTAACACCGCCACGTTTACTCATTATTCGCCGTCCCTTCCGATTGCTTCCTCAACAAGGATTGTAGCATATCGTTAGAACCCTGCGCAAGCTGGGCATATGCGCTCTGCATCGCCTGTTGTGTTTCCTTCATTGCGGAAATGGTTTGCTTGAATTCCTCGTCATGCAACGCCTTGTTGATTTTGAAGTCGATTACCAGCTCGATTTCCTCGTCACTCATGCCCTGATAGGTTCCTAAGGTTAGAAGCACGTTCACGTCACGAACCAACGGCTTGATTTCTTCAGTTGTCATATATGTTCACCTTCCCAATCTCGTCTGGGTCACTCCAAATCGTGACTCCGTTCAGGAACATGTCCTCAATCATTCGATTTACGTAGTTATTAGAGCTGTACTGGTATTCCGTCCAAATGTCAGACGCCTTCCAGTACGTGAAGTGACGCATGAGCACAAGCCCAGATTCCTCTACGTCCCAAACTTGGTTCAATGCGTACCCATATCGCGCGAACGTGTCACCAGCCTGTCGGATGGCACTAACGCTCTGCGTTCGCACCTTAACCTGTATGCCGCGCGTCTCGTAATAGTCTGGGCCAGAGTCGCCAGAGTAAGAACCATACGCAACTGGCCTTATGTTCCTCGCATCGTCATAGCGAGCGCGGGCCTTGTTCTGCGCGTTCTCCAGAATCTCCTTCGCATTCAGCTCCGCGACAAGCCTAGTATAGTCGCTGTTGTTGTTGCTCGTGCCGCGCGTCCTAGCCGCGTTAGCGTTGGTAGTGTTGGCAGTCTCGTCAGTGTTGTCGCGCTCGCAGTTCGTGGTGTTCCTGATTTGGCCGCCTGTGATTGCGCTTCCGTCCGTCGTTCCGCCGATGCACTGGTTGTTGTTATGTGTTTGGGTTTTGTTGTTTTCGTTTATCGCCGTCTGCGTTGAGCCAGATTCGGTCAATCCAGAAAGGTACATTACGTCGTTTTTGTTTGCAGTTGCCTGTGCAACTGTTGAGCTGCATTGCGTTACCGTCGTAGCGTTGACGTGGTTAGCGGCAGCGGTAACGCCACTGGTCGCGGCACCAAGTAGCGCACCAGCGCCTATGATTGCGAGCGCCGCACCGCCAGTTGAAAGACCTGCGAAACCAGTCGCGGCCAATGCGGCGGCACCGCCACCAGACGCGATACCGATTCCTGTTGCCGTACCACCTAAACCACCAGCTACAACGCTTCCGATGGCGCTGTTGTCGGTGGTCGCGACGCTAGTCTCGTTCTGCGCCGTGGTCGTTGCCGCGATGCATGCGTTCGTCTGCTCGTTAGACGTGTTTGCAAGATTGCTCGTATAACCCCATATCAGCGTGTTCGCTTTGTTTGAGCTGTTCATGTTTGCATTTGCAGTTGCCATAGACAGCTGCGCGTTCATTTCCTGCGTGTTCCGCGTCCTGTTCATGTTGTTGACAAGCGTTACCATTTCGGCATTTACGTTGCTCTCTGCCGTGTTAGCCAAATCGACCGCGTTCGCCCTAGCGTTGTTGGCACCGCGCATCGAATTGTGATACCCGACAAGCGCATCGCGACGCTCGTTCTGCAAGCCGTTGTAACTCGTGAGATTATAGTTCGTCTTTCCGTCCATGTATATCGCATACGTCGGAATTGGCCAGTCAAAGCAATGCTCAAACCAGTCATCTTTTCCCATCGTCTTTGAAGCGGAAATTCCGTCAATCCTTCGCCACGTATACGACTCGGAACCCTCTCCGTTTATGCCGTCAAAGAAAACTCGCAAGTTCAAGAACGGATACGCTAGGCTCATTTCTGCCGTGTAAGACAGCTGCCCAGTGTTCTCAATCTTTACCTCAATCTTCTTTCCGTCGTTATCGGTAAGTTCCATCACCGAATAGGGGAACGTGTACAGCTTCGCGAAGTTTTGGTATTCGGACGGAAAATTGAAAAGCGATTTGGTAAGCGTCATGTTATGCGTTTGACTAGCACCAACGACTTCATAGACGGGTACGTTAACGATTGTGTGCTGCGTTCCAAGGGTAATCATTTCGGAGGGAACGACCAAGGTCGTTACAATCGAATTGATGAAGTTGGGATGCGACCTCATGAGCGCACTTAGAAAGTTTCCGACGAAACAATATTGCGCAAGAACTGCATAGGCGTATACGTTAGACGGCAGACGGTCATTAGCGCCGTTCTTCGCAGGAGTGTACAACGAACGATAGTCGCCTTGGTCACCGAATTCGTAATTATACACCAGCAGTTGCTCGCCGTAACGCGCGACGGAATCGCCGATGTAATAATCGGCATACGTCGGTGCCGTCCATGCGTTAGATTGGTCGTACTGAACAGCTCCCATAACGTCGATTTCCGATGGCGCCGTTGTCGTGATGAAAACGAGATACTTCGTGGAATCGCTAAAGCACATGAAATGGGAGTGCGTTACCTTTGTGTCAGAACCAAAGTTGACGTCTGGTGACAAGAGGTACCTGTTGTTCTCCAAAGGGTTACTCAGATATTCGTCAACGTCGGAATACGCGACTGGGGCATGCCCTCGCTCCAACATCATGTACTTGATTGCAACGTCATTGCTGTAGTTAGTCCAAATGTCAAGAGATACGCGCACTTCCGTGGTGTTCGGAGCGCGATACGCGATTTCGTCTATGAAGAAGTACCAACGACGGATTCCACCAATGTTCTCGTAATCAATCATATGGTCAGAATCCGTAGCGATTGGCATGTCGATGAAAAGGTAATTGAAACGCGCCATAACGTCATAAGGAATAGGCAGCTTCACGAACCCTTCTGGTACGATTCTAGCAGCCTGTTCAAGTTCGACAACGAATTCTTCCTCGATGCTGTCAAACCAGCCATCACGAACGTCGTTGCTTTCGAACGCAACGACGTCCCTGTAATCGCTATTCCAGTTCACGTTGCAAAGCGTTACCCTAGTCTTTTCGCTCCATCGCGTGTAATCGAAGTTGTTGACGAAAGAGTACACATCGACGTTGTCAAGATAGGGATATCGCGTGTCACGCCTAAGATGTGGAAACTCCACGTTTTCACCTCCTAAAGAAAAGGCCCAACGCCCATTGACAGACGTTGGGCCATTACCAGCCTATCTAAAGGCTAGTCTCACTCGGTGACGGTTGCGGTCACGGAAGTCGTAAGTTCCGTGGTCGCACCAGACGGGTTGACATAGGTGGAGAACAGGTTGACGGTGATAACGTCACCAACTTCCAAATCCTCGGCTACGTGGAGAGTACCAAGTCGGTCAACGTAGGTTCGCGGAGAATTGACCGCATCATCGCCACGGACGATGCTGACCTCGTAACGCGCCGCTTCTGGTGCGAGTTGGATTGCGTCACCAGAATACGTACTACTGCCCTCGGTAAGCGTGCCAGTCAGAGCCACGGTAATGTCCACGTCCTCACCAGCCTTCGGCGCGTTGTTGGAAATCGCTGCTGTGATTGCGGTAAGGCTCTGCGTAATCGTTGGAACGGAAGTACCAGCTGCGGTTGTGAATAGAATCGCGGGAACGAAAGGCGAAATGGAGTAGATTCCCCAATGGTGCAGGAAATAGTTCACACCAAGCGTCTTGGGATTGTAGATGGAAGTGTTCGTGTACTCGGTATCACGGCACATGAAGTAATCGTCCGTCGTGAGAAGCGCCTGAGCTCCAGCAATCGGGAACTCGTCAAGAACGATGATTCGCTGCTGAACCTCGGCCTTCTCCATGTTGAACAGGACGGCGAGCGCATCGACGTCGATTGAAGCCTCGACCTCGGGCGTGATGAAAAGCACCAGCTCGCTGGGCTTAGCGAACACGGGTACGTCCTTCAACTGACCAGAGTTGTAAATCGTGGTCGGGAAAGTCAGCTTGCGACGATAGACTCGGAACAACTTCAAAAGAGCCTTTGCCGTCGCTTCGTTCGTTGGTGCCGAAACCTGAACCTTAAAGTGTCCCCACTTGTTCTCGTAGATGCCGATAAGGTTCTTCATGATTTGGTACTCGTCATACTCGTCAGAGTTCATCGGAACGTCAAGAATCTTAGCGACAAGCTGGTTGAGTCCGTATTCCTCGGCAAAAGCCGTGCGCAGCTCGTCACGGTTGATGGTAATGTCGTAACGGTCTTGACGGTTCTGGGAATGGTACCACGTGGCAACGTCTGGACGTGCCATCTTGAAGACGTCTTCCGCATCGTCGATGTAGGAATGCGCGCGAATCCACTTCGGAATGATTTCCTGAACCGTGCCGCCGTACATTAGACGCGACTTCTTGAAGATGCCAAGTGGATTGTTCCAACGGTCACCGTGGATGTACGTGTCACCGATTCGCACGATAAGAGTGTCGATGAACTGGTTGTAATAGTTGCGATTCATCGGGTCAAGCAGCGCGTCGATGGTGGAGTCGATTCCGTGCTGCGTCGGGTCTGGGATTCGCTGCTGGAAATCGTTGGTGCCAGCAAGCCATGCCTTTGCAAGAATAGTCGCGTTAGTCTCAGCCATTTGAATTACCTTCTTTCGAACTAGATGGAAAGGTCAAGCTCTGCGATGGTTCGCGTGTCCACGTAATCGCCATCGTCCTCTTGCGGGGAATCGTCACGGATTATCGCGCCGTTATCAATCACAACTGATTGTGCGTCCTTAACGGACTGGATGGACGATTCGATTGCGTCCATTCGCGCGTCCATGCGCTCCATAAGCTTTCGCAACTGAGCGTAATCAGAATCCGTATCCGATTTCACCTCGTTTTCCGTTTCCTCAACATCACGAGTATCTGCGTCGGTATCCTCGACGATTTGCTCCTCGTCATTCTTAGAAACGTTTTCCTCGTCTTTCGGCATTCCTTACCTCCTTCGAAATTGTGTCTCTATATAGCAGAGCGGCCGCAGGTTGCTTTACAACCCACGGCCTAATTGTACCACAGACGGACAACATCTTGCACCTGTTAAAATGCGCTTTTCCTACGCACGCGCAGAGCGCCGAAACCAATCGGGGGAGTCCGCTCCCGCGCTACTCACGTCGGCAAGAGTGCCACCTGCTAAGACGATTATATTATATATCAATTAAAAAGTCAAATGTATTTACATACGCACCATCGATGTACACTAAGAAACCTCCTAAATAATTACGTTCGCAACGCCACGCAGTTTGTCGGTTCCCTTGTCGTAGTAGTTGAAGATAAAACAATGGTTGTCTGTAATCTCGTCATACATGTAATTTGTCATTACGATATCGAAATCCCTGTCCTCCCATTCACTATAATCATTCAACAAGCGTGCATGTATCTTATGAATCGCTAATAACATTACAGTTCTGAAATCATCGCATGCTTCATCATCGTATCTAATCGCGTTAATCTTTCTGTTAACGGATACTTCTGCCATTTAAGTTACCTCACAATCTCTTTTACCATATTAACCATCAACGTATCTATTGTACCATCTTTAAAATAAACAAGAAACGTACCATCTGCAACAATATATGATTTTAAAAACAAAGGGTCTTCTACTATTTCGCTTTTCATATCAAGCAATATATAAGTTTTTACTTTAAAACAACCAATTTCATCATCAAACTTTAACCACGCTTTTCTATACAGCTCCCTTACACAATCGCATGACAAATCAAAACAATCCTCCTTTTTGTACAAATCAGCGAATTCCGAAACATCTGAGCACATCTTGGAACCTCCTTTTGACGTCGATACTTTCGTACCGCAACAAACCCATATAGTAGAACTCCCCGAACGTCTGAAAAAGTTTGCTAGTCCGCTTTGCCGCTATATAGTTTACCCTCGCGTCCTCGTTAGAGAAGTAATATATTGCGCTTGCGTTGTTCGGAATAGATTCCGTCACGTAGTAGAAACCACGGATATAGTCAGCCCATACGCCGAAATGCGCTCCGTTGAAGTGTATTCCGAACGAGAACTTTGCGTGCTTTGGCTTCTGCTCAACGAAATCGGACGAAAGGCCAACAAACTCGTTCTTAGCGGATACCTTGCCAGCTTCCGAACCTGCTAGCATCCTACCTGCAACGGTTCCAGTCAACTTCTCGTTAGCGTATTCGTCTGCGTCTACGTAATGCAGCAGAAACGTCTTGTGAAAATACCAACGATAGCCAAACTTCAAGTCAGAAGTAACCCCATAATGTCCAAAATAAGGATTGCCAAAATCGCAAGCATTCCCAAGTAGATACACGCGCGGACGAATTCCCTTTGTGTCCGCGCGTTCTCTTGAGACGGTATCAACGATATCAGCAAGCGTGGCAAATTCATTAGGTAGATAATTGTGATAACGGTCAGAACGCTCAATGATAGCTTCATCAAGAACAATCCTCCTGACGTTGTTAAAAGTTCTTTTCTTCATCCTTTGCGCATCCGTCATTGCCATGAAATACCCAATGACATGCCACGTCAGCTTTTTCTTGCCTTTTTCATCATCCTTTGGCTTCTCTGCGATGTAGGCATATCGTGTATCCGTCTTGAAATGATAGTTTTCGTTTTCTGGCAAGTTTTCCAATCGACCGAAATAGCCATCCGAAACACCTCCCAATTCGTTCTTGAACCTAACTACTTCTACGAAACGTGAACCGTCTTTCTTCCAGTCCTTTATGAATTGCTTTCTAAGACCAAACGTCTTTCCCAAACCACGTGCGCCAACAACCATGGTAACATCTGCATCATATGAAAGTGTCTTTTCCCAATCGTAATACTTAGACATTGTCAATCACAGTTCCGTTCAAAGCTTTTTCAGAAATCTCTCCATGCAACCGTTTACGACAATGAATGCACATCCTGACTGGCTCGCTTGTAGCCCTATCCCTGTCTGCGCATACGAACCTCATTTTGAAGTTATCGTAATAAAGATTCTCGCACGTGAAATATGCGAACGAAAAGCGCTTTGTGTCGAACTCAACGTCATGTGTCATATCGATACCTCCATGATGGTGCTAACATCGTCCTCAACGTAAGCCTTTCGCCTTTTTGCATCGTAGCCAAGATATCTAGCATACGTTATCGGCTTGCGTCCATACCTATTTCTAAGGAAATTGATACACTCTATATTGGTGACCTTCAAAGTCTCTCCTAACCACCTCCCAGAATTGTAAAGGGCATTGCTCTCATGTGCCGTTACGTGGTACTTGTTGCCTAGATAATCCGTAACGTCGCCATCGAATATGTCAGAAACGTCTGGCCTATACTTCTCCAAAGAATGCGCGACTGAATGGTATACGTACACATTGAAACCGATGCAAGTTTTCAACGTCTCTTCAACACCATATTTTCCAGCCATCGCCGTTATCAAATCCTCGATGTTGAATGCATCTTCTGGTCTTGAAAGTCCTGCGCAAGTTACGTGCGCCCTGCTGTCGAACGAAACCCTGCACTTGTTCCAGCACTCTATGTGCCAATCGTAATGATGCCCTTTGTTCTCTACCTCGAACGAACCGATTCCAGTCAAAGGAGAGGAATATTCTGGAAACGTCTTTCTGAGTCTTGACATTGTTTCGTCTATGGCTTGCTTTGACGCGACTGCAATTGGTTTCAAAGCTTCCTCGATTTCCTTGTCCGTGACGTCTAAATCACACGACATTTTCATCGAATCCGTATCTCCACCTAGAATCCTGACCCTATCGCCGAACGCTTCATTAATCAATTCCATAGCTATGACCATGTGCATTCTCGAACCGCCTACGATTCGCATTCCATATGTATACAAGACCCTGTTCGTGCGCTTGCTTTTTTCGTCGAAGTTATCTGGCGTTATCAACGTATCCTTGTCCACTACCAAATCGCCCTTATCGCATTTATAAGTCGGTTTGTAAATGTCTTGCGCCATCGTGCCATAGATTCCGTTGAACATTCCTTTTACGGTTCCAGTGTACCAAGATTTGAAGAATTCTGCTGAACATGTTCCGTTCTTCAACGCTTCCGCTATTCCGTCTGGTATTCCGACTACGTTATATGGATACGGTTGCCCCTCGACGTAGTGCTCCGAAATGAACTTTGCTTTGTCCTTTTGCGAATAGAGAACGTTTGATTGAGCAGTAACGAAATCAGGCGGCAAACGAAAAGACCAAGTACCCTCACCGCCTATAACCTCATATCTATCCCATTCATAGACACGCGACATTGACCACAGTTCAAGCTCAGTCAAATGCACTACGATTGATGATGCTTCATAAAGCTTGCCAAACGCAAAAACCGCATCGTCACTATGTTGGTCATGCCATCCATGAGAACGCAACTCTTCCTCGCTCAAGACGTAGTTTTCTCCGTCCTCGTAATCCCCAAATATCGTAGCACGTGATAGAAATTTCGACTCGGCGAGCAAAGCGATGCCTGCACTATCAAAGACGCTTTCTCTTCTAAGTCTGATGTTGTAAAATCTGAACCTCGCATGGAACGCACAATCAAAAGGTTTATTATATCTTTCAAGCACCATTGCTCTGGTCGTGTCAAGAACACGCTCCGACATGACGCGCAGTTTCGCAGGATGCAGGACGTCGAAATTCTCTGGGATTCTTCTCCCGTTGATGAACGTGTGATGCATCGAAGTAACGTCAACTGATACGACGTTTTGCACGACCTGCATAGACGTTCTTGCCGCCGTAAAAGTATAACCACCTCTGAAACACGCTTTCCTAATTCCGTACTGTCCATAAGTCTGTGGTTGCTCCTTTCTGCATAGCTCCAGCATGGACTTTTCCAAGGTGATTTTCTTACCGTTCTGCAACTTAATCATCGAACGCCCAATCGTGCGTCGTGCCATCTGTCTTACAATGCTGGTCTTTGTAAGAACTCTGTTGCCCAAATCTTCCTGCTTTAGGAACTCGTTTGACTTTAACAAATATTGAAGATAATGCGGTATGACCTGCGTATCACGACCTGCGTAGTAAAGTTCTTGCTCTGTCAAAGGCGTATCAGGTGTGCGAATCAAATCGTAATCCCAATCTCCTACAGCTTTAGGTAATCCACTTGTCTTTCCCATTGCCTTTAGACTGCGCATTTCCAGATGATACGTATCCCAGAACCTCAAAAGCATCGTATCAGTATCTTGTTCGTACAAATCAAGCGTGTAAACATTCGTAGAACTCTGTGCGTTCGCCTTAATGTCGTATCTTCTGTCAAGTTCCTGCATCAAAGGCTGCAAGTCGAACATTAGATTATACGCACAGATAATCGGCACCTCTTGTTTGAACATTCCCCACTCGATATAAGATGCTATCTTGTCCAGCATTTCCTGCTCTGTTCGATAGAAGCTTATCCTATCGTCAACGTCTGGTTGGTACGTATAGAGATTCACCTCTCTGATATCGTTGTCGATGAACAATACTGGAAACGCGCGTGTCTTTCGTAAGTCCAATTCACCTTGTTTTAGATAGTTCGTCGTTTCCGTGTCATAGACAGCGGCGATAGTGAACTTACGACGTTTCATGGTATTACCTTAGTGCGTCTTGCGGTAGTTCTTTGATAAGGCTTGCGATGGAACCAACAATCGGAGAATTGGTGCCAGAAAGCTTATAACGCTTTTCCTGTTCATCGTCGGTACGTTTAAGTTCCTGCATAAGCTTCTTTTCCTCTTGTGTGAGTGGAATGTCATTTGACATTTTCTCAAGCAGGCTAATCTCAGCTGAATTAAGAGCCATTACGGCATCCCAAATCTCGTTCAAATCCCTCGTGCCATAATACTCCATAATCAGTTCGTATCTGTCTCCGCTCTTTCCCTCCCATGCGCGTTGCGTCGAACGCATAAAAGAACGCGCTTGAATTTCTGTAGCTGTCTCCAAATCTTGCCCGCGTGACGCAATTCTGATTTCTTGCATCTTCTGTAGATTGGAACGCTTGACAGACTCGGCTTTGCTGCGTGCTCTAGTTGGTAATGATTTGCTTAAAGATTCCAGCTTCTCTACAGCTTCTAGTCTTTCCTGCTGCGTTCTGTCTCTGACAAGCTTGCCGTTTTCATATGCACGTGTTTGTTTTATAAGCTCTGAAACTTCATCTATCTGTGTTTGTATTTCTTGCCTACGTGAATCGCTACGTGTTACCTGCATATCAAGACGCAATGCTTCGATGCGCCTTTGTCCCATGCGCCTTACGTTCTTAGCGCGGTCAGCAATTCGGGCCATAGATTATCCCTCCTCAAGAAAACGCTTGATTTCCTTTAGAAAAATCTTATATTGAGGACAATCATAGCAATGCGTATCAATGCTTCTGAATGCAGACTCACGCTTATTGCAACGCCACTTATAATAAATAGGTCTGGCTTCTTCTGGAATCTGTCGCATATGCTTACAAGTGAAGTCGATATGAAAAGCCATTGAAAACCTCCTAAAGAAAAGGCACGTAGTCCCTCAATCGAAACTACGTGCCAGAATTTTCAAAGCAAGCTAACGAGATTACTCGTCAAGAACAAAGTCCAAAGTTTTCATCGTGCGACCGTTCGCAAGCTTCATCTCACGAACGAAAACCGTAAGACCATCAGCAATCTCAGCAGGAGTGAAAATTGCGCGAATGGTGCGAGCGCCGCGAGCGATGCCATCGGACTGCGAGAAAAGCGCGGTACCATCCTCACGAATAAGATAGGTATTCGTGCAAGGAGTCTCAGACTGCGTTCGAATGCCAGGAGTAGTCATGATACCGACGATGACGAAATTGCCAGTAACATCCTTAAGCGGCTCAGCCGAATTAATCGCCTTGGCAATTACCATCTTGTCGCGCTTAGACTCAGCGGCGAGAGTGCAGAAGAAATCATCGACGGAATTGGTGGTAATGATAGCGTTAGACATTTTCAATCTCCTTTTGCTGCTTAGTGGGCTTGTGCTCAGCCAGTTTTACGAATTCATCGACGCTCATAGATGCATAGAACTCTTCATGCCTGATTGTTTTTGGGTCAATCATGAATGTGTCAGTTCCAAGGACTCGTGAAACATAATTTGCCATTTGCTTAACGGTTTTGTCACCGTAAATCGTAACGCAAAAATGTTGTTTACGAAATTCCTTATCAAAAAACTCTCCCTCCACAGTCGTTTTTCTAATCGTCCGTCCGATACGATTTTCAGCCATTTGACTTGTCACCTCCTTTCGGGTACACTGTCAAGTATAGGGCATGTTGGGCATGTTGTCAACGACTTTTTTGTGTCCGTATGGCTAGAATTAGACATGTCTTTTCCTC
>Ga0326513_10001450_pt1 | contig 18713 bp, 29 predicted proteins | sample 2_2465_0518_D_FD_203654 | JGI IMG/M metagenome (GOLD analysis project Ga0326513, IMG submission 203654) | Bovine rumen microbial communities from UC Davis, California, United States - 2_2465_0518 | ecosystem: Host-associated > Mammals > Digestive system > Stomach > Rumen | place: USA... | reverse complement strand
GGAGCCTTCCAGGCGTCCGGGGTCCCCTCCCCTCCCTCTCACCAGTCGCCATCCGAGATGCTCAGGCTTGGACGCGCTGCATTTTGTAAAGTCGGGAAAATTTTGTTGCTTTTTGCCGCGTTGCAGCAGTAGTGGGCGGGCTGTAAATTTTGCCAGTCCTGCGCAGCCTGCTCTGGTGAGTCATAACCAAACTGTCTCCACCTGCTGATCGGCCGGATCTCGTCGATCACAAAGGAGAGGGGGTGGGCTGAATTTGAGGGGGCGTCATAATCAATCGGACCGAGGGCCCCCCGGCAAATTCCGCAAGGGGCCGCCATGGCTTTGAATCGTGCGCGGTGTTTCCGCCGCAGATTTCCATTGGCTGATCTTGGATTACTCGCCACCGCGGCCCACCCCCAGAGAAGAAAGACGGCGCTGGCCAGGAGATAACCAGCACCGCCCCCGGTGTCTATTTCTACGCGTACATGATACTGCAGAAGCAATATAACTTACTATCACATCTTTTTGTAGATCTCGTCCGCCGCGATCAGAGCGTCACCGTGCAGGCGGCAAACATGCATGTAGCTGTAGGACATCGTGACCGCGATCTGTTCCCAAGTCATGATGGAGACATAGCGCAGCATTAAAAGCTCGCGGAGCCTGGCGTCCTGGACCTTCTCAATCAGCTGGCGCACTTCGTTCTTGATACCGTAGAGCTCGTCGATCCGTCGGTCCAGCGCGTCCACCAGCTCCATGTACTTGTCGAAGCGATGCGGATCAGCGGTGTGGCTCACGACATCGCCATCCATTGAGGCGGTGATGGACAGCAGCCGATCCCGCTCCCGGGTCTTTGCCTGCTCCAGTACGTTTATCTCCCGGTCGCATGTTCTTGCTCTGGATAGCCATTGTTTAACTGTCATTCGACCGCCTCCTTAAATGATGATGTCGTACTCTTTATCCAGGACATCGGCCAGATCAGATACCGAGACGCGACCTTCTATGATTTCCTCCGACAACTTCACAACCTCGTCCCAGACGTCCTTAATGTGATCAGCGCCGCTAAATTTATCGACCAAGACCGTCAAAAAGATGGCCATGGCCAGCCTGGTGGCTTGACCCATTGCGTCATCCTTGGCACGCTTAACATCGGCAGCGGTCGCTGGCCGGCGTCTTGGGTTGATCCGCTTACTCATGCTTTGACCTCTCCGATCAGCCGGTCCAGATAAAAGCGGGCCTTCTCCAGATCCTCGGCGCCGTTCTTCCACTTGTAGCGCCAGACGTACTTGATGATCTGGCCCACCAGCCAGGCCTCCTTGCCCGGCAGATCCTGGACGGCTGCCGCGATAGCGTCGATGCACTCGATGCCGCCGCGGGTGTAGTGCTGCGGATGGTTGACCGGATCCGGATCCGGGGCCGCAGGCTTCGGTGTCGGTGCTTTGGGTCTCGCCGGCGCCTTCGGCTTTCCCTTTTGCAGCAGGCGGCCGTCCACTTTGACACCCTGTTCCTGCAGGATCTCCACGATCTTCTCCTTGCTGCACTGATTGAGACCCGCCAGGATCTTGGCCTGCTTGAGGCCGTCCTTGGCCTGCCGGTAGTCTCTGGCGATCTCCTCGTTGGTCATTGTCATGTTGTTTCCCTCGCTTTCTTAACCTTAGCTTTCAGCGCCTCCATCAGCGCCTCCTGCATGTCTCCTTTGCTGTGCAGGGCCGCCACCACGGCCTCGTCCATGCCGTGCTGGACCACCAGCAGGTGAGAGATCACCGGCCGCTCCTGGCCCTGCCTGTACAGCCTGGCGTTGGCCTGCTGGTACAGCTCCAGCGCCCAGTTGGGGAAACCGTACCAGACCTCATGGCGCCCGCCCTGCTGCAGGTTCAGACCGTAGGCGCAGGACGCCGGGTGGGCCAGCAGCACGTCGATCTCGCCCGCGTTCCAGTCCTGCTCGTCCTGGGCGCCGGTGTAGACCCGGACCCGTAAGCCGGTCTTGGCCAGGGCCTCGGTCAGACGATCCCGCTCGTGCTGGTACCAGTAAAAGACCAGGGCGTGCTCACCGTGCAGCTGCTCGATCACTTCCAGGAAGGCCTCGACCTTGCAGCTGTGGACCGGCACCACGGTGCCCTCGCTGTCGTAGACGGCGCCGCTGCACAGCTGCAGCAGCTTGCCGTTGAGGACCGCGGCGGATCCGGCGGTCACCGTCTGCTCGTCTACCTCCAGCAGCATGTCCCGCTCCATCTTGTCGTATGCCTTGCGGGCCTGCTCGTCCAGGACCACAGGCACCACGTCCTCGATGAAATCCGGCAGCTCCAGATAGTCCTCCGCCTTCATGCTCACGCAGATGTCGGCGATAGCCTCCCGGACCCGGACGTCTGCGCCGGGCTGCGGGCTGTACGTCCGGTAAGTCTGGCCGGGATAGCTTCGGTCCTGGGTGAAGTAGGCGTCGCGGTAGCTGCTGATCGTCTTGCCCAGGCGCTCTCCGCCGTCCAGCAGGAAGATCTGCGCCCAGAGATCCTCCAGGCCGTTGGGTGCCGGCGTGCCGGTCAGCTCCACCAGCCGGCGGATCCTTGGCAGGACAGACCGCAGCGCCCGGAAGCGCTTGGCCTGGGGATTCTTGAAGCTGCTGGACTCGTCCAGGATCACCATGTCAAAGGGCCAGGCGTTTCGGAGATGGTCCACCAGCCAGGGGACGTTTTCCCGGTTGATCACCCAGATGTCCCCCAGCTCCTCCAGGGCCTTGATCCGACGCTGCAGCGGGCCCAGGACCGGCACGATCCGAAGATGCTGCAGGTGGTCCCACTTCTGCGCCTCGTTCATCCATGTGGCCTCTGCGACCTTCTTGGGGGCGATCACCAGGACCCGGCTTACCGCCCACCGGTTGAAGCGCAGATCGTTGACGGCGGACAGCGTGATCACTGTCTTGCCCAGGCCCATATCCAGGAACAGCCCGACGCGCTCGTCGGTGATGATCCGCTCGATGGCGTAACGCTGATAGTTGTGCGGCACGAACTTCATCCGGCCACCTCCTCCACAAAGGCCTTGACCTGATCCAGGCCGTACAGGGTCCGGACATCCGCCCCGCGCTTTCGCAGCTCGGTGTGGACATGCTTCTGGATCTCCGACAGCCTCCCGGTCTCAGTCTTAAGCTCCACGTAGATGGTCCGCCCACCCGGCAGGATCACGATGCGATCCGGCACACCGGTGCAGCCCGGGCTGACCCATTTCCAACACAGCCCGCCCGCCGCTCTGATCCGGCGGACCAGCTGCGCCTCGATTGCTGATTCTTTCACGGCAGGCTCCAATACCACTCGGTGGCCGGCTGAGTCTTGGTCCAGTTGTTGGTGGTCTTGATCTGTAGGATCTGTTTTCCCTCCTTGATTTCGCCGCGGGTATAGCCGGCTGCCCTTGCCATGGCCCGGACCTCGGACGCCTCCCTCGGGCCGCTGCTTAAGAAGTCCTTAAGCCAGTCGCAAATATCTAAATCCGGTCTTTCCACTTCCGGTCCTCCCTTCTTTTGCGTATATACGCGTGTGTGTTATGTGTGTAGGTAGCATGTGATTTAGGCGTGTTAGGCGTGAAAATACGCCCTGTTCTTCTCTAAATTTTTTTATTTTTATACAAGTGTTGCCCTGTTGCCTTTGCCGATTTTCTTTGATGCTCCGGGCTTTTTCGGGGCAACACTTGAATTAAAAAATCTGTTGCTCTGTTGCCGTGGTCGGGCAACACTTGCAATCAACTGTTGCCGCTTTCCGGCGTAAAGTGTTGCCCGAAAAAGCACCGCTGCTTTCCATACGGCTCACCGGCAAAGCGCGTGCCGACAGACGTCCAATCCGGCAGCCGCTCCAGCAGGGCGTTGATCTCCCGGCTGTCCCGCTGCCGCATGTCGCCGTTGTTTCGGCCCAGGACCTCGCACCAGATCTGCGCGGCGCAGATCCGGTCCAGCGGGGCGACCTCTCCGTCGTACTTGACGCCGCCTTCCAGCCAGATCCGACGATCCCGCAGGCTGCGGTTGACCCAATCGACCGGGAAGTCCCGCGCCAAGTAGTCCTGGATCAGGCCCTCCCACGGATGCCGCGCACGGTGCTCCTCCTGGATCTCCCTGGCCACCTGCTCCAGAGCCGGCGGCAGGTATAAGGTCTCGCCCATGCGCCAGTAGGCCACAGCCTCGGCCCACAGCTGGTCCCTCTCCCGGTCCAGATCCTCGGCCACGCTTTTCCTCCGGCCGACCACGTCGATGTCCACGCACCAGAAGCGCCGGGATCCGGTCGGATCTGTCAGGCACTCCCGGCTGTTGGTGGTGCCGAAAAACACGCACTGCCGGCGCCGGTCGCTTGTGTAACGGCCATAGGCCGCCCGGTAGTAGTCGCTGGTCTTGGAGAGAAACATCTTGACCGCGTCGATGTCGGCCTTGTTGAGGGCCTGCATCTCGGCGATCTCGTTGATCCAGGTGCCCTGGATGGTCTCCATGGCGTCCTTATCACCGAAGGTCCGCAGGCTGTCGGAAAACCACTCCCCGCCCATCTTGGCCAGCGTGGTGCTCTTAAATCGGCCCTGGCCGCCGATCAGGATCAGCATGGTGTCGAACTTGCAGCCGGGGCGCATGACGCGGGCCACGGCAGCCACAAAGCTCTTGCGGGTGACCGCCCTGGTGTAGGCCGTGTCCTCGGCGCCCATGTAGTCGATCAGGAGCCGGTCGAGCCGTGCGGTGCCGTCCCATTGGAGGCCCTGCAGGTAGTCCCGGACCGGGTGGTATGCCTGATCGCTCGCTGCGGCAGCCACGGCGTCCAGCAGGTCCTGCTTGGCGATCTTTCCAAAGAAGGGCTCCAGGAAGATCCGCAGCTGCGCCGCGTCGTCGTCGCTCCAGACCGGTGAGGACACGGGCCGCTGCCACGGCATGGCGCCCACGGTGTCGATCCGGCCGGAGAACAGATTGAGCCGGATCCGGCCCTTGAGCTGCGGGTGGTTTTCCAGCAGCGTCCGCAGGTTAAGCATGGATTTCTCCGGCCCGCCTTGGGCGTTGAGCCGCAGCAGGTGGATCCACTCCCTGTCCTCGTCCTCCGTGCTCTCCTGGGGCTCTACAGGCTGGAAGGCGTCCTTTGCGGCCTCCAGGCGCTCGTCCAGGAGGAGGCGCCCCACAGCCTCGTCAGAGGCCGCCAGCTCGCTCATGGCCTTGAAGCTGGGCAGCCGGTTCACCGGCGTGTCCGGGGCCGCATCGTCGTCCAGATCGCCGAAGCGGTGCAGGCGGACCAGGTCGAAGGCGTTGACCAGGCGATTGCTGCAGGGGTCGGTGCTGTGGTGCGAGTATAGAAATTTGCCGTTGTCGTAGAGGACCGCGCCGCCGGTCGTCGTGCCCTCCGCGAAGGTGTAGCGGCCCGGTGTATCTGTCGGCAGGTAGACGCCGGGCAGGAAGGCAGCCATCGCGGCCTCGATGTCGTAGACGCGGCAGAAGGCCCCCACAGCGCCGTTTTTCTGCAGGGGGTCCCCCTGCTTGGCCGCGAGCCTTGCCGGCGCAGGAGCGCCAGGCACGACGGGCCAGGCGGCCGTGTCGCGCCAGTCCGCATACGTGGCCAGCAGACCGTCCACGGAGAGCATGGGCTTGTCGCTGGTGTGGTAGACGTAGACGCCGTCCGCGCAGGCTGACGGCCAGTACATGAGGCGGGAGGCCTCAAAGGTCGTCGGATCCGCGTACTCGATGCCGATCATGGCAGCCATCCGGCGGGCGCATGGCTCGTACTCGTCAGAGGTGCAGGTCCGGTCAAGCGGCAGGAGGATCCGCAGCCGCGGCTTGTACGGGCTGTGCTTCCGGGTGCTGTAGATGCAGTAGCCGCAGCCAAGAGCCTCCACGGTGGCGTGGATCCGGTCGGTCATGCCGGCGGGGATGTTGTCCAGATCCAGAGTGATCACGTCTCTGCCGGTCACTTTGTCGGCCTTGCGCCGGACGCCTTCCAGGGTGCCGGCCACATAGCCGCCCACGTCCTTGAGCTCGTCCTGCTTGCCCTTCGGCAGCCGCATGTAGTCCTCCAGGGTCTCGGTGCCTCTGGCCGGGATCCTTAGCTTCTCGTAGAGCTCTGAGATCTTGAGCCGCTGCGGCTGCCAGGTCATAGCCTTGCGGCTGGCGCCGACAGTTATGGTTATTTCTCGATCGTTTATCATGTCTTAGTCCTTCTTGAAAAAAGGATTTTCCCATCCGTCCGCATTGAGGGGCAGATCCTGGGCCCACCAGGGCGGCGCGGCCATGATCCGGATCACGTCGTCCAGGCAGCCCTGCTCCGGCGCTGCGTCGATCACGACCTCGTCATGGATATGGAACACGACCGGCAGGCCGGCAGCCTCCAGGCGCTCCACAGCCTCGGCCAGGCAGTCCCGGGCGGTGGCCTGGGTGATGTTCTCCACGATCTTGCCGCCGTAGGTCTCCAGGGCGCTCCACTTCTTGGTCTTTTGGTCCATGCCCCAATAGCCGATGCTCTCATTGCCGAAGCGGTTGGTGCCGATGTGCGGATGGGCGTAGTAGAGCTTGCGGCCGTTGGGCAGCTGGATGGTCAGGAAGTCGTTGTATTGATCCTGCTCCATGGCGAAGGCGATGGTGCCGCCGCGGATCTCGACGCGTCTGCCGGTCTTGATCGCCTCCATGGCGGCGGCCTCGCAGGTGTACCAGAAGTTGACGATTGCGGGGCTCTTAGCCCTCCACAGCCGGACCATCTCCTGGACCTCCTCGTCGGGCAGCTCGTCCAGCAGGTGCCCCACGTCCATCTGACGCATGGCGCCGACGCCGCCGCCGTAGCCCAGGGCCAGCTCGGCCACCTTGCCGCGCTGCCGCAGGCTGTACTCCGGATTGCCCTTTTTGATCAGCTCCATGGGCACGTTGAACATCTGCGAGGCGCTGGCCTCGTAGATCTTGCCGTGCGTGCGGAAAACGTCCAGACGCCACTCCTCCCGGGCCAGCCAAGCTAACATCCGGGCCTCGATGGCAGAGAAGTCCGCGTCGATCAGCCGGTTGCCGGGGGCGGCGGTCAGAGCGGTGCGGATCAGCTGGGATAGGGTGTCCTGCACGGATCCGAAGCACCAGGCGAGGGCCTGCATCTGGCGGCCTTCCACCAGCTGGCGGGCCAGCGGCAGCAGCTCCGCCGGGATATAGGTCCGCGGCAGGTTTTGCGGCTGGACGATCCGCCCCGCCCAGCGCCCGGTCCGGTTGGCCCCGTAAAACTGCAGGATCCCCCGGACCCGGCCGTCAGCGCAGACGGCGTTGTCGATCGCGGTGTATTTCTTGTTGGACGTCTTGCCCAGCTCCTGGCGGATCTCCAGCATCCGGCGGACCTTGGGGCTCTCCAGATCCCCGCCCAGCATCTCGGCCACGGTGGTCTTGCGCAGATCTGCCACCGTGCTGCCGGTCTCGGACTCCAGCCAGGCGGCCAGCTGGGCCACGCTGTTGGGATTGTCCAGCCCGGACAGCTGCGTGGCCTCGCTGATCAGCTGCGCCCTTGCAGCCTGGTCCAGAGCGATGGCGCCCTGGACCATCTCGGTGTCCACCTGGACGCCGCGCAGGTTGATCGTCTGATCCGTCACCCATTGGCGCTGCACATCGTCCGGGACCGGGAAGCTGGACAGCCGGCGCTCGATCTCCATCTCGGTGACCACATCCTGGCCGTTGTAGGTCTTGAACAGCTCCCACTTGGCCGGATCGTGCTGCGGCAGGTTGCGGGTGCGGCCGCCGTTGCTCTTGGTAGGGGCGCACGGTGTGCAGAAGTAGCGGATCAGCGCCTTGCCGATCCCCAGCTTCTGCTTGTCCTGCGGCAGGCCCATGGCTCTGCCGGTTGCGTCCAGGCCGGCGGTGTATCCGCAGTACAGGCCGTGCAGCATGGTGCAGTGCCACTGTGGCAGCCATGCAGTCAGGTCGGGCAGCTTGAAGTACGTGCCCAGACAAAACCACTCAAATGCGGCGTTGTAGGCGTGCTTGATAACGCGAGGATCGACCAGGGCGCCGAGGATGGCCTGGGGGATCATTTCCCCACAGGCCAGATCCACGACCTGCACCGGTCCGCCGTCCTCGCTGTAGGCAAACAGCAGGACCTCAAAAGCCGGGCTTTGGGCGTATCGGTAAAGCCCGGTTTTGGTGATGTCCTGGTCGCTGTATGTCTCGATGTCAATGGACAGGTGCTGCATGATTACAGCCCGAAGATATTAACGCCCTGGGGATCGTACTGCTGCGCGTAGGAGGGCGCAGGCTGCGTGTAGGCCGGAGCGGGTGCGGGGGCCGGGCCGACAGCCTGGAAGGCGTCCTGGGCCGTCACGCGGCCGCCCAGGGGCTCTCCGTCGCGCACCTTCTGCACGCCGTTGAGGCCGCAGCCGATGCCCTTCTTGCCGGCGCTGTTGTAGGCGAAGAAGTTGACAGAGACATTGCCCCACATGCCGGAGTAAACCTGCCGCGGGTCGATGATGTTCTGCACCATGCCGTCCACCACAAAGGGGGCCTGCTTGGAGCTGGCAGTAAACACCCAGCAGCCGCGGCACTCCTCGCCGTAGGGCTGACCGTCGGAGGGGCGCACGCCGTCGCCGTCATGGACAGGCAGCGAGGGCATGGGCGGCCGGACGCCGTTCCACTTGGTGCCGACGCCGGCCTCGACGGCCTGGGCGATCGCCTGATCGATGGCCGCCTTGGCGGCGGTGTTGGTCTTGGGGACCAGGATGGTCACGCTGTACTTGGGATCGCCTGTGGGGTTGTTGAGGGGCGGCTTGGCCTCAAAAAGGTTGCAGTAGGAAAAGTGCACGTCGTTGATGGTGATTGCCATGATTTTTAATCCTCCTTAAAATTGGTTTTGTGTTTGAAAATGTCGTATCGGGTCCTTAGCTTTTTCAGCTTGGCGCCGGTCTCGATCACATGCCGGCGCAGGATCCGGTTGTTATCTTTGGCCTGCTCCAGCTTGGCATAGCGCAGGCCCTTGGGGTCTATCCACTCCCGCTCCTCGTCCTGGATCGCCGCCTCGTAGGCCTCCTCCGCCATCAGGATGGCAGCGGGAAACCAAGACCGGAGCCGCAGCTGGGTGGCCATGTTGACGTCCAGGGTGAGCAGCTTGGCGCAGATCTTTTCCCATTTCTGGACGGTGACCTTGTCCAGCTGATCCAGATCCAGGCGCATCCAGAAGTGGTCATAGTTGCGGATCAAAATGTCAGTCATGGCTGACACCTCCGAAAGCGATGGCGGCGGCGTTGTACTCGGGCCGCCGGTCAGACTCAGGCACCAGAGCAGGCTTGCCCGGCTTTTTGGTCACCAGATCCGCAGCCAGGTCGGAAAAGGCCTTTTTGCCGAGAATCTTCTCCAGGCCGGCCACGCTGACCGGCTTCCGCTCCCACAGCATGGCCTCCTCGACGCCCCGGCCTTCCAGAGCCGTGAAGGCAGCGTCCTGACTGGTCCACTCTCTGGATCCGCGGCCCTCCACCACCTTAAAGCCGGAGATCTTCCGGCCCTGCAGGGCAGCGGAGAGGGCGTAGGCTTTCAGCTGATCCACCCAGGAGTCGATAAATTGGGCAGTGGTGAGGATGTCGCCGATCTGGTCGTCGGTGAGCAGCTCCGGCTCGGTGTTGACCAGAGGCTCCAGGGACAGCATCTGCCGGGCTCTCGCGGTGCAGATCGCCCTGGCCGGGCAGAAGGTCTTGTCGCACCAGGGTCCGGGCTTAAAGTCTCCCTTTCCGGCTATGGCCAACTGGGCGGCAGGCTTGGCCACGTTCTCGGCCCACCGCTCCAGCTCGCCCCGCAGCAGGCTCCAGGATTTGATCCCGCCGGCATGCGGCTGCACGATATGCAGGTGGATCTGCTGGATGGTATCGCCGAAGATCGCGCCGTAGGTCTGCAGGGCGCCCAGGGCGTAGAGCTGCATCTGCGTGTTGTGCTCCGCCTCCACCGGCACGCCGCTGCCGTTCTTGTAGTCGATCACGTGCAGCTGGCCCTCGCCGATGATCAGGCAGTCAGCTGTCCCGAAGCCCTCCGGGGCCACGTCGCTGTAGTCCACCCGGGTCTCCAGGGCGATGAAGGGCGTGGTCTCAAAGGACACGGCGACAGACTTAAGGAAGTCCAGATAGTCGTCGGTGGCAGCGTCCATGCCGGGATCGTAGTGGGGGTCCTTTTTGTACTTGTTCAGCTTGGCCGAGTAGGATCTCTTGGCGATCGGGTCCAGGAAGTAGCTCCGGGCCTTAAACTCCGCGATCTCATGGGCCAGGCGCCCGGCCTCGGCGTACTCGCTGGTGCCTGCAGGGAACTGCTGCACAAGCCGGACCGAGCCGGTGCAGTTGATCCAGCGGTAAGAGCTGGACGCATTGAGGACAGCATGTACGTCCGGCATCAGATCCGCGCCCCCATCGCTCGCAGATCCGCGGCAAAGGCGCCCAGCTGGGCCTCCGCCACGTCCTGCACGGTCTGGGCCCCATACTTGCCCAGGAGGGCCACCAGCTGCGCCTGGAGGGCCGGCTGCTGGCTCAGGAGCTGCGCCCCGGCCGTTGCCACCTCTGCACGCGAGGGGCCTGCAGGAGGCGCGACGGCGGTCGTGGGCGGTGCGACAGCAGGTGCGGGCGCCGCTGTGGGAGCTACAGGAGCCACCGGAGCGGGGGCCGTTGCCTGGGCGATCTTCTCCGGCTTGGCCTCCACCTGGGTGATCTGGCGCATGGCCAGGATCTTGGCGGCCTCTACCAGGGCCGGGATCTCGACGGTTACTTTGATTTCAAACATTTTTTTGTCTCCTCCTTAATATCGGGGTATTCCCCGTTCTCTGTGGCATAGATCCGGGCCACGGCCTCCGCAAAGGCCAGCCCGTCAAATTTAATTGCTCCCTGGATAACGAGACTATAGGTGCCGTCCTCATTTACGTGGAGCTCATAAGCTGCTGGGATAATCATCATGCAAACCTCCAGTAATGCGTGCCGGATCCATCCCGCCATGCGTCGCGCAGGCAGATGTCCGATGGCGTCCAGCTCATAAACACGTAGTCACTGCTGCAGGGGCGGTGCGCGTCGCTGTGCCATGCCTCCAGCTGCTCCCGGGCGATCTGGTAGAGATCTTCCAGGACCGGGCTGTCCTCGTCATATCGCATCCATTGCTGGGGCTGCGCGATCACGTCCTCCAGGGTGTTGGGAAAAGCGGGATTGTCCACGCGATTGAATACGCACCAGCACAGGGTGCGCAAATCGTCCTTGTCGTTGTCCTTCACGCCGTACAGCACCCGCGCCAGGCTCTCGGCCTCGGCGTTCAGCTGCAGGGCGTATGGATCCGCGTCGGCGTTGGCCTGATCGATGGCCAGGCGCTCCACCCGGTAAGCCTCCATCCAGGCCTCATACTGCGCCAGGGCTCTGCGCTGGCCCACGCGGATCATCATCAGAGACCAGGCGGCGAGGACCAGGGCCACGAGGACCACCGGGGCGGCCCTGCGGACGATCCGGCGGACGGTCGGATTGGACCGGATCCGCTCAAACAGCACCCGGCCGGCAGCCAGTGCGCCGTACATTCTGATGCTCATTTCTCCCCCTCCTTTGCGACCTCGATCGAGGCGATCGCGCCCACCCGGATGATCGGGTCCTCATCGCTGCACACGATGAAGTCGTCCGGCTTCTGGCTGGCGATCATGTCCTGCCAGTCATCGTCCACGCCGCGCCAGATGTTTCGGCGGCCGTCGATAGTGTGAATAATCAGATCAGGCATGGCGGCCTCCCTCCACCGCTCTGCGGTACGTGATGCAGCGCTCATAATCGGCGCTGACAAACTGCGGCTGCGGCTCGCCGGCACGGATCACCGGATCGGGGCCGTAGACCTCCCAGCGGGAAAACTCGGTGTTGTAAACGATCTCCATGGGCTTATCTCCTCCTGTGTTTTCTGTTGATGTTTTTGATCTTCTTCTGGTTGGGGATTGTCTCGTTTTGGCTGTCAAGCCATTTTTCGGTCCGGATCCGCTCCCGCTCGGCCGCAAATGCGATGTATTTCTCACAGCTTGCGTGGCAGCCGACGGTGCGGTCCGGGCAGTCTTTACAGGGTGGCTGGATCATCCCGGATCCCCTCCTCCATAAAGCGGATAAAGGGTCGCTTCGGGATCTTCACCCGTCTGCCGGCGCAGATCACCGGGAAGCCCAGCATTTCCGGCCGGTCCTGCGCCTGGCCTCTGATCGTGTTGGGATCGGCCTGCAGCAGCGGGGCCACCTGGGCGCAGGTGAGGACCTCGGTGTCCAGGGCCTTGATCTCCTCAAGGGTCAATCGCTGCATTTCGTGCTGCCCTCCTCTCTGCGTACTCTTTGGCGTCCTGCAGCCGCCACTTCTCCGCGACCTCGACGCCGTTGTCCAGAACAAAAAAGCTGGTGTGATCCCAGGTGCCGCTGCCGTTGGCGTGCGGGATATGCCGCTTGCGGCTCTGGACGATCATCTGGGTGCCGCGGAGCTGGTAGGTGGTCGTCGTGCCTTCGGCGTTGACGTTGCGGCCGATCTTATCCCAGATCGTGCTCATGGTTTTGCCTCCTTTCTGTCTACGATAGTGGACACTCAGAGCAAAAAGATCTCGCTCGGAGCTACACCAAAGACCTCGGCCAGCTTGACGATGGTCCTTGTGTTGACGTTGACCTCCTCGTTGTTCTCGATCTTGGAGATCGTAGTCCGGGATAGGCCGGTCTTTTCGGACAGCTCCTCCTGGGAGATCCCCTGGAGCTCTCTAAACTCTTTGAGCCTGTTCTTGATCACTTCCTCACCTCCCCTCATTCCATAGCTGCGGAAACATCTTTTTCATGTCTGGCCAGGAGCACGGGAGATCCGCAAACTCCTCGCCATCCACTCCCACCATCAGGATCGTGCCGACAAATTCCACTCCGCAGATCGTGCAGTTATAGGGCAGATCCTGCAGTAAGCCTTCCTCGTTGCAGATAATGACCAGATCCTTCGCAAGCGGTACCGCCTCAATGTAGCCGCCGACATTCCGCTGCAGCGTTTCCAATTTGTTCGACACGTTGACATGCCGGGGCGGCTCTCCCGGCCGTTTGACCAGGGCAGATATAAAGGCCATTTTGTTTCCTCCTCACTGGCAGAAGCCAAGATCGTGGACCAGCCAGTCATAGACCTGCTCCTGCTGGTCCTCCGGCAGCTCTCGGATCGCCTTGTAGCGCATCATCTGGCCCCAGACGTCGCAGTCGCTGCCGATCAGGTTGCACCGGTCAAAGCACCGGTCGATGGCTCTCTGTAAAGGCATCATTTTGCGCTCCTCTCCAGATTCTCGGCCGCGATCTGCCGGGCGGCCTTCCGGCGCTGCTCCTGCTTCTTGTCCCAGTCGTAGAGCTTGTCGTCGTAGGGGGCGGAGCAGCTTCGGCTGGCGATCTCCAGCATCTCAGTGACCCGGTCCTCCAGCTGCTGCTTGTTCTTGCTGGCTTCCCGGAGATCCCACAGGGCCAGGAGGCGGTCCATCTCGGCCTCGCTGATAAACTCCCAGCCGAAGGCGTCCTGGATGTCCTGGCGGATGTTGTAGCCCTCCAGATCAGCAAAGGGATCCGCGGCTTTGGCCTTGCTGCGGCTGCGGGTCTTGTCCTTCCGGTAGCGGGCCAGGGCGTCCTGGATGTACTTCCTGGCCGTCGCTATGTCCTTCCGGATGGCCTCGATCTCGGCCTGCTCCATCTTGTCCTCGATGGTCAGATGGGAGTCCCAGAAGTCCAGGACATCCTTCTCGGTGTACAGATTGGCCATGATTCCCTCCTTTCAGCTGGCAAAGCCGCCGTCGGTGCTGTAGTCCCAGTCGATCCGGCCGTCGGGATAGATCCCGCAGCCGTGGGCCACAAAGGTCCAGTCGCTGGCCACGTTGCGCATCCGGGCCTTGCGGTCGTGGTAGCTGCGCATGCACTCAAAGCGGCCGCCACCCTCGTTCTCGTAGATCTCGCCCACTTCGGGCTGGAAGCCCTGGCGGGCTCTCAGGTATTCGCGTCTGTTCATTTTGATCTCCTTCCTGTTTTACTGTCCACTTTCGTGGACATCCATAATATAGCACCGCGGAAACCGCTTGTCAACTATAGTGGACAAAGTTTTTATTGACTTTCTTTTGTAACTATTGTAAACTTTAGTGGACAGGAGGCGATAATATGACAATCGGCGAATACATCAAGAAATACCGCGAGGAGCACGAGCTCTCTGGGCGGGCCTTTGCCTCCCAGGTGGGCATCAGCCCTCAGTATGTAGTCAATCTGGAGCGCGGTGTGAATAACGACGGGAAGCCCTGCACGCCCACCGTGCGGATGCTGGCCAAGATCGCCAAGGGGACCGGCCGCTCTGAGGCGGAGCTGCTGACGATGCTCCACGAGGATGTGGCCATCAATCCTCCCGGCCTGGTGGAGAAATACGAGGCCCTGGACATCAGAGGCAAGTCCCGGGTGGATGATGTCCTGGACGAGGAGTATGCACGCTGCACAGCCGGTGAGCTGGTCTATATCCGCCACTACCTGGTCCCCGCTGCCGCCGGTTATGCCTCCCCGATTGAGGGCGAGGATTATGAGGACATCCCGCTGCCGGATGGCGCTCCGGCCGGTGCGGATTTCTGCATCACGGTCCGGGGCGACAGCATGGAACCGTACATCCCAGACGGCAGCCTGGCTTATGTCAAGCGCGGGGCCTCCCTGCAGGAGTTTGACGTCGGGATCTTCTACGTGGACGGTGACGCCCTGATCAAGCAGTGGTGCGTGGACTATGGCGGCACACTGCACCTGCTGTCGGCAAATCCCAAGCGCGAGGACGCCAACAGGCAGATCCCCAAGGGCAGCACGGTGACCGTCGTGTGCTTCGGCAAGGTTCTCCTGGATCACCGGCTGCCGGCGCCGATCTATCAGTGAGGTGTCGGTCATGGACGACAAATGCAAAAAATGCGCCGCACCCCTTCCAGAGGGCGCGGCGTTCTGCCCGGCGTGCGGGCGGCCTGTTGTGCGGCAGCAGCGGCCGAAGCAGCGCGGAAATGGCCAGGGCTGCGTCTACGAGCTGCCCAGCGGCAAGTTTAAGGCGGTGGTGATCCTCGGATACTACACGGACGAAAAAGGCAAGAGACGGCGCAGGACGCGCTCTCAGGTCTTTGCCAAAAAGACCGACGCGGTCAAGGCCCTGCCGAAGCTGCTGGAGGATCCGCGGAAAGAGGTCAAGCGCTCCACCACCTTCAAGGAATTATACGACGCCTGGGAGCCCACCCATCGCGCCGGTGAGGACACCATGGGCTGCTACCATGCGGCGATCAAGCATTTTGCACCCGTCTGGGGGCTCAGGATCGCCGACGTGGACGTGGACGACCTGCAGGAGTGCCTGGATACCTGCGGGCGAGGAAAACGCACACAGGAGAACATGAAGGCCTTGGCGGGGCTTATGTACAAGTATGGGATCCCGCGTCATGTGATCCCGGACAATCTCAACCTGGGGCCCTTCCTGATCGTGGGCGGTGACAAGGCTGCCCACCGGGTCAGCTTTACCGACGATCAGATCAAGGCAATAAAAAAGCAGATCGGCAAGACACCAGGCGCGGAGCAGGTGTACATGCTGATCTACTTAGGCTACCGTCCGTCCGAATTCCTCGACCTGCAGGTGGAGGACTACGACGCGAAAAACAAGTGCTTTGTGGCCGGAGCCAAGACGGCAGCCGGCAAGGGCCGCACGGTGACCGTCAGCCCGAAGATCCAGAAGTATGTCACAGCAGCCACCCAGGGCGCCACAGGAGCTGTGGTGCGCGATCCGGGCGGCAAGCCGTATAAACTGAGGGACTGGACAGAAAGCGTGTTCTACGCCGTCCTGGAGGCCGCAGGGATAGACAATCCCATGGTCACCGTGGGAGGCGGAGTGCAGCGCCACAAATACACCCCGCACAGCTGTCGGCACACGTTCTCCACGCTGATGAAACGTGTGGCGGGATCTGAGAAGGATAAGATCGAGCTGATCGGCCATGCCTCCGGCGAGCAGCTGCGCTATTATCAGGACGTCAGCCTGGAGGATCTCCGGGCCATCACAGACGCCCTTTGATTTCTTGAAAACGAGTGGTAACGCGAGTGGCAATAGCACTCATTTCCACTAATTTTTCGCAGAAATAGAAAAAGACCGGAAATCCGCTGTTTTCAACGGTTTCCGGTCGTTTTTCTTGGTCCGAGTGACTGGATTTGAACCAGCGGCCTCTTGAACCCCATTCAATTTTAAGTCCAGTGTTTTCAACGGTTTGCGGGTTTGGAGTGGTAACGGAGTGGCAATAGAGATCCGCTTTTATTCAAGATCCCGTTCAAGAATTATTCAAGATCTTTCGTATCGACGGGCTGATTTTCATCCGGCAGCGGCTCCACATTGTCCTTAAATACTTCATTAAACTCGCCCACCGCGGACTCGATCAGCATCCGGGCCTCCAGCTCAGTGATCGGGATTCCCTTCTCGCCGAGGATCTCCACCAGGCTCTGGAGGGCTTTCAAATATTTCTCCTCACCGTGCAGGTCCTTGTAGATCTGCTCCACCGCCAGCACGACCGTCTTGGCCACGGCTCGCTTCTCGCGGCTGTTGGCGATCTTGTTGTACGCCTTGGCGATCCCGGTTGCCGCGATGCCGGCCAGAGCGGTCAGCAGCGCGTAGAGGATCGGCATGCCATAAATCTCAAAAAAGTGTGTCCAAAAATCCATTATGTACCTCCGTGCGCTTTTTCGATCATGTGCGCCTCGATTTTGTTAATCGCTTCTGTGACCGGGCCGTTGGCTCCTTGTTCGTGCAGCCCTTTCAAGCAGGCCAGCACGCCGTAGGTCAGGATCTCCTGCTCGGCAAGGATGCCCTTGATCACCTCGTCCTGTTTGTCCTGCCGATCAAACCAGCCGAACAGCTTGCGCAGGTAGGCCACCACGGCCACAACGGCACCAATCACCGCAGCTGCGGTGATGATGGTCTGCCACGTAAATGTGATTTGCATATCCTCTCGCCTCCTCAGTCCTTCGGGACCACAAGGATCTGCCCCGGTCGAATGATCCAGGGAAACTTGATGCCGTTGGCCTCGGCCAGCTGCTGCCACTTAGCCCCGCTGCCCATGGTCCTGGCAGCGATGCTCCACAGCGTATCCCCAGCGAGCACGGTATGCACGCCAGCCGGCGAGGCCGGTGTGGTCTGCGCAGGCTCGGCTGCTGTCGGCTTCCTGGTGATCAGCATCTGCCCGGGGCGGATGATGTAGGGGCTCCTGATGCCGTTCCAGGCCGCCAGATCCGTCCAGTGGCAGCCGTGCGCGACGGCGATGCCGTAGAGGGTGTCTCCGGCCTTGACGGTGTAGGAGCCCTCCTGCGCCGTCTGGGGGCTTGTGGCGGGCTGCGGTGTGGTCTCTGAGACCAGAGGCCGAAGCACGCAGTCCCACGGGTAATTGTAGTAGGCCTGCACGCGGATCTCGCTGCCAGAGCTGTCGCCGGGCCTGCCGTCCAGATTGGACCGGGCCTGCACGATCATCCCGGATCCAGTGCATAGGGCGGTGTGGCGGGCCTGATTCAGCAGGATGTCGCCCCGGCGCAGCCCGGCCCCGGTAGCCAGGTTGACGCCGGCAGTCACGTCCTTAAAGCCGCAGCGCAAGGCTGCCGCCCGCATGTTGCCGGTGTAACTGGCGCCGGAGCTTTTCAGCGGGATGCCCGCCTGCTCAAATGCCTGGATCACCAGGTGGCTGCAGTCGTAGTCCGGCCCCCAGCCGCCCCATCCATAGCCGTGGCTGTTGTCGTTGGCAATTCGCTCGGCCCAGGCCACGGCCTTCTCAATTTTGCTCATCGCAAACCTCCGTTCACGCAGTCCGGTTCCAAACATAAACACCGACAAGTACGGAGGCATATTATGATGACATTATTGCTCCCGGGCGGGGTCTCCCCCGTCCCTATCTGCGCTTTGAACCACGCAGTCAGAATGTCTATGCTCATGTTGGCCTCCTTAGTCGTTAGAGCCGCCAGAAGCCGGTTCTGCGGCTTGGTAGAAATACGCATATCTATAATTTGCTCGTGACCCAAGGCTTATTGTGCCCATAAGTGTTAGAGACGCAACTTCGGGGGCATTTGAAGCCAAAACGCACACAATTGCCCCGCCTGTTGTTGTTCCGGGGATTACGCCTCCGTAAGCCATGGAGTTATAGTCGCAATAAATACCATTCTGGTCAGTGAAAAATGCGCGCACATCCATACCACCAACGGTAAACGAAACCGCTTCGCCACCACCACCGCCTGCTGGTATTGATTGAATCGTTGAGATGAAGTCATCCGGGAACATTAAAGCCACCGATGTTGACGATTTTGCGCGGATTGCATCTGCTACGCTTTTCATGTCTTCATATTCTACTGTATACATTAAAACTGCTCTCCATTCGCGTTCGGAACTTCAGCGGGATACCATTGTCCATCACTTGATACTACCAGAAACTTGCCATAGTCAGCCGTGGTCACGGCGGGAAGGTCGGAGTAAATATCATGACCTGTGCCATCAATCGTAATTGTTCCCAATTTAGTTCCAGAGGTTACCGTTGGGGAATATGCCACCGTGCCGCCCGGTTCCGCGCCTGTCCACAACCGAATGCCAGTGCCATCATGCCAGTAGACAGGATGATAAGATTCCAACTCCATTGCCGTTGTACTGTACGCCACGCCAAGAAAAATGTAAATTGAACCGTCTTTAGTTGTAGGTAAAGCAGTTGCAATGTCTTTCATGACAGCACTTCCGTCAGCTTGCGGAGTACATTTGAGATATACAGGCGCTCCGCTCACAAGAGCCTTGACATAGCTGT
>Ga0326513_10001446_pt1 | contig 18753 bp, 19 predicted proteins | sample 2_2465_0518_D_FD_203654 | JGI IMG/M metagenome (GOLD analysis project Ga0326513, IMG submission 203654) | Bovine rumen microbial communities from UC Davis, California, United States - 2_2465_0518 | ecosystem: Host-associated > Mammals > Digestive system > Stomach > Rumen | place: USA... | reverse complement strand
GTCGGAACTATTGTGACTTGTTCTGAACTGGTTCCTTCCGACATTATTTATAGGCAGATTAGTAATCAATTTATTAATGAATAAAACAGCGGTAATTGTTGGCGGTGGCCTTGGCGGTTTGTTTACAGCTGCTATCCTTTCTAAGGAAGGTGTTAAGGTTACTGTTCTTGAGAAGAATCTCAACCTTGGCGGAGGATTGCAGAGCTTCAAGAGGTTTGGCGAGGTCTATGATGCTGGTATGCATATTCTTAGCGGTATGCACAAGGGGGGAAGTATTCGCAAGATATGTAATTATCTTGGCCTGACGGATAAGATGCATATACGTCCAGTGGATGATGATTGCATAGACGAACTTCATTTTGTAGAAGATGGCTCTACGTATCGCATTGGAAAGGGACGCCAGGGATTTGTTGATTCTTTGGTTAAGCACTTCCCAGATCAGCGTGAGGCATTGACAAAATATGTTGATGCAATGTATGCCTTGTTGGATGAAATGGATATGTTTCATCTTCGTCCGTTGAAGACAACGATCTTTATGCACTCTGAGAATTTCCTCATATCTGTTGGTGATTTCATAGCCAAATATATCAAGGATGAGAAACTTAGGGCGGTACTTGCTTACATGAATCCTCTCTATGGTGGAGAGAAGGATAAAACCCCAGCATATGTCCATTCCATTATCAATGTGCTGTATATCAATGGTGGTAACAGATTTGAAGGAGGATGTAATCTCTTTGTAAATGAGCTTCGTAAGTTGATTGAAGATAACGGAGGAACTGTTATCGTTAATGATGGAGTGGTAAGTGTTTCCTCTGAGAATAAGTTGATTACGGGGGTTAAGACAAAGAGTGGAAAACAGTTCACGGCTGATTATTATATCTCTGCTATTCATCCCTGCACGTTCGTGAAATTGCTTGAGGATAAGAAAATTCTTTCAAAGCCTTATCGTGAGAGACTTGAGGCTATTCCTAATTCATACTCTGCATTTACTCTGTTTGTCAAGCTTAAGCCGGGCAAAGTGAAATATTTCAACTATACGCGTTATTGCATGACCCGATATGATGAAATATGGAATATCGGTATTGCTGATGAGCAATGGCCAAGAGGGGTGATGTACATGACCACGCCAGAAATCAATCAGGGAGAGTATAGCACGAAGATGATAGTCACCACTCCAATGTCATGGAATCTTGTAAAGAAATGGGAAAATACCACCGTAGGGCATCGTGGTGAGGATTATAAGGCATGGAAACAAGAATGTGCGAAGAAGTTGCTTGATAGGATTGATAAGATTCATCCCGGCTTTATTGACAGTATAGAGGCTATCAATACAGCTTCTCCACTTACCATACGTGATTATTTCGGAATAAAGGAAGGATCAATGTACGGATTTATGAGTGATTGCAACAATATAGTTCTATCACAGGTTCCTGTAGTTACGAAAGTCAAGAACCTATATCTTACTGGTCAGAACAATAACCTTCATGGGTTCTGTGGAGTGCCGCTTACTGCTATCAACACGTGTGAAGCTATATTTGGTATGAATTATATCATTAATAAAATTAACGCTGCAAACCCTTGATGTTTATAGGGACAGGAAAAGTTTATTATGGAGTATAATAAGTTTGGAGAGATACGTCCCTATACGGACGATGAGATTTCTGCAGCAATGGATCGAATTGCGGGTAGCACGTCGTTTCCTCTATTGGCGTCGTATGTGTTTCCTGATAGGAATATAGACGATGTTCGTAGTGAAGTCCGTTCATATAAGACCATTCATGATTTCCAAATGGGTATCATGTACTGGGCTAACCGCAAGATAATCAAGGATAGTACAGCCTCATTTACTTGTGGGGGAATGGAGAACGTAAGACCTTCTGCTCTAAACACTCGCTCCTCAATACAGAACGCCTATCTATATGTCTCCAACCATCGTGATATAATGCTGGATGCGGCTTTGTTCCAGAATGTCCTTGTAGATAATGGACATGATACTACGGAGATTACCTTTGGCGCAAATCTCATGCAAGGACAGATTGTCATCGATATAGGCAAGTCAAACAAGATGTTCAAGGTGGCTCGTCCAGGTGGTAGTGTTAGGGAATTCTATAAATCTTCCCTCCTCCTTTCTGAGTACATGCGTCATGTCATTACTGAAAAACATCAGTCTGTGTGGATTGCTCAGCGTAATGGACGTACTAAGGATGGAAAGGACCGCACAGATCAGGGCATTATAAAGATGCTATGCATGAGTCGTTCTGACGATAAGGTTAGGGCTATTGCTGATTTGAATATAGTGCCTGTCTCTGTTTCATACGAATGGGAGTCTTGTGATATCCTCAAGACTGTGGAACTGTATGAGCGTCAGTTCGGACCTTATATCAAGAAACCGGGTGAGGACTTGAACAGTATCCTGACTGGCATTACCCAGTATAAGGGTAATGTGCATTTCGAGGTCTGCAAGCCTCTTCGCTTTGAAGAACTCAACGAGTTCTCCGATCTCACTTCCGTAGAATTCCATAAGGCAGTAGCCAACTTGCTCGACCAGCGTATCTGTTCTTCATATCATCTGTATCCAAACAATTACATAGCCCATGACATTCTCTATGGCAACAAGAAATATTCAGACATGTATTCCTCAGAAGAAAAGGATGCTTTCATGCATAGAATGAATAAGCTCCAGAAATACGAGGAAGAGTGCGATATGGATAAGCTGTACGAGATATTCCTTGGGATATATGCTAATCCTGTGGATTCAAAAAGTCAAATGTCAAAGGTCAAATGACGAGGTTCTTTAGTCTTTTGGCTTTTGCCTTTATATCAATTGCAGTTTTTGCAACTGAGTCGGGTAATATCATACATCTCTGGGAAGGAACGTCTGTAAACAATAAGAGCGTTACGCTTGAGATATTTTTGCCTGAGAATACCAATGTAGGAAAGACTCCTGCAATGATAGTATGTCCTGGTGGTAGCTATAGCTGGCACGATTATGAGGTGGAAGGAACTGATGTGGCAAGGTGGTTAAGCAGTAATGGAATTGCAGCATTCGTACTTAAATATAGGGTGCAGGGTGTGTTTAATTTCATTACCCATGCTAGATTAATAGTTCCGGGAAATCATCATCCGTACATGTTACAGGACGGACAACGTGCTATTCAGTATGTCCGTGAACATGCAGATGAATACAATATCGATATAAACAGGGTGGGGGCAATGGGCTTTTCTGCAGGAGGACATCTTGTTATGTCACTTGCGGAATTTTCATCAACAGACTTTCTGAAACCATTGGGGATTGTTTCAAAAGTGTCGTTGAGACCTGATTTCACCGCACCAATCTATCCCGTAGTGACAATGAGCGAGAAAGTGTGTCATACACGTTCTCGCCGCGCCCTTTTAGGCGAATATGGAAAGTTCCGTAAGTCCTTGCGCGATTCTCTCTCGATAGAACGACATGTGCCTTCCGACTGTCCTCCTGTCTTCCTCGTTAATTGTAAGGATGACCCGATAGTGAAATATCAGAACTCTGAATTACTCGATTCTGCCCTCACCGAGAAAGGTATCAAACATACATATATACAGTATCAGACTGGTGGTCATGGTTTTGGAGCCTCCGAAGTAAAAGGTACTGCTGAGTGCCATCAATGGAAACAAAGGTTTCTGGAATGGCTAAACGAAATTAAAATGTAAAAATTAAAAAGTATGATTAGTAATATTGCGAAAAACGATAATTATACTTCTTGCTTTTTACTTTGAATTAGATGATAATCAAATTCTTTGACTTCTTCCACAAGCGTGTGTTGCTCAGACGTTCAGTTTTGCTGACTCTGACAATAGCTCTTGTTGTGTCTGTCTTCCAGTTGTCATATAAGGAGGACATATCTGATTTCATGCCTCTTACTGATGAGGAGAAACTGGATATGGAGATATACCAGGACATATCGGGTGTCAATAAGCTTGTTGTCCTGTTTTCCTGCGACACGGAAAATCCTGATAGTACCATAGCGGCCATAGACCTTTTCCAAGAGAGCGTGAAGGAATTGGACTCTCTGAATTGGACGAGTGATATGGTTACTCGCTTTGATATGGAGAAGGTTGGGGAGGTAACAGAATTCGTATATCAGAATATTCCATATTTCCTGACTGAACGCGACTATTCACGCATAGATTCTTTGTTGTGCGCAGAAAATTATGTTGGCGAACAACTTGACCGTGATCGTGAGATGCTGATGTTCCCTTCTGGAGGTCTGCTTTCTGAGAATATCTCACGTGACCCTCTCAATCTGTTCACACCTGTACTGAGCAAGTTACAGGGCTTGCAGCAGGAGAATAAGTTTGAGATGTACGACGGCTATATATTCACGCCTGACATGAGTCGTGCAATCGTTATGCTTTCTTCGCCTTTCGGCAATTCAGAGACAGATAAGAATTCACAGCTTCTGCAACTCCTTACGTCAGGTATTGAACGGATGAACGCTCGTTTTCCTAATATCGAGGCTCACGTATTGGGAGGACCACAGATAGCCGTAGGCAATGCCCAGCAGATAAAGCATGATTCTATCCTTGCCGTAAGTCTTGCCGTTGTTCTTATCCTTGCCTTGCTTTTCTTCTCGTTCCGCTCATTGCGAAATATATTGCTTATAGCATTCTCAATAGGGTGGGGATGGTTGTTCGCCCTTGGCGCACTTGCTTTATTCCACGATAACATTTCTATTATCGTTGTCGGAATTTCGAGCGTTATCCTTGGTATTGCACTCAATTATCCGCTACATCTTATTGCCCATATAGGGCATGAAACGGACATCCGACAGGCATTAAAGGAAATCTCTGCGCCATTGCTAGTTGGAAACATAACAACGGTAGGTGCTTTCCTTGCCCTCGTTCCGCTTAATTCCGTGGCTCTCCGTGACCTCGGTCTTTTTGCGTCCCTACTTCTTATTGGCACAATATTCTATGTGTTGGTGTTCTTGCCGCATCAGGTGAAGATAGGTGATTGCGGTCAGAATAATACAACACACCAACACCCATCATCTATCACCCATCTGCTATCTCGCATCTCCAACATCCAACTCGACAACAAATCATGGGTGGTAGGTATTGTCATCATATTGACTCTTGTCTTTGGATGGTTCAGTTTCCAAGTTGAGTTTGACAGTAATCTTGCCAATATCAATTACATGACCGATGAACAGCGTGCAGATATGGAGTATTTCCAGAAACTCACGGCTGATGATACCGTTTCTACCAAGCGCACACTCTATGTCGTGTCTTCCGCTCCAACTATTGATGCAGCCCTTGATTCTTGCAATAGCAAGAAGATAAATGGTGTGTCTCAGTTCCTTGCCTCTGAGTCTATGCAGAAGGAACGTATAAGCCGTTGGAATGAATTTGTATCTAAGCATCATGATTTGCTTAACGCACAGTTTGCAAAGGCTGCAAAGGCCAAGGGCTTCTCTGTTGATGCGTTCTCTGATTTCCAACAAATAATCAATGGCAGTTATGAACCTCGTGAGTTCAGCTATTTTGCCCCTCTGACATCAACTGTGTTTAATGGAAATATCGTAAAGCAAAACCAATATTTCATTGTCGATAAACTGAGTGTTGAGCCTTCAGAGATAGAAAAAGTGAAGAGCAGTATCCCTGGCAGTTTCGATATTGAGAGTCTTAACAGTTCGTTGGCAAATAGCCTGTCTGACAACTTTAACTATATCGGATGGGCATGTTCGCTTATCGTGTTCTTCTTCCTGTGGTTCTCATTCCGTAAGATAGAATTGGCTATAATATCCTTCGTGCCTATGGCTATCAGTTGGGTGTGGATTCTCGGGCTCATGGCTATTCTCGGCATAAAGTTCAATATCGTGAACGTCATCCTTGCAACTTTTATTTTCGGTCAAGGAGACGACTATACAATCTTTATGACCGAAGGCTGTATCTATGAGCATAAGACCGGTAAGCCTATTCTTGCATCCTACAAACATAGCATCCTGCTATCTGCCATTATCATGTTTATAGGCATAGGAACTCTTATTGTTGCCAAGCATCCTGCCCTTCATTCACTTGCAGAGATAACAATTGTGGGTATGTCGAGTGTGGTCTTCATGTCATGGCTCGTACCACCATTGCTGTTCAGATTGATATATAAGAAGAAGGGAGAATAGATTCCCCCCATAAAATATGAAAGAAAGAATTCGTACAATACTTGAAGACAATCTGCCATTGGCAGACCTTGATTCTGATTTTCTGTTTGCAGAACTCAGCTCTTTGGATATAACCACTATCATGATGCTGCTTTCTGATGAGTATCATATCACTCTCGACTCTCGTGATGTCTCTCCAAAGAACTTCATGACAGTTGATAGCATCGTTGCTATGGTACAGAGAAAACTTGAAGAGAAGAAGTAAAGTTTTTAAAACGCAAAGACGCTGAGACGCAAAGTTATTTATGATTTGAGATTATTCCTTATTATTTCTTAGCGTCTTTGCGCCTTTGCGTTTGAAATTTAGATATACCGTAAATGAGCACTATACTTGACTATGTTCATCGTTGGGCATCAGAATGCCCAGAGAAACCAGCCATAATATCCCGTGACGGAGTTATTGCTTATCGGGAGCTTTATGATAGGATGAAAATACAGCCCCCCTGCCCCCCAAGGGGGAGTTCTTTATATAGTAATGAACCTTCAAGGGAAAACTCACAACGAGAAGATGTATCTAAAAAACTCCCCCTTGGGGGGTGGGGGGGCTCCTTACCAATCCCCCTCCTCGGTGAATCCTGGAATTCTGATTTCTGCCTATATACCACAGGAACTACGGGCAAGTCGAAGGGCGTTGTGATCTCCCAGAAGGCTGTTATTGCTAATTCCGAGAATCTTATTGCCGGACAGGGTTTTTCCCATGACCTTGTGTTTGTCATAGCTGGTAATATGGAGCATTTAGGATGCTGGTCGAAGATATTCCCGGTTCTGATGCTTGGAGCGACCATTTATATAATAGAGGACGGAATGAAGGATATTGATGGATTCTTCAAGGCTTTCGACCTTCCTCTTGAAAAGTATTCTTTGCCTGCCAATACCAAGTTCGCCACATTCCTTGTGCCTTCAAACATCCGCATCCTCCTTCAGTTTGCGAGTGACAGGTTAGAGGCTCTGGCCAATCGTATGGATTTTCTTGAGACAGGCGCGGCTCCAATGCCTCATTCTGATATGCTTACTCTTTGTAAGATACTGCCAAATACCCGACTCTATAACACATACGCATCAACGGAGACTGGTATAATCTCAACGTATAACTATAACGATGGAGAGTGTATAGCAGGATGTCTTGGTCATGCGCTTCCTCATTCCCAGTTCCTTATTACTCCCGAAGGCCGTATAGCTTGTAAAGGCGATACCCTTATGTCTGGATATAAGGATGAGCCGGAACTTACTCTTACTGTCCTTCACGATGATACGCTTTTCACAGCCGATAATGGATATATTGACGAGAAAGGCCGTCTTCACATTCTCGGTCGTGATGACGATACAATCAACACGGGCGGTTTCAAAGTTGCTCCTTCCGAGGTTGAGGAGGTAGCCCTTTCTATGCCCGATATTGAGGATTGTATCTGCATCTCCCAACCGCATCCTGTACTTGGCAATGCTCTTGCCTTGCTCGTTGTACTCAGGAATGGTGCAAAACTTGATAAGCGTGCTATTGCCTTGCATCTCAGCGAGAAACTTGAACGGCATCAGATACCTCTTTCCTATAAAGAGGTTGATAAGATTCAACGCACTTTTAATGGCAAGCTCAATAGAAAGTATTATAAAAAAAGTGTAGAGTAGAAAGTTTAAAGTAGAAAGCATAAAAAGCCGCTTGAGGATTATTCCTTAAGCGGCTTTTTTCTGTATAATCGGTAAAAGTATTACTTCACCTCTATAAGCTCTACATCAAAGATGAGGGCGGCATAAGGAGGGATATTGCCGACACCACGAGAGCCGTATGCAAGGTAGTAAGGGATGTAAAAGCGATATTTGCTACCTTCTTTCATCAGTTGCAAGCCTTCTGTCCAGCCTTTGATAACCTGATTAAGAGCGAATTCCGAAGGCTCTCCGCGCTTATAGCTTGAGTCGAATACAGTACCGTCGATGAGACGGCCTTCATAATGACAGCGCACAATATCAGTAACCGATGGACTCTTTCCGTTGCCATCTTCCAGAACCTCATATTGAAGTCCGCTACTTGTCACTTTCACACCTTCACGCTTGGCATTCTTATCAAGATACTCCTTGCATTGCTGTTCGTAGTCGTCCTCATCCTTTGAGCATGAGGTCAATCCAAGACCGCATACAATCATTGTTATTAATAGCAGAATTTTCTTCATAAAGACTAATATAATCTTGTGTATAAACAATTTCTTGTGCACAAAAGTTGTGCTTAGCGCGGACAAAATTACTCAAAATTTTTGTAATACAGATGTTTTTTACATATATTTTGATATTCAGACGCTAAAACACCTATTCTGGATTACTTATAGCTCTTGTATGCCTTGTCAAACGCTTCTTTGCTGCAATAGCTATCGTACAAAGCATTATCGCTCAAGCATAATTGCTGAGTGGAAACAATCTTGTCTCGGCCTTGCCCACGACCATGAACCGCGGCAAAGGCGTATGTGTATTCTTCCGAATCTTCAACCCTAACCGCCAATTTGCCGTCAACGGAACAAAGTGAGAAACGAGACATATTTGATAGGCTTTCAAGTGGAGCAATATCGCCAATCTTCGTTGCACTTGAATTGTCAAGGCTAACGACAATCGAACAGCACGTTGGATGTGCAATTTCCTCATCTAAAGAAGCCGCACGTTTCTGTCTCAAAAGAATTACCTGCAAGCTATCATTATTCGTCCAGCCCTCGTTATTTCCGCATATAATAGACGAAAGCACACGCTCCTCCGTCTGGTCGTTTAGTTCAAAATCACCTATGTTAATATCTGAAATAAAGGCACAATCCCTGAACTCATATCCAACCGTCGGAATACGTCCTTGAGCCACCACGTATGGAGCAAGCACAAACTTATACGACTCCTTCTGTGCCTTTGTCAGCCAAACGGGAGTCTTCATAAGGTTATAGCTACGGAAAAAGCTCGATGCGTTCTTATTGCCGATAATCCCCTCAAAATTCTGCTGCAAATATCCCTTGATGTATTTGTAGGTGTTGAGGATATTGTTCATCTTTATGCGCTGTTTCATCTGCGCCTCTGTCTTAGGGTTGCCCATTTTTAAAGGTTTAGACCTGCCAAATGTCACACCATTCACCTCATAATAAATGGTATTTGCCTTCGTTCCTGACACTTTCCCAAATGAAGATTTTACTTTAACCATATCTTTTCCTTTCTAAAATAATTCATTCTTACTCTTAATATACTCCATCACTAAACCATCGTTTGTCCATATCAAGTCCATCGAAACGATGGACTTGATATGGAGTTGATATGGAGTAACGATGGAGTATCTACTTTGTTACTGCTTGCAAAGATACTACTTTTTCCGGAAGAAAAAGAAAACAAAAGCACAAAAAAAGTGAAAAATGTTCATGGTATTAATTTTCCATGTCGGAATATCGTGCCTCGTTACCCTCTTTGTACAGCACTTCTATCTGGAAAGTAGGAAATTTCTGGATATACACCTTCTCATCAAAATAAATATAATGAAGCGTTTGAGGATATTTTGATTTGTCGGTATTCGCACTACTTATAGTCGCGGTATTATAGGATGTGAAGTCGTACGTTGCTGAGCCTGAACTTTGTGTCGTAAAGCTGCATGACTTTCCTACAAGGCCGTTGTCCTTGCTCACAGGTTTCTTATTTGACTTCGTTAGTCTTAAATCCTCCTTGTAGTTCTCTCCAAATGCGTTTATATAACTTATCTCCAAGTCCAAGTGAGTATCAGAAACGCTTTTGATGTTATAAATGGTCGTATGATTGAAGTACGTGTTAAAACAAGAAAAAGATTTATTATCGGAAGCCACTTCGTATGTTCCGTTATCAATAAACTTGTTGTTAATATAAGCCGTAAGGAATTTGTCTTTGTTTAGTGAAACGAAATACTTACCATTCTCCCAGACGCCAACGATTGACTTAGGACTATCATCTTCGTCATCTCCGCAAGAAGACAAAGTTAATCCACTAATAGAAAAAATTGTTATTAGCAGCAATAGATAATATATCTTTCTCATACCGATAAAACAGATTAAATTTCTTTTATTGTTGCACAGTAATCTCATCCTTTTTTGTTTCTGGTTGCAAAGATACTATTTTTTCCGGAAGAAAAAGAAAACAAAAGCACAAAAAACGTAAAAACGCTCAAAGAAGTTCTTTTTGCCGATTTCCCCAAATCTGGTTTTCTGTCTTATTTTGGGGGAAATCTGTGGTTGGATATATTCCATTTATATGTTTATTTTGAGCAGAGAAATGGAAAAATGCGTGTAAAATGGAAAAAACATGATGTTTTATGCCGATAATATGAAAATTATGTTTATATTTGCAACGTCATAACCATTTAGTGGTATGGCGCTACATATGGAAAAAGCGTCACTTACGCTTTGCCTATTGGCTGATTGAAACGTCGGAAATTTCAATAGAGAGTTAATGGCAAATGTCAGAAGTTGATGCTTACGGGTATGATGTAACAATATCCGGAGTGTGCGATGCCGTAAGGTTGTCTGCACACTTTTCGGGTATATCGGTTTTTCATACAGGCGTAGGTGTTACTCTGTCTCGTCAAACTCTCAAGGTATCCGACGACCTCAATTAGCATGACGAGCAGAAGTGGATACCTACGTTCTTTCTTTTTGTAGCTAACCTTAATCATTTCATGCCGCCTTAATATGGTATCTTGGGGCACAATTAAAAAACAAAAAACTATGAAAAAATCAAGTTTTTTTATCGTAGGTGTTGTGATTGCAACGTTGTCTTTTAGCAGTTGCTGTTCTATTAACTATCCTATTATTTCTTCGGCACCAGATATTGGTTCAAAGGTGGGAGAAGCTAGTTCCTATAGTATTTTTGGTATTGGATCTGGTGGTCCTAAAGCTACATTAAAGGATGCAGCAAGGAATGGAGGTATCACTAAAGTTAATCATGTTGAGCGTACTAGAAAATCGATATTTATGGGTTCGGTAATAAAGTATACCACACGAGTTTACGGAGATTAATGTATATAATTTGAGTTTTGAAACTTTTTTGTATAAATAAAAACCACCGCCTTGTTCTAGGGCGGTGGTTTTATGAATTCCGTATTAATCAGATTTCTTCTTGTTTAGATTTTGAGTAAGATAAATCGTAGATTGACGACTCCCTAAATCGGGGAGTCATCAAAAAATGTTCTGTTTCCTTTGGGAAATAAGAAATATTTTGTAACTTTGCATATAGACAATATGAGTGAATATCAGTTTGATAATAACTTTCCACAAATGTCTTTTAAGGAACTTGAGGGATGTGTACCTTTGGAAGTCGCGTTTGACAAACTTCGTGATAAGGCTCGTGAATATTATGCAGCTAAGTCATGATGCGGTTCATAGTTTCTTGAATTATAATCAAGGAGAGAAAATTGACAAGGAAAAATAATAAAAGGCTCACATTACGTGAGCCTTTTATTCGTATTTCCTATTTTTAATTACGTTCTAATAAGATTTCTTCCTGCATCTATTCTTAAGAAAATGAACAGGAGGATGGTGAAGCCCCAGAGACTTGAGCCGCCATAGCTGAAGAAGGGTAGGGGAATGCCGATTACTGGCGTGAGACCGAGTACCATACCCACATTTACGAAGACGTGGAATAGGAATATACTTAGTACGCAATAGCCATAGACTCGTCCGAACTTGAACGGTTGTCGCTCGGCTACATGGATAAGTCTCAGAATAAGGGCGAGGAACAATAGCAGAACGCCCGCAGAACCAACAAAACCTTCTTCCTCACCTACAGTACAGAAGATGAAGTCTGTGTCCTGTTCTGGCACGAATTTGAGCTTTGTCTGTGTTCCGTTGAGGAATCCCTTTCCCTCGATACCTCCAGAACCAATGGCAATCTCACTTTGGTGAACGTTATATCCTGCACCTGCAAGGTCCTCTTCCAAGCCAAGAAGTACGTTGATACGCACGCGCTGATGGGCTTGCATCACGTTGTTCAATACGTAGTCGGCAGAATAGAAGAACGCTATACTTCCAACGGTAAACAAAGCGATAAAGAAATACTCCTTTATTCGCCATTCCATCGCTATATATGTAAGATATAGGATCACGAGTACGGAGAGAGCCAGCTGTACCCAAACAATGTCGAAAGGAATGACGTATTCAGAGAACAGAACAGCCCCGAGAGTTATTCCGAGGGTTGTATAGAGCACTATGAGGGCTCGCTGTCTGTCGTGGCAGTATATCTCGACGAGGGCAGCTGTGAATATCTGTACCATCAGCAATACGGAGAACTTACCTACGGATGCGGGCATATCCCATAGCTGTACGTCGGCAAAGCGGATTCCCACCACGAAGTAGATTATCATTGCCAAGCCCGTGAAAAGGAAACTTCCCGACATTCCCTCGCGATAGAGCATGAGGAAGAAAGCGGAATAGACGAGTGCAGAGCCCGTTTCTTTCTGTCCGATGATAAGGAGCATCGGGAAGATGATGATTCCGCAGGCAATAGCCAAATCACGCCATTTGTTAAGGTCGAAACCATACGTGGACATCAGTTTGGATATTGCCAAGGCCGTAGCGAACTTTGCAAACTCAGCAGGTTGTATTCGTAATGGTCCCATGACGATCCACGATCGGGAGCCCTTGATTTCGTGTGGGTTGAAGATGGTGGCAAAGAGCAGAAGCATCATCAGACCATAGATGACGTATGAGAAGGTATCATAGAGGCGGTCGTCGGTCATGAGGATGATGAAACCGAGGCATATACTCGTGCCTATCCACATGATCTGCATACCGCTTCGGGTTGACATTGAGAAGATATCCTCATCTCCATAGTTATAGCTGGCACCACACACGCTAATCCATCCGAATACCAAGAGTACCAGATAGATTGCGATTGTAACCCAATCGAGCGATGCAAGAATACCTTGCTGATTTGTCTTACGTTGTGCCAATTTTTTTATATTTACTATTTATCTATTTACTATTTACGATTTATGTACTATTTTCGGTTAATTTACTATTTGTTCCCATTCAGTTGTGAATAGTACATAATCCAAATAGTAAATCAATAGTAAATAGTAAATCGTCAAATAGTAAATTCTGTTTACCTATTCCTCGTTCCGTATGCTATTCTCTTATGCTGGAACACGGATGCTGTTGCTTCAGATGCGGGAGAGAGCTTGCCGTTTATATACTGTTCCATCATCAATGAGCCGATAGGAACACCGTAGTCAGCTCCGAAACCGCCATTCTCCACATATACGGCTATTGCAATCTTCGGATCATCCATCGGGGCAAATCCCATGAACACGGAGTGGTCCTGACCGCGGTTCTGAGCCGTACCAGTCTTACCGCATACCAAGTAGTCGGATCTGTTGGCTGCCTTACACGTTCCCTTGATTACCGAAGAACGCATACCTGCAACAACCCAGTCGTATGAACTACGGCTTGCCTTTGTATAGTGCTTCTCCGTAAAGGCAGAATCAAGAGCCTCGCCCCTTATCTTCTTCACTACGTGAGGCGTGATGTAATATCCGCGGTTGGCTATCGTAGCGCCGAGGTTGGCTATCTGCAAAGGAGTAAGGTTTACCTCACCCTGTCCGATACTGATAGATATAACCGTAAGGCCGTTCCAAGAACCCTTGTATGCGTTGTTGTAATAGTCGCCGTTAGGGATAAGTCCTCGTTTCTCGCCCGGAAGGTCAATGCCGAGCTTATATCCGAAGCCCATAGACACCATATAGTCGCGCCATACGTTCATGGCATCGTGAGCAGAGCGGTATTTCTTCCTGTTACCTATCATGTAATAGAGTCCCCAACAGAAATATGCATTACATGAGGTTGAGAGGGCATCAACGATAGCCAGAGGGGAACCGTGACCGTGACAGCCTACGTGAAGTCCCTTGAAGGAGAATCCGTGGGCACAAGAGAATGCAGTTCCCGGAGAGATTATGCCCTCGGTCATATAGGTAAGAGCCTGAGAGGTCTTGAACGTAGAGCCTGGAGGATATTGTCCCATTATACTTCGATTGAGAAGCGGTTTCCACACGTTGGCTGCAAGTATCTTGTGGTTCTTTCCTCTTTGTCTGCCCACCATGAGACGCGGGTCGTAGGTAGGAGAGGAAACCATACAGAGAACTTCACCAGTAGCAGGTTCTATCGCTACGATGCTGCCTATCTTTCCTTCAAGAAGTCGCTCGCCAAGAGCCTGAAGCTTTATGTCAAGGCTAAGTGTCAGGTCTTTGCCCGCCACTGGTCGGCTGTCGTACATACCGTTCTGGTATTTGCCCTTTATTCTTCCGTGGGCATCACGAAGGAGAATCTGAACGCCTTTCTCGCCACGGAGCTGCTTCTCGTAATAGCGCTCAATACCGAGTTTCCCGATGAAATCGCCTGCCTGATAGTAGTCATCGTTTTCTATATCCGACTCGGAAACCTCTGCCACATCGCCAAGGACATGGGCGGCGTATGGATATTGATATTGCCTTATGCTACGTTGCTGAATATAGAAGCCGGGGAAACGGAACAGCTTTTCGCGAAACACGCTGAAATCCTGATTGGATAGCTGTGCCATGAACAACTGCTGTGTGAAACGTGAATAACCGGGGTTCTTGTTTCGGTCCTTGATGTCGTTCATCCTCTTGATGAAATAAGCCTTCGAGATACCGAGAGCCTGACAGAACTCAAGAGTGTCAAGACGATCCTTTGCCTCGTTCATCACAACCATGATGTCGTATGCCGGCTGGTTATATACGAGCAGTTCGCCGTTACGGTCGGAGATAACGCCACGCGAAGGGTATTCTATCTTTTTCAGGAAGGCGTTTGAGTCGGCTGACTTACGGTAGTCATCACTCATAATCTGGAGAACAAATAGTCGTACGGTATAGACAATGACAATAACCACAGCTATACCGCCTATGACGTATTTCCTATAATCCAGATCGTGCTTCATCCTATTTCCTTACTGAGTCTATCGCGATAATGATGACAGATGTTACGCTCCAACTTCCAAGGATACACAATATCCATTGTGTCCAGTTGAAGAAGGAGAATGCCTCCAAAGTGAATAATGTGAAGCAGAATATGAACGTGAGCAGTAAGACGTATGTGGAATATTTCACAAAGCCCATCTTTGCCATGCTCGGAGAGGTGTTGTCGGAGTTGTCCCTTTCAAGGTATAGTCCGACGAAATATGGCTGTAGGAAAGCCGTCAGGGTAAGCGCAAAGGATGTCTCTCCCGGGGTATTGCTGAATGAGTCCAATATCAATCCGAAGAAGAAAGCCCAGAGTACTGATACCCAATGCTGTTGATTGCGAGGGAAAAGCAATATGAAGTAAACGTAAACCAACGGCGTGGCTACGTTAAACAGATGGATATGATTCAGAATGAGTACCTGCACCAAGATGAAGAAAACCATCAGGCCGATACGGTGAATAAAATCTATGTTCATATTTGCTTATTTCTTTTCCAGAGAATCTTGGGCTGCACGGAGGATGTCAATCCTCTCCTTCATCTGTGCATCGTCAATCACGCTGACATCACGAAGTTTTGCGAAGTTTGTTGATAACTCAACCATACATCTGTATGATAGACCGTCGGAAGAGTTATAAACGTGGATGATCTTTCCAATCTCGATACCCGGAGGGAAAACAGAGGAATAGCCGCTCGTAACAACCTTGTCGTAAAGGTTGAAATGAGCGTGACGTGGAACCTCGTCCATAAAGGCCACACGGCTGTTACCGCCTGTCCAATGGAGATAACCGAAGTATCCTCGCTTGTTAATCGTACAACTGATGCTTGAGTTTGAATTCAGGATAGGCATAACCACAGAGTAGTGGCGGCCAGTCATAAAAACTATTCCTACGACTCCATAGCCACATGCTACACCCATATCCTTGCGTACACCGTCAACCTCACCCTTGTCAATGGTGATGAGATTGTCGCGCTTGTCAATAGAATTTGATACAACCTTTGCTGGGATGAGATTGAATTTCTTCATCAGCTGGTAGTTCTCAAGCTTCATAAGTGCTGAGTCACCGGTCTTTGCTGCTATCTGTGAGGTCAAATCCTGTACCCTCTGTTCAAGATACAGATTACGCTTTGTCAGTTGCTCATTGATATCAGTAAGAGAGAAGTATTGCTCCACTCCGGCATTAACCTCATACACCTTGCCTGAAACAGCATTTGCTGACGACATCCAGATGCTACCCTGATAGTTGTTGTAGGTGAAGAGTAGCACCAGGCTGATTATCTCGCAAATGATGAATACAAACCAACTGATGTATCGAAGAATGAAATCAAATAGGTTGTTCAAAGCCTTGTTGTTTTTGTTTGAAGTATAATCAAAACGCAAAGACACAGAGACGCAAAGTCAATCAGTATCTCTAATGGTAAGATTTATTCTTTGCGGCTTTGCGTCTTTGCGTTTGTATGTGTCTGCATCAACCTTATCTCATGAGGAATGAGAAGCGGTCAATGTTCTTGAGTGCTATACCAGCACCCTTTGCTACGCTATGCAATGGATCCTCTGCGATATGGAAAGGAATACCGATCTTGTTATGCAGACGTGTATCTAGACCACGGAGAAGAGCACCACCACCACTGAGGTAGATACCGTTCTTTACGATATCAGCATAAAGCTCAGGTGGGGTATTCTCGAGAGCAGAGAGAACGGCGTTCTCGATCTTTGCCACAGTCTTGTCGATACAGTGAGCAATCTCCTGATAGCAAACAGGTACCTCCATAGGCAGAGCTGTGATACGGTTAGGACCGTGCACGATATAATCCTCTGGAGCCTCGTCGCCAAGATCGGTAAGGGCAGAACCCACGTGAATCTTGATACGCTCAGCCATACGCTCAGAAACCTTCACGTTGTGCTGACGTGCCATATATTCCTGAATGTCAGAAGTGAGCTCGTCACCAGCCACACGGATTGAGTTGTTACTTACGATACCACCGAGGGAGATGACAGCAATCTCGGTAGAACCACCACCGATATCAACAATCATGTTACCCTCTGGAGCCTCTACGTCAACACCAATACCGATAGCAGCAGCCATTGGCTCGAAAATCAGATATACGTCACGACCGTTGGCGTGCTCTGCAGAGTCACGCACAGCACGAAGCTCAACCTCGGTAGAGCCAGAAGGTACACCGATGACCATGCGCAGAGAAGGAGAGAAGAGATGGCGTCCTGAATGTACCATTCGGATCAATCCGCGCATCATCTGCTCACAGGCTGTGAAGTCTGCAATCACACCATCCTTCAGCGGACGGATTGTGCGTATATTGTCGTGTGTCTTCTCGTACATGCTCTTGGCACGGTCGCCCACGGCAATCATCTCGTTGGTACGACGGTCAAGTGCAACTACGGATGGCTCGTCAACCACAATCTTGTCATTGCTGATGATGATGGTGTTGGCGGTGCCAAGGTCCATAGCAATTTCCTGTACAAAAGAGAAAAATCCCATTTTTATTTATTTTCAGATAGTAAATTTACGTTTTTTACTTTGTGCTCTCGAACCAAGCGTTGATAGCTGTATCGTAGTGGCTTGAAACACCGAATGCACGTGTTGCGAAGTCACGACGCTGGTCAAGTGTTGTAGCTGCTCCCTGCTTCTTCACGATGTCGAGAAGAATTGGGTATTCAGCCTTTGAAGGGATGATAACCACGTCGTTGAAGTTCTTTGCACCGGCACGGATGAGGGAGATACCGCCTATGTCGATCTTCTCGATGATATCTGCCTGAGAAGCACCACTTGCTACAGTCTGCTCGAATGGATAGAGGTCAACGATTACGAGATCAATCTCTGGAATCTCATACTTTGCCATCTGCTCCTTGTCGCCCTCGTTCTCACGACGGCCGAGGATTCCACCGAATACCTTTGGATGAAGGGTCTTTACACGACCGCCAAGAATGCTTGGATAGGTTGTGAGATCCTCAACAGCCTGGCACTTATAGCCAAGTGATTCAATAAAGCTCTGTGTACCACCAGTAGAGAGGAACTTTACGCCCTGATTGTTCAATTCCTTGAGGAGTTCGTCAAGACCATCCTTGTGAAAGACTGACACAAGTGCAGTCTTAATCTTTTTTGTTTCTGCCATAAAAATTGTTATCTTAAATATTTAAGTTCTTTTTTAGGTTGCAAAGTTACTCATTTTTCCTTGAAAATGAACAGAAATAGGACCTTTTTTTCTTTTTTAATAATATTTAATTGACAATACTCATATTTTCTAATAGAATATTTGTATTTTTGCCCCATGAAACTATTTTTTATTAACGATGGCAGATTCTAAAGATTTAAATATGGTTCAGGGTACAATGCCTTTAAGGCATCATCACCACCATCACCACCATCATCACAGCGATGATAGTGATGAAACTTATGTGCCTCACCTTGAACGTCCAAGGCGGGTGAAACGAATCCGCTGGATGTTATGGACGCTGGTTATCGTTGTGATTATTTTGGCGATCGACTTGTATATATCCTTAATTCCGCAACACTATAATTTAACTTTATTTATAAGTTCCTGAGCAACAAAAAGTTGCCCAGGATTTTGCCATGTCAGAATTTTCACTTATCTTAGT
>Ga0326513_10001444_pt1 | contig 18757 bp, 15 predicted proteins | sample 2_2465_0518_D_FD_203654 | JGI IMG/M metagenome (GOLD analysis project Ga0326513, IMG submission 203654) | Bovine rumen microbial communities from UC Davis, California, United States - 2_2465_0518 | ecosystem: Host-associated > Mammals > Digestive system > Stomach > Rumen | place: USA... | reverse complement strand
CATCTCACATTCTCTACAATCAAAATATGACTGTATGTTGTAAGATTTGAAAACATCATGTGGATTTTCCATGTCTTCTTCTACTTCTCTAGCCAGTTCTTTACCATAAAAAAACTCTATATATGTATTAATCATTGACAGATCTTTTGTTTTAGCTCTGAACGATATATAATCTTTACATGCATAAAAGTAAAGATACTCGGAAACTGTTTTCTGTTTTAAGAATTCATTTATGTAAATATATGATTTATCGAATTGACCAGTGTAATAAAAAAGCATACTTAGCAACAGATCAATAGACATATTTTTAATATCTTCATCCGTATTATCGAAAGATATCTTTCCTAAATTTAAGAAGTTCTCTTTGAACACATCGTAATATTCTTCTAATAAAGATGCTAAGCGAATAATATCTTTATCTGAGAGTACAGATATGTGATTCGCTAAAAACGAGCAATTAACAAATAAATCCTTATACACACGAAAATCTTCCATTCCTCTTTTGTCATCGCTCATAGAAGGAACAACAATATAGTAAGAAGGAAAACCTAAAAAAGAGACATCTCTTACATATATTTGAAATCCCAATCCGGTTATCAAATTTCTGAGATACACTAAATCTGAAGTGTTATTTATACCATGAGAAAAATCCAATCCTCCAAATTCATATGAAGAATTTTCTGAGAACACACTTTCTGGCCATTGACCTGTAGAGTTGTTCATTATCCTTGTTAGATTTATGAATTCATAGTCTGAATTATATTTATCATAAACTCCATAATCTTCTTTCTCCAGAAGTCTTATCCCATCAAAACTCTGATGTAGTTCTGTCAGGCATCTTTCCAATGCGACTATTGGCCAAGGATCTGCTCCTGCCTTTATATTAAATGTTCGACAGAAAGGATTAATCACAATCACACCAATTACAGGTAATTTCTTTCCAAGGGAGAAATCCTTAATTATAACTTTTAATCCCTGAGATTCAATCTTTTTTATTTTTTTATAAATAGGATCATCCTTGAAATATTCTGTAGGAATAGTTGGAGGCGTTAATTTGGAATAATAAATCTCTTTAATTGCATATCTTTCAAGTATTTCGCAAAAGCCTTGTACAAGGGCCTCTTCAGGGGTATTCCCGGCACACATGCCTGTTGATGATGTACATTGAAGGATAAAGTCTATAGGAAGTTTTACTTCCCTTTTATTGTTAACATCGTAAAAAGGGGCACATAATAGTTTTTCACTTCCCATTATAGACAATAATCGTTCTTTAATTTCATCCTTATTTGCACCAAATAGATGACTACAAAGTTGCTGCTCGTTTTTAAAGATAACATCTTCTACATTTATTATTTCCTCATGTGAGTCATATATAAAATCGATCTTTCCATCAATAGAATTGAGGAAACTATTAAACGGACATGGTTTTTTGTAATATTTGGAAAAAAAATATGTATTACCAATAAGTACATTGTTTTGCAACCTTTCCATGAATTCAGCATACGCACTTGCAAATGCATATTCTAAACTAACACCCTTACCATTGGTACCTATATGATATTGTTCTAAACCATCATTTGCAATTTCAATCCTACATGAATAAAAGTCTCCATTTTGTTTAAACTTTTCTGTAACAAAAATCCCAATTTCTTGCAATATGGTTCGTATGTTATATATTGTAGTAGAAGGTGTTAGTTCTTTATAAGGCTTTATTCGATTCATATCGTATTCGTCTTTAAATTTTTATTGAAACATGTTTATTTTATAATCTTTTGAATCTTAAGCAACAAATCCCGCGTGTTTATCTTATACCATATTTATTCGATGCATAGAATGCTACTGTATCTGATAATGTGATAAAGAACAGCCAAGTATATAATGGACTTTTTCTCATTTGTAATGAATGTCTTATTCTTGACTTATTTATTTGATACCGGGAAATTTGGATTGTCTCCAGCTTTGATAATAGGATATACATTAATATATAGTTTAATGATACCCTTCCAATATGCATCGCTCATTTTGCATATATAAGAGGATGGAATATCAGTATTTTTTGATTCAATCCATTTAAAAGCTATACAAGAGCCTGAACACATATATTTCATCCAGCAACTGCGGCATACTTCATATTCATTGACATTTTTAGGATAGTGTCCTTCTTTTATTATTTTTTCATAATCAATGCCTTTATAAATACTTCCAACAGAAAGTTCTTTACTACTATTGTGACAAGAACAGGAATAAATATCACCTTGTATGTCTACATAAATACCTTCTTTTGCTGCGACACAACCGTTTTTGTTTATAACTCCATAGTGTATTCTCTTTAAATCTTCCAATATTTTTGAAGCATATATTATGCTTCCACTATTTATTTTTTTCAGGTAATAAGCAAAAACCTTTTCAAATTCAACTTCAAAAGTACTATTGTTATAAGTAGGAACATAATGTCCATCAAACGACTCCGTTGCAAATCCAAATGTGAAGGGTATTTGATTTCTTTCAAAGAATTCAAATACAGAGGGCAAATTGTGGCAATCTGGTTTTATAACAGACTTACAAGAAAAATTGACATTATTGGCTTTTAATAGTTGTATGTTTTTATAAACCATATCGAAACTAGGATTTCCATTTATAAAAACTCTATCAGTATTACTTTCTTCATCTCCATCCAAACTAATGTCAATTTTAAAATGGTAGTGTTTAAAAAACGTAACCATCTCATGTGTTAATAGTGTTCCATTTGTTGTAAGTTCAAAATGACATTTATTAAATCCTCTTTCTGAGCATAAAAGGGGAATTTTTTTTAATAACTCAAAGTTAAGGGTAGGCTCACCCCCCCCTGCGAAATAAAATATGAACTTTTTATCATTATAATCTGAGAAGAAATTTAAGATATCAACAAATTTTTCTTCTGTTAGCAACTGTTTTTTGTTTTCAGCAGCAGAAAGGTAGCAATACTTGCAATTTAATGTGCATCCATGAGCCAAATCAACACTTATGATGAATATGTTATCTTTAGACAAAAGTGACAGACTCTCTTCTCTAAAACTTTCTATTGTTCGTTCATCATTTTCTTTTTTTGCTTTGGCTATGGCTATTTTTTGTATTATTGAAGAGGTATCTTGTTTGTCTTCTATTTTGAAAATTTCAAAATCATCTACATCAAAAACATAATGCACCTCCTCAACATCAAATAGCTTAAATCTTATATCTTTCATATCGTTTTTCGCTTTTCAAAATTAATTTAAGGGATAGAGAAATCCCTTAAATGAGACTTCTCTATCTTTCCTTTTTCGAGAATCACTCATTAATTAAATAGAGTGAAGAGGTCGTGATTAGAATTGAGATTTCTCAATAGTAATAAATGCTGCAGTTGCGCCACAACCACCATTACACAGGCGATCTTCTCTTGATGGGCTACTTACAACAACTCTTTCACCACCTTGAATTTTGTCCAAATTCTCTCCATTCAAAGAGATAAAGCCAGAACGCTCTTGGATTTCTGAAACTTTTTTCATAAATATAAATAATTAAATCATACACCTACTCTAATAAGCTTTTCGGTTTCCGCTCCTTTTTTTATTAAGTTGGCTGTCTGGTCAGCACAATATTCTGTAGCTTTTGATTCGAATTAATATGAAATTAAAAGTATTTTGGTTCTGCTATTTCATAATACCGTCATCTGTATCTCTGAGGTTGATAGTCCTGTCAACTGACATATATTTCTTGCCTTGGCTCATACGCCATGAGACGCTGAGAAAGACTTGATTACCATTAGCTCTGTCATAAGATGTGGTTAATTTATGGAGATTGCAGTTAAAGATTTCGTCTTCTTTTGACTCATGGTTGTTGACAAATGGATTTTTCCAAGAGAGGGAGAACTGCCAATCCTTATGCTGATAGGAAGCCTGAAGGACTGAATAAGCACCGTTATACCCTTTTTTCTCGCCTTCGAAGAAGCGATTGCCGTTGTCGATATATCCTTGTAATGTAAAGTTCCCGAGGTATGCGGTGACGCTTCCGACATAGAATAATGAAGTGTAGAAATGTGAGTAGTCATTTCCATAGTTGAAGTATCGCTGCATTCCTCCGTATGCTGATGCTTGTAGTTTCTCTGGTATAATCCAGTAGCCGACGTATCCGATCAAACGTAACAAATCCATCTCCTTCTGGTTTATCTGGGTATAAATGAATTTGTCATCTGGTGTTCGTTCATAATGCGCCATATTGGGTTTGATACAATGGCGATAGAATCCTTCAATGTAAGTGTTCCATCGCTGGTTGTTGTAGGATAAGCGCAATGACTGATCTATATCGCGACCAGGTTTTAGGCTAGGATTTCCTACAGTCATTTCAAAACTGTTTGTCTGAATCGTTGCATCATTTATCATTGCGATGCGAGATGCCCTGTCCTCCATCTCAAAACAGTAGCGCAGTTTTATCATATGTGGGAGATTGTAGGAAAGCAGTACTATGGGGCGAAACGTCCAGAAATCATAGTTGTGTTTATTCTGATAGTAATGAATGAAACTTGAGCCTAAACCTAATACATAGCGGAAATCTTTTAGCGAACCTTTGATTTCGCTAAAAACATAGAGGTTGTGCTGGTTCATCTCTGCTAAAGCAGAGGCATCGCCTATATAATCATTCTTAGTATATTTATAGCGATGATTCAAACCAGCCGATAGAGTGAATGGCTTCATAATATTCTCGTAAACCACCTCCGATAGTACAGAGGCCGTCTTGCCGTTCACCTCGTATTGATAAGGTGCACCTTCATCGTAATAGTTCTTATTTGTCGTGCTGATGTAGGTACCTACTGTGTTGGCAGTAATCGATTGGCGAGGAGTGAGTTGACGGAAGAAGTAAAGGTCGATACACTGGTCGCTACCACGAGAGGAGTTCGACTGTGTGGCTTCATATTGCTGTAAGCCATCCGTTATCCTTCGGAGATGATAATCCTTCGGCATATTCCTAAAATTTTTGTAAAGCGTGGCTTGAAACAGATAAGCCGTAGTGTCAGCTAGACTGTAGGTCAACTTTACATTATGTGAAACTTCCTTTTTTAGAGATTCCATTTCGTTACGTTCTATAGTGTAAAGGTAGCCATCGCTCAGTGTGTAATTTGCAATTTCGTTAACTTTTTGTTTGTCAAACCTTCCTGCACTTGCATTATACGACAAGGCAAACAAGTTCTTGCCAGTATTCCATTTACCGTAAACATTACCATCAACATTGAACGATGTCAATGCAGTTGTCAAATCTGTCCCCAATACATAACCACTTATCCTTTGGGTCTTTATATCAATAACATACGCAATATCCTCTCCATATCGAACTCCTGGATTGTCGATAAATTCAATTTTGCTGATTAGTTTTGGATCGAGTGCCAACATCTCCTCCTTACCAATGATGATACCATTGATGCGAATCTGTACATCTCCTCTGTTGTCGATAGCAGAAATAGAATGAGCAACGTTATCCACACGAATGTTGGGTAATGCCAACTTCTGCATAATGCTGTAACCATTGTTTGAAGCATTCCTCAGAGCCTCGGTTGGATAAATTATCTGACCGTCCACCCTATTTACAACCATAGCAGCCTTTACCGTCACTTCATCCAATACAACAGATTTTTCCTCGTACTGGGCACAAAGAGAAAGTGAATAAAAAACAAGAAATAAGAAAGTATAATAACGCTTCATGAAAATACATATTGAAAAGTTTTTTAGTGATTCGAATTTGGGAGTGCACAGTACTCCAAATTCCTTAGACACCCAAATATTTGATTTTATTTTAGGACTCATAACGTTGCTTATATTTATTGGTTCTACATCAATAATATTTCATTCAATGGTAAAGTCATCACTGAAAGGGTAATGAGTTAGGTGGTGTTACGCACTTCTCTTTTATGATTAATCTACTTTTCTTTGTGAGACGATGCGGATGAGTTCGTATTTGACATGTGGCGGGGTGGCAAGGGTTGCCTTCTTTACCAATAGTTCGTACTCATTACCACGCTCATAGGTAAAGCCTTTTATAGTATAGAAACTGACTATCTGCCAAATTTGGGTCTCATTCTCCCAAATCTGCATCCCTTCAATAAGGCTTTCTTTTTCTGGATCGAGCCACATATCATAATAAACTCCAGTCTCTTCAGCCACATTAATAGTCACCTGTTCCGTAAATACTTATTTCATATTGAGACATAATATTTCCTTCACTTTCAATAGATAAGGTGTACAGACCTTCCTCATAACTATTCATATTATAAATGATACATTGTCCATTTAAAACACTTAAATTATCTTCATCAATGGTCACGCCATTATATTTGATTGTTATGTTGACATCTTCAGCAGACTGATTAAACAATATACACAGATCTCCAGAATCTTCATTTATGTTTACTAATATAGGATGAAAGGCTGGCATTTGTGGCCTATGAGGTGTAGGTGTTGGACTGGGAAAGCCCGGATCAACAGTGTTTGACACATTAACTATACTATAAGTCCTTGCATATAAACTGCCTGGGATAAATAACGTCATCCCTGCCAACAAAACAAAAATAATCTTTCTCATATTCAATTTTTCTTTTTTGGTTGCAAAATTACTCCAATATATTCATAATTAAATGGAATTTTTTAAAAAACTTCAATGATTCCCGTTTTCTCAAAAAGTTACATAACACATTGGTATTCAGGAATGAAGGATTAGTAATACGATATTTGTACATTGATAAACAACGCTTTTCTATGTTCAAAATAAATATAAAGCGTTATTTTTCGTCCTATTTACTCCTAAAATTTGCTAAAGATAATTATTTCTAGATATTTTTTTCGTACCTTTGCAGCAAAAATTAAAACATCTATGAGCAAAAAGTATATATTACATGTTATAACCACACTCCTAATAATATTAGGATGTGGGAATCAGCAAAATTCGTCAATACTTGATGATATAGATTCTCTTGTATCAAAGGAAAAATATGATTCCGCATATCAAGAGATTTTAAATATAGAGCCATCTTTCAGGGAAAAAACGGAATTTCAAGCTCATTTCTATTTGCTTTTGACCCAAACAAGTTTGCTGACCAGCCATCCTCTTTCGACAGACTCTTTAATCAATGTTTCAATAGCATATTATGAAAAGAATGCCAATGACGAGAAACTAAGCAATGCCTATTATTATAAAGCAGAATACTTATTACAGTGCAAGGATTATGGCCAAGCTATTGTTCTTTGTAAAAAGGCTTATGACTTAGCACATAAGATTAATCATTATGAGTTACAATATAAAGCCGCTAAGTTGATTTCATATATCAATTGTGTTAATGGCAATTATGATTTGCAGTTGGAATATGCAAGAAAAACTTTAGATTATGCGCTAAAGACCAAACGAAAAAGATGGATAGCATATGCTTATATTGACGTTAATGAGGCTTATCAATATCAGGGTATAATTGATAGCGCAACTGTATATGCAGAAAAGGTTATACCAATTTTAAACAGTGTTGATTCGAAAGATTTACCTTACATCTTGAATAGCATCGGATATGTATATATTGCTAAAGACCCGCAAAAAGCTAAAGAGTTTTTCAAAAAATCTTTTTCTTTAAAACCATTATCCAGAACTTTAGAGAACCTGGCCTATATATACAACAAAGAAGGAAATGAAAAAAAAGCATATGAATTATGGAATAATGCGTTGCTTAATGATGACGATGTTCCTGTAGACAAAGTTATTTACCATATATTACAATACAACTTATCCCATAATAATCTTGATGGTGCTTGCGAACAATTATTTAACTTAGTTACAATTAAGGATAGTTTGAAAACAGCTTTAAGTGATAGGTCAATAGAACAAATTCAGCAAAAATATGATGAAAAAATAGCAAACGACAAACACGATAAAGAAATACTAAGATGGTATATATTCGCATTGATACTTGCCATTATTAGTATATTCTTAATAGGCTATATCAGGTATAAAAAATTCAAGTCAAGAATCGTATTTAAAGAGCAGCAGCTACTAATCAATGGTTATATCAATGAGATTAGGCAGTTAAAAGAACATAACGATAATGCAGAACATCAAATAGGCGAACTTAAAGGTAGAGTATCAGAATATTTAGAAAGGATCAAGAATTTAGGAGAGTCTATTTGTAATTCTGAAAAACATATTGCAGAATTAAAGGGGAAAATACAGGATTATACAGAACTGATAGAACAATTGACAGAAACGGGAAATACTGCTAATCATCAAATTGATAGTCTTAATGGTATTATAAAGGACTACAAAGAACAGATTGACAGATTGAATCAGGCGGATAATGCCTCAAGAATCGAAATCAGTTCATTAAAAGGAAAGATGGAAGAATATCTTGGACAGATTAGCAATTTGCAGACGACACATAAAGAAGCAGAGCTGCAAATAGTCGATTTGAACCAGAAGATAAAGGATTTAATGGAGCAAGAATCTCCAAGGCTTGCCAAGGGAAAATTATTATATGACCAAATACTGCAGAACGGTACAACAGTTGAATGGACTAATGAAGACTATAAATGCTTTATTGACTTTTATAAAGCAACAAATTTTGTATCATATTCTAAAGTCATGAAAAAATATTCTCCGAAGACGGCTCATAATACATTCTTCTTATTATTATATGAGATAGGTAAAAATGATAAAGAGATTCGCCAGATTATGGGTGTCACCCAAGAGGCTATTCGCTCAACAAGATTCAGAATACAAAAACATTCCAACAAATAAGCGAGTTTTATAATGTGAATACTGAATACAAAAAGAATAATATAGTATTCAAGGCATTGCTGATAAAAGACACCTCATACTTTTTAACATCGTTTCTATAGGAAAAATCGAGAAAGATATAAAACGAAGGCCATCCTTACCAACAATAACAGTAGACATAATTGCATAAACTTTAGAAATATGCGATATTTGTTATATCAGCGTTCCATGAATCATATAGTATGCTATAGCTGCCACTATCAACAATAAAAAAGTAATAATGGCAGTACCATATCGTATTAATACTGGCGGTTTCTCTACCATGATGTTGCGTACTTTATCGCTGCGGATATCTTTCTTCTCCAAATCTATTGCCATATTCCTATTGTTTAATTCCCTAATTCTAATTGGTTCTTTACCAGATTATAATACGCTCCACGCTTTGCTGTCAGGGATTTGTGATTTCCAGTTTCAACCACCTTGCCCTTATCCAAGACGATTATCTGATCAGCATTCTTTACTGTACTCAAACGATGTGCTACTACCACAACGGTCTTACCTTTATAGAACTTATCCAAATTTTCTACGATGGCACGTTCATTGCTTGCATCCAAAGAATTTGTCGCTTCATCAAGGAAGATGAATTTCGGATTCTTATATACTGCACGTGCAATCAAGATACGTTGCTTCTGACCTTGGCTTAATCCCATTCCGTCCCTTCCAATGTTTGTATTGAACTTCAACGGGAGAGCCATAACAAAGTCTTTGACATTAGCGATTTCGGCAGCCATTTCAAGTCTTTCCTCATCTATCTCGCCATCATCAACCGCAATATTCCTTGCAATAGGCTCAGAGAAGATGACACCATCTTGCATGACAACACCGCATTGCCGCCGCCACCATTTCAAGTTGTATTCGGATATGTTGTGGCCAGCAATTGTTATCTCACCACTCATTACCGGGTAATACCCCAGCATGAGTTTTATCAGTGTGGTCTTACCACTTCCTGATGAGCCCACAATGGCCGTGATTTTCCCCTCTGGGATATGTATGTTTACGCCATCAATGATCTTGGATATTGCATGAGGGTCATACTTGAAGTCAATATTACTCAATTCTATATCATGACTTTCATTGTCAAAGTCTGTTCTTGAACGATTGAAATCTTCTTCATTGTCCTTTTTGTGAATCTCATTGATACGCTCAAGGCTTATCTTCACGTCCTGTATAGAGTATATGAAGTGCATAAGTTGCTCTATAGGGCTGTTCAGCTGACCTATGATATACTGGACAGCCAGCATCATACCAAGTGTAAGGCTTCCATTAATGACTGCAGTAGCTGAGACAACGGTAATGATGATATTCTTCAATTCATTGATAAAAATACTTCCTGCCTCCTGCGTTTGCTGGAGTTTCAGACTCTTCATCTGAATGTGGAACAGGTCTGCCTGTACATCCTCCCATTCCCAGCGTCGGCGCTGTTCGCAGTCTTGCAGTTTGATTTCCTGCATAGAGGTTAGGAATTGATAGGTTTTATTGTTGTTTACTGCCTGTTGCTCAAAGAGTTCATAGTCAATAACCTTACGACGTCGCAAAAACAGTGCCATCCATCCACCATACAGAATACTTCCAATAAGAAATATTAAGAAGACGAGCCTGTTATAGACCAACAGTACACAACTGAACACAGCAAAACTGATTAGGGAAAAAGCCACATTTAATGTCTGCTGTGTCAGGAATGAGTTAACTCGCGAATGATCACCGATACGCTGCATCAGGTCGCCCATCAATTTCGTATCAAAGAACGACATAGGAAGCTGAAGCAACTTGATGAAGAAGTCGCTTACCAGTGAGATATTGATGCGCATGGAGATATGCAGCAAGAGCCACCTACGGATAAAATCAACCGATGTCCGGCTGAGTGTGATGACAAGTTGTCCTATCAATATTAGCCAGATAAAGCTAATATCTTTGTTCTTAATGCCAATATCGACGATGTTCTGGGTAAGGAATGGCAATGCGAGTTGTAGAAGGCTTCCAACAAGCAAGCCAAGTATTATTTGGAAGAAATACTTACGGTATTGCTTGATATAACCGAATAAAAATTTGAAAGGTTTGTCTATTCTCGTTTCGCATTCATTATCGTTTTCGTAAAAAGTTGGGGTTGGTTCAAGAAACATGGCAATTCCTTTTCCTTCATGGTATTGTTCCATTTCAACCCAATGCTGTTTGAACTCGTCTATGCTATAACTTATCAATCCTTTCCCAGGGTCGGCTATATAGAACTTTAGTCCTTTATTCACCTTGTATAAAACGACAAAGTGATTCTGGTTCCAGTGAAGAATACACGGTAACGTTGCTGAGGACAGTTCATCTATAGTTAAACGACCACTAATAGTATAAAATCCGAGTTTGACGGCGGCATCCTTTATGCCAAGAAGAGACACGCCTTCGTTTGTGGCATAACAAATATTAGAGAGGAAATCCTGATTATATTTCTTCCCATAATGCGCACAGATCATCTGTAGGCACGCGATGCCGCATTTCATAGAATCCTTTTGAAGGTAAATGTGAAAACTACTCATTTAATTCGGTTTATTTCTTCGTCATTGTTTGTGTTCTTCTTAAATACATTTTTAAAGTTGTTGATGTTATATTTCACAGTCAGCGTAACGTTGCGTGTGTCAAGGTTGAGTTGCTGGCTTGACCACACATAGCCATACTCTGTCTGTGAATCTGGTTCCGAACGACGCAACAAATCGTTGGCAGAGAGGGTAATGGCTAACCGTTTATCAGCAAAGAAAGTCTTATAAAGACCTATGCGGAGTTTGTATTGGGGACGAATAGTATTACCCAGCGACCAATATGATGATGCAATGCCAAAGTCACAGAATGCTATCGTCTGAGGTGCAACATCGAACTGATTGACGGCAGACAACAAAAAGCGGGGGATGAAATGACTCTTGTAGACTCCCATCGCGGGGACAGTAGTCGCATCATAGTGGATGTTGGCATTGTAGGAGAAACGGTAAAAGCCCCATTTGTCGGAATAGCTTGCATTTAGAATAAAATAGCGGGCATCAACGTTAACGGGGGAATTGATGATATTACCTGGCACCTGAGGATTATCATGAAATGCATACATTACAAAGTTCTTGTCACTTTTATAATTGAACTGAATAACGAGCCGCTTGGCAATGACGCACGAAACATAGAAATCGTGCGTAGATGTCATACGAAGGCTTGGGTTACCTTGTTCATAGAGCATAGCATTGATATATTTGATGACTGGGGACAATTCTGTGAAAGTAGGCCGTTGGCTTTTGTTGTTGTAGCCGAAACTGAGGACGAGGTCTGGCGATGCACTATAGTTCATTTGTAAGGATGGATAGAGCGTGAAAGTATCGTTGCCGTATATTTCCAACTCATCCTGTCGATAGTCTGAATGGTAGTACTCTCCGCGTATTCCTGCTATCATTTGGATTTTCCCCAACGTTTTGTTTAGTGTCAGATAGCCTGCTGCCAATTCATCATTAAGACGGGTGTCGTTATGGAAGTAGTTGACATTTGTGATTGGGTTGTACGAGTCGGAAAGTCCCACATTGTGAGTGAAAGCGTATTTCGCTCCTGCTTGTAAGCGAACGCCTGAGAATATCTTACGTGAATAGTTTACCTGGCCTGTATAGACATAGTATCGGTTATTCCCTTTTATTTGGTTGAGGTCAGAGGCATTGGTCGTTACAAGATAATTACGCCTATCTGTAGAAAATGTATAGCTTCCGTCCACTGACAATGAGCCGAAGCCACTGTTGTGTTTGTACAGCAGGTCAACATTGTGCAACAGGTTGTCATCGCTATTGTCCTGTGCAGTCATGCGGTTTGTAATGTTTTTCCCTATAATCGTCTGCTCTATGGTGTTGGCCAGGTCGTGGTCTCGCCCGGTTTCTATCATGTATTGTAGATTAATGTCGTTGTGCTCGTTGAGCGTAAGTCCAATACTGTACAATAGTTCGTGCTGATGGCTATGCCTGTTGCTGTGATTTTCAGAAACATTGTCATTAAGAGTCAATGATGACAGAGCATCTTTAATGGAATAGGTATTGACTGCCCAATCCTTCTTGCGCAAATCCTTAAACTGATACGATAGGAAATGAGACCATGAGCCATGCGTCACATTGATGTTAGTGCCTTCAGTATCGCTATATCGTCTGCCGATTATAGACTTGTGATTGAGTTGTGCATTGACGAAATCCTTCAGATGGGCAGTAGTGGTAATGGAAATAACTGCTCCATATTTAGAGGCATATTGCGCTGACGGATGCATGTCGAGCGTGATATTTTTAACCATATCTGGGCGTAATGCCTCAATCTCTGCCATAGAGTGAACTTCTCTGCTGTTAATCAGATAGAGTGTCGAGCCAACCCCGAACACAGAAACTTTCCCATCCGACACTTCCACGAGGGGGAGAAAAGCCATTACAGAGAAAATATCGGGCTGATTTTTGAGGAAAGTCTTGCTCACATTCAATATGAAAGCCCCATCTTTGGTTGATAGTGAATTCATCTTTGCTGTCACTTCTACACCTTTTAAATAGTGTGCTTTTTCACATAAATAAAACACCTTACACGTATCATCACTACTTACATTATAGGATTTACTGTTATATTCAATATGGGACATATTGAGTATATACTCCCCCTTCTTTATTGAAGGAAATTTAAAATGACCTATCGAATCTGAAATACTTCCTGCAAAAAATGTCGAGTCAAGAGAATTATATAGTGCAATGGTAACACCATCAATGGGTCTGTTTGTAGCACTGTCTTTTATGCATCCCCAAAAGGACTGCGGTAGGCAATCTATTGGTAACAGAATAAAAGATAATAAACTAATTACTAATCTCATTTCGTTTTATTTGAAGGGCTTGTGCGAATAATCTCGCACAAGCCACTGGTTTAATCAATTGTTGTCGTTGTGGTGGTCGTTGTTGTCGTAGAAACGGTAGTATGACCATCATCATCCGTAGTCGTTGTTGTCGTAGTCGTAGTAGTTGTGGTTGTTTTAACTCCACCACCTTTAACTGCGTTCATTTCATCAACGCCTAAACAATCGATCTTGAAAGAAAAACTATTCATGATGACTCAAAATGATTTGATTATTGCCTACTCATATAGCTTTTCGGCTTCCGCTCCTTTACAGTCTGGTCTGGAAAAATCTTGTCGACTCGATTATTTGGGTGCAAAATTACATCAATTGTCGTACAACCACTATTTTAAAGCGTTTCTTTTCCTGAATTTGAAAAACGCTTGCCGTTTTATTTCCATTTTTCTTCCTGAAAATTTTGTAGAATGAAAAAATTGCTTTAATTTTGCACTCAATTCAGCCGTGAGAGGTTGAAACACGAGCATTTATATTCGAAATTATCCTTTCATCGAACTAGCAATCGAAATAAACTCTTAGGATAATGGACAAGACAAATGCTCACCCGTTGTGATAATTTGCCTTTGAGGCAATATATCATAATAGGCGTGAGCTATTGTTCATTATGAAGAGTAGGTTAGCTAGGCCTGATGAACATAATGGCAACGGAACACGCCTTTTTTTATGTTATATGGAAGATCTAAAAACAGTAGGTAATAGGCTTAGGCAAATCAGACATTATCTTAAACTTACTCAAAATGAGGTTGCACAATCCACAAAAACTTCACAAGCTGCAATTTCAAGACTTGAGCATGGCGAGGAAGTGTATGCTTCTGTTTTTATTTCCATAATAAAATATTATAGTACACATATTGATATTGGATGTATCTTTAATCCCAACTTTGAAATCTCACCAGATTTACTTTTATCCTCACAAGATAATTCTTTCAAGAAGATAGTATCTCGCAAAATTGATGCAATAAAAGAAGAATTGGACGAAGCACATACAACAGGAATTAGCCATCTTGAGTTTATAAAAAAACTCATTATGGATTTTTGAGAATCCCTATTGCTCCTTTTCTTATTCATTATTCTAATCACAGTTCATAACTTCTTGCAAAGGTACAAATAATATTCAAAAGACAAAAGTCTGGTTGATTAAAATTTATTTCAAAAAGCGTTTTGCCATTTCCGTACATAATATCTTGTATATCAGATTATTATATTATAAACACTTTTATTCTTACAGAAAAAGAAACGCTTATTGTGAAAACGAAACGCAATGTTTTTCTAATTAGACAGGATATTTTACACAGGGGAGTCATATTTAGAAACGGGAAAAGGAATGTAGTGGGAAGGCAGATATATCCATTTCAACTTTAATTTTTACACACCTCAAACAGTTATATTAAACAATGTCCTTTGATTATTTTCTGCTCTGTTCTCTTATATCAAACAATATTGGTATCATTTTCTGCACTTTTTAGTCTTTTTTGATGTGGTTTTTGAACAATTTTTTATTTTTCTTCGTCAAAATACACTCGAATAATGGATTTTTACTAACTTTGCCCTCTAAAATATAAATAATGGCAAGAAACAAATATAATGAACTGAAAAAGCTCGCAAGGCCAAAATGCAAAAACTCCGTTTGCAACATGCAATGTGGGGTACTCTCCTTGTTGTGCTGTCGCTGATGATAGCGTATGTGTCACCAGCTTTGTGGGGGGAAAAACATTCTTTTGGCGACTTTATGGGAAGTCAAGCCACTGTCGGCGGATTTACTGCAAATATGCTAGCAATAGTCTCTACGACATTCAACAAGATGTCTGCAGATTTCCATGTAAAAGGAAGTACTTTTGGCTATAGCGTACTAGCATTTATTGTTGTAGGGTATATCTATGCGCAAGCTGTCCACATCGGATTGCTTAACGTAACCGATTATTGGTTGGTGTCACCAGTCGCAGTAACCATACTTCATTTGGCTTTCGTTGTACTCCTTTTTGCTTTGTCCTTTTCAAAAGGTATATTTGAATCAAGAAAAGAATTATTGTAAGAGCATATTAAAATGAATTCACTTATTATTATAACAGCTTTTGTATTGTTTGGTCTACAGATGTGCATTACATACAAGCGTCGTCAACGGACAATCGGTCTATTACCCGTGGAGGCTGGCCCTACTAAAGCATCAAGGAAAAATTTCATGATACCAGAACAAGTCCGCGTGGGAACAATGGAAATGGATACACAATTGGATTATTTTGTTGTGGAAAACCATTGTATGGAATTTCGAGGCATTTATCCTGGCGATGTGATTGGTGTACAGAAGTTCAACGATGAGTTTACTCTTGATGACACAGACGAAAATAGTGTTATGCTGATTTTCTTGAATGATGACAATTTCCACGGCAACAAAATACGGGTCAGGGGAAATGCTGAGTCCGACGGCACCTATTCCACATATTATTTTGAGAATGACGGCTCTAAGCACTTTTCAACCAATCGTCACAAAGCTGCTGACATTCGTGGTGTTGTTGTAGAAGTAAATCACTTAAATTAAACTTAGATTGAGGTTTCTCATAACGGACAATATAGTTTGAACAGATATATATAACGTTATCAACATCGAGAGTCGAGGCACCGTGCCCCGGCTCTCGTTGAACTATTAGATGTGTAGTCCTGAAGATTTTGCTTCCTTACTTGGTGTCTCCTTTACCTGAGCGCTTTCTATGCCGTCAGTACCATTGGCAACCTTCTCTTGCTGTTCTCCATGCTCTGGCTCCTTGTCCTTTGCCAACTCCAGTTGAATCTTTCGGTCAAGTGCTGCCAGTTCAGACTTCAAGCCTTTCAGTTCATCTTCTTTCTTCCACTGCTTGTTTGCTATCTCTTTCAAGAGCGGAATGTCCTTGGCAATAACAGCATTCTTCTCTTTATACTGCTCGATGGTCTGGGGGATGCGCTCCAGTGAGTTGATGAAATTCCGGGCTGCGGCTATAGGGTCAGACAGGGCGATGAAGCCGTTGTTGTACTTGTATTTGAGATTGCCCTCCACGCAGAACTTGTTTTGGAACATACCCAAACCGTCATTATCCAACGGTTCACTGCGCATCAGGATGGTGAAACCGTGAATCTCGCCGACACGCCGATACTCGCCCTTGGTATCCTTTTCCTTGGCAATCTTCTGGAGTTGTTTGCCGATGCTTTCCTCATCCGTAGGCTTGAAGCCATCAAGACGGATGGGGTTCACGAGGTTGCCATCGCCATCGAGTTTACGCTGGGACTTGTGCTTGTCGAAGTCCGCCTGTAACTTGGCTATATCGCCCTCGTTCTGCTCAATCTCCGCCTGCTTGCTTTCCAGTTTCCAAGTGGATTCGTTACGGGCCTTGTTGAACGACTTGCGTTCACCCTCCAGTGCCGCAATCTTCTTTTCCAACTTCGCCTTGTCAAGCAAGTCGGTGTTGCCTGAAAGGATAGCCATGTATCCGAGAAGTTCATGCCCGACTTCTCATCCATTGCCCCCTCGTCGATGGTACGAGCACCGAGTGCGCCACTCTTCAACTGCGATATGAACATCTGTTTGCAGTGAAGAAGATTAAACTTATAAAACCTTTTTTCCTAAATGAACAATCAAAACAATATTACAACGTGAACGTCCACTCTTTCTATATCACTTCCTCTCATCTCGAAAGCTGATGCTCTACCGCCTCATGATAATCATATCATTTCCACAAGCTACGATCTTTCGGTGAATAAAGAAGATTCGCCATTTTTTTTTCAGGATTGTCAAGAGCATATAACTACTACTCTATTAAAACATATTATAGTAAAATTGTATGCGAAACCGCATCAAAATATAATATTGTATGTAAAAAATAAAATAAAACGGTTAAATATTTGGAGGATTAAGAATATTTTTGTACCTTTGCGCATTGAAAAAATGCTTATGCAGAATAATAGTATCACACATCGCTTTTTTGTACCTTTGGGATATACGTTCTCATGGGCTTTTGGTATTTTCCTTGGAGGTAATTTCCTTTTTGGAGATAAGAACATCTCTTTAGCAAATGACATTACCACGTTGTTGTATAGTGCCTTTTCTGTTTATTTCGCTTTCTTGTTAGAATGTGTCTTTATATTCATTGATTGCGGTGCCATATATAAAGATGAAAGTTTTAGTGGCAAGATTTTCAACCTAGTTGCTGGAATTCTTTTTCACTTTTTCACAACAATGTGGCTAGTGGGTATGATAAAGGCTGATGTGAATAATACATTAGTCTATGCCTTGATTATTTGGGTCGTGATATTCAAATTTGGTATTTCCTTAATGCTACCTAATATTAAAATTTGGCTGACTGATACAAAAATTCGAACAATAACATCTAATCAAGTAAAATGATAGAATCCAGCTTTATTATACCGACCATAATTTCCGGCTTTGGAGTTGTCGTTACTGCGGCTTGTGCTATAAAGAACAATTCTTCTGTGCGGAGCAAAGCTCGAGAAGAACTTGAGGGAAAACTTATGGTCTATCCTACAGCTTCCGCAGGAACCCCAAGTAGAGCAATTCCTGTGGTGCAAGAATCCATTTCGGCAAAATATACTCAATTTAAGAATTTCTATGGTCAAATTGTAAATGCTGATGACTACTTACAATTTGTAGTTAAGGGAGACTCTATGCAGTTTTGTGGTATTCACAATGATGACATCATCTTTGTAAGAAAAGGCTTTGAATTAGATCATCTGAAATCATTTCCTACACCAGTTGTTATTCGGCGAAATAATGCCCCGTCAAACGAAACCCAATACAAAATTAGAAGAGCATGGGGCGTATGTATGATTGATACTTGTGAAGAGTTTGTTTCCAAAATTGTTTCTTCAGAAGTTTTCCGCGATAGAATAGCAGCTATTAGATTCTATGATGGTGAAGAGGCTTTGTTGGATGATTTTCGACATGAGAGGTTTGCCAAATATTGTGGTCAATACTTAAATGAAGAAGAGTCATCCGAATGTTATAAACAGGTTGTAATATCTACAACTTTTCATACAGATATAAATAAAATTCGTTTCTCGATTCACCCC
>Ga0326513_10001443_pt1 | contig 18764 bp, 15 predicted proteins | sample 2_2465_0518_D_FD_203654 | JGI IMG/M metagenome (GOLD analysis project Ga0326513, IMG submission 203654) | Bovine rumen microbial communities from UC Davis, California, United States - 2_2465_0518 | ecosystem: Host-associated > Mammals > Digestive system > Stomach > Rumen | place: USA... | reverse complement strand
TGTCGTTCTCCGTAAGCCATTTGCTTAACCCTTCGTCAAAGCTTGGATTGTTAAGATAACCTCTGTCGGTGGCAAAATCCTGACGCAATGCTGTTACGCTGCTCTGTATCTTACCTTCAGTTATCTCGAACTTTGTCTTGATGTCCTCGCCGGTTGCAAGAAGGAATGTACCACGCAGATAAACATTGTCGCTATACAAGCCGTTGCCGTGCGGTTGATTGTCAACAGGGAACCAATCATCGCTAATGCCATCCAAGTTGCCCAGACGGGCACGGAGGCAGCCCGTGAAGTTCTTGTCGCTCACACCGTCCATCACATCAATGCGCGGCTGTCCGTCTTCTGTTGCAGATACAAGAATCAGGTTCTGCCGCTGAGTGTTCGACGTGTTGCCCATAAGAACACACTCGTCGGCCTCGGCTGGTATACTCGAATCGAACTCGCTTTTTGCAACCAAAACGCTATTGCCATCTACAGCAGAAACTTCAGCCCAATAACTTTTCAGACTGCCACCGCTGAATGTTTGGCAGCGCATAAGGTCATGCTCTTGGAATGTGTTGTCCTGTTCGAAGGTGACTATATAGAAATCCTCAGTCTCGTCAACCGTCTTTATCTTGCCGTTTGCCGCACTCACGACTATCTGACCGCCTACGCTTCGAATTTTATCAACCAACAGTTCGAATACGGTCATCACCTGACGCACCGTCAGTTTGTCTACCGTAAGGTTTGCAAGTTCGTTCTGGTCAATCCATAGCTGCCAGCCCTCACCGCCTATGCCATCGACAAAATGCGCGCTGCGTAGCAACTGACGCACGACAAGCGTTAGCAGTTCGGCATTTCCAAGTCCATCTATATGTCCTCCCTGTTCGCCAGCTGCGAAGTCGCCGACATCAATGCCTTCGTCAAAGATTATTTTCTTCTTGGCGCGGTCTATTGTATTCTTGCTCAGAAACTCTTTGTGGCTTCTTCGGGCGCTATACAGATTGTTGTCGGTCGGGCGAGTTGTGTCCCAACTGCGGATTATGTCAGGGATATTCAGACTGCCGACAAGCGAACCGGCATAGTTCTTTGCATCGCTGATAGCATCGTCGATTTTGTCAAGTGAACGCGTTGACAGGGCATCGCTTATCTCCAAATCCATCTTAGACGGAAGGGTTACCTGACGGCTTATTCTCGTTATGCGACTCGCGCGCCAGCCTGTATCTGGAAAATACTCTTGGCTTTCGAGTCTGATTCTCCGTCCCACATATAAGTCTGCATTCTCGTCCTCTATCCACACATGGTCTGTCTGCCCTTTGTATCGCGACACATCAAGGGCGTGTTTTCTGTTATATTCGTTCACTGCACTCTGCAACTCACGTTCTGCCAGTCCGTAGTATTCGTCGGGCATCCTTATGTTCCACAGAATGTATCTGTCGCCCACCTTCGGTATCAGGGTTCCGCCCGGAAGTTGCGTATCGTCATCGTAAGGCCATATCGTTATTATTTCAAATTCCCTTGTTCCGCTGTTGTAGTTAACCTCGAAATAGTGGTCGTCATCAACACCGAGTCCGGCAAGTTCGCTACCCTCTTGAAATGACACATGCTTTACCAATCCGGGGATTTCATATTCGTTTGGGTCAAATGGGAGGTCGCTGTCGCGGAAGTAATATATCGTATATGGATTGCCGTCGCTGTCTGTTACATTCTCGCTACGCACGGCACTTACCACTCCTATACGGCGCGGATATATGCCAGAGAATGCATCTTGTTCAAAATGATGCACTATGCCGTATCGCTCAGTATTAACGTCTACATACTTCTCACCACCCGGAAGCTGGAGTCGACTCGCCCCATAGCGCTCAGAATCAATATTGCGGCTGCTGCCAATCACGAACAGGCGTGTATAGAACTTAGCATTGTCGGCAGCGTCCCTGTCAAGGTTCGTCAGTCCGTTACCATAGCTAAGCGTCAACTCTTCGCCGTGCTCACAACGACACAGATTCACGGTTTCACCCTCAATCCACCATTCCACACCAACCTTTTCGGCAAGTTCCTTCAGTCCTTCGTCGCAGTACTTTCCGACGTAGTCTATAACAACATTATCCGTACCCTCGACGGTACCAACCTTAAAGTTGGTAGTATGGTCCATACCGTCATTGATGTTCTGTACAATCAGACGCATGTGGTCTATAGGGCGTGCCGTAAGCGTAAAGACAGCTTCGCTTGTCCCGTCCACAGTGTTAAGAACCAGAAAACGCTTGATGAGGCTTTCAATGCCATACAGTTTCACGTTATATTCCCATTCAACTGTACTCTTCTCCTGCGGCAGATATTTCTCGACTGCCCAATAGCGCTCTCCTTCGAAGTCAACATAGTCGTTCACGTCGATACTCACATACTCGTAAAGCGTAAAGGAAAGACTTAACACATTGTCGCCCTGCACCTCTTTGTCTTGTGTGCTCGAATCGTTTGGCGAAAGTGTTGTCTTAACGCTGCCATACTGGTCATATAGTGTCAGAAGCATATTCTAATAATATTATAATGTCGTTTAAATAATAGGTTCTGGCTCTCTGAATCGAACTTTATAGCGGCTTGCCTGCACGCCTTCCTTCCACAGATATGTAAGCGCACGGTAGGCGCTGCTATCTACGTAGAACATGCGCAGAGTAAGGTCGAGCTCGGTAAACCTTACAGACAACCATCCGTTGTCCCCGGTTTTCAGGAACTGAATGAAATCCATATAGTTATGCAGCCAAGCATCACGCGTCTGGGCATACTGTGCAAAGTGCAACGTAACATCGCGCTCTTGGTTGGTTACAGTCAGATGCTGGGAATATTTCTTCCCGTCGAGCTCGCGTATGTTTACACCTACATGTTCCTTAACCTTACTCGGAGTCAGTATTGCAGTCAGATTCTCCCGACCGCCTTTCTTCTCCTCAGTAAGGAAAACGCCGTAGCGCTGCCAGATGTCTACACCGTTTATATACACCAGTCCTTTCAATACATGTGCCATGCTATTTCACTTTTAATCCGTCACGTTTTATTACCTTTATATCGTTCCTTATCTCGTCGAGGCACGCAGCGCTGCTGCCTGTGTGCTCTTCTATTCTTTTGAGAGTGTCGCCGGCAAGTCCTATCTGAACAGATACATCGGTCATTTTGTCATCGATGCTTGCCCAATGCATCTGTCCGCTAACAAACAGTCCTTCGAGCTTCGTTCCTTGGTCTTGGCTCATTGTCGTAAAAGCACCAGACTTTCCGCTTTGTGTCGTACCGCCATACTCTTCGGTTGCTTTTATGATACCTTCAGAGCGCAGCACGTCGATGTCGCGTTTCGCTGCATCAACATAGCCAAAGTACTCAGCTTTCAAGGCATCCATCTGCTTGCGATAGTCTGAATCAGAGATGTTTTTGTCAGCCCACTGTTCGTTCAGTTTTCCAAGAGCTTCAAACCACTCGGACAGTTCCTGCTGGAACTTGGCACCTACAAGATTGTTCACAGCCATTTTGTTTACCATAGCCTGCCAGTTGTCTGCAATGTCGTCCATGACCTCACTGCTGCCATCTGCAAGTTCGTAAAGAGAATTCAAGAAGTCATCAAAAACATTGTCCTTCGTCGTTGTCGTCAATGTTTCGTACAAATCGTCGGTTATGTCTTCAAGTTTTCCTGCCTGTTCTATATAGTCTTCAAGTTTTTCTGCGACTCTTTCACCATATCCGCCCTTTCCGGTGTTCAGAATCTTCTCCCACATATCCACATTACTGCGCAGCATCTTCATCTCTTCCGGGCTAAGACTCCACAAATCACCGTTCCATTGTCTGCCAATTTGCTGGCTCAGACGGTTAATCTGTTCATCGTCATAGCCTCCCCAATAGTAATTGAAGCTTCTGTGAGCATCATGATAGCCAGCTTGTGCCTGTGCTATCTTCTTGTAGTTTTCGATGGTCTCTCCTTGAAGATTACGCGCACGTTGTGCAGCATCTATAGCCATTGCACCACGCGATGTCTTCATCTCCTCCGTCAAATCTTCAATAGCCTGTTCGAGCAACTCATTGCGCTTCGTCAGTCGGTCGATAGTCTTTGCCACCTCCTCGGCATTCGCATTTGTAAACCAGTCTGAAGGTCCTTTATGGCTCAATGCTCCAAAGGATAATATGTTTCCTATGCGGCCAAGAATAGTGTTAAGCAAACCGCCTATTCCGTTCACCACTATTCCCTTCAGCACCCTCCACAGGTTTTCCGGCAAATCGAATATGGCATCTATCAGATTACCAACTGCATCGAGAATGCTTACAACAAGGTCGTCAATCCATCTCAGACTTATCAGCTCGGTAATGGCATTAAGAATGCCTGTCACAAAGTTCTTTATGCTGTTAACCAAGTCGAGAATCAGTTTAGGTATCTGTGCTACTATGCCAATAATGCTGCCAAGTCCACTCGACAACATGCTTCCCAATCCACTGCCAAGCGAGCCAAGCGAACCACCAATGGTGCTGCTCAGCTGTGTACCAATCGTCTTTGCCATTCCGTCACCCATCTGTGGCAACAGACTATCGAGCGTTCCTTTCAGTTGGTCTATACCACCCACCGCATTCTTTACATTACCAAAGCCGTCAGCTCCGCTCCATGCCTTGGCGTTGCTCAAAGCTGTTGTCAGTCCGCTTGTAAAGTTGGCTATTTCTTCGCTTGTTCTGTTAAGGGCTTTACCAAAGGCTTCCATATTGTCGCGCGACTGTGCCGTAACATCACCAAGTTCTTGCGCACGCTCTTCCAATGTACGGTATTCTTCGGGCGTGGTTTCGCCGGCATCAAGTTTCTTCTTTGCTTCGTTGCGTGCACGGACAGCAGCATCCTCGGCCTTCCTCGCCTCATCGTATCTTGCAACACTCGACGCGAAATCTTTTATTGCCTTGTCTAAGTTCTGCCATGTAACATCCTGATTCGTGCCCACATACTTACGCATCTCCTGTATAAGCTCCGTCACCTTTTGCTGTGTCTCACCGTCAGCATTACGGTAATCGTCGGTCTTTACATAAGCTTGCAACTGCTCCATCATCGGAAGCATCATCTCCTTTGTGAGGTCTCCCACACCGCTAAAAAGTGCGTGCCAGTCTATGCCACGCGATATATTCTCGAAAGTAAGGTTGGCTTCTTTTTGCAGCCGTTCCTTGTTCAGTTTCTTCTTTTGCCATGCCTTTGCCGATTCATCTGCCTCGGACATTTCCACATCGGCAATTTTCTGGGCATACTCTTCTGCTATCGCAAGTTTCTGCTGCTGGTAAGAGCCATATCCTTTCAGATACTCAACCATTGACTGAATCTCTGTTCTGCGACGTACTCTCTCAGAATCGGATTCGGCCTTTGCAATCTCGTTCTCTCCGGCCTCCAGCTTAGACTTTGCAAGCGTACGGGCTGCTTCAAGGGCAACGGCTTGGTTCTGTTTCAACTCTCCCTTTTGGGCTGCTCGCCATTCCTTTTCGAGCGTGGCAAGTTCTGCCATCTCCTTATCGTAGTCCATACGCAGCTGGGCACGCTTCTTTTCCGAACCATCAGCCATCTGTTCAATCTCTGCTTGACGGTTTTTCTCTTGCAGGTCGGCAAGTTTATCGGCGCTCTGCTCCTCACTTTTGATATTGCGATCCTTGCCGTCTTTTCCTTCGCGTAAGTGCTGAGGAATCTTTGACTGGGCATCGGCTGCCTTTCTCTCCGCCTTTTCCCATTTTTCAGAATAAAAGTCAACCTCTTCACTGTATTCTGCTTCAAGAGCCTTTCTTGTCTTTTCTGCCTGAGCCTGTCTGTACGCATTAACCTTATCGACACCAGACTGTGCAAGTCCATTATCTGTTGTTACAGATACTCCTGCACTTGGCATATAACTTGTTGAGTAGCTCTTGTCTGCCGATGTAACGCCTGCAGCACGTTCCTCTTCCTGAGATATTCTGTTGCCGACCTTAGCTTTCGTGTAGAAATCTCCCGTAGCACGGCTTTTCACTCTGTGCTCCCATTTTTCCGCACGGTTCTTTATGGCTTGCTTGTATAAGTCGTTATAGGCCTCGGCTTCGGCAACAGATTTTAAAGCTGTTATCACCTGCGGTGCAAGATTGACCAGAACCTGCTCGGCATCTGTTACAGAACTTACGTTCAGTCCCAATTCACGGAAACTGTTGGCATGTTCTTTTATCCACTTGTTTTTCTCGATGTCGGTCTTCAGACGATTCCACTGCTGCTGAAGCGAGCGATACTTAGCCTCAACATTACCTACCGCCTGTCCGATAGTCTGAGACATCTCTTCCTGTTGTCTTTTTAAGCGTTCACCCTCCTCGCGCTGTCTCTTCTCTGCTTCTGTTGCAGCATTTGAGCCAGAACTAAATGCCCACAATGCACCGACGACAGTTATTATTGCCGTTGCCAGCAAGACGTAAGGATTAGCGTTTGCCACGGCATTGAATGCTGCCTGTGCCATTGTAGCAAGCTTTGTTACGACAATGCCCTTTCCTTCGGCTGCTGTTCTGATGGCAATAGCCACAGCGTGCGCTTTTTCCTGAATTGTTCTGATGCCGAGCATCAAGGAACTTTCTTTTTGCAGATTGTTCTGAACTACAGTCAAGGCATTGCTGATGGCGAGTGTTGCCTGCAATTTCGTCTGAATGTTTATGAGGTCTTCCTGACTTGCCCCGAACATCTGAAAAACGCTTGTTGCTGCTCCAGCTGATGAGGTTACAACATTCAAGCCCTGTGCAATTGCATCAAAATTCTTAGTATCTGAAGCCTCACCTCTTACTTGTCGATTAACATCATCCATAGCGTCGCGGAGCTCGCCAGCCCTCGCTACAAGAGTCTCCAGTTTCCGTTTCAATTCCATACCGGCGGCAGAGTTACGCTCCTCGTCCGTCATTCTTCTGTACTCAAGGGTTGTGCTTGTTATCTCGTTTGTCAGTTGCCGCAGTTGCGCTCTCAAACTTTCTGCATGCTGTTGCATTGGCGCGGTTGATGAGGCTTCGTTTAGCATTGCAGGAATAAGTTCTGCATTCTTCTGGATAGAATTGAGAGCCTCGTTAAGATAGCCTTCGGTAGTTTCAATCTCTCGTCTTGTAGCCTCTTCCAATGCTGTACTCCCATTCTCCAATGCAGAACGCAAGGTGTTCTCGAGTGTACGAAGGCGGACTATCTGTGCCTCAACAAACTTCACGTTCTGTTCGTTAGCCTTCTGCATTACGCCAGCTGCATCCTTCTCGGACGTCCCCATAGAATGCAACGAGGCTGACATTTTTTCAACACTCTGACGAAGCACGTTCAACTTTTCGCTATACTTGTCAGATGCACGAACGCCATCTTCTCCTGTCTGACTTATTGCTTCAGACAAACGGCGAGAGGCGTCAAGCAACTGCTCAACACCTTCACGACTTTTGTCTATGCCAGAACTTAGTCCGTCTCTCAACAAGATTTCTATCTCTACCGGTTTCATTCGCTACTGTTTTAATCTGCTTTGGAAGAAGCCTACAATCTCGCCAGCTTCATCCTCGGCACTTCTGTTGTCACTCTGTTTTTTCTTCTGTTCAACATAGCGCGGCGCATCGCTTATCATCATTATAAGAGTCTGGTAGTTCACCCCGTTCAGAATGTAGTCTACACTCCATCCCGTTGCGCTTGCTATCTGCCAGACAAATCCGAAAGGGCTATGAGAACCTTCCCAGCGGTTCTTTAACTCCCCTTCTTTCTGTGGCTCAGTCTCAGCTTCATCGGATTCACAATCTCGGCTGATCTGATAATATTCGTAAAAGGCGCTGTACCCATAAGCGTTACGAACTTTTCAAACGCCCCCTTCTGATACTCCCATTTCATGCTGTGGCGTATAAACCATGCCAGTACGCATGTTGGCAACCACCAGTGTGGCATGGTAAGAGCAATCATCCGGCTAAGTTTCCGCCCATGCTCGACTAAGAACCTCATCTGTCCGTCATAGTCAAGAGCTTCGAACTCCGACAATGTCATGCCAACCGAAAGCCACGTCTTTGCTATTTGTATCTGACACGCCATAGTAGGACGTCTCATTGTAAGACGCAGGCGTAAAGGTTCCTTTCTGAAAGGAATCTTAAAATCCTTGAGAGGGAGTGAAACGCCCATGTTCAGCAAGGCTTCCGCTCCCTCTCTCTGGATTTGTCTTATCAACCGTTCGTCCATCAGCCTTCAGTCTGAGTTTCTTCCGGAGTATCGTTAATCTCGAATGGTGAATCTCCGTTGTCTGGCTTCATAACCTTCAACTGGCACTCTACCTTCGATACCTCAGTAAGCGTAAGCTTGCCGCCAAGATTTGCCATGATTGTTCCGTTTGGAATTGTCATAGTCTGACCGCTTGCAAAGTCAATCGTCCATACGCCGTTCAAATCGACAAGGCTTGTAGGTGCCTTCCAACCAGTAACAACCGCATTCTGTCCCTCGCCGGTGGTTACCAGTGTTCCGCCAAGAACTCTCTGCAGGTTAGCATAGTCAAGCTGGATAAGATTGAAGGTTGGGCTTATCTGTCCATTCTTCTGCTGCAGTACCAGAACAGGAGCATCAGGAACCTGCTCTGCTTCCACCTCAGTTGTCTCAGGCTTAGTGCCGCCCCAATCCCAACTGCCTTTTTCAATATAGCCAATGGTGTTGTCGCCAAACTTCACCTGTGCAATGCCATAAATAAATTTCTTGCTCATTTTTTCAGTTTTATAAAGATTAGTATTGTTCCGACGGCACCTGTTACAATGCCAGTCAATAACCATTTCAATGACGTTAGAATGTCATTCGGAGGCTTCTCGCTCACCTCGGCTGATGTCACGGACTTCTGCAGTTCGCCGTACAAGCTCGCAATCCTGCGTTCGTATCTCTCGCACAGAATCTGCAGACTGTCACATGCGGCATACACATATATGTATTCCGGTTCTGATACCGTGGCAGACATACGCCCAATCTCAACACTTGCCCTGCCGTTTCGTCGGCTGTACGTTGCACCGTCAGGAAGCCTACGGAGGCTGTCTGTCGCTATCTTCATCGTCACTTCCTGCTTCGGCACAGTCAGTGGTATTGTCTTCACCGTCTCCACATATTCGCTTGCGCTGTCTACTGTGCGGCGAAGCACGTTGTCCGTGCTCTGTCTGATGCTCTTTCGAGGTGAGGCGCATCCGCTCAAGAACAGGACAGTCAGCATTGTAGCGACAACTGTTCGCACTGTCGATAGTCTTGCGCAGACGTGCCACTTCTCGCTTGATGGAAGCCATCTCCTTGCGTGTCTCATTAAGCTCTTCTGTTAAAGGTTTTACAATATTCTCAACCAAGATTCGGGTAGCCTGCTCAGTGTTTGTAATCTTCACCGTGTCGGCATCGGCTTGTGCCTTATCTGCCTCCGCACGAGCCTTCTTAAGAGCACTGCGAATAGTCACAATGGAGATAAGAGCACCAACAAGACCGCCACCAAGAACCACGTTGAGGATTTCACTGAGTTCCATATCCGTTACTGTTGATTGATGCCTATTGATTTCAGCCACCTCTGAACATCGAAACCCGGACAGGCCTTTGCCGCGAGTTCACGGTGACCAACAATTCTCACTCTCGGAAAACGCTTGTGGAAGTCGAGCACATAACGCGTCATTGCGTCTTTCTGTGCTGCCGTTCTGGTATCCTTCGCCTTTCGGACATCGCAGGCATCAACACCGCCAACATATACGATATGCCGACTTACAGCATTGTAGCCGCTTGCTCCGTTGGTTATCTCCCAGTCGTCCACATTAGCGTCTTCATTATTCTTCACGAGCCGTTCTATACGACCGTCAAGATGAATCATATCCGTGTAACCCACCTGCTTCCAGCCACGCCCACCCTTCGACACAGGGTCTGTGTGCCAATGGCGTATCTCAGCAGAGCTTACCTCACGGCCTTCCGGCGTGGCTGTGCAGTGGATTACAAGATATTTCAAGGTTCTACTCATCCTTCTCTTCAGAATCGTTTTCCTCGGTCTCAGCCTCAGTTTCAGATTTCTCTGTCACATCAGCCTTTGGCTCATCCTCTTCCTCTTTTGACTCGTCGCCACCAAGAGTTACAGATGCAGACTTTCGTCCCTTATACTCGGCGCACAAACCGCGCTCAATAAGGTCGGCAGCACGCTCTTTGTCTTTTACTTCCAGAATTGTGTCTGGGTCGTATACCGTAACATGGTCTTCCTTGTCACGGAACTTGGTCTTTACAATCAGTTTCATTGCTATTCTTCTTTAATGGTTAGACTTATCCCTCTGGGAGGGCTGATGCCTGATATCCGCTTCTGATTACGCCGCCTGCATCTGCCTTCTTAGGCATACAGATGAACATGTGGCGGAAGTTAATTTTGTTTCGCTGATATTCAGGGTCGTTGGCAGCCTCGCTGTAATACATCTTGGTTGAACCGGTTGCCTTGAACACGCGAGGAACGTAGAAGGCGAATGAGCACTGGAACTCGCCGGTGCTTGCACTTACACCCACATTCTTCTTGACTCCGGCTGTGGTGTACAGAGGGTTGTTGGCAAACTCATAGATATTGAAGCCGAACAGTTTGCCTACAGTACCATCGTTGCGGTTGATGTTGTACTGTTCCTTGAACGCCTGACTGGTCTCAAGCAAGTCATTCACATGGTCAGTACACAACACAAGACGGCGGTTTTCTGCCGGTACTCCCAACTTGTCAAGCGCACGCTTCAAGTTGATAATGTCCTGCACGCACAACTTGATACGTCCCGTGCTGGCATCACGCTCACCTGAGGTAACAAGTACAGGTGTGGTATCAGAATTCTGCTGTGCGCACAATGCATGGGCAGCCTTTCGGAACTTAGAATCTGTGATGGCATTACCATGGCTTTCCTTCACACGCGCCATCTTGTCGTACGAGATAGCATAAAGCTCATCGTCTGTTACAGGAGTCACCTTGGTCTGAAACTTGTCAAGGCTGATGGCAATATCAGCATCATCAAGAGCCTGCAAAGGTATAGGATAGGTTGTGTTGTTTATCAGTACGTCAGGGTCAACACCTACATCCACAAGGTGAATCGTGTCGTTGTTCACGATACTCGAATTGTCGGGAATGCCATCAAGCCACGAGCCTTCAAGACCGCCGCGCAACTTCTTAACAAGTTCGCCTGTCCAGATCTCGGTATATACACCGGCGCACAGACTTCCTGATGGTACTGCATACCCTACGAATGCAGCAATAACATTCATGCCCACTGCACCAACCATTGGATTGATACCTACCATGTCTGCAATGGTAGCACCCATCACACAGTTCACCAGAACTGCTACAATAAACAATAAAAATCTTTTCATTTCAATTCTCTGTTTTCAAAGTTCAACTAAATCTCACATTCGATACCATACTCAGCCTTGTAGAGTCTCTTGTACTGGACTGGGTCCTGTTCGCGCAGTCTTGCCAGTTCCTCACTTGGCACGTCGCCAAGTTTCTTATACTCGGCAGTACCGCCAGTCTGAACACCTCCACGGACTCCGACAATGCCGCTGAGTTTCATCTGTGGTGACATTGCTTCGAAGGTCATCTTCAAGTCGTCGGCACCAACTTTCTTGCCCAGTTCAATGAACTGCTGCTTTTTCTCTTCGCCAATCTTCTTCTCGGCAATGGCAGCACATACAATACTCTCAATGCGCGCAGTACGCAAAGCGTCACATTCCTTGCGAAGGGTTTCAACCTCCGCACCATCAGCCTTCAGTTTTGTCAACGCCGCTGTGATTGTTGCTTCGTCGGCATCTTTAGACAAGCCCAACACAAGGGCCAACTTTTCCTGATCCATCTGTTTTGTTTTTTGATTGTTATTACTATGCAGTTGCGACAACACGTCTGCCGCATTCTTGCCTAATGAAAGTTGCACACCGTCCTTATGCAGCACGATGGCATCGTCGTTTGCGCCAATGTCTACAAGCGAGACCTCGAACAGCTTGCTCTTGGTAACTGTCGGACTTGTCTGTCCCTGAACCAGATACTTTTCATCTTCACTCAGTTCCAGAATGTCTATGCCTACGCTCACCATCTTAAGACTGCCAAACTCCCATTGTTTCTTGCAACGCTGGCTAAGCTCCGTAGCTTCGTCGAACATTAGTTCGCCCGTCACTTCATCGCCCTCAACCCTCAGGTCTTTCACATAGCCGATAACCTGTCCTCGCTGGTGCATATACAGCAGCACGGGGTTGCGGTTATACTGCTCAACGTTCATGCCGGCAGTTAGTACTCGTGTACCGTAACTGTTCAAACTCTCGTTGCTGATTCTTACTCGTTTCGTTTTATTCATATTCTTGCGCTTATGCAATTAACTGTTGCAAATTTGTATGAGTTTAGTGGATTATCAAAAGAAGTATGCAACGGTTGCACACATCTATGCAACCATTACATACTTTTTTTACAACCTCAATAAATAAGGCAAACTTTGCTTCGTATTTAGTATTCCCAAATTATGACCAAAGCTGATATTGAACGCAAAAAATCGCTCGGACGTTCACTGTATATGTCCGGCATGGAACTCACGGAGATAGCCGACCAACTCGGAGTGTCTCGCGTGTCGGTCTCTAAATGGTGCGCCGCCGGAGGATGGAAAGAGGCACGGGCAGCCAAAAACATAACACGTCCGGAACTGGTAAACAAACTGCTCCTTGCGATAGACAAACTCATTGAGGATGTAAACAAGAGCGAGGATGCCGAAGCCATAGGCTCTCTTGCCGACAAACTGTCGAAACTGTCGTCTACCATAGAGAAACTCGACAAGAAGGCTAACGTAATCGACGCCATCGAGGTGTTTATGGCATTCAACAAATGGATTCAAGACCAAGCGTGCTACGACCCTGACATCACACCCGAACTAATCAAGGCAATCAACAAGTACCAGAACAAGTTCCTCATGGAGAAGATGTCACCTAATTCAGAACTGTAATGGCTGCCACTATTGCTGACATAAAGAAAATACAGGAAGAATGGAAAGAGCACTGCCGGCAGATACAGGCTATCACCGACACGAAGTCCCTGCAACGCGAAAGCGCCACGCAGAAGGAGCAGCGTATACGCAGGCTCCAGAAGAACTATGCCGATTTCTGTGAGTACTACTTTCCGCATTTCCTCACCCTGCGCGACAAAGTTACGGGCGAGGCTATACGCACCATACACAATGCACCGTTCCATAACGCCGCAGCCACAAAGGTCAAGAACACACCGAACTTGAAAGCGGTATTCAAATGGCCGCGCGGACATGCAAAGTCCACTCACTTCGACATATTCATGCCTCTGTGGTTGATGTTCCAGCCAAAGCGTCTCATCAACTTTATGGTTATTGTTGGTAAATCCGAGGATAGTGCCGACCGTTTGCTTGGCGACATACAGGCAGAGCTCCAGTTCAACAAACGCATCATTGCCGATTACGGTCAGCAGATGTCTCTGGGCAACTGGACCGAAGGAGAGTTTACCACAAAAGACGGCGTGTATTTCCTTGCATGTGGACGCGGTCAGTCGCCTCGTGGCCTCCGTAAACGTGAGTCACGTCCAGACTATATCGTCATCGACGACCTCGACGACGATGAGCTATGCCGTAACGAGCGACGAGTACGAGAACTCACCGATTGGGTTAAGGAGGCGCTCTTCGGTGCTCTCGATGTCGGCCGTGGTCGTTTTCTGATGGTGGGCAACCTTATCAGCAAGACCTCTGTACTGGCTAACATCTGCGCCACAAAGGGCGTACATGTATCTACCGTATATGCAGTAGACCATGAAGGCAATCCTGTATGGAAGGAGAAATGGACTAAAGAGGAAGCGCGCGAGTATGCCGACTTCGTAGGCTATCGTGCATGGAACAAGGAAATGATGCACAACCCTATAGTCGAGGGTACAGTCTTCCGTCAGGAATGGATAAAATGGGCAAAAAGACCAAAGTGGAAGGATTTCTCTGAATTCGTACTGTATATAGACCCTTCGTGGAAATCTAAGAAAACCGACGATACAAAGGCTGCAAAACTCTGGGGCAAGCAAGGTACTAATCTTTGGCATCTGCGCGCCTTTGTCCGCAAGGCTTCAATTGCCGAACTGGTGCGATGGTGCTACGACCTATACGAATGGAGTCAGGAGCAAGGCATAGCAATAAGATTCGCTATGGAAGCGAGCTTCATGCAGGACATCCTACTCGATGAGTTTACAACCGAGGGAAATCTTCGTGGCTATCAGTTGCCAATTACTGGCGATACACGCAAGAAGCCGGACAAGTTCCAGCGCGTAGAGGCTATCAGTCCGCTATGGGAACGTGGCTTTGTTTACTACGACCAGTCGCAGAAGGAAGACCCCGACATGCAAGCCGGACTCGACCAGTTGCTTGCCTTCGAAAAGGGAATGTCGGGCAACGACGATGCACCCGATGCAGACGAGGGAGCAATCTACATTCTCCAAAAGAATACACGTCAACAGATTTATTCACCAAGGTTCGGCAAGCGCCCTACCTCTAAAAACCTATGGTAATGTTTATCACAGACGATGATTACAAGGTGGTTATAGGCGAACAGGCTCTGAAGGTTGTGTCTCAAATCAGTTCAGAGAACCGCGCCAATGCCGAGGTGGAAGCCGTAGAAGAAATAAGCGGCTACCTCAGACCGAAATATGACACTACGGCGATATTTGCGGCAACAGACAACGAACGCAACCGCCTCGTCGTAATGTACGCTTGCGACATTGCCCTATATCACATGTCGGCAAGCACACCTCAGAAAATGGGTGTTGAGATAAGAAAGGAACGATACGAGCGTGCCATAGAATGGCTGAAAGGCGTACAGGCTGGCAATATCGTTCCTGACCTTCCGCTCGCTATCGACGAAGACGGCAATCCAGCCGGATTCCCAATGAAGTATGGATGTCAGAAAAAGTTAAGACATAACTGGTAATTTATCATGAGCAAAAAGAATACAGAAAAGACGCTTATGCGCACACCGTTTGGTACGCTGCGTCTGGCAAAGAAAGATGCTGCAAGGTTTAAAAAAACAGTAATGGAACTGCAGCGCACCACCGACTCGCTCACACGCAAGGACATGGGAGACTGGCGACAGGCATGGCAGCGCGCCGTCAATGTCGACAGCCCTAACAGACAACCGCTCTACGACATCTACCGCGATGTCGAGGTTGACCTGCATCTGTCTGGCTGTATACAGCAGCGCGAGGGTTTCGTTCTTTCGCGCTCTTTCAAACTTGTCAACGAAAATGGAGATGAGGACGAGGAAGCCATCAAATACTTCAACACTTCATGGTTCAAACTGCTCATGAAGCTTGCCCTCGATGCCAACTACTGGGGACACTCGCTCATCGAACTTGGCAACATAACCGCCGACATAAACGGCAGACTCACATACGACAGCGTGAAGCTTATTCCGCGCAAGCACGTCATACCCGAATATCACCGCGTAATAACCGACCTTGGAATGGACTGGCAGGCAGGCATCGACTACCATGAAGCTCCGTTTGCCGACTGGCTCATCGAGGTCGGGCAACCCGACAATCTCGGCCTGTACCTCAAGGCTGCCACACAGACCATTCCAAAGAAGAATGCTCTCGCCTTCTGGGACACGTTCGCCGAAATCTTCGGTATGCCTATGCGAATAGCACGCACCACCACGCGCGACGACAAGGAACTTGCCAAGATGGAGAAGATGATGTCTGAGATGGGAACAGAGGGCTGGGGAATATTCCAGCAAGGCACGGACATCGAGGTCGTTGAATCTACCAAGGGCGATGCCTTCAATGTTTACGACAAGCGTATAGACCGCGCAAACTCCGAACTGTCAAAACTCATCATCGGGCAGACAATGACCATCGAGGACGGCAGCAGCCTCTCACAGTCCGAAACACACCTCGAGGTGTTTCAAAACCTTGTAGAGGCAGACTGCGACAACTTGCGCGACATGGTCAACAACCAGCTCATTCCGCACATGATACGCCACGGCTTCCCTCTCAAAGGCTTACGATTCGACTGGGACTACAGCGTAGACTACACTCCAGAGCAGCAGGTGGCATACGAGCAGCTGATTCTTAACAACTACGAGGTTGACCCTTCATACTTCGAGGAGAAATACAACATGCCTGTAGGCGAACGCCGCCAGCAGATGCCTATGCTGACACCTCCGGCAGAGTCCGAAGATGACGACAAGAAGAAGCAGCATAACGCGCGTCCTTTTTTCGACTAAGCCCCAACGACTACTTGGGGCTACACCAACGATATGCCGAAATCTTAGGCAACGAAGCTCTTCAGGCTACATTCAGCCGCGAAGATGAGATTCGGGAGGAGCTGTCGCGCCTGTTCGACGGAATGATGAAGGCTCTTTACAAAACCGAAGGCTCTCAGTTCCGCATCGAGATTATCGAGTCGCCAAAGGTACAGGAATTTATCAGCACTCACTCCGACGCTCTAAACTCGGCGTTCCAGCAAGTTAAGATGTCCGACACCATGCGCCAACGGTTGCAGCGTTCCAACTACATCTTTTCGGGCATGAAGACGTTCCACGAGCTTAACGAGGCATTCCCTGCACTCATTGATGAGAATGGCAACCGTAAGCCGTTCGAACAGTTTTTGAACGACGTTAGAAAGATAGACAATACTTACAACAAAAACTATCTTCGCGCGGAATACAACTTCTGTCAGGCTTCGGCAGACATGGCAGCCAAATGGGAAGGATTCATGCAGGACGGCGACCGTTACAATCTTCAGTACCGCACACAGCGCGACAACAAGGTGCGTCCGGAACATGCAGCTCTCGACCGCGTTACGCTGCCTATGTCCGACCCATTCTGGCAAGAATACTATCCGCCAAACGGATGGAACTGCCGATGCACGGTTGTACAGGTGCGCAAGTCAAAGTTCCCGGAGACACCACACGAAGAGGCTATGTCGCTCGGCGAAGAGGCTACAAGCAAAGATAAGAGGGGCATCTTCCATTTCAATCCCGGCATCGAACAGAAGACATTCCCCGACTACAACCCTTACACCATTAAGCGCTGCAAGGATTGCGATATTGCTAAGGGCAAAATCAAGCTGACATTCGTACCAGACAACGAGCTATGCGCTATATGTAAATCATTGAGAAGAGGGCTGGCAATGTATGGTGAAACGAGAAGCGAAGGAAATGGAACGGTGACAATACATCAGTTTGTAAACCGCAATGATAGCGATTTCAAGAAACTTAATGAAATTGCAACATTTTTTGCAAGAGAACAAGGTGCAGAAGTAATACTTACCCCTAAGATGTCACGTCCTCCAAAGTTCCAATATGAGTGCATTTATGGTTCACTAATAGGTACTGTATATGAAGGGAAGTGCCCTGATATTTGGGTCAATGGTGTTTGGTATGAGCATGAAGGGTTTATATCAACAAATCCCAAAAACGCATTCAGGAATATGATGAGGGATGGTTTAATACAATGTGATAGACTCATTATAGATAGGCCTGACTTGACTGAGCGTTTCATGCTTAGAAGTATTATTGGGCGTGTGAAAAGAGGAGAAGCAATTAAGGAAGTGTGGCTAAGAGAGAAGGACGGAACTGTAAAGTTGCTCTATAAAAATACGGACGGCTGACCAATGGCCAGCCCCCGCAGTCGAGGAATCGGTAGTCATTAGCTACGGAATCCTCGATACAAAAATACAAAAAAATCTGCTACATACAACAAAAAACAACGTTTTTTCATAGTTTTTATATATTTTCGCAAAAAGAGTGCCACCATCCGCGAGGACTGTGGCACTCTCTGTTTCTAATCGTTGGCTACATTTGCAGCCCTTCGTTTCTCTTTGTGCAACCTTACATGGCATTCGTGGCATAGCAACTGCAAGTTCTTTATGTTAGTTGCAAGTCCGGGGTTCTCGGATATGCCAACAATATGGTGTATCTCCAATGCCTCTATAATGAAAGGCTTGTTGCAGCAGGCACAGCAGCCGTTCTGCGTCTTGTACAGCACCTTCTTTCTTTTCCTCAACAAGTTGTGCAAATTGCGCATCCTCTCGTCTGCCGTACGTCTCTTCTTCATGCGAATGCTCGACACATAGAAATAGGTGGTAGAGAAAGACATGCAGAAATCCATCGAGATGCTTACAAAAGCGGCAGAGCAAGGACACGACGAGGCTCAATATTTCTTAGGTTTGTTCTACGACGCTGGCAACGGAGTAGAGAAAGACGAAAAGAAAGCATTTGAGTGGCACAAAAAATCAGCAGAACAAGGATTTGCCGACGCACAATACGCTCTTGGCTGTATGTATTATAGCGGCGACGGCGTTGACCGTAACTTAGAAGAAGCATTCAAATTGTTCAAGAAAGCTTCCGAGCAGGGACACCCCGAAGCCAAAAAGCAAGTTTGCAATATGCTGGTCGACCTTGATTTCGACATTACAAAAGTCTACCCGCAAAAATCTGCCAAGCCAACCAAGCCTGCCGCATCTGCAGCAAATAACGAGGTTAGCAGACAAGCCGTCGCTAACAATCATCAGAATACAGAATCTGAAAAAGGCTTCTTCGGAAGTATCATCTCAGCTATCAAGAATATATTCAGATAACTTACTCCAAACGTGCTGCCCTACTCCAAGCAGGCAGCACGTTTTTCGTTCAAAAAAGCAAGGCGAAAGGTTGTGTTATATTTAATTTTTTTGTTCTTTTGTATCATAGAATAAAACTCCATCAGAGAAAAATGACAAAATCGCAGCATCACGTCTGCACATCATGATTCAAAAAAAGACATTCAATTTGAATTGGAGAAGCATATAACATCAAT
>Ga0326513_10001442_pt1 | contig 18765 bp, 9 predicted proteins | sample 2_2465_0518_D_FD_203654 | JGI IMG/M metagenome (GOLD analysis project Ga0326513, IMG submission 203654) | Bovine rumen microbial communities from UC Davis, California, United States - 2_2465_0518 | ecosystem: Host-associated > Mammals > Digestive system > Stomach > Rumen | place: USA: California... | reverse complement strand
CAGCTCAGTACGTGAATCTTGCTGCTCTCGCGCTTCAGCGGGATGGTATCGGTGACCACAAGTTCCTCGAGCACGGAAGCCTCGACCTTCTCGATGGCGTTGCCGCTAAGGACAGGGTGGGTAATCATGGCGCGAACGCTCTTGGCGCCGCTTTCCTTGATGATGCCGGCGGCCTTGCAGATGGTGGTACCGGTGTCGATGATGTCGTCAAGCAGAATGACGTGCTTGTCCTTCACGTCGCCGATGAGGCGCATCTCACCAATCTCATTGGGCTTGTTGCGGTGCTTGTAGCAGATAACAAAGCTGTTGTTCAACGTCTTGGCATACATGCCGGCACGTTTGCTGCCACCCATGTCGGGGCTGGCGAACATCACATCCTCGATGTTGAATTTCTCGCGGATATAAGGCATGAAGAGGCTCGAGCCATAGAGGTGGTCGACGGGCAGGGTAAAGAAACCCTGAATCTGGTCGGCATGGAGGTCCATGGTGATGACGCGGTCGACGCCGGCGGTAGTAATCATGTCGGCAATCAGACGGGAAGCGATAGGCACATGGGGTTTGTCCTTGCGGTCCTGACGCGCGAAACCATAATAAGGAATCACGGCGACGATCTTCTGAGCCGAAGCGCGCTTGGCGGCGTCAATCATCATCAGCAGCTCGAAGAGGTTGTCCGTCGGGGGGATAGTGCTCTGGATGATGAACACGATACCACCGCGGATGGTCTCCTCGTAAGAGGGCTGAAATTCACCGTCGGCATACTGGAAAACCGTAGAATTGCCCAGCGGGATACCATAAATCTCCGCCACGCGGCGTGCCAGGTTTTCGGTGGCGCGGCCGGCAAAAATGAACACCTTGTCAGAACGCATGTCGCTCATTATTGTACTGATTTTTAGTTGTATCGTTTACTTTTTATTCAATCTTATTGACTGAAAACGAGTGCAAAAATACAAAAAAATATCAGTCCAGCAAAAAAAATATTTTACCATGTCGAAAAAAGTGTGTACTTTTGCACCCGATTTCGAGAGAGGTTATAGGTTAAAGGTTATGGGTTATAGACGGCTGCCGCCCCCATTTCCATAACCAATAAACAATAACCAATAACCTTTCAAAAAAAAGGCCCTGGTGGTGGAATGGTAGACACGGTAGACTCAAAATCTGCTGCTCGCAAGGGCGTGAGGGTTCAAGTCCCTCCCGGGGTACAAAGAGCGCTGAAATTCAGCGCTCACTTTTTTTCAGTTCCCCAAAAGGATCATTTCGAATTACACGCAGGTTCGCGAAAATAACGGAACTACTCAGACCCAACTTATTTGTATCACCAAAACATGCCGAGGCATGTAATCCTATTAATCTCACACTAAGCCGTAGGCGCAATGTGGGGAAGAACACCAACTGATACCCTGTGTATCGAAGACACACTACATGTTTGACACACATTGTTGTAGCGTGTCTCTGGCACGCAGCCATAGGGGTCTGAGTAGTTACAAAAAATCAGCCGTTTTCTAAAAAAAATTAAAGAACGGCTGATTTTTTTTTGCGCTATTTGAAAATAAATTAGTAATTTTGCACCATCAAAAAATAGGTTATGGCATACAACAATATCATTGGTCGAGACGATGAAATAAAGAGTCTGGAACGGATTCTGAAAAGTACAAAGTCTGAGTTTGTGGCTATCTATGGACGCAGACGTGTCGGCAAGTCATATCTGGTAGAGGAGGTGTACCGAAATAAGATAGCGTTCCGCGCCATCGGTGCATTCATTCGAGACAAGGACGAACGGACTTACAAACAGATCCAGTTGGACCATTTCTATGAGAGTTTGCTCGACAGCGGTATGCCGATGGATACACCTCGTCCAACCTGTTGGCGCGAGGCTTTCCGGCTGTTGAGAATGCATCTGGAAGGGTTGCGCACCAAGCGTCGCGTGGTGTTTCTGGACGAACTACCCTGGCTGGCGGGACCACAGTCATCGGAGATGGTTACGGAATTGGGCTATTTTTGGAATTCGTGGGCAGACCGGCAACGTAACATTGTGCTGGTGGTGTGCGGCTCGGCCACAAGTTGGATGCTGGATAATGTGATTCGCGACTACGGCGGATTGCATGGTCGCTTGACTGCCACCATACGACTGCTGCCGTTCACATTGAAGGAATGCGAACAATATTTCAAACGACATGGATTCCATCTGTCGCGCTACGAGATGGCTGTGGCCTATATGGCTTTCGGCGGTATCCCCTATTATCTTGACAGGATTGACAATGATAAGAATCTGTCTGAAAACATCGACGATTTCTTTTTCAAGGACGAAAAAATCAACCAAGAATTCAAGGATGTGTACACGGGTTTGTATGCCACTTCGGAACGGTATGTAGATGTAGTTAAAGCGCTGGGAACCCAGTTCTACGGCATGACCCGACGAGAGTTGGCAAAAGCGGTGGGAATCGAGTTGGGTGGTACGTTCAGCAAGATAATGGACAACCTGCGCGAGTCAGGAATCACACGGGAGTATCCGCGTTACGGAAAGGATCGTGTCGAAACGGTATACCAGTTAAAAGATTTCTTCTCGCTGTTTTATCTTCATTTCATTCACGGCAAAGGCACCGATGCTGGCAATTGGCGAACCATTCAGCGTACTTCATCGTTCTATACTTGGGCAGGAAACACCTTCGAGATGCTTTGTATTGAACATCAGAACCAGTTGAAAGAATCCTTGCGCATTGCAACCGTCAGTCGCAACTACTGTTGGAGGGGTGTGGGACCCAACGGCCGTACTGCTCAGATTGACCTTGTGTTGGAGTGGAAAGGTGAGCGGACCGACTATCTATGTGAAATGAAATTCAGCGAACACGAGTTTGTAATTGACAAGCAATATGAGGTTGAGTTGGCAAACAAGATTGACGCTTTCGTGGCCAGCAAGCAACATACCAAGACCCACTCGGTACAGCTAGTACTGGTGACCACAAATGGCTTGGCCCGAGGCATACACTCTAAAGATGTCAACCAGCAAGTAACATTGGAAGACTTGTTCAAATAAGTGTAATATCTTAATTAAACAATGACCAACGATTGCATATTCACCCAGTTCTGCAAATATGTGGACGAAACCATTTTTTCGGATGAGAAAAAGGGAGAGGTGGTTGCATTCATTGTTGACCAGACGTATATTGATGATTTTTGCAAGAATCACCATACAACAGAATCGGAACTGCTACACAGGGCGAGAGCTTATCTACATCGGATAACATCTAATTCTTTGTATATTAAAGGAATGATTGCTATCCAAATTTTTGCGGCCACAAAAAGGGCAAACAGCGATGGTATTACAGAGCGCAATTACAGAGATAGGTTAGCAGACTTGATTTTTTACGATACTGGAGAACTACAAAGATGGATGGGCGACTATCAGGATAGTATGTGGAGGTCATTTTATAACTGGTGTGACTCCAACAACTTCCGAGTGTCCCGAAGATGTGTTCCTTTCCCTGGATTAGGTCGTTATGTACAGTACCCCTTACAGGAGGCATTGAGAGTTTTTACTGCGGAAGCGTTATTGAATTTTGCCAGAGCATTCGTTGATAATAAATTGACACCAGAAGATGATATTTCCTATAAGACGTTTTGGGAAATCATTTCGTGGAGAGAATTGGGAAAGTACGTCGATAGTGTAAATGCGAGAAGGATATATCTCGGCTATGAATATCGCGATGATGCCAAACAACAGATTTATAACTTCTTCTTACGTTGGGATGGAGAGTACCGTGTAGCCAACAACTCGGAGAAAAAGAGAAGGGTGACATCCAATGGGAACACCCTATATCTCTCCCAGGATTTGGATTGCGTGGATGTAAGAGATGCTAATAATAAGCTTGTTACGTCATATCCAGTATCTTCATTGCAATATCGAACCTTAACGAATAGCAGTAATCGTATAGCCGCAAGTAATCAAGGCGTATTCCTCTTTAAGCTTGATAAAGACTATCAAGTTTGGGAAGGAACCCGTTTTGTGGAGTCCGGTGAAGAAGGTATTGCAATGGTTTTCCCGGAGTCGCCCATTGCTTACGGCTTTAGGAATTGTGAGTTGTTGTTGCAATGTCCCAAGGTAAAGCTTTATAAAATAACAGAGGAAACTGCCCCAGAGTTTTGCTTTACAGAACGCAAAACATGTTATTTAGAGGGAGGATTGAAAGTTGGACGAAATCAGTATTTCGTCGGCGGTGCCCCATTCCTTGTTCGGGAAGAGTTGGAACAAGTACGTGTCGATAAGGAACCGATAAGGGGTGATGATATAAGAATCAATTTGAGTTATTTGGCAGCAGGGACTCATACGATTTCTATTCCAGGGAGAAAATCGATTAAGTTTGAGTTGGTTGAGCCGGAAGTGGGGATGATGGAATGGAATATCAAATTTGCAAAATGGGATATTGCCAAAAAAGAAGGTCATTGGTATTCATCCCGTATTGAGGAAGGTGTGTCGGGAATGGATTTTACTGCAATATGTCAGTCGAAATACATGCAAAGGGCAGAAGAGTCCACACTAAAAGCGTGGGCGGAAATATACGCAGGGAGAGATGTGCAGTCACACAATAAAGTAGTACGTACAATCAAAAACATTCGTGATTATGGCGAACTTTGATTATCAAATTCATCCAGTTGTTGGAAGGTTGAATATCTCTGATATGTCAGGGTATGGCAAGATTAAAGTGTATGGTTATCTGGAAGGAGGAACATTCAAACGGATACCAACATCTGAGGTGAAAGCAATATTCAGTCCAGATGGAACCGTTTTCGCAAGTAAGACAATAAAAAGAGATTACTATGGCCTGAACAATGCTCTTGTTTTCCTTTATGTGATGCCTAATCAGAATGAAGGAGGAAGCAATGCCTATGTTTGGAACTATGACTATGAAGTAGAACCCATCGGCACCAGGATTGTTGAATTAAAAGAGCCATTAGGGGATAATGGTGGTTATAACTATGAGATACTTACGACCAAAGACCTATGGGGAAAAGAATCGGATGTATTTATTCATTCAAGCAATAGATTGTTTTTCATCAAGGGCGGTGACGATTCGAGATTGATACCATTTTTCGAGTATTCTGATAATCTTCCTATTGTCGGGGGATATCCAGATAGTTATTTTATCGGGAATAATTTCTCAGAAATTAAAGGCTACGTTGATGTCACAAGTGATGAACAACTTGTTGACTGGTTCCTTCGCATAGCAAAGCCAAATCTTTCTGATATTCAAAAAGAGTCGGGCAAGATTGCATTACAATCAGCCAGGGAGTCTCTGCTGTCAATGAAGAACTTGCCGGAGAACATTGCATTAAGCCGAATAAAAAGGTTGCAATCGATGGTAGGCTCTTTTGTTATATCGAGAGACAATCTCAACACATTGGCGCAATCACCCTGGTTCAAGCCTACGATTGATTCGGCGGTAGGCCGCTATAGAGATGACTTCCTTGAAAATGTAAAGAAGGAGCATCAACAAGAACTGGAGAAGCTGCAAGAATTGCACAAACAAGAGATTGTGGAAGAAATCAAGAGACATGAGGATGAGGTTTTAACTCTTAGGGGGGCTACGGAAGAATTTGAAAACCAGAGTAAGGAAAAGATTAAAGAATTGAACAAACAGATTTCTGATGCTCAATCAAAACTTGATAAACTTGGTGGGGAAATCGCAAAAAAACAGGACGAATTGTCCTCAACTCAAGAAAGATTAGAGAGTGTATTGGAGCGCAAGGATGACATCATCAATGATTTCAAGGTTGTACGGGATGTCCTTGGACTTTATGGGGGAGAGGAGAGATTAGAGGTTTCAGCATCAACCGAGGCTATTAACATTGCTTCCGTTGACTATACAGATAAACCCTTGCCTATATATAAGGGGTTCGAGAATAACCTTGAAAGTTGCCTTGCAAGGTCTCAAACCAAGGTTGCAAGTGTCTCCGAAATAGCTAATGCCTACGCCCACCATGGCGTTCTACTGCTACCCAATATGGATGTCGCTATGGCCATTGTTGCTTCCGCAGGAAAAGCCTGGTATCATTTTGCATACGTATCTGCCGCATGGAAGTCATTTGAAGATGTGTGGACAAGAGGTCTCCAGCAGGTGGTCTCTCACTGCGAAGAAATGCCCGACACAATACATTATTTTGTATTGAGGAACATCAATTTATCCTGCCTATCCAATTACCTTCAACCGCTCGCCGATATGGAAGCTGGCGTGTTGAATACCTTCCCCAATACGGAAATTCGTTTCCCAGACAATTTGCGAATACTTTTGACGGCTTCCGATGAGGAATTGATACCCATGTCCGAAGGTGTGATTAAGTATTTTGGTTGTATCTCTCGTGAGGTGCAAACCGAAGAACATGGTAAGATAGACTATTCGGAAGCTAAATATATAGGCTATTTGGATACTAAACTACTTGTTACAGCTTCAAAGAAGACAAAAGAATCAGACAATTGCTATCAAGACTACCTGAATGAATGACGGAGGATTATACAATGCCCAATATCTCTTCTATTGCTGGATGAGCAATTTTGAGAAGAGGCGTTATCCCCAAATCAAGGAGATTTGTGCTTTTCTGAATGATAGTATGAATTTGGATTTGGGGGAGCGACCTGTTGGAAGCATTTTCTATCCTTTACTGTATTCTGGAGTTATTGATCATGTTGGGAAGGGCTATTATGCACTAACGAAACCACTGGCCATAGAGTTTGACAATCATGTCGTTCTGCTCAATATGCTTGACGGGAATCATCCCGACCCATCGCTTCCTATAGGATGGCGTATAGTATCGAAGGAGACTGCTCCAGAGTTGGAAGAAACCATCCAACTGAATACCATGTCGGTCATAAAATCATTTCCGTCTATAGATAAAGTGGTGGATTCATGGGATTCCTCGTTGCAGGATGTTGGAGAATTGAGTTACCATGATTACCGTAATAAGGCGGGTGTTGCCGAATATAAAAGGGATGGCTTTGTGCGGTACTTCTCCATTCCAGATAAAATGTACTTGAAGGAAATACCATCTGGAGAAATAAATCCGGATGCCTATCGAATAGGCATTTGCTATGAGCGCGTGGTGACGGGTCAACGGAATGGGTCTTACAACCCCAAAACAAAGCAACTTTCGGTAAATAGTTTCGCATTTCCAATCATGCTATACAGGGCGTTGTCTTTGGATGGATTGGCCATAAAGGAAACACCATTTCTTAAAGACGATTGTATTGTTTTTACCAACGTCAGTATGTCAGTAGCAAAAGAAGTAAATAGAATACTTTGTAAATCAATTATGTATGAATAACCCCATTAAGATATACAATGATATTAGGGACGCTTACCTAAAGTACATCAACAGTGGACTCCCGTTCTTCCGAGATGAATACAATCAGGAAAGGAACGAACTACTGAAAAGTGTTGGGACTATCAGTCAGCCGCCCATTATTGAACTTGTTCCGAAATATCACGAGAAGGCTACGTTGAAGGAGTTCTGCATTAACGAGGGAGTGAGCCTTGATGTGAATGACTTCATTAATGCAGGACTATTTGTAAACAATTCCCCTATTGAGAGAAAGCTTTATGACCATCAGTATGATTCTTTGAAGGAAGCGTTCCTAAATAGGAAAAACATTGTGGTGACAACCGGCACGGGATCAGGTAAAACAGAGTGTTTCCTGCTGCCGGTCATTTCTGACCTTGTAAGGGAGTCTGACGGATGGGGTGACAATCGCCGCCGTGCCATCAGAACTATGATATTATACCCGTTGAATGCTTTGGCGGAAGACCAGATGATACGTTTGCGCAAGGCATTGAACAGTCGCAGGGATAATGGAACAGGAGCATTGGATTGGCTGGACAGAAATAGAGACGGACATCGGTTTTATTTTGGACGCTATACTGGTCGTACCCCAGTTAGTGGAGAGAAAGACAAGGTGACGACACAACTGCGAGAGGAACGCAGGTTATTGGAGAGAGGATGGGGGGGCGGCGAAGGAAGCAGCTGTAAAGAATCATAATAATGATTTGCTGTACCATGTTCCCTGCATGGAACTTGATTCTGGCGAGATGTGGGACAGATTTTCAATGCAGGAGAACGCGCCAGACATTCTTATCACCAACTATAGCATGTTAAATGTCATGCTGATGCGTGAGAATGAAGCGGCAATGTTTGAGTCCACACGACAGTGGCTTGCGGAAGACCCTACGCATGTGTTTCACCTGGTCATAGATGAACTCCACACATATCGTGGAACAGCGGGTACGGAGGTGGCCTATCTGGTGCGTGTGCTGCTGGACAGGCTGGGATTGACTCCCGAATCCCCCCAGGTTCAGTTTCTTGCATCGAGTGCCTCTCTTGAAGAAAACGCACAATCAAAGGATTACCTCGCTGAGTTTTTCGGATTCGGGAAAGAAGCATTCGAGAAAAGGTTCAAAGTGTTGTCCAATCCCAGGGAACCACGCATTTCCAAACCGGAAGTCAAGTTGCCGGAAAGCATACTGTTTGATTACTCCGCTAACGATGATGAAAATCAGTTGTTTGAAAAAACAAAATGCACATCATACATTGAGATTACGGAAAAGTACAAGTTGTTGGACTGGCTTAAGTTCGCTCTGGAATCGGAAAATGGCATCATTGCAAAAGACGTTTTGAAGATAGCCTCTGAAATGGGTTTTGATTCAGACAAGGGGCTTCCGATTGTGAGTGCAATCGTCAAGATACTCTGTCAAAGTCGAGAAGGGAACAATTTTGTGGCTCCTATTCGTGCCCACTTCTTTTTCAGAAATGTCAGTGGCCTATGGTGCTGCACAGACCCCAACTGTAAAGACAAAAAGCATTATGACTTTGAAGGAAGAGCTGCGGGTGTGTTCTATAAAAGGCCCCGTACATTATGTTCTTGCGGGAAAAATGTGTTGGAGGTTCTTGTTTGTGAAAACTGCGGCGAGCTGTTTTTCGGAGGCTATAAGATAATGAGAGATTCTCGAACCTTTTTGTCTGCGGAACGCCCCATGACAGAGACGTTTGTCGGATACTGTGTGCTGTGGAAGAATGAAGCCCCCGCATCTGATGGATGGAAAAAAGTCTGCTATAATCCCGATAACGGAGAGTATTATCCCTCTCTTGATGGAGATTATTCTTTGTATGAGCAACAGTCCGAGAATGAAACCACGTTCCCTCACAAGTGTCCGCAATGCGAGGTGAAGTATCGGGTTGAGGATAAGGATAGTTACACGCCTATCCGACGACACGGAACCGGTTTGCAGAAGGTCAACCAGATTCTGGCTGATGCGCTTATCCGTTCTATGAAGAATGAAAAGGAAGATAATACCAAGGTTGTTCTGTTCTCTGACAGCCGCCAATCCGCCGCGAAACTTGCAGCCGGTATTGAACTTGACCATTACAGGGACGTAATGCGTTGGGCTATTCTCGGAGCCTTGAAAGGTAATGAGTCCAACACCGACTTCCTGAAAAGTGTGTATGAAAAAGACCCTGCTGATGTGACGGATGAGGAAAAAATACGACTTCGTCAGTTACAGAGCGATGGAGTATATCAGGAGATTGCAAGCCTTATCTTCTACAAAATGGTCGGTATTCCTCCTACCGAAGACGATAAGAGAAAGATACTGGCTTTTTTCGGCTCCACAAGCGCCCAAAGACTTGACAATATTGAGGATAATGTATTCCGCGCATTGCTTTCTTTGGGAATAAACCCCGCGGGTCCCAAGCCATCGGCTTTTTACAACATAAATGGAGGATATTGGTATGATCTATTCGATTTCGATTCGCTCAAACGTAGGTCTGACTTAAGTGACAATGCAAAAACATTCAGTGAGGACATTGTTAGACTTAACAAGATTGAACAATTAACAAGCATATTCAACAACAAGAAACGCTCATTCGAGGAACTGCGACTGGGCTATCTGGCTCCTACTGCGAAAATATCAGACAAGAAATTCTATGAATATGTCTGCTCGGTGATTCGTATTATGGGAGAAAAGAAAAGGATAAAAGACCTTCCAAGAAAGTACCATGTTACGGACAGCTTCCCGAATCCGGTAAACAGTCTGACAAAAGCGGTTTTTGGTATTACGTCGCGTGTGGATGTGGAGAACAGAAAAGAAGAACTTAGGACATTCCTTCGACAGAACGGTATCATCGACCAAAACAAAGCGTTGTTGACGGGTAACGGGTTATCATTTGTAAAAGCAGAGGAAGGCGCGCCGTATTGGGAATGTCCCAAATGCAAGACCATACACATGCATCATTCCAACGGATTCTGCTCAAATTGTGTGGCACCGCTGGGAGAGCCGTCATATATAACCAAAGAAGATATTGAAAATCCCAAGGATTATTACCTGACAGTTCTCAATTCAACTGATAAGGTTTACAGGCTTCATTGCGAGGAGATGTCTGGACAAACGTCGCGTGAAGACTCGCAGAAACGACAGAGATATTTCCAGGATATTTTCCTGCAAAACGAAAACCCGCAGATAAGCGGAATAGATCTCCTCAGCGTAACCACGACAATGGAGGCTGGCGTCGATATTGGCTCTCTTTCCGCTGTGATGATGGGGAATATACCTCCACAGCGTTTTAATTATCAGCAGCGTGTCGGTCGTGCCGGTCGTCGTGGAAACCCATTGTCAATAGCTCTTACGGTTGCAAAGGGAACGAGTCACGACCTGACGAACTTCTTTGAGTACGAAAGAATGGTGTCCGATTCTCCGAAAGACCCGTATCTGGAGGTTCGTACAAAAGAAATCGCAGAGAGAATCATCTATAAAGAGGTGCTGTATTTGGCATTAAAGACTATCGCGCCAGTAAGAGGGGAAAATGTTCATGGAAACTTTGGCAAGGCAATCGATTGGGAGAAAAAGAAGGAGGCTGTTCAGCGGTGGATAGACGACAATGCCAAAGCAATCAGACATATTATTGAGACTGTTGTACGAGGCACTGAAATATCAGAAAACAATATCCATGTCATCGAACAATATATCCACGACGGCTTGCTGAACAGAATCTCCGAGATTGCTTGTGACAACAACAAGTACAATCAGGAGTATTTGAGCGAGAGACTTGCCAATGCCGGATTGTTGCCGATGTTTGGTTTCCCGACAATGACACGTGAGTTGTTCCTAAAGAAGCCGGACAAACTGCCTACGGAAGATTCCATATCAAGGGATATTGATATGGCTTTGAGTTCCTTTGCTCCAGGGCATGAGATTGTTAAAGACAAAAAGGTATATCTGGCTGTTGGTGTTGCTGATTACACATACGCACGCGGTGAAGTGGTGCCTCGCCCCAATGCCTTGAACCCGTATGCAAAACCGTTGCATAGATGCGGAAGTTGCGGTTATTCTTCTATCAGTACAGATGACGGTATGGAGCGATGTCCTGTATGTGGTGAGTTGATGGAGGAAATCTCCATTTGTTCACCTCTTGGTTTTTGTGTTGATTATAACCGCCCCGTTGAAGATTTTAATGGCAGTTATGACTGGTATTCACCAAACAGTGACATCAAGTTGGATTGTGAAGACTCGCTAACTCCATGCAATCCAGTGAGAAACTTGAGCATTCGGAACAATATTATCCCCTCAATGGGACTTGTCCATCTTGTGAATGACAACAACGGAGAATACTATGTGATGGGCAAACGACGCGAACCCATGTACCGTGGATTGTATATATCAAAAGAGGCATATCCAGAGGAAGAACGGAATTTCGGCTTGTTCGATGAAAAGAAATATGCTTTCGTCGCATCAAAATCCACTGGTGTTTTAACACTTGCTGTTAGCGATGTTTCCAACAATTTGAATCTTTCGCCGATTAGATCTAAAAATATAAACAGCCATTATGTCCGTTCCGCATATATTTCATGGGGTTATCTGGTAAGGAAAGCTGTGGCTTCCTATTTGGATATTGACTCTTCTGAATTGAGTGTTGGCTTTTATATTACACCAGGCACACAGCAGGCTGAAGTGTTCTTCGTTGAAAAGTTGGAGAATGGTGCAGGCTATTGTAATTATCTTAGTGGCCGTAGGTATACCGACGTTCCCCAGAAGGCAATTATAGAACCGCTCCTTCCTGGAGGTGAAGTCTACGAACATTTGGTTTCTGAGGAACATTCATCGGATTGCGCTTCTTCATGTTATGATTGCATTAGGGACTATTCCAACCAATCGGTACATGGTCTTCTTGACTGGAGACTCGGCTTGGATTTAGCTCGCTTGGCAAATGATAAGAATGCGCCAATTAACTTCTCGGTAAGTTATTGGAGGAATCATTTGAATAAGACGATAGTTTCGCTTCTTGCTTCACGTGGATACGATGTGCGAAAAGAGGAAGGCACTCTGCTGGCAATTGGGATGGATGGTGAAACATTGATTATGGTTCACCCATTCTGGTCAGATGAGTATGTTGAGGATTTGATAGAAAGGGTTGGTGGAAATCCCAAGCCAATAAGCGTGTGTGGTGTAGTATCAAATTCAATAGTATGATTAGATTATGTATTGAATGATAGAATTGACGTTTTTTGAGGTTGTATTAATTGTTTCGACCGAATAGGACAAATTTGAAATAATAGTTTGGTCATAATTTGGTCATATTTTAGATGATTTGTTGGTCATAGTGGCCATATTTAACAACCTCAGAATTACATAATGCAAACAATATCAGCCAACAAGAAATAGTAAGGTTTTATTTACGAAGTCCCTCCCGGGGTACTGAAGTGAACTTCCTGTTTGGGAGGTTCATTTTTTCTCTTTTGGGATTCGCTCGCACAATAAAAGTGGATTCTTTCCGTTTAGGATATGCTGAATCAACAACATAGACTAATGGAACATACCCACGACTACAATTATATTATCGTCCGCGACGCGACGGAGAACAACCTCAAGCACGTCAACGTCAGCATCCCCAAGGGGAAAATCACCGTGGTGACGGGCGTGTCAGGCTCGGGCAAGTCGTCGCTGGTGCTCGACACCATCGCCGCCAAGTCGCGCCGCGAACTCAACGACACCTTCCCCTCCTTCACGCAGCAGTACCTGCCCAAGTACGGGCGGCCACACGTGGGCGAGATAGAAAACCTGCCCATCGCCATCGTCATCGAGCAGCGCAAGCCCACCGCCAACTCACGCTCCACGGTGGGCACCTACACCGACATCTACGCCCTGCTGCGACTGCTCTTCTCGCGCATCGGCAAACCCTTCGTGGGCTACTCCGACGCCTTCTCCTTCAACCACCCCTCGGGCAGCTGTCCGCGCTGTGGTGGACTGGGCGAAATTCGCGAGCTGGACATCCACAAGCTGGTGGACTTCGACAAGTCGCTCAACGACGAGGACACCATCCACTACATAGCCTTCGGCAAGGGCGGCTGGCGCTGGATACGCTACGCCCACAGCGGACTCTTCGACCTCGACAAGAAAATCAAGGACTACTCGCCCGAGGAACTCGACCTCTTCCTCAACTCGCCGCAAATCAAGCTGAAGAACCCGCCTGCCAACTGGCCCAAGACTGCCAAATACGAAGGCCTCATTCCACGTATGTACCGCAGCATCATCAACTCGGAGGAGGGCCTGCTACACGCCTCCGTGCTCAACCCCATGCTCACCATGGGCACCTGCCCCGACTGCGGCGGCACACGCCTCAACGAAAAGATACGCTCCTGCAAAATCAACGGCCTTAACATCGCCGAGGTGACAGCCATGAGCATCAACGACTGCCGTAAGTGGATAGAGACCGTCGACAATCCCTTAGCTGAGGACATCAAGCGCGCCACCGCCGAGCGGCTGGCGGCATTGGAGGAGATAGGCCTCGGCTACCTCACCCTCGACCGCGCTATCGGCACCCTCTCGGGCGGCGAAGCACAGCGCTGCAAGATCGCCAAATACATCAACTCTCCCCTCTCCGACGTGATGTATATCCTCGACGAGCCCAGCGTAGGCCTCCACAACCACGACATCCTGCTGATGCAGAAGTCCATCAAAAAGCTCAAGAATCACGGAAATACCGTCATTCTCGTCGAACACCACAAAGAAATCATCCGCATTGCCGACCACATCATCGACATGGGTCCCGGCGCGGGTATGAAGGGCGGCGAGGTGGTCTTCGAGGGCACCTACGACGAGCTGCTCCGCAGCCAGACACTTACAGGCACCATGCTCAGCGCAACGAGTAAGATAAAGGAGCATGTGCGCATCCCAAAGGATTTCTTTCTCCTGGAGAACGCCAACCTCCACAACCTCAAGAACATCTCCGTCAAGCTGCCGCTGGGTGTGATGTGCGGCATCGCCGGTGTAGCCGGCTCCGGCAAAAGCTCCCTGATGGAATGCTTCCGCAATGCCTATAACAATTGTCCCTCTCACTCCCCCATCACTCCCTCTTCACTTCCCTCTCACTCCCCTGATAATATCGTCTACATCAGCCAGAAAAACATCGGCATCAGCCTGCGCAGCACCCCGGCCACCTATCTCGACGTCGCCGACGACATCCGCAAGCTCTTCGCCCGCACCAACAAAACCAAGGCCGACCTCTTCTCCTTCAACGGCAAGGGCGGCTGTCCCGTCTGCCAGGGCAAGGGCGTCATCGTCAACGACATGGCCTTCATGGACGCCATCGAGACCACCTGCGAGGCCTGCGGCGGACTCCGTTATTCGCCGGAAGTCCTGACCTACAAGGTGAACGGCCTTAATATCGCCGAGGTGATGGACCTCACCGCCAACAAAGCCTCCGAACTTTTCGCCGGCACCGTCATCGCCGAAAAGCTGGAGCCGTTACGCAAGGTAGGCTTAGGATACCTCCACCTCAACCAGTCGCTCTCCACCCTCTCCGGCGGCGAACTGCAGCGTATCAAACTAGCCTCCTACCTAAACTCATCACTAACGCATTCACACATTAACACATTAACGCATTCACTTATTTTTATCATGGACGAGCCCTCCGACGGCCTCCATGCGGGCGACATCAAGCGTATCTTGGAACTCTTCGACACCATGGTGGATGCGGGAAACACCATCTTCCTCATCGAGCACAACATCGAGATGCTGAAAGCCTGCGACTACCTCATCGAGCTCGGCCCCGGCGGCGGCGCCATGGGTGGCGACATCATCTTCGAAGGCACCCCCAAAGCCCTCTCCCAATCCCCCACCTCCATCACCGCCCCCTACCTCCGAGGATAGTTGTTTCTAACGATTCGGAATACAATTCCGCACTTCTATAAATAAGTAAGAGAGCCACGTGCATACTAAACCGCAAAACACTTCGTTATTGGGCTAAAGTGATTCTCAAAACAACAATAATAAAATTATAGTACAATGAAAAAAACATTACTTTTTACACTCGCTTTGGCGCTGGCTTTCGGCGCTTCGGCACAGAGCAAATGGAAGTATCACCTGGGGTTCGGCGGCGAACTCAAAGACGGTAACGTCAACACTATCACCGTCCGCAACGACGGCTCTATCGAGCGCAACGACAGCACCATAGCCTTCGACGCCGGCTACGGCATCGTCTACGGCGAGAAGGACAAGGTGGCCTACGACAAGAGCCTCGATGCTCATGTCAAGTTCGACCTCTGGCAGTACGACCGCTGGTCGCCCTTCGTGTCGGCTTCCTACCTCAACAACCGCTTCAAAGGTTTCCACTACCGCCTCAGCTTCCTCGCCGGCGTGAAGTACCGCATCTTCTGGAACGCCGACTGCGACTATTCCATCAGCGCCGCCTACGTGCAGGACTACACCGAGTATGGCGACCCGGCAGTCTCGCTCGAGAAGATGGTCAGCCGCCTCTCCCTGCGCTTCAAGATGCGCCACAAACTCACCTCGGGCGTCACCCTCAAGCACACCACCTTCTGGCAGCCCTCGGTGATGGATCCCATGACGAGCATCAGCGACGACTACGTCATCTCCTCCGTCACCTCCCTCAGCACCAAGCTCAGCGAGCATATCTCGTTCGATGTCAACTTCAACTACGAGTACCACTCGCTGGTGCCCGACGGCGTCAAGAAGCAGGATATCATCACCTCCGCTTCGCTGAGAATCGACTTCTAAAATTGAAAATTGAAACGTAAAAAACGTTAAAACCCCATTTCACGGCCTGAAAATCAAAACGCTGATTTTCAGGCCGTTATCTTTTTAGTCGGAGATGATATATAAGTGATTGTAAATCAACACCATGTCCCTACCAAGTCCGTATCAACTCCGTATCAACTCCGACCCATGTCCGACTACGGTCGGAGATGATACGGTGTTGGTACGTTTTTGGTACCTTTTTTATATGGTTTTGGGAGGTGTTTAAAATTTTATTTTGTGGGGTTATTTTTATTTTGTATATTTGCACTTTCAACATTTAAATAAATCAACAAAAACATATAAATAACATGTCAGAGAATCAGATAGTTAATAAAGAGGACCTCGTGGTCCGATTTGCTGGCGACTCGGGTGACGGCATGCAGCTTAGCGGTACGCTGTTCAGCGACGCCTCTGCCCTCACCGGCAACGACATCGCCACCTTCCCCGATTATCCCGCCGAAATCCGTGCTCCGCACAACACCATCGCTGGTGTCTCCGGTTATCAGGTGCATGTGGGTAACCACATCTACTCGAGCGGCGACAAGTGCGACATCCTCGTGGCTATGAACCCCGCTGCCTTCAAGTCGCAGCTGAAGTGGGCCAAGAAGGGTGCCACCGTCATCGTCGACATCGACACCTTCACCGACGAGGCTATGGAGAAGGCCGGTTACAAAGAGAACCCCTTCACCGACGAGTTGGAGCGCGCCTACACCATCATCAAGGCCCCCATCACCTCGTTCACCGAGAAGATTGGTGAGGCTCAGGGTGTTGACAAGAAGACTGCCGACAAGAGCCGCAACATGTTTGCCCTCGGTATCATCTTCTACTCGACCCACAAGACCCTCGACCATACCTTTGCCTATCTGGAGCGCAAGTTCGCCAAGAAACCCGCCGTCATCGAGCTCAACAAGGCCGTGCTGACCGAGGGTTACGAATATGCCGACAAGCTGGAGGTGATGCACTCGCACATCTTCGAGGTTGCCCATGCCGACAAGATGGAGAAGGGCCGTTACCGCAACATCACTGGTAACGTGGCCACCGCCTGGGGTCTGCTCGCCGCCTCTGAGAAGAGCGGCCGCCGCCTCTTCCTGGGCTCCTATCCCATCACCCCCGCCACCGACGTCATGGTCGAGCTGGCCAAGCACAAGAGCCTCGGTGCCCGTGTGTTCCAGGCAGAAGATGAGATTGCCGGTATCTGCTCCGCCATCGGCGCCAGCTATGCCGGTGCTCTGGCTTGCACCAGCACCTCCGGTCCCGGTCTGTCGCTGAAGAGCGAGGCCCTGGGTCTTGCCGTGATGACCGAGCTTCCGCTCGTCGTTGTCGACGTGCAGCGTGGCGGTCCCTCGACGGGTCTGCCCACCAAGACCGAGCAGAGCGACCTCAACCAGGCCCTCTACGGCCGCAACGGTGAAGCTCCCCTCGTGGTTGTCGCCGCCTCGAGCAGCGCCAACTGCTTCTACTGGGCCTTCAACGCCGCCAAGATTGCTCTCGAGCACATGACCCCCGTCATCCTGCTCACCGACGGCTATCTGGGCAACGGCAGCCAGCTGTTCAAGATTCCTTCGATGAAGGATATGCCCGAAATCAAGCCGCGTCTGGCCAAGGAGAACGACCCGAACTACCGTCCGTTCCGCCGCGACGAGGAGAAGTTCGCCCGTGAGTGGGCTCTCCCCGGCATGGAAGGCCTGAGCCACCGCGTGGGTGGTCTTGAGAAGTGCCCCGATGGTCCTCTCAGCACCGATCCCGAGAACCACGCCCTGATGACCAAGAACCGCCAGGAGAAGGTCAACCGCGTGGCCAACTACATCCCCGACCAGGAGGTGACCGGCGCCAAAGACGCCGACCTGCTCGTGGTGGGCTGGGGCGGCACCAGCGGTGCTCTGACCCTCGCCGTCGAGGAGATGAACAACGAAGGCAAGAAGGTGGCCTACACCCACTTCAACTACATCTGCCCGCTGCCGAAGAACACCGGCGACATCCTGCGCAAGTACAAGAAGATTGTGGTCTGCGAGCTGAACAACGGCCAGTTCGCCGGCTACCTGCGCACCAAGTTCCCGGAGTGCCCCATGACCCAGTACAACAAGGTGATGGGCCTGCCCTTCGAGGTTGGCGAGCTGAAAGCAGAGTTCAACAGACTCCTTGAGAAATAATCGGAATACTCAGAATAATCAGAGTAATCAGAGTAATCAGAAAAAAAGCAATAAACAATGGAAAAGCATTTTGTTCCCAAAGCGGATAAAGAATATACCAAGGCTGATTTCCAGAGCGACCAGATGGTGAAGTGGTGCCCGGGTTGTGGTGACCACGCCATCCTTGCCGCCCTGCTGGCCACCTTCCCCAAGACGGGTTACAAGAAAGAGAACGTCTGCATGGTCTCCGGTATCGGCTGCTCGAGCCGTATCCCCTACTATGTCGACACCTATGGTTTCCACAGCATCCACGGCCGCGCCTGCGCCATTGCCACGGGTGTGAAGCTCGCCAACCCCGCCCTCAGCGTGTGGGTGAACATGGGCGACGGTGACTCGATGGCCATCGGCGGCAACCACCTCATCCACGCCGTGCGCCGCAACCAGGACCTGAACATCACCATCTTCAACAACGAGATTTACGGTCTGACGAAAGGTCAGTACAGCCCCACCACGAAGTTCGGCCAGGTCACCAAGACCTCGCCCTACGGCACCATCGACTACCCCTT